>Ga0210394_10003065_pt1 | contig 21693 bp, 21 predicted proteins | sample IncBWC12MmetaG_FD_160121 | JGI IMG/M metagenome (GOLD analysis project Ga0210394, IMG submission 160121) | Forest soil microbial communities from Barre Woods Harvard Forest LTER site, Petersham, Massachusetts, United States - Inc-BW-C-12-M | ecosystem: Environmental > Terrestrial > Soil >...
CTCGGCGCGTGCGCGAAAGCCAGGATCTGACGCTCACGGACGTCGCGAACTCCGCCGGGATCAGCGCCGGCATGCTCAGCCGGTTGGAAACCGGCCACGTGACGCCGAGTTTGGAAACTCTGGTTGCGCTCGCGGGGGCGCTCGGCGTGCGCCCGGCGCTGTTGCTGCAACAGCTGGGCGGCGAGGAGGAAGTGGCGCAGCGGGTGCCTGCCGGCCAGGGACTCGAGGTGGTGCGGCGCGGTACGCGCCGCGGGCACACCTACCATCTGCTGGCCGCGCAACGGGGGCCGCGAAAACTGTTCGAGCCCTTTCTCGTCACGCTCACCGACAAGAGCGAAGTATTTCCCGGCTTCCAGCACCCCGGGACCGAGTTCATCTACTTGCTCGCCGGTTCTTTGACCTACCGGCACGGCAGCCGCAGCTACCCGTTGGCGGTGGGCGATTCGCTGAGTTTCCGCGGAAACGTGCCGCACGGTCCGGAAACCTTGGACAAGGTGCCCATCCGCATGCTGTCGATCATTATTTATGACGACGAGGACTAACGGGCCTTTCTAGGGATTCCCCGCGCTCACGCGGAACAGACAGGCTCCTGGTGCCGGAGCAATGCCTACCCCTAGGACGGCGGAGTCATCGAGGCCAACTTTTTCTCCATTTCCTTGCCGAAGTACGCCTGAGGATTCGACGCTTCTACGTGCTCACGGCTTTCCCGCGCGGCAATGGCAGCCTTGGCCGCATCGAACGCGTCGCGCAAGGAGCGCGCGCCGGGCAATGCGTCGCGATAAAACGCCTCGCCGAAGTAGGTCAGATCCCGGTCGTTCGAACAGCCGAATGAGGTGCGGTCGGCCGCTGCGGCCGTGATGACGATGGTCTGCGGGTTGCTCAACGCCTCGATGAAGCCGCCGGCATAACAGGCCGAGATGATGATCACGCGCCATTTGATGCCGGAGTCCTGCAGGGCGTCAGCGAGATCCTCGTCGGTCAGATCGTCGAGCGGCAGCTGCGAATTGGACACCGCGATCTCCCGATCTTGTCCGCCATGGGAGGAGATCGACAGGAACAGCACGTCTTGCTCGAGATCCATGCGCGACGCAAGACCTCGCAGCGCGTACGTCAATCCGGTGACGGTCGCGAGGGGTGTCCGCTCCAGATCGCGCTGATCGTTGATCAGCTCGAGGCTTCTGCCGTCCATGCCGTACCTCTCGCCGAGCACTCGGGAGGCCAGTCCGATCTCATGCGCAAACACCTTCTCGTCGCCCACCCCGGCAAAACCAACAAAGAATGCCGCGGATCGCGCCGACGCGGGACGCTGGACTCTGCCCAAGGATTCGTCGATACGGGCCGCCTGTGCGAACAGCAGCGCCTCGGCGTCCGCCGCTGAGTCGCCGGGGTCGGCGGCCTGAGCTTCGAGCGGCGTCCAGACATCGGGGATCGCGTCCAAGCGGTCGGTGAGCCAGCAGAATCCGGCTAGGAATAGGAGAGCGGCACACGCGGCCGCGCGCTGTGTATTCCCGGTCAGCGCATGCAAGCCGCGCGCAAAGTACAGCAGCGTATAGACACCGACCGCAATGCCCGTTGCCAACACCCACCTGGGCTCGAGCTCGACCGCGGCCACGCCCGCAAACAGCAGCGGCACAGGCACGGCGCCGATGGTCAGAGCGAGCGCGGGTGCGAACTCAAGCTTGGGACGCGACGTCGAGCGCAGCAGTGCAGCCAGCGCCAAGATCGCCAGCGCGTACCAGGCAAGCACGGGGATTCCTTGGCTGAAGAATCGCGGCTCCGGTTGGGACTGCCAGCGGTCGATGGCAACCCAGGCGGCGAGCCATAACACACTCATGATCACGGCGGCGCGCACAGGATGGCCGGTCGGCACGGAGCGAACCCGTCTCAAGAGCCACAGATGCAAAATGGTGGTGAGCCAACCCTGGGGCGGATGGTCGGCGGACACGGGTGCCTCGTTCATGTGCCGACGATGATAGCTCAGGCTACTGGAGCCCACCCGTTGTGCGGTATGTTTGCGCCACGACCACCCGCGGATTCTCAGCGGCGCAAGGGTTGATCGGGGCCGGCGTCGAGGCCGCCATTATTCGCGCCGAGCACAATGGAGGATGAGGGCATGGCACTGTACAAACTAGGCGATTTTCACCCCGCGGTGGCTGCCAGCGCGTACGTCGCACCCACCGCCGCGGTGATCGGCAAAGCGATCCTGGCCGAGAACTGCAGCGTGTGGTTCGGCGCCGTCCTGCGCGGCGATAACGAGACCATCAGCATCGGCCTCAACAGCAATGTGCAGGATGGCGCCGTGCTGCACACGGATCCCGGCTTGGCACTCGAGGTGGGCGCGAACGTTTCCGTCGGCCACCAAGCCATGCTGCACGGCTGCACCGTCGGCGACGGATCGCTGATCGGAATTCAGGCGGTGATCCTAAATGGGGCCGTCATCGGCAAGGGCTGCTTGGTCGGTGCCGGCGCCTTGGTCACCGAAGGCAAGACATTTCCCGACGGCAGCCTCATCTTGGGCGCGCCCGCCAAGGTGGTGCGCGAGCTCGACGCCGAAGCGCGTCAAGAGCTGCTGAAAGTAGCGGCAAACTATGCGGCGCGCGGCGCGTACTACCGGCAGCATCTGCAACTGCTGACCGGGCTCTGAGCGCGGCGGCGCGGCATCGGTGTGAGTGGGTGCGGCCGCCAACGAGGAAAAACTTGCGCCGTCCGCGCCAATTAGCTCATGTACCGCCGTGTGGGTTCGTCTTATCGGGCTTCACCGCCGCCTTGGCCTTGTCCGCGCCACGTTTGGCCGCGCCGGCAACCTCATGCGCCCCTTGCTTGCTGGCGTCGGCCACCTTGTGAGCGACCTCTTTCGCGGCTCCCGCAACCTTGTGTGCGCCGTCTTTCGCCGCATCCGCCACGACCTTCGCGTCGCGCTTGACGGCGGCGCCGATCGAACTCATCCCCGCGGAGATTTTCGATTTCGTGTCGGCGGGCGGGTCGTCCGGCGCCGCGCCGCCCGGCACCGGGCTGAGGAGCGCGAGCAGGATGAACCCGTAAAATCCATATTTCATGACTGTTCCACTCCTCTCCCACCCATCATTTGAACAGATCGCCGTACTTCTCGCGTAAGGCGGCCTTCTGCACCTTGCCGGTTCCGCCCACGGGAAGGGAATCGAGAAATATCACCTCATCGGGCACGCACAGGCACGCGACCTGGCGGGACAGATACGTCAGTATCTCCTCGCGCTCCAGGGTCAGGCCCTGCTTGCGAACCACGAACAGCAGCGGTCGTTCCTGCCACTTTGGGTGCTTGACGCCGATCACGGCGGCCGCAGCTACCGCCGGATGGCCGACCGCGGCATTTTCCAAGTCGATCGAGCTGATCCATTCGCCACCGGTCTTGATGAGATCCTTGATGCGATCTCTGATCTGCATTGTGCCGTCGGCATCGATGGTGGCGATGTCGCCTGTGGGAAACCACCCCGCGACCAACGGCGAACAATCGCTCTTGTAGTAGCGATCGATGATCCACGGACCCCGCACCATGAGCTCGCCCTGCGAGCGGCCGTCGCGCGGCAACGTGGCGCCATATTCGTCCACGACTTTGATCTCGACGCAGAACACCGTTTTTCCCTGCTTGGCAATGAGCGCGTGCCGCTCGGCCGGCGGCAGCTTGAGCTGCTTCGCGTCCAAACTGCTCAATGTCGCCACCGCGACGGTCTCCGTCATTCCCCAGCCATGCACGACATCGATTCCGTAGCGCTCGCTCAACGCGGCGATCAAGGGGAGGGGCAGGGCGGACCCGCCGGAGAGCGCGCGTCGGAGCGTCGAGAAACGCAGATCATGCTGCTCGAGGTGCTGCACCAGTCCCAACCAGACCGTCGGCACGCCCGCGCTGACGGTGACCTGTTCGGCTTCCATGAGCTCGTACAATCCGGCGCAGTCCAGGCGCGGGCCGGGTAGCACCAACTTTGCGCCGCCGATGAGCGCGGCGTAGGGGATGCACCAGGCATTGATGTGGAACATGGGCACGATGGGAAGAATCACCTCCCGGTGCGAGACCGACAGAATCCCCGGCGAGCAAATCATCATGGCGTTCAGCACCATGGAACGGTGCGAATACAGGGCACCCTTGGGGTGGCCGGTGGTGCCGGAGGTGTAACAGAGGGCGGCGCCCGTGCGCTCGTCGAATTCCGGCCACGCGAACTGCGCGGATTGCCCGGCGATCAGGTCTTCGTAGCAGCGCAGTTCGGCGGCCCCCTCGAGGTCGGGCATGTTGTCCGCGTCGCTCAAGACGACCCAGTGCAGGACCCCCGGGCAGTGCGGCGCGATTTTCCGGATCAAGGGGGCAAAGGTCGCGTCGAACAGCAGAACGCGATCTTCGGCGTGATTGATGATGTAGATCAGCTGGTCCGGGTGAAGACGCGGATTGCAGGTGTGCATGATCATGCCGCTGCCCGACACCGCGTAGTAGGCTTCCAAATGGCGATGGTTGTTCCAGGCCAGAGATCCGACCGCGTCGCCGCCTTTCAGCCCTAAGCGGCACAGCGCATTCGCCAGGCGCCGGGCGCGCGCCGCGCACTCGGCGTAGCTGTAGCGGAAGATCGGGCCATGCGTCTCGCGCGAGACGATTGCCGTACCACCGAACTGCGCCGTCGCGTGCTCGATGATGCCGGAAATCAGCAGCGGCCGATCCATCATCAATCCCGGGAGCATGCATGTTCCTTTAAGAGGAGCCCGTCTAATGATGCGCCTAAGTGGCCGATAGTGGGCAGGCTCCTGGGGCCGCGACGACCTCGATCATATGCCGCCGCCGCGTCCGGGCGGTGAACGGCGTGAGGGCGGCTTGCGGAGTGCCTTGTCGAGCAATTGGAAACCCGCGCGCCGGCGAAATCCGTGCCGTCGGTAGAACTGCAGAGCTCGCTTGTTGTCCACCCCGAGCTCAAGTTGCAGCCGCACCAGACCGCGCCGACCCAAATCCCTAGCGGCCGCGGTGACCAGCCGCGAACCCACTCCCGCGCGACGCTTGGCGGACGAGACGAACAGTTCATCGATTTCCGCCATCAAGCCGCCGTGTTCGAGGCTGAACATGAAGACCGCCAGAAGATAACCGCACAGTCGGCCGTCGGCTTCTGCCACCCAACAGGCGCCTAGGTCCGGCTGCGACAACACCGCTCGCAGCAGCGTTCGGACGCGACGCAGATCGAAGCCGCCGATGGATTCGAACACCCAGTAGCGCCGCACCAGCGCTGCGATCGCGCCGGCGTCCTCCGTCGTCGCGAGGCGGATCAACATCCCTAGTCGTCGCCCCATGCGCGCGCGAATTCCTTTATCAGCGCCCGCCGGCGGCGCCCGTCGATCGTGCCGTATAGCGCCACATGCGGAGGTAACGCGAGCCCGGGGAGCACGATGCAGCCGGGACTCAGCGTGCTGGAGGCGCCAAAGTGCACACGGTCACCGATGAGAGCGCCCAGATTGGTGCGGTTCGAGTTGACCCGAGCAGCGCCATAGCGCAAACGGACCTGTCCCTTGTCGACCAAGGTATTCGCCATCATGACGTTGCCGGCGACCATGATGTCTCGCCCGCCGATGCTGTCGCCCATGTAGACGAAATGTCCCAGATAACTGTGCGGACCCAGAATGACGGAGCGCACCACCTCGCAGTGGGCGCCGATGAGGCAGTCGTCGCCCACGACCACCTCGTCGCGCAACACGGCGCCGGCGCGCACCACGCTTCGCGCACCCAGTATCAGGCGGCAGGACTGATGGATCACCGCGCCGGCTTCGATCATGCTGCCTTCGCCCATGGAAACGATCTTTCCCCGCACCAAGGCGGCCGTATCCACGGTGCCCTCGATCCGGCAAGGCGCGGCCGCGACGAATTTGCGCAATCGCGGCAGAAATTCCTCCAGCGAGGACGGATCCAGCGGCAGCAGACCATGCCGCGGATCGCGTGGGTCCAAGTCCCACAGCGATCGAAGCAGATCGAACACGGCAGCGCCGTTCTTCGGCATCAGCGCTTTCTCGCCCTGGATTGGTGCTGCAAAACCCCGCGATGTTCGCCAATCCGGCGCAGCAGCTCGGCGCCTGCCGATTCGACGGTGTGTACCAGATCTTTGTGCAACGAGGCGAATATGGTCTCTCGGTCACGATCCTGCTCGGCCCAGTTGACCGGATGCAATGCCAATTGAAAGCGCGGTGGCGTACTTCCGGACGCGAGCATTTCCCATGCGGGATCCCACCACGCGCGGCATGAATCCGAAAAATACGGCATGTCGCGACAGAATCGATCGTCATAGGCATTCATATAATCTCCGGAGTGCCGCAGCGGATCCTCGCCGTTGAGACCGGGCTGGTGCATCGCGATTGCGGTGACCCGCGTGCCCGTGAGCTTGCCGAGCAGCGTCGCCTGTGTGCGGATCAACTCAGGCCATGTCTGCCGGGGAAAGGCCTCGAGAAATTTCACGTCGTAGTGCAATCCCACTTCGTGACCCATTGCAACGAGTCGGGCTCCGAAGGTCGCATGCTCTGGACTCAGAAGATTGTAATAGATGCCGTTCGGCAACAAGAAATAGGTGGACCGAACGCCGCGCCGTGCCTCTTGTGCCGCGAGATCCAAGGCCGCGGCGGGCGAATAGTCGACATCGTGCCGCAGAATGAAGAAAGGCGTTGTCGGGAAGCCGCCGGCCAAATCGCAGAACCGCAGCGGCCGATTCGTGCGGGAGAGCCGCTCGATGATCCACCAGTAGGTCTCATAGTCGAAACTGTCGCGCATCTCGTCGCGGTCCATTATTCGCTCCCATCAATCAGAGATGCAGGGATGCAGTCGCAGATACAGTCTAAATCATGATCTTGGGGCCGGGGGGGCTCGGATCGACGACTTGGGGCGATCAGGTCCTGATCACGCAACAGCCGGTACGCGCCCGACGCCGGGGCGGGGCAGCCCTTTGGACGGCCGCCTTTGGACGCCGCCGTCCGCGGAATCGGGTATTTTCCTGATGGGGCGATCGTCTGTATCCCTGTACAGTAAGCCGAAACACCCGGTGGGAGCGGGATAGCTCCCTCACGAACGCGAGCCTCGAGGAGCCCCTCCCATGCCGACCAGCAACCGATCCGCGAACCCATCGCAACGATCCGCGAACCTGCAGCCCATTGCGGCACAATCAACCGAGCTGCTGCAGGAGCTCGTGGCGCACCTGCGGCAAAACCGCACTCAGCTGCGCGAGGAGTGGGCCAATCGCATCGCCGAAGCGCAGCTGCTGACGGCGATGACCAAGGAAGAACTATTCGCCGAAGCGACATCCGTGTACGACAACTACGTCGAAACGCTCGCCACGGGCACATTTGAGGCCTTGCAATCGTATTCCCGCAACCTTTCCGAGCGAATCATCCCGCGCGGCGTCGAAACCCACGAAGTCGTGGGAATCGTGCTGCTGTTGCGCGACGTATTGGCGCGTTCACTGTTCGCCAAGTATCAAGGCGATTTCACGATGCTCAATCGCATCCTCGACGCTTACGAGCCCGCGGCCAATCGCATCGCCAACACCGTGGCGGGCGGCTTCGTGCAGGAGCGCGAGCGCGTCATCCGCCAGCAGCAGGAAGCGATTCGCGAGCTGTCCACGCCGGTATTGCAGGTCCGCGAGCGCCTGCTGATTTTGCCCATCATCGGCGTCATCGATCCGCAGCGGGCACGCCAGTTGACGGAACAACTGCTGCGGGGCATCCGCACGAACCGCGCGAAGGTGGTGGTCATCGATATCACCGGCGTCGCCGCCATGGATGCCACCGTCGCCAATCACTTGGTGCAAACGGTGGAAGCATCGCGATTGTTGGGTGCCACCGTGATCGTGACCGGATTGTCTCCGGAGATTGCGCAGACCATCGTCACGATCGGCGTCGATCTCGGCAAGATGAATACGGTCGGCGACCTGCAGGGCGGCATTGAACAAGCAGAGCGCTTGTTGGGCTACAAGGTGGTTCCGGTCGCGGAAACTCCCCTGTCATAGGGCGGACGATGGAAGTTCCCATCCTCAAGCAAGGGAGGTTTCTGATTGCGACCATCCAGGCGGCGCTTTCGGATGCGGACCTCGTGCAACTGCGCCGCGCGTTGATCGACAAAGTCATCAGTTCCCGTTCGCAAGGCGTGATCGTCGACGTCACGGCGTTGGACGTCATGGATTCTTTTGCGTCGCGAACCTTGCGCGACATCACCAATGTGATACGTCTGCGCGGCGCGGATACCGTGATCGTGGGCATACAGCCGGAGGTTGCATTTGCCATGGTGCAGCTTGGCTTGACCATGGAAGGCGTCGCTACGGCGCTCGATTTGGAGGAGGGTCTCGCGCACCTGCAGCAACGAGCGGCTCGCAATCCCTGAGAAGCGCGTGCTGGAGCCACATCATATCCTGGTGAGTATCCGCTCGGACGCAGACATCGTCTTCGCGCGACAACAGGGAAGGACCATGGCGGGACATATCGGCTTCGCTGCGACCGACGCCACCTTGATCGCCACGGCTATTTCCGAGTTGGCGCGGAATATCGTCACCTACGCGCAGCAGGGCGAGGTGCTGATGCGCAGCGTGGAAACGGCTCAGTCGAGAGGTATCGCGATCGTGGCCCGAGACAGCGGACCGGGTATTCGGAGCATCCAGGACGCGCTGCGCGACGGTTATTCGACATCCGGCGGCCTGGGTCTCGGACTGCCCGGCGTCAGGCGGCTGATGGATGAGTTCACAATCGAATCGGAGCTGAGGCGGGGTACGACCGTCACAGTCAAAAAATGGCTGAGGTGATGACCTCGCGGCTCGAATGGAGCACGGCGGCCGCCACGATGCCCGGTGAAACCGAATCGGGCGATCGATATTGGGCTCGTGCCGTAGCGAGCGGCATGATGTTCGCGGTCATCGACGGACTGGGTCACGGACGGGCGGCGGCGGCGGCGGCAGGCATCGCGATTGCGACGTTGGAACGCCATGTCGGCGCTCCGCTCGTGGACTTGCTACGTCGATGCCACGAGTCGTTGCGCGGGACCCGCGGCGTCGCAATGAGTCTCGCGCTGTTCAATACCGCGGACGCAACGCTGACGTGGATCGGTGTCGGCAATGTCGACGGCACCCTGCTGCGCCGGGATGCCGGGCTGCCGGCCGAGAGGTTACTGCTGCGCAACGGCGTCGTCGGCATTCACCTGCCCATTCTTCGGGCGGCCGAGATTGCGGTTCAATCCGGAGATGTCTTGACCATGGTTACCGACGGCGTGGCCGCCTGGTCTCAGCCGAACCTCTCCATGGACGGCCGCATCGAGTCGATGGCCGATCGGATACTGGCCGGCGCCTGCAAAGGCACTGATGACGCCTTGGTGCTGGTTGCGCGGTATCGAGGGATGCGCTCGTGACGGAGGCCGCAGCCGACTATCCCCGGTCGCTGCAGAATTACCTGAGTGGCGGGGGCGAAGCCGCGCTTCAGCAGGCGTATCAGATCGGGCGTGACGCGCTGGGCTCAGGCGTCGGGTTGGTCGCAATTGCGGATATTCACCATGCCTGTCTGCGGCAGCTGCTGGCGCATGAGCTTGCGAATGACGAACGCGATCGCATCCTGGCGGGGGCTGCACAATTTTTTGCCGAATGCATCTCGCCCTACGAAATGACCTATGGCGGTTTTCGCGAGGCCAACACGGTGCTGCGCCACTTCAATGAGGTGCTGGAACAGGAAGCAAAGCGGATCGCGAAGGCGCTTCACGATGAGGCGGGCCAGCTACTGGTGGCTGTCTACATCGCGCTGCAAAGTCTCCGCAGCGACCTGCCCGCGACGGAGCCGTACGTACTCAAGGTCACGCAACTGCTCGACCAGATGGAAGATCAGCTGCGTCGCCTGTCGCACGAGCTGAATCCGGCGTTGTTGAACGACTTGGGATTGGTTCCCGCTCTGCGCTACCTTGCCGAGGGCCTCGCGCAGCGTGCCCAGCTCAAGATAAGCGTCGATGCGGTGCCGGAGGAACGCTTGCCCAGGCGCGTTGAAACCACCTTGTATCACGTATGCAAAGAGGCGCTGCACAACGTGATCAAGCACGCCCGGGCCACCACCGTCCGGATTCGATTTCAGCGCAAGGCCGGTTCCATTATTTGTCACGTCAGCGACGACGGCATTGGTTTCGATCCGGCGACGACCGCGGTCCGCCCGGGGGAACAGGGGTTCGGGTTGGTGGGCATGCGCGAGCGCCTCAGTGTCGTCGGTGGCGACCTACGGATCAAGTCGGCCAGAGGCAGCGGCACGGAGCTGGTGATGTCCATTCCATTGGAGAGCTGAGATGCCCATGCGTGTGATTCTCGCGGACGATCATCTCATCGTCCGTCAGGGATTGAGGCTCGTGCTGGAAAAGGAGAATATCGAAGTCTTGGGCGAGGCCTCGGACGGACTCGAGGCGATTCGCATGATTCGGGATCTTCGCCCGGAGATTGCCGTGCTCTATCTGGAGCTGCCCGGCCTCGATGGGTTGGCCGTGCTGCGCGAAGCGGCGGTGGCGAGCCCGCATACACGCGCGGTCATTCTGACCCGTCATATGGAAGAACCGTATGCGGTCGAGGCATTGCGCATCGGCGCGCGGGGTTATGTGCTCAAAACACAGGCAAGCACCGATTTGGTGGCCGCAATCCAGCACGTGGGCCGCGGTGAGGTGTACCTGAGTCCCAGGATCTCGAAGGCGGTGGTCCACGCGTATCTAAGCAACAACGATTCGCCCAACGGCAAACTGAGCGTGCGCGAACGGCAAGTTTTGCAACTGGTCGGTGAAGGGCATTCGACCAAGAAGATCGCGGCGCTGCTCGGCATCAGCGTCAAGACGGCCGACACGCACCGCACCAAGGTCATGGAAAAGCTCGATATACATCAGACCGCCGGCCTCGTGCGCTACGCGATTCGAAATGGATTGATAGAACCCTGAGCACCCCGGGGCTTTCCCACGGGGGACCTCGATAATTCACCCGATTGTGCGCCTCGATGCCGAGTCTATGCTGGACTTGGGGTCAATCAGTCAAGGCGGAAACCGGGCATGAAGAACAAAACACACATCAGCGCGCTCGTCGCGGTGAATGAACGGGAGAATTCCTGGTTTCTGACCGGGGGGTTTCATGAATCGATCGACTTCCACCTGCTGGACGTCAAGGCCTTATTGGTGAAACCGCACGACTTTCAATCGACCCTGTACCAGAAGATCACGGAGCAAGCACCCGATGTGCTGCTGCTCGATTCCACGTTGTCGCCCGGCTTCGCGCTGAGGATGGCCGCTTATCTTCGCGACAAGATGCCAACCTTGCCGATTGTTCTGCTTCCCGACGTTCGCGGCACTTTGGATCAAGACGCCGAAACCGACGTCGACGGTGCCCTGGCCGCTTCCGACACCATAGCGAGAACCATCCGCTGCACCCAGGGCCGTCTCCAGTTGCAGAGCATTCTGTTGCAGATGGCCTTGCGGGACGATTTGACCGGCCTGCACAACCGCCGGGGATTCATTGCGCTCGCGACTCGGCAGCTTAAGGTGGCGCGCGACACCGGGCAGCACCTGGTGATGTTCTTCGCCGATTTGGACGGGCTGAAGTCGATCAACGACCGCTTTGGTCACGGCGCGGGCGATCAGGCGATCGCCGTTACGGCGGCCTGTATCAAGGAGACATTTCGCAGATTTGACGTGACCGCACGTTTGAGCGGCGACGAGTTCGTGGCATTGATCATGGAGCAGCCGGGACGCAGCGGCGAAACCATTCGCCGCCGTTTGCAGGCGAATCTGGCCGCCCGCGTCGGCGCCGATTGTCCCTACTCATTGTCGTTGAGCGTCGGTGTGGCGCACTTCGATCCGGAAAAGCCCGTGACCCTGCTGGAACTCATGAGGCAGGCCGACACCGCGCTGTATAAGCACAAACGAGAGCGGCGTTCCGTCGGTTCCGACGCTGTTGCCGTCGCAAACTCCGAATCGACCGCGTGCGTCGCGGCGGCGGCCAAGCGGCCGGCCTCCGTTGAATCGACGATCGCGCCTGCGAAGAGTCATCGGTGGCCTGTGCCGCTCGAGTTGAGCTCATCCTTGCCAAGGGGGTGACAATGATGCAAACCGGTCGAATCGAGCCGCGCACGGCCACCAATGTGGTGGCGTATCTCGAGTCGGAAGACGAGCCTTTTATCAACGAGACCGCCGTTTTCGCCAACATCAGCGAACACGGGGCCCGCCTGATCACCGGCCGCCATTGGTCCGAAGGCAAGGCAGTGATCGTCAGTGATTCATTGGTGAACCTTCGGGCCCGGGGCCACGTGGTCTATTGCGCACCGTACGGCGCGCGGCGCTTTGCCGTCGGGGTCAAATTCAACTGATCCCGCGCGCTCGCGCCGCAGCGCTTCGACCGGAGCATCCCGTAAGGCGACTACCCCACCGCTCCCTCTTCCGGTGGTTCGTCGAGGGAACCCACCGACATCTCGACCGTCGACGATCCATCCTCCTCGTCGAGCGTACGAACCTTCATGGTGGCCACTGTCCACGGCGTCGGCTGATGCGGGGGTTGGGCGACCGGCATCCTCATCGTAGGCGAACCGCCTTCGTCCGGCGGGCAAATCTCGGCCGAGGTCTCCGCCGGAGGCTGGAACGGCTCCTGGGAGCGCAGCCGTTCCAGCGCCGCCTCGACCTCGAGCGGCTCATTGAAATAAAAGCCCTGCCCATAATCGCAGCCCATTTCCTGAAGGGCCCTGTCGGCCGCCTCGGTCTCGATATTTTCGGCAATTGCCGTGAGCTTCAGGCTGCCGGCCATCTGTACTATCGCGGCCATCATGCCGGTGCTGGCAAGATCCGCCGCTGTGCTGTCCCCGAAGGGGCGATCGACCTTCACGAAGTCGAATGGAAACAGCTGCAGATGACTCATTGACGAGTAGCCGGATCCGAAGTCATCAAGCATCAATTGGAGCCCCAAGGCGTGCAGTTGATCGAGCGTCTCGCGCGCCGCACCGACGTTGTCGATGAGCGCCGCCTCGGTCAGCTCGAACTTGAGCAACGACGGCGGCAGCTGCGTCTTTTGCAGCAGAGACGCGACGTATTCGCTCAAGCTGCGATCTCGCAGCGCCGCCGGGGAAAGATTGATGCTGATGAAGAACTCTTGATCGGCGGGCAGGCGCCGGCGCCAATCATCGGCAATCCTGACCGCCCGGAGAATAATCCAACGGGTGATCGGCACCATCAATCCGGCTTCTTCCGCAATGCTCAAGAATCTATCCGGAGCGAGCACACCTTCCACGGGATGCCGCCAACGCAAGAGGGCCTCGGCTCCCACCATCGTGTACCGCCGCAGATCGACGATGGGCTGGAACAGCAGATGCAGCTCGTGCTTCTCCATGGCAACGTGCAGGTCCGCCTCCAAACTCACGAGACTCGCCGTTTGCCCCGCCATGTTTGGCGCGTACATGATGATCTTGGCGGTTTCGTACCGCTTGGCGGCCGACAGGGCGATGTCGGCCTCCCGGACGATGTCCTCCGCGCGCTGCTGTCCCGTATCCACGCAGGTGACACCTACGGTTGCCGCGACGACGAGTCGGTGGCGGCGCAACTCGAAGGGCGAGCGTAATTCGTTTTGCAGATGGCCGGCAACATTCAGAGCCGCTTCCGCGGAGCCTAAGTCCACGAGTAACACGACAAACTGGTCCCCGGCCCAGCGCGCCAGCACACCCTCGAGTGCCGCTATCGATTTTTCGAAGCGGCGCGCCACCTGGACCATCAGTTCGTCGCCGGCCGTGTGGCCCAGCGTTTCATTGATCTGTTTGAATCGCACGATGTCCACGATGATGACCGCCAGGCTCTGGTGCCGCTTCGTGCGCAGGTCGCGCAGCGCCCGGTCGAGCCGGTCCATGAAATATCGCCGGTTCGGCAGCCCCGTGAACGCATCATGAAAGCGCGCGTGGTCGAAGGTCTCCTGCAAGGCCAGCCTCTGCTGCATCTCCGCCGCGAGCCGCTGATTGACCGAATGCAGACGGCGCCGCGCGGCTGCCAGGGACGCCTGAGAACGCTGCAACGCGTGGGTCAGGTCGTGCGTGCCGAAGGCGAGGAGCCATGCCAGAAAGACCAGCAGCCCGATTTCGGAGGCGAGCAGGGTGGTGGGAAACCAGCCGGCGCGCGGCTGGATCGACAGCAGCAGGTAGCTTCCGGGGATGGCGGCGGTCGCGGGAGGCCGGATTATTGCCGTGGCCGGATCGGCCAAGGGTTCCGAGCGCGACAAGATGAAGCTGCGCGAGCGGGCGCTCTTCGGCTCGACTTGCGACAGCTCGAAGTCGTAGCCCATGTTGCTCAACCGGGTCAGGTGGCTGGCGGTGATCAGCTTGTCCAAGTCAGTGTAGGTAACCGCCCAACCTCGCGATCGCGGTACCGCGGCGCTGTGTACCGCTACGCCGGCGCGTGCGGCCACGAGCCACTGACTGCCGAAGCGCATCGGTCCTAGAATGGCCGAATCGGGCAAGGTGCGGTTGGATTCTGCCGCCTGCCATTCGCTTGCGATGTCGTTGGCGGCCGCAGCGTCGGCCGGCCGCGAGCCCAGCACATTGTAGTCGCTCGTCATCCAAAAGGTGTTGCCCGCCGGCGGCACCGATGCCGGCGATGCGGCTGCACCGGACGACATGGCTTGCGCGGCCGCTGTTGCCCGTCGATCGGCAAGATCGACCAACGTCTGCAGCAACGGCTCAATCCTTTGGGCCGAGGCGATCGCGACCGTCGCCGCCGTCCGACGAGCTTCGGCGGCACGCTGGCGTACACTGAGATCGATCAGACGCGATCCCGCAATCAATACGATGGCGAGCACCACGACCGTGGCGGACCATCCGAAATTGAGCCGGCGAATCCAGGTGTTCACGTTGATTTACCGTTGTTGCCCAGATGAAAAATATAGGTGAGCGTCAGCGTGGCGCGCTTGCTGCCTGAGAGGTCCTGGTAGTCGGCGACCAGCGAGAGGTCGCTGCGCAGGTGCGGAAACAGCTTGTCTATGCCGACATAGCCTTCCTTCAGCCTGTGCCCCGGAGCCAGGACGACCAGCTCACTCCCGACCGTCCCCAAGATCACCGGAGAAGCCTGGCCGAATGCCGCCCCCGCGAGAAGGTTCACGGAGCTGCCGTACTTGTCGATTCGCGCGCCTGTCAAACGCGTTCCGAGATTGCCGTTCAACGAGTACATGTAGCTGAGGGAGGTCAGCAAGTGGGGATCCCACAGGTAGGAAAGCCCGACCTTGGGCAGATTCCCGTGAATCGTCTCGACATCGATGCGCTTATCCTCCAACTGCACCGAGAGTCGACGGTAGAACGTGCCGATCACCCCCACCGCCTCGATCGAATAGTGAAAGGCATGCGGACCGTCGTCGCCCGCGCCCTCGTGAGCATCGCCGTAGACGCTGTAGCGGGTGTCGCCCGCCCCACGCGTGATGGCTCCGTTGACGGAGCCAAACGTCCAATGAGACGTGAATAGCGTCTGATGCTCGGCCGCGATGCCGGCAAGCGTGTCGGCATCAAAGTTGTGCAGCCAGCCGACCGAGCCGCCACCGCCGCCGTTGGTTCCCGTGAGAGTCTCGCCGTCGGCGCTCAAAACGATCCGGTCGTCGGACGCCGGCGCGATGGCGGTCGAGTCCGCGCCCGGAGCTGCGCCTGGCGCAAGCACCCCGATGACCGCCACGGCAATGGCGAGCGGCGCAATTCTCATCGCAGCTGCCTCAGACCCGTGGTGGTCGTGCCGGTCGCAAATGGATCGGCCGTGCCTGCTTGGGCGACCGGGAGTATCGACACCGCGAAAATGCGCTCCTGTTCGCCCGCCAATGCTATCGCGGAGCTCGTGACCTGGTAGATTCGCGGACCGATCTCGACGTGCGTCTTGCGCCGTTCAGTCAGTCCCGGTTCCCACCAGCGCGGCCCGGCGTTCGGCGAAGGCAGCAATTGCGCCGCATCCGCTCCGACATTCGCGTTGCCGAACAGCGACACGGCCGGCTTGTTGGAGGCCAGAACGCGCCCGTTTGCATCGATCACCAGAGAGGCATATTCGGACGTGTCCATCGCTGCCTTCAGGCAGAAAACCTCGGTTGCGTCCTCGATGGTCAAGAGCGCCAGGCGATGTCCCTTGTGCATGACGTGCAGTACTCGCACCTGGGTCACCCGCAGCTCCTCTGCGACGCGGATGACGGTCAACGGCGCCGCGCCGTCCGGACCGACGACGAGTTTGTGAACGGCGTCGGGATACGAGAAGTGCAGCACCTCGAATAGACCGCGGCCTTGCAGCGGCGCGTCTCCGCTCGTGTCTCCGCCGTGCAGATAACCGGTCGCGGCGCCGCTGGAGGCGACGACCCGCAGGCTGGGCGGATCGATCAGCAGTATCGGCAGAGGCAGCTCCTCGATCAGGGTGGACCATAGTTCCTGCCCGCGTTCCGCCTCGAATCGCGCCATGGCGATATGCGCGTTCAGCCGCTCAAATATGCTACCGACGTATTCGGCCGCCGCCGCGCATGCGAACAGCCCGACGGTGAATACTTCGAGCAGGACGATCGGATAGCTCGATGGCGCATCGAATCCCGAGAACGGCGGCTGCGCCGCCGTGCTTTGACGGCCGAACACCCAGGTCAGTGCGTCGCTGCCGAACAACCCGCTCGCGTACCAGCGCAACTCCGGACCCTGGGCGAGCGCCACGACCAGTACGACACAGACGCTTACCGCGGCGATGAGGAAGGGGTGCCGGCGCGACAGAAAAATTGCGCCGGTGACCGGCAGCGCAAATACCGTCAGGAACGCCGGATTCTGCAGTGCGCCCACGTGCTGCCAAACGCAGCCGATCAGGATGACGCCGACGGCATCCAACAGCGTCAAGGTGCGATCGTGCCACCGGCCGTGCCCGGGAGTGTAAGACGTCAGGAAGGTGAAGGCGATGTAAATCCCGCCGACGGCGAGCAGACCCCAGCTCGCCGCTGCGACATCCACCTCGAAGCCGCTGGCAAACCAGGGAACGCCGATGGCGGTCAACATGGCGACGATGGTCAACAGCCACATGTCGCCGAGCATGTGGACGCGCGGGTTCTCCCAGCCCGGGCGCGGTATCAACTGCGTGCTGCCGACGTTGCGCACAGGTCACCGCTGGCTCGGATTGGTCTGCGAGGCGACCGTCGCGCCCGTGCCGTTCACCGGATTGTCGCCGAAGTTGTTGTTGTCCAGAAACGGATGCGACTGCACCATGGGCGCATTGGGCGCCTGGAAATCCTCGACATGCAGGGCGTGTGCGTGGGCGTGCAACACCTGGTTGCGGCGCAAGATCGGTGAGTCGCCGACCACATCGATGCCGTTGAACTTCGGCTCGATGATCGTATTGCCGACCGCCGTGCTGACGCCGTGAGCATCCCCGAGCACGAAGGCGATACCGTATCCGCAGTTGTGCAGCCGATTGGCGCGCACCAGCGTGTCGGACGACCCGCGAACCATCACGCCATAGGCGGTGAGACCCGCCAGCTCGTTGTCATCGATGATTGCGCCGCGGGCGTTCTCGGCGACGATGCCCATCGCAGCGCCACCATCGATGCGGTTGCCCCGGATCACGGCTCCCGCACCCACCAGGTGCACGTCGGCCGCGCGGGCATTGATGAAGTTGTTGCGCTCCACCAGCACCCGAATATTGCCCGCGACGATCCCGATGGCGCCTGCCGTGAACCGGTTGTCGTGGATGTCGATGGCGTCGCTGCGCGATTCTGGCGCGCCGCGCACGGCCCAAAGGCCGGCGTCCTTGTTGTCGATGAACTCGTTATTGGCGACGGCCGAATTGCGGCCCGCCGCCCCGAAACGCACGCCGAGGCGATTCTTGACGAAGTGGTTACGCTCCAACAAGGTGTCGCTGGCATTTTCGGCAACCTCCACGCCGACATCGCACGACTCGAGCGTCGACCCTGACAGATGAAAGCGCACGGCACGTACCAGGATCGCGGCCCCTGAACAATTGGCGACGGTGATCCCGTCGATCGAGATATTCGGGCCCGAGATATCGAGCACCGGTGCTGCGCCGAGCGCCTTCGCGTCGATCCGCACCCCCGAAGTCGGTCCTTGTACTTTGACGCCGTGTCCGTTGACCAGAGCCGGCAGGGCGGTTTCCAGGCTGATCTGCGGAACGTCGATCAACACGGTGGTCGGGCCGGTCGCGGTCGCCACGATGAACAAGGCTTCGCGCAGCGTCCCGGGTCCTCGGTCGCCGGCGTCGGAGACATGTACCGGAACGGCTTTCTCGGCGCGCAGCGGCGCTGCCGGTTGCGTTTGGCGCCAATGGCTCACCGCGACCACGGCCGCGAGCAACACGAACACGCTGACGGCTGCTATTGAGCGACGCATATTATTGGTCATGGTTACTCTCCTCGATCTGCGGCATCTAGGAAAAACAAGGCATTGGTCATGGTCACCGTCTCCGATTCGCGGCTTCCAGGACAAACACGGCGTGCCAGGAGCGGCTCACTGCACGGCGCCCGAAGAGCGCATCGATCGGCAGCGAGAGCGCCGTCGCGCCCGCCAGCAGGGCGAGCGACAACTTGCCGGGCAGTTTGCGCACGTACGGCAATAGCTGGGTTCTGAAGGGCGCGGGATCCACCCCCGTCAGCGCCCGCAGATCCAGATCACAATCGCGGAACAAATTCAGATACACGTCACGATGGCGCGCCTTGAACACCGTCGAATCGCAACGATTCATCGGCCTACTCGGCGCCGCCTCGAGCAGGATCATGCGTCCGCCCGGAGCCAAGTGGGCGGACATGGACTTGAGCGCGGCACGCAGCGCGCCGGGATCCAGAATGTGCTGCAGCACGGTGACGCCCAACACCAGGTCGAAACGTTTGCCCAGATCGAGTTTCGACAGATCCTGAACTTCGAAGCGGCAGCGTGCCGCAACTCCATCGGCTGCGGCTCGCCGTTGCGCTTGCGCAATCATGGTCGGACTCAAGTCCACTCCCAATACATCGGCGCCCCGCCGGGCCAGCAGCCTGCTCCAGCGGCCCACGCCGCAGCCGACGTCCAGCGCGCGGGTTCCTGCGCCGACCTTGAGCCAGGGCTCGAGCGCCAAGCGTTGCTCCAGGTGAATGGCCCGGTTGTAGAATTCGGGCATCCCGTACGCACATACGGCGGCAAGCCCGCGGCCTTCGCCCGCGAATCGCCGCGCGCGCTCCTCCCAATACAGGGTGGGGCTATAGAGCTGTGGAGCGGGAATTCCTCGCATGGTCATCCGGTACCTCACTCTTCCGCGGCGACACGCAGATCCGTGGAATGTTCGTAGTGATCCTGATAAATGCGCCGTCGAAACAGTCTGAGGGCGAAATAATTGCCGAACCCTATCGTGATCGGCACGATATGCGCGATCGCGTAGCACGGATACAGCGGCACGATCGGCGCCGTGTAGGCGCGCTCCGCCTTCGGCACGACCGTGAAGAGCGCGATCACTCCGAGCGCGAGATAGCTGCCCATCGCGGCAACGAAGTAGACGGGATTGGCGAGAGCCCCCCTCGGCACGAAGTCGTCCAACAGCAGCGCGTCGAGCCCCCCCAAAAAACTCAGCAGCAGGAGTGCGGCGCTCACCACCTTGACCAGATGAATCGCGAGCGACAGGCCGCCGATATAGAGCAGATAGTGATACGCGGCGAAGGGTGAGTTGCGGCTGATCCGCAGTATTTCGGAGAAGCGTTCCACGTAGACTTTGACCAGGCCGTGGTACCAGCCGACGCGCTGCGAGAACCAGCGCTGCAGGGATCCGGGACCTTCCGTGCTCACCACCAGGCGTCCGTCGTAATAGATTTGCTCGCCATGGCTGAGCAGAATCACGGCGTTCTCGAAGTCCTCGGCGTAGACGGACAGCGAGTGTTCGCCGAGCGCACGTGCCAGTGCGCTGCGCCGATAAAAGGACACGCCCGAGGTGATGCTGTAGCCGCCCAGGCTCTCGCGCCCGATGCCGCACGCCAGCGCGTACTCGAAGGCCTGGAATCGCGCCAGAAATCCGTCGGGCTCGACCATGATCCTCGGGCAGGCCGCTGCCGCCCCGGTTTGCTGAAAGTCGCGGACGAACTGCTCAAGATCGATCGTGCTGCCCTCGTCCAGCCCGCGTATGCGGACGTCCGGATCGATCACCATGACCGTTTCGATACGTCCTGGCAGCTCCTCGAGCAGGCGGCGCAGAGCACCCGGTTTGCGCCGGTTCACCCCGTCGTCGAAACAGCGCCAACCCGCCTGGCGCAGCCGCAGCACCGTGTTGTCGGTTGACCCGTCGCTGATGATCCACACGCAATGGCGGTAGGGGGCGAACGACTCCATGAATTCGTCGAGTTGGTCCTCGAGATTGTATACGGAGGCGATGATCGCGTACGGCAACGCCGGGACGAGACGGCGTGTGTCGGGCGGCAAGATGGCGCCCAAGTTGATCGAGAGATGGCTGTTCCGGTTGCCGGCGGACATGTCGCCGGCGGCGACCGTATGACGCCGCCGCATGTACAGGCGCAAAGCGAAATCGAGCGCGTCCGGGTAGACGAGGAGATTGGCGACCGCGAACACGAAGACTGAAAATCCGACAGCCCTGGCATCGACGACGGACAGCGCTATCCATCCCGCCAGCAACAGGGACACCGCAAGCGGCGTCACCACCGACCATGTGCGCCGCAGCTTCATGGAGCCGCGGCGGACATCGCCGCCGCCGGCCGGAGCGAGGGAATCCGGGTGTAGAACTCGGCCCACACCTCGCTCTCATCGGCAATATATTGGCCGTGCTCCGCCATGATAGGCAAAGAGCTCAAGATCCAGAGCAGCGAGCGCACGCGCGACGGCAGATGCGCGACCTGCCGCTCGAGTTGGCCGAGCATCGCCTCGAAGCGACTCTCGATGCGCAGAATCACTTCGGCGACGCATGGGTCCGCCGGCAAAATTTTGACCGGCTGCTGCCACGCCACGTCGGTTCCGGCCACGCGCTGATGGGCGTAGCGCGTGAACGGCAGGAGACCCGGGTCCCGCGCAAGGGCCGCTCCGGAAAACGGGATGACGTAGGGATACATTCCGATCTCGCATCCGCGACGCAGCCAGCCGAACGCCTCGCGCAGCGTTTGCGCAACATCGGCGAGGTCGGAACGCGGCGAGCTCAGAATCAGATCGAGGAACGGAGTCACCCGGCTCGCCAGAGCGGCGGATAGCATCGGCTCGATATGACGATGGATCTGCGCCTTGTTGAATTCCGCGAGCACTTTCGGCGAGAAGCTCTCGACGCCGAAGCCGAGCACACGAAATCCGGCTCGGCTCATTGCCGTCAGGCGCTCGGCCGACATGGCATCGATCCGATTCGTGCTGATGAATTGCAGGTGCGCGGGAAGCCGTCCGTCGCGCTTTGCCGCGACGATTGCTTCGCACAGCGGCAGGATGCGGTGATCCCGCGTGAACGTGAAGATGTCGTCCTGAAAAATGATGGTGCGCGCGCCCGGATGTGCCGCAACGATGCGCTCGATCATGGTCAGACATTCGTCCGCCTCCAGACGCGCGATCGCCGCGACGCTCCCCTGCGCCTCATGCAGAAAATTGGTGGCGGAGCAGAACGTGCAGCCCATGGGACAATAATTGAGGGTGATGAGCCGCACCGAGCGGATTTCGGCAAGGTGCGCTTCGCGCGCGGCTTTGCTCGGCAGCGCCCCGATCCGATAGGCCGATTCCAGGCGCTCCCAATAAGCC
>Ga0210394_10003066_pt1 | contig 21676 bp, 23 predicted proteins | sample IncBWC12MmetaG_FD_160121 | JGI IMG/M metagenome (GOLD analysis project Ga0210394, IMG submission 160121) | Forest soil microbial communities from Barre Woods Harvard Forest LTER site, Petersham, Massachusetts, United States - Inc-BW-C-12-M | ecosystem: Environmental > Terrestrial > Soil >...
GGTGTTCCTCGGCAAAGCCGACCAGCTCGGCTCCATCGACAGCGGCAAGCTGGCGGATCTGGTGCTGCTCAGCAAGGATCCGACGGTGAACATCGGCAACGCAAAGTCGATCGTGTTCGTCATGAAGGGTGGCCGGATCATCGATGAGAGCGAGCTGCCGCTCGCAGGAGGCAGGCAGAAGCGGCGGTTTGCGCTCTGAGGCTGGCGTCCGGCCCAGGCCTGAGATCAATCGCGGGTGCGAGACAGTATAAGGTTATAGAGGAGCGAGCCCCCAAATCACCTTGGCTGGAGGCTGTATGCGCGCATTTATAACGTCGGTAGCGATTGTCGCGTTGGGTTACGTTGGAGTTGCCCACGCCGACAAGGTTTCCATCGGCGGGAGCCATTCCAGTAGCGAAATCAAGGGCGCCTGCGGGGCCGCCGGAGGCGACTACTGGGAAGTGGGCGGTTCCTACGGCTGTGTAAATGAGTGCCCCAACTCCAGCGGCGGACTCGGCGTCTGCGGCGTCTCTTGCACCAACGGCAAGTGCGAAGGGACCACGCCCGATCGAACGATTTCCGGGAGCCCGCGGGGACTGCAAAACCTGCTCAAGGGCAAGGTCGAAACGACAGAGGCCAAGTGAGTCTGCGGCGGCGCTGGCGTCCCCAAGGGGATTCGAACCCCTGTTACCGCCGTGAAAGGGCGATGTCCTGGGCCTCTAGACGATGGGGACGTGTCGAATCGACGGGCGCCAAGTAAGCACGTAACCTACTGATTTAATTGGTGGAGCCAGGCGGGATCGAACCGCCGACCTCTTGCATGCCATGCAAGCGCTCTCCCAGCTGAGCTATGGCCCCACCCCGAAAAAGCCGGCGAAACCTACGCACCGCGCCCACCCTTGTCAAGCTTGGCGGGCCGTAGTTGCGGCCAGTGCCGCATCGATCCGGGCGAGCGAGCGGCCGCGGCCGAGGAGCGCGAGCGTCGCATCGATCGGGGGTGACACGGCAGTCCCGGTCACCGCGACGCGCAGCGGCTGCGCGATCTTGCCGAGGCCAACCTGAAGCTCGGCCGCAAGCGCATTCAGCACATCGTGAATGGAAGCGGCCCTCCAGTCGCCCAGAGCCGCGAGCTTCCCGCGCACCTTGCCGAGCGTCCCGAGCGCCTCCGGGTTCAGATGCTTCGCCACCGCCTTGGGGTCCAGGGGCACCTCGTCGGTGAAGAAGAAACGGCTGTTCTCGGCCATCTCCTTCAGCGTCTTGGCCCGCTCGCGCTGCGCGACGATGACGCCCTCGAGCAGCGCCTCATCGTCGCTGTCGAGGCCGAGCCGGCGCAGCTGGGCACGCAGGTGCGGAACGAGCGCGGTCGGCGGCGAGCGCATCATGTGCTGCTGGTTGAGCCACAGGAGCTTTTCCGGGTTGAATGCCGAGGCCGCCTTGTTCACATCGTGGATGTCGAATGCCGCGATCATTTCTTCGCGCGTGAACACTTCCTGATCGCCGTGCGACCAGCCGAGGCGCACCAGGTAGTTGAGGAGCGCGTCGGGCAGATAGCCCTCCTCCTCGTACTGCAGCACGCTCACTGCGCCGTGGCGCTTGGACAGCTTGGCGCCGTCGGGCCCGAGGATCATCGGCACATGCGCATAGGCAGGCGGCGTGGCCCCGAGCGCCAGCAGCATGTTCATCTGCCGCGGCGTGTTGTTGAGGTGATCGTCGCCGCGGATGACGTGGGTGACACCCATGTCCATGTCGTCGACCACCACGCAGAAGTTGTAGGTCGGCGTGCCGTCGGAGCGCGCGATGATGAGGTCGTCGAGCTCGGCGTTCTGGAAGGTCACCGCACCGTGCACCAGGTCCTCGACCACGACGGCGCCCGCGAGCGGATTCTTGAAGCGCACCACCGGCGCCACGCCCGGCCGCGGCTCGCGGCGCTCGCGGCAGATGCCGGAGTAACGCGGCTTCTCCTTGCGCGCGACCTGCTGCTCGCGCAGGGCGTCGAGCTCCTGCTTGGTGCAGTAGCAGTGGTAGGCGGTGCCCGCCTCGAGCATCCCCGCGATGACCGAGCGGTAACGGTCAAAACGCTCGGTCTGGTAGAAGGGTCCCTCGTCTGCCTCCAAGCCGAGCCACGCCATCCCCTCGAGAATGACGCGTACCGCCTCCTCGGTGGAGCGCTCGCGATCGGTGTCCTCGACCCGCAGGATGAACTTGCCCCCCATGCGCCGGGCGTACAGCCAGCAGAACAGCGCCGTGCGCGCGCCGCCGACGTGCAGCAGACCGGTGGGACTCGGGGCAAAGCGCGTAACGACGGTCATAGGGGGCGCGCATGTTACCAAGAGTGCAGCCGCCCCGCCCTGCGACGACCCGACCGCTCGTCTCCCAGGGCTGCGGGGCACCAGGGTTTGCCTTGCCGGGGAGCCACCTATAGACTTCCGCACCCTTGAAAGTGGGCGGTTAGCTCAGCTGGTAGAGCGCTGCTTTCACACGGCAGAGGTCACTGGTTCGAGCCCAGTACCGCCCACCATCCCAAAGTCAAACCGCCCGCAGGGCGTCCGTCAGGCCGATCGTGAGCTGTTTGCCGACGGCGGTCGCGGCCTTCTGGACGGTATTAAGCAGCACGTTCGGATTCCCAGGATCCGAGGACCCGCTCGAGCTGGCTGCGGCTGGTTCCCATCCGCTTTGCCATTTCGCTCTTGCTGATACCCCCTTTCTGGCCTCAGTGACTTCCCAGGACAGCACCCTGCTTCCCGAGCGGGAGCGTCCGTAAAGTGGGCAGTGGTTCTTGGGGACAGCGCGCGCGTGACACTCGCAACTTGGAGCGCAGCTCGCATGTCGTTGATTCGCAAGCGCCTACGTCGGTTTCACACGGAAGAGGTCACTGGGTCGAGCCCGTTACCGCCCATTATTCCCGATCAGTGCGTGTTTCCGGTCAGATGTCTGATTGAATATTACTAATAATATTCAATACTATTGGTCCGAGGTGCTCATGACGAGTCGAGTGCATTACATCCGCAGCCGAAGACAGCTTGCCGCGCTGGCCGCAGCCCCACGCCAGGAGGTCGTGGATGTTTTAGCCTCACTCGGGACCGCATCCGTTGCCGAACTTGGAGCCGCCCTAGGGCGGCCGGCGGACGCACTGTATTTTCATCTGCGAGCGCTAACTCGCGCAGGCCTCGTACGAAAGGTCCAGCATCTATCGGGAGGCCGAAGCAAAGGGGCGCTCTATCGCACCGTCTCACCGCAGTTACAGCTGCAGTACGAGCCCCGTAAGGTTTCCAACCGCAAGGCGGTATCCGCCATTGTCGCTTCGATGCTGCGATTGACAACGCGGGATTTCAGAGACGCGTTTCAAGACTACTCCGTCGTTACATCCGGTCCACATCGCGAGCTGTGGGGGCTACGTAGGGTCGGACCCCTGTCGCGCGAAGGGCTGGCTCGAGTGAATCGCAGAATTCAAAAGTTGGGCGATGGGGTGAGTCTCCCTCGCCGACGGGGCCGGCTCTACGCGGTGACGGTGGTTCTTACGCCCTTGGTTCACCGGACCAAGCCTCGCGCCTTGACGAAGCGAAGCCCGAGAACGTGACCAGGAAGATAAGCATGAGAAACGTCCGGATTGGGCGAAGCTACTGGGTGGCCACCGCACTCCTCGGCGGTGCTATATGCCAGTTCGGTCAAACCGCCCAACGAACCGGAACGGACGTAACGGTTCCAGCAGTCGGAGATCTACGTTGCAGCCCCGCCGCTTTTCTCACGTTCGAACAGGGGAAGGTGGCCGCCGTGGATTGGGTGGATTACTCGGATGCCCGCGTGCACACGCGCGTCTTGGAGACGCAATCACACACCATCGATGCCACGATCGACTTGCGTTCGGATGAGACTGCGGTTCGCTCATTAACGATCATTTCAACTGCCGGCGACGATGGTGAAGAGACGAAAGTGGCTCGCGATCTAGGCGCAGGTGCAATCTACTGGTCGCCCCGCATCGCCAGCTCCCTTGAACAGGCCATCGCACGAGCTCGAATCATAGACAAGCCCTTGGCCAAAATCAGCGCGGGATCTCTGTTCAGCGATTCACGACCGGAAATTACTGTGAAGCGGCTTGGTAGCACCGATTGGACGGTGGGCTATCAGGACAAGACATATCTTGTGCTGACTGACGAGCAGGGCTGCATGTTGTCGGCGACCATGCCCGACTATGGGGTGGTCATCGAGCGTCGCGTTGGCTTCTCTCCGAAGGACTATCCGGTGTGGCCACCCTATGCCGCTCCACCGGACGGCGCCTACCTAGCTGACGAGGCGCGCGTTCGCGCTCCTCAAGGCCATACATTGGCGGGGACACTGACAGTGCCGGCTCATAAAGCCAGGACGCCCGCGGCCGTGCTGATTACCGGTCTTTCCCAACACGAACGTAACAATGGCGCGGCGCCTTGGATGCCTTTTCGCGATATTGCCGATGCTCTCACACGCGCTGGCGTCGCTGTCCTGCGCGTGGATGACCGCGGCGTCGGCAAGTCCACCGGCGATAATGCAACTTTGAGTATCTTCGACAAAGCGGACGACGTGCGCACTGAAGTGGCTTGGCTCCGGGCGCAGGCTGCAATCGATCCAAGACGAATCATGTTGATCGGCTATAGCGAGGGCGGACTGATTGCCCCCATGATCGCCGCGCAGGATTCGTCAATCGCCGCTGTGGTTATTCTGGCCGGCCCAGGCGTTCCCGGAATCGAAGTGGCTAGTTATCAGGTCGAACAACCGATCCTGAGAGACCCAGGCATTCCAGAGGCGAATCGGGAGAACGAGATCAACAAGCAGCTTGCCGATGCGTTAAAGGATCTCACTCCGCATGAGAGCAGTTTCTTGGAGAGCAATCCGATGGAATATACCCGTCGCGTCCGCTGCCCTGTCCTGATCATTCAGGGCGGCGCGGATGCGACTGTCCCGGTGCGTTCGGCCGAGCGAATTGCCTTCTCTATGCGCAGCACTGGCAACTCCGATGTTACGCTGCGCATCTTTCCGGGAGTAAGCCACTCCCTTCTACCGGACCCCGTCGGGTTGCCCACGGGATGGGCAGCCCTACCCGCGTTTCTCACCACGCCCGAACTGCTCAATGAAGTGACACGGTGGAGCGTTTCCAAGCTTCGGAGCCACCACGCAGATGAAAGGCGATCTACCCGAAGCGTCAAGGATCATTGAGTGTCCGCGAATCGAGCCCACGAACGGGGCGACGATCACGTTGCCGGTAAAGCTGATTGCGGGTCTCAAGCGGGCCAAAACCAAAGACCTCCGTGCGGTTGAAGTCCTTGGGCGCGGTGGTGGCCTGCACTGGGAAGGCCTGGACCTCGATCTGAGCGTACCCGGTCTCCTGACCTCCCTGTTTTCCGGACCCGAGTGGCTGGCAGAGCTCGGCCGCATCGGCGGTCGGAATTCCTCTGCCGCCAAAGCAGCTGCAGCCCGCAGCAACGGGCGCAAGGGCGGCCGTCCGCGCACCCGATCGAGGAAGGACTCCGTGGAATCTTGACGCCTCGCCCTTCAGGTATTACCTTATGACTACCTAGAAAACACGAGCAGTGAATCATCCTGATGGCCGCTACCAGCCTGAAACTCCCTGAAGACCTCAAACGCCGCATCGAGCGACTGGCGAATGCCGCAAACAAGACGCCCCACGCGTTCATGGTCGAAGCGCTGGCTCGTGAAGCTGAGCGATCGGAACTGAGGGCGCGTTTCGCCGACGAGGCAGCGCGTTCAGAGGAGGAATCACTCTCGAGCGGGAAGGCCTTTGAGCTCGCCGCTACCTTTGATTACCTGGCCGCACGAACGGCCGGCGTCAAGACGCGACGTCCCAAGGCGCGTGCATGGCGACGGTCGAAATAACTCGGCGAGCGCTTGCTGACCTCGAACGGCTCTTTGACTTCATCGCCGCCGAGAATCCCCAAAAGGCGCGTGAACAGATTCTGAGCGTGCGAAAGGCGTTTGAGCTCCTGGCTGATCATCCTCTCCTCGGACGGCCTGCTGAAAAGGGGCGACGCGAGCTCATCCTCTCGCGCGGCCGTTACGGGTACATCGCGAAGTACCGTTGGCTCCCGGCCGAAGACGTCGTCCTCATTCTTGCCGTTCGACACCAGCTTGAGGCGGGATACGCCGGCGAGTAAAGCGCTGCTCAGTGACCGCTGCTCGCGGACGGCAGGTTTCGCCAATACTTCCCTACCCGTGACAGGCCTGTCCTCGCCTGGTGTGTCGCGACGTTGCGTCAACCTTCCGGGGCGTTATGAGGATGGCGCCAATCAGACTTTGGTCCGCTGGCCGCAATTCTCTAGAGTCGTCCGGACCGCGCGACTCGCGCGGCTTTGCACCGCGGCAAGTTTGATGCTCATGACGCTTAACGCCTGGAAGAACACTCTGCTTCTCGCCTTCACGCTCACGGGCGCTGTGGCATCGAGCACTGCGTGCGCCGAGAACGCTCCGACACCGGAACCGGAGGACACCTCGGCCCTCACCTGGAAGGGCCTCACCCTCTATGGCAACGTCGACTTAGGCGTCCAGTACCAGAGCCATGGTGCGCCGGCGAGCGATTACATCGCCTACAGCACGGAGCCGGTGATTCAAAAGAACAGCAACGACTCGGTGACTGCGCTCGTCTCGAGTCCCTTGAGCTGGTCCAGGATCGGACTCGCCGGCGACGAGCCGCTCACGGGCAATGTCGCGACCGTGTTTCGCCTCGAGACCTATTTTAATCCGACCTCGGGCAATTTAAGCGACGGCTTAAAGTCTCTGACCCTCAACAACGGGAGGTCACTCAGCGCGCAGACGGCGAATCTCGACTCGAGCGTCGCAGGGCAGCTCTTCGGCGGAGCTGCATTCGCCGGCGTGAGCTCCCCCACGTACGGCACGCTCACATTCGGCCGTCATCAGACGGTGCTCGCGGACGGGATCGTCAAGTACGACGCGCTGGAAGACGGGCAGGACTCAGCGCACGACTTCTCGCTCCTGGGCGGGTCGCGCACCGCGGCCGGTGGTGGCACGACCGAGGACACGCGCCTCGATCGCTCGGTGAAATATGGAGCGAAGTTCGACTGGCTGCACGTTGGGGCGCTCTACCAACTCGGCACCGGCGGCGGAGCGGCCAACTCCGCGGTGCAAGGGCAACTCGGCGCGAGCATCGGCGGCGTCTCGCTCGATGCCTTCTACGCGAGGAAGTTCGACGCGATTTCGGCGAGCGCGCTCACCGCCGCACAGGTTGCAGGACTTGGCTCCCCCTACTCCGTGAGCAACTCGGTTCAGGCCACGGTGTCGGACAACACGGCCTACGCCTTCATGGCGCTCTATGACGTCCGCGTAATGAAAGTCTTTGCGGGCTACGAGCACATCAATTTCGCCGACCCGCAACACGCGCTCCCGGCGGGTTCGATCGGCATCGGCGGCTACGTGCTCGCTGACGTCAACAATACCGCCTACCCGACCGATAGGATCCTCGAGATCTTCTGGGGTGGAGTGAAATGGACTGTGACGCCCGATCTTTACATCGCGGCGGGCGCTTATGGTTACCGGCAGAATTCCTTCGCGACCGGGTCGAATTCCGGTTGCTCGAGCACGGTGTCGAGCAGCTGCAGCGGAACCGAGAGCGCCTGGTCGGCGCTTGCGGACTACCGCTTCAACGGTTACTTCGATACATACGTGGGGGCGCTCTGGACGGGTGTCAGGCATGGGCTAGCCAGCGGCTACCTCAACACGTCGACCCTGACGACGACGGCGGGGCTGCGCATCAAGTTCTAGGTTGTTAGACCTACATAACGAGAAGCTCTTTGTTCACGGCCCAGGGGTTGCCTAGCATCGCGGGACCAGCCCAACGGTCCCCGCACGGCTTAAGATGAAAGCGACACTGGCTCGGCTCGTCGCGGAAGAGCTTCGCCCTGTGAAGCCCGTCGAGGAGCTCGCCGGACTCAACGCGGCGTTCGCCCGCCTCGATCCGCACGCGCGCATCGAGCGTGCACTCGCCATCCTTCCGGGAGAGTGCGCGCTCGCTTCGAGCTTTGGCGCGCAGGCGGCCGTCATGCTGCATCTCGTGACGCGCAGCGTTCCCCACATTCCCGTAGTCCTGATCGACACCGGCTATCTCTTTCCGGAAACCTATCGCTTCATCGATGATCTCGTCGAGCGACTCGAACTCAATCTGAAGGTCTACCGGTCTCAGGCCTCGCCGGCATGGCAGGAGAGCCGGTGGGGGCGCCTCTGGGAGCAAGGCGTGGACGGCATTTCGCGCTACAACCGTTTGAATAAGGTTGAACCCATGGAGCGGGCCCTGAACGAGCTCGGCTCCAGCACCTGGTTCTCGGGCCTGCGGCGCGTGCAGGGCAAGTCGCGCGAGCGCGTGCAGCCGCTGCAGGTTCAGCGGGGGCGCTACAAGGTGTGCCCGCTCTTTGACTGGACCGACCGCCAGGTGGGTGCCTACCTGCGCGAGCATCGGCTCCCCTATCATCCGCTCTGGGACAAGGGGTTTGTGTCGATCGGCGACTGGCACACGACGCGTCCCCTGAGCGAGGCTGGGACGTTGGATGAGACGCGCTTCTTTGGTCTGCTGCGCGAGTGCGGGCTGCACGACCCCGAATGAGTGGAGCCGTGTTAGCCCTGGTAGGCCAAGAGCCTCCAGGCGCTCACCACCAGCGTCGCGGCCAACAGCCGACGCAATAGCACCTCCGGAATCTTCACGGCCAGTCTCGACCCCACGAGCACGCCTGGCACGGACCCTGCCAGGAGACTCAGCACCAAAGACCAATCCGTGTGACCTAAGGCCACGTGCCCGAACGCCGCGAGAGCGGTCAGCGGAAGGGCCTGGGCGATGTCGGTTGCGACCAGGCGTTCGGTCGAGAGACGCAGCGGGTAGAGAAACACGAGGGCGACCGTTCCGAGCGCCCCCGCACCGACCGATGTGAGCGCGACGGCCATGCCAATCAGCGCACCGGTCGCGACAGTGGCAGCCGTCTGGTACCCGGCTACGTCCTCAAGCATTGCCGTTGTCAGCGTTAAACCCCAAGTCCGGAATTGATGGCGCAGCAAAAGCGCAGCAGCGGCCAGGATCAGGAGCACGGCGAGCACGTCCAGAGTCACGGCGTTCACGACCGATGCGGGTCGCATGCGGATCCACAGGATCACGGCCAGCGCCCCGGGGAGGCTCCCGACGGCGAGGCGGCGCACGATCGGCCAATCGATTCGGAGCCTGAAGTCGCTCGAGGCGGTAACGACGAGTTTCGTGCCGGCGGCAAAGGCGAGATCCGTCCCCACTGACACCATCGGCGACTGTCCAAAAACGGTGACGAGGAGCGGAGTCAGGAGAGATCCGCCTCCCATCCCCGTGAGCCCGATGAGAATGCCGACGAGGAGGCCGACGGACGTGTAGGCCGCGGGCAAGAGCCAGAGGTGCAGGTCGGGCATCCCGGTTGCCATCTCAAGTCCCGAGAGCACGGCCACAGCTCACGAGGAGCAACGCTGCGACCGCCCACCGCACCCAGACTCCGGGCGCGCGCACCACGCCCCAGGTACCGAGCAGAATCCCGGGAATGGATCCGGCGAGGAGATCGGCCAGCAGGCGGTAATTCACGTCGCCGATTGCCGCGTGCGCGACGCCCGCGACGAGTGTCAGGGGGAGCGCGTGCGCGATGTCGGTCGCGACGAGCCGCACGGGAGTGAGGCGCCGCGGATAGAGGGCAAAGAGGGCGACCGTTCCAAGCGCTCCGGCACCCACGGAGGTGAGCGAAACGGCCGTCCCGAGCAGGATGCCCGTTGCAACGGTGAGCACGAGCTGCGTGCGCGGAAGGCCCTCGCCGGCGTTCACGCGCGTGCCGACGCGAAACAGGCGATCCCGGAAGACGAGTCCCAGGGCGGTGAGGAACAGCATGGCCCCGAGCGCGTGGAGGATCAGGGGATCGACGCGCGTACGCCCGGTTCCGTGGAGAGACACGACGACGGCGATCGCCGCCGGCAGGCTTCCCGGCGCGAGCTTCAGGACAATCGGCCAGTCGATACGGCGGGTTGTGCCGTGGATCAGTGTTGCGACCGATTTGGTCGCGGCGGCGAAGAGAAGATCGGTGCCGACCGCGACGGAGGGGCTGAGGCCAAAGAGAAACACCAGCACCGGTGTCATGAGCGAGCCCCCGCCGATGCCGGTGAGTCCGACGAGGGCGCCCACCAGAAACCCTGCGGCGACGTAGGTCACATCTCCCATGTGGGCAGTGTGCCCAAAGCAGCGGCGGTTCAAAGGGCCGTGTGGTTATCAGCCCATACCTCTGGAGTATGCTGAAACTGCAGCGGCCTTCGAGCCTCGCGACCAGTCCGCGCCGGCACTCATCGAGCGTCGGCATCAGCGGGCGGGATTACGCAGGGTGGCTCGTCCTATCGCTACGCACACCTCGGTCCTGCCCCCAGCCTCGCCGCCCTTTCTTGGAGTCCGGCCGGCACCTGTGGGTTTGGTTGTATTTGTTCTAATGTGCTAGTACATTAGCACAATGAAGACCCATGAACACCTGACCCAGCGCCAGGAGGCGCTCACCGAGCGCCATCTGTGCGTGGCCCTCGCCGCCCTCAAAACCCCGGATGAGGTACGGGCATTCCTCCGCGATCTGTGCACGCCAACGGAGATCCAGGCAATGGCGGACCGCTGGGCGGTGGTGGATCACCTGGAGCGGGGCGTGCCATATCGCGAGATCCGCCGGCGCACCAGCGTGAGTCTTATGACGATCGGTCGCGTGGCGCGGTTTCTGCGCTCCGGTAACGGCGGCTATCTGACCGCGGCGCGGCGGCTGGGCCGAGGCGAAGCCGCGGCCTGAGTACACATCATGGATGAACCGCGACTCAAACTGGCCGTCCAGAAGTCAGGACGGCTGACGGATCCTTCGCTCGACCTCCTGGCGCGCTGCGGACTCAAGCTCTCGCGAGGCAAGGACCAGCTCTTCGCCTACGGCGAGAACATGCCGCTCGATGTTCTCTTCGTGCGTGACGACGATATCCCCGACCTGGTGCGGGAGGACGTCTGCGATTTGGGTCTCGTCGGACTCAACGTTCTCGAGGAGAAGCGCCTGGCGCTCGGATCCCATAATCATGGCGACACCTTGGAGCCACTGCGAGGACTCGAGTTCGGCCGCTGCCGGCTGGTCCTCGCCGTACCGGAAGGTGCACCCTACGAGGGAGTCGTCTCGCTCGAGGGGAGGAGAATCGCGACCACTTACCCTTTTCTCCTCGACCAGTATCTGCGCGAGCGCCGGGTAACTGCCGAGGTCGTCACGCTCTCGGGGTCGGTGGAGATCGCCCCGCGACTGGGGCGCGCCGATCTGATCTGCGATCTGGTCGCCACCGGATCGACACTTCAGGCCAACCACCTGACCGAGGTCGAGACCGTCCTCGAGAGTCACGCCGTGTTCATCCGTACCCCGGTGCCGCTGTCGAAGCAGAAGGCGGACTGGGTCGAGCGGCTGCTGCAGCGCATCGACGGCGTGCAGCAGGTGCGCGAGAGCAAATACATCATGCTGCACGCCCCGCGCACGGCGCTGCCGGAGATCCGCCGGCTGCTACCGGGCTCGGAGGCGCCGACCATTATTCCGCTCGAAGGCTGCGCGGACCGGGTCGCAGTGCACGCCGTGTGCCGCGAGAACGTGTTCTGGGAGACGCTCGAGTCGCTGAAGAAAGTCGGTGCGAGTGCGCTGCTGGTCCTGCCGGTCGAGAAGATGCTGGCCTAGAGAATACTGTCCCATGCGCATCCTGGACTGGACCAGCCTCGACGAGGCAGGGCGGCGTGCCGCCCTCGCACGGCCTTCGCGTGCAGCACGCTCGGGCGTCGAGACACTGGCGCGCGATGTGATCGCGCAGGTGCGCCGCGGCGGCGATGCCGCCCTCAATGCCCTCACGCAGCGCTTCGATGGCGCCGCGCCGAAGACCTTGGCTGTGACGCCCGAGGAGTTCCGCGCCGCACGCAGCAGTATCACGGGGACGCAGCTCTCAGCTCTCGGGCGCGCGATCGCCAACGTGCAACGGTTCCACCAGGCGGCCGCGCCCAAGCCGCTGCAGCTCCAGACCGAGACCGGCGTGCGCTGCGAGCAGATCATCCGGCCAATCCAGTCGGTGGGACTCTACGTCCCGGCCGGCAGCGCGCCGCTCCCCTCCGCGGTCGTCATGTTGGGCGTGCCCTCGCGCCTCGCGGGAGTTCCGAGGCGGATCCTGTGCACGCCGCCCAGAGCCGACGGCGGTGTGCATCCCGCCGTGCTGGTTGCGGCCGAGCTCTGCGGTATCAATCAGGTGTTCAAAGTCGGGGGGGCGCAGGCGATCGCGGCGCTCGCCTTTGGCACTGAGTCAATCCCGAAAGTCGACAAGATCTTTGGTCCTGGCAACGCCTGGGTGACCGCGGCGAAGACCCTGGTAGCGGGCGATCCCGAGGGCACCGCGTGCGATCTCCCCGCTGGCCCCTCCGAAGTGCTGATCGTCGCCGATGAGACGGCACAAGCGGAGTTCGTGGCGGCCGATCTCCTCGCACAGGCCGAGCACGATCCGCTCGCGCATGGCATCCTGGTCACGGACAGCCGGCCGCTGATCGAGCGGCTCATTGGCGAGATCGCGCAGCAGCGCGCCGGGCTTTCGCGCGGGGCGATCCTGGATATATCTCTCGGGGCCTGCCGGCTAATCCTGGTGCCGGATCTCGTGACCGCGATCGGCGTCGTGAACACTTACGCCCCGGAACATCTCATGCTCGAGGTCGGCGACCCCCGCGAGTTACTTCAGCACGTCGAGAATGCGGGCTCCATCTTCCTCGGTCCTTGGTCTGCAGAGCCACTGGGCGACTACTGCGCGGGTCCCAACCACGTGCTCCCCACGGACGGCCATGCACGCACTCTGAGCGGCCTCTCGGTGCGGGACTTCGTGAAAACGATTCCCGTCCAGGAGGTATCTGCGGCCGGGTTGCGAGCCTTGGGCCCCACAGCGACAGTGCTCGCGGACCTCGAGGGCTTGGACGGACATGCGAACGCGGTGCGGCAGCGCCTGTCGGCGCTCGATGTCGCGGCCGCAGACTGCGCTCTGAGCGCGGCCCTATGAGTTGGGTGAAGGAGCTCGCGCGCGCCGACATCGTTGCCCTGAAGGGCTACGAGCACGCGGGGTGGGAGCCAGAGCTCACGCGGCTGCATGCGAATGAGCTCCCTTGGCGCGCCCCCGGCGACGACTCGCGCGCCGGCCTTAACCGCTATCCAGAGCCGCAGTCGCGCGCGCTCATCGAGCGGCTGGCCGATCTCTACGGGGTCGCCCCGCAGAAAGTGCTCGCCTCGCGCGGGAGCGATGAGGCCATCGATCTCCTGGTGCGCGCGTTCTGCCGTGCGGAGTGCGATGCGGTCGTCGTCTGTCCGCCGACCTTCGGCATGTACACCGTGGCCGCCCAGATTCAGGGCGCACAGGTTCTCTCCGTGCCGCTCAAAATCGACGACGGGTTCGCGCTCGATGAGAGCGCGGTGCTCAAGGCCGCAACGGCCTCCCACGTCAAGATCGTGTTCCTCTGCTCGCCGAACAACCCGACGGGAAATCTCCTCGACGCGAGAGCGGTCCTGCGCATCTCGCAGGGACTCGCTGGGCGCGCACTGGTCGTGGTCGATGAGGCGTATCTTGAGTTCTCGGGCGATGAGAGCCTGGCGCGTCATGTGCCCCGGCGCTCGAATCTCGTCGTGCTGCGGACGCTTTCCAAGGCTCATGGGCTCGCCGGGGCGCGTCTCGGCGCCCTCATCGCCGATCCCGAGATCGTGAAACTCCTGCGCAAGGTGATTGCGCCCTATGCCATAACGCAGCTGACGATCGAGGCGGTACTGCGGCTCCTTGATCCGTCCGGGCGAGCCGCATTTGATAGGCGCATCGAGATGATCCGGGCCGAGCGCTCGCGCGTGTCGCGGGCGCTGGCTGCCCTCCCCGCAGTCTCCCGGGTCTGGCCTTCGGCGGCGAACTTCGTGCTCGCGGAGTTCCGCGACGCCGTGACTGCGCTGGCGCGCGCGCGCAATGCACGCCTCCTCGTGCGCGACGCGCGCGGCTACGCCGAGCTCAGTAGCGCGCTCAGGATCACGATTGGGGCGTCGGCACAGAATAACCGGCTTCTGCAGGCCCTAAGCTCATGAGCGCCGCGGCGGTCGTGTCTCGCAGTGGCAGGGTCTCGCGGCGGACGACCGAGACACAGATCGAGATCTCCGTCGACCTCGATGCGCTCGAGCCGCTCAAGGCCGAGACCGGAATCGGATTCTTCGACCACATGCTCGAGCAGCTGGCGCGGCACGGCGGATTTGCCATGCAGGCAAAGGCCCGCGGCGACCTTCATGTGGACGAGCACCATACTGTGGAGGATTGCGCACTTGTCCTGGGTCAGGCTCTGCGGCAAGCGCTCGGCGACAAGCGGGGCATCGAGCGCTACGGGTTCCTGCTGCCGATGGACGAGAGTCTTGCCCAGGTGGCAATCGATCTCTCGGGCCGCCCCTACTTTGTGTTCTCCGGCAATTTTCCCCGGGACGTTGTTGGGGGCTTTCCGACCGAGCTCGTGCCACATTTCTTTCGGTCGCTGAGTCAGGCTCTCGGTGCGGCGATCCACCTCTCGGTGACCGGCGAGAACACGCATCACATGGTGGAGGCGTGTTTCAAGGGGGTCGGCCGATCGTTGCGGCAGGCCTTCAGGCGTGAGGGATGGGTGTTGCCGACGACGAAGGGGATGTTGTGAGCGCCGAGGTCGTCATCGCGGACACGGGCGGGGCCAATGTCGCCTCGCTCCGTTTTGCATTCGAGCGCTTAGGTGCGCGCGCGTACGTGAGCGCCGACGGCGCCACCATCGCGAGCGCCGAGCGCGTCGTCCTGCCGGGCGTCGGCGCCGCCGGCCACGCGATGGAACGGCTGCGCGCCGCGGGCCTCATCAACGTGCTGCGCACTCTGACCCAACCGGTGCTAGGCATATGCCTCGGCATGCAGCTTCTCTTCCGGCAGTCGGCCGAGGGCGCCACGAGATGTCTCAACCTCGTGCCGGGGACCGTGCAGAGTCTTGAGCCTGCACCCGGTCGGCCCGTGCCGCACATGGGCTGGAATGAGCTCAAGTGGCTGAAGGCCGATCCGCTGCTCGAAGGAATCGCCGAGCGCCAGTATGCCTACTTCGTCCACAGCTACGCCGCCGGCATCTCGGAGTACACGCTGGCCGCAGCCGAGTACGGCGCCCCGCTCTCCGCGGTGATCCGCCGCCACAACTTCTACGGCGCTCAGTTCCACCCCGAGCGCTCCGGCAAGACCGGTGCGCGGCTGCTCGAGAACTTCCTGGGGCTTTGACGGATGCGCCTGATTCCATCGATTGACCTCCGTGGTGGCCGCTGCGTGCGGCTGCGCCAGGGGGACTTCGCCACGCAGTGGACCTACGCTGTGGAGCCGGGCTCACTCGCCGAGCGTTACTACGCGCTCGGCGCCCGCTGGCTGCACGTGGTGGATCTCGACGGCGCGAAGGATGGTAAGACCGGTAATACCCCCAGCATCGCCGCGCTCGCGCGCCATCCGGGGCTTTGCCTACAGGTGGGCGGCGGCGTGCGCGATCCTTCTGTCATCGAGTCACTGCTGGCCGCCGGCGTGGCACGAGTGGTGGTCGGTACCGCGGCGGTGCAGCGACCCGCGGAAGTTGCGCAGTGGCTGCGCGATTTTGGGCCCGACCGCGTTTGCCTGGCGTTCGACGTGCGCCTGGCGGCGGCCGGCGATCCGCAGGTGCGCACCAATGGCTGGACGCGCAACGGTGCCGTGAGTCTGAGTGAGGCCATCGACGCGTTTCCACGCGACCTCGTCAAGCATGTGCTCTGCACCGATATCGACCGCGACGGAACGCTCTGCGGGCCCAACGTTCGTCTCTACCGCGCGTGCCTGGCACAGTTTCCGGCGTTCAGCTGGCAGGCCTCGGGAGGCATCCGCGACAGCCGCGATCTGATGACACTGAAGGGAGCCGGGCTTTCGGCCGCGGTGAGCGGTACGGCGTTGCTCGAAGAGCGGATATCACCTGGGGAGTTACGGCCATTCTTGCCAGACGCATCATTGCCTGCCTCGACGTGCGCGCCGGCGTAGTGGTTAAGGGCGTGCGCTTCCGCGACCATGAGGTCGTCGGCGACGTTCTGCATCTCGCGGCACGCTATCGTGACGAGGGAGCGGATGAGCTCGTCCTTTACGACATCACTGCGAGCCCTGAGCGGCGGGTGGTCGATCGCACCTGGCTCCGCCCGGTAGCGGAGCTTCTCGACATCCCCTTCTCCGTCGCTGGCGGGGTGCGCTCCGTGGCGGATGCGGAAGCCATCCTGAGTGCCGGCGCGGAGAAGATCTCGGTCAACTCCCCGGCGCTGGACGAGCCCGCGTTGATCGACACCCTTGCCCGGCGCTTCGGCTCGCAGTGCGTCGTCGTTGGAATCGACAGCCAGCGCGGAGCCGACGGCTACCGGGTGTGGCGGATGAGCGGCGATCCGCAGCGCTCGGGCGATGCCGGGCGGAACGTGCTCGACTGGGTGCGCGAAGCGCAAGAGCGCGGCGCGGGCGAGATCGTGCTCAACTGCATGGCGAGTGACGGCGTGCGTTCCGGTTACGACATCGAGCACCTTCGGGGCGTACGCGAGACGTGTCGGGTCCCGCTGGTGGCCTCGGGCGGCGCCGGGACGGTTGGTCACTTCGTCGAGGTGTTTACTCGCGCGGGGGTCGATGCGGCACTCGCGGCGAGCGTGTTTCACTCTGGCTCGATCCGCATCCCCGAGTTGAAGCGCGAGCTGCGGTGCGCAGGTATCCCGGTCCGGCCCAGCGACCTTGAGGCGGCGTGCGTATGGTAGCGGCTAGCATCGACCTTTCTGCGCTCGAGACACTCGACTTCGCGAAGGGGAATGGGTTCATCCCGGCTGTGGTGCAGCACGCGCAGAACGGGACGGTGCTGATGGTCGGCTATATGAACCGTGAGGCGCTCAGCGCGACGCTCACGCGCCGGCGAGTCGTATTCTTCAGCCGCACGAAGGTCCGGCTGTGGGAGAAGGGAGAGAGCTCAGGCCATTACCTCGAGCTCGAAGAAATCTACACGGACTGTGATCGAGACACACTCCTCGTGCGTGCGCGGCCCCGTGGGCCCGTGTGTCACCTGGGGACTGAGAGCTGCTTCGGCGACCCGCACGCTCCGGCGCTGGCAACCCACCCGCTCGCATTTATGGCTACGCTCGAGGAGATCGTGGGCAATCGCATCACGACCAAACCCGAGGGTAGTTATACGGCCGCGCTGTTCCTGGCGGGCCGGGCGCGGATCGCACAGAAGCTGGGAGAGGAGAGTCTCGAGGTTGCGCTCGCCGCGGTGGGCGGGAGCGACGAGGAAGTGGTCGGCGAGGCGGCCGACCTCCTCTACCATCTGCTGGTGCTGCTCAAAGCGCGAGGTCTGAAGCTCGAGCAGGTGTCGAAGGTACTCGAGGGGCGGCACTCTGCGCGTATTGTGTCAACCGACAAGTCGTTAGTGTGAGAGTTGACGGCGGCTGGTTCCCTCAAGGGTTCACGACGGGTGGGTCCCTATTTCGTAAGCACCTGAAGCTGCGATCGGAAGTCGATGTACTAGCGGGCTCTGGGACAATTTTGGGACAGTGCGGTCGTGACATCGCGTGATATCAAGTGATATCAAATGACAACAAGCCCTTGTTGCAATTGAGGGTACCGCTTGCATATCGTTGATTCGTAAGCACCCTACTTCCGTTTCACACGGCAGAGGTCACTGGTTCGAGCCCAGTACCGCCCACCAACTAGAACAAGAACTTCAGATGATTCCCTGCACTTGGCTGTCCCCTGTCTGGGACACTCAGCTACGGCTGAGGTTGACTCATATGCATCTCCAAGCCATATTTATGCATATGAGGACAACTCTTATCATCGATGACGAGCTGCTGGCCAAGGCGCAAGAGCTGAGTGGTCTGCGGGAGAAAACCGCTGTGCTGCACGCCGGCCTGCAGGCACTGATCTCGCGAGAGAATGCACGCAGATTGGCGGCGCTCGGTGGCACCGAACGGGCTCTCAAGCCGATTGCCCGTCGGCGGACGCGCACCTCCCGCTAGGCAGATGTTGGTCGACACGTCGGTTTGGGTCGATCATCTGCGCCGACGCAACGCCACACTAGTGGGGATGCTGGAGCACACGCACGTCTGGACGCATGCCTTCGTTATCGGAGAGCTGGCGTGCGGGAACCTCGCGCATCGCGACGAGCTGCTGAGTGCTCTTGCCGCACTACCTCATGCCCCGGTAGCGAGTCATGATGAAGTGCTCGCATTTCTCGAGACCCACCGCCTGATGGGGCGAGGCCTGGGCTGGGTGGATGTTCACTTGCTCGCCTCCGCGAAGTTGGCAAGACTTCCCTTCTGGACACTGGACAAACGACTTGCAGCCGTAGTGACGACTCTTCAGTTGCAAAGTTGAGCTTGATCGCCTACGCCAGTGGCTCGTGTTCTGCGCGGCAATAAGGATGTCCCATCCATGAGAACACGGCCCGTTGCTTTGCTCCCGGTTGCGCTCGCTCTCTTATTACGGGTCCCGACTCTTTCGGCAGCGCAGGACGCGGGTGACCTGCTATATCCGCCAGCCGGGCTCGACATGAGCGCGACCGACTCCTCGACACGGCCGGGCGATGATTTCTACCAGTACGCGAATGGCGCCTGGCTTGCGCGCATGACGATACCGGCTGACAGGCCGTTCGTGATGGAGTGGCAGGGCATGCGGGACCGCACAGAGATGCAGCTGCGCGGGCTCATCGAGGCCGCAGCCGCGAGCGCACCGCACGAGCCCACCACGATCGAGGGCAAGGTGGGGGCTTTTTACAAGTCCTTCATGGATTCGGCGCGGCTTGAAGCACTGGGTGCCGGGCCCATCTCGGCGGAACTGGCCGCGATCCGCGTGAGCCGTAGTCGCGCAGAGCTGGCGCGGCTGATGGGGAACTCGCACGCGGGATTTGAGGGAAGCTTCATCGATTTCGGGATCGACGCTGACGCTAAGGACCCCGGACGCTACGCTGTAACGCTGTATCAGAACGGGCTCTCGCTGCCGGATCGTGACTACTATCTCAACGCTGATTTCGCGCGCGAGAGACAGGAGTTGCGCCGCTACGCCGAGCAGCTGCTGACACTGGGCCGTTGGCCATCGGCGAAGGTGCGCGCGGCTGCCATCGTCGCGCTGGAGACTCGCATCGCGCAAGCAAGCTGGACCCACGTCGAGCAGCGCGGCCCGCCTGCGCTCTACAATCCGATGAGTCCCGCCGAGCTCGCAGCCTACGCCCCTGGATTCCCCTGGAGGGCCTTCCTGGGCGGCGCGGGTCTGGAGTCAAAGACCCGCGTGATCGTCGCTGAGAAGACGGCGTTCCCGCGAATTGCCAGGATCTTTGCCGACACGCCGCTCGAAACACTCAAGGCTTGGCTGGCATTCACGGTCGTGGACACTGCCGCGCCGTACCTGTCCACCAGTTTCACCTCTGCGCATTTTCACTTCCACGATCACGTCTTACTCGGCATTCAAGAGCAGCCGGTCCGCTGGAAGCTCGGCGTTCGGGCCGTCTCGGGCGGCGATTGCTTCGCGGGGGGGCCGAGAGATTGCTTCGGAACGCTCGATTGGGCGGTGGGACAAATGTATACGGCGCGCTACTTCCCACCGGAGACCAAGAAGAGCATCGAAGCAATGATAGCGAATATCACCCTGACCTACCGTCACCGACTCGAGCACCTTGACTGGATGAGTGAGTTGACCCGTGCCGAAGCCTTGCGGAAGCTGGACACTTACGTCGTCAAGGTCGGCTACCCCGACAGGCCTCGCGATTACTCGGGCGTGGTCGTCAAGGACGATGATCTGATTGGCAACGTGCGGCGCGCCGCGGCGGCAGACTGGGCATTCTACGTCGGGCGTAGCGACGATCCGGTTGACAAGAGCGACTGGGATATGACGCCGCAGACGGTGGATGCCTACAACGGCACACTGCGCGACATCGTATTCCCCGCCGCGATACTCCAGCCTCCGGGGTTCGATACACATGCCGACTCCGCGGTGAACTACGGTGCTGCGGGCTGGGGCGCTGCCCATGAGCTGACGCATGGTTTTGACGATGCAGGCCGTACCGTTGACGCGAAGGGGGCGTTGCGCGATTGGTGGACTGCGGCAGACGCTCGTGAGTTCAACGCGCGCACCGCGATGCTCGGCGCACAGTTCGCAACTTACGAGCCGCTGCCGGGGCTGCACATCAATCCAGGACTCACCATGGGGGAAAATATCGCCGACCTGGGCGGACTCGCGATCGCTCTTGAGGCCTACCACGACTCACTGCACGGCGCGCCGGCGCCGGTTATCGATGGGATCACCGGTGACCAGCGGTTTTTCCGATCGTGGGCTCAGTACTATCGCGGCAAGGCGACGGAGGCTTTCATTCGGCAGTACACCTTGAGCAACGAGCATTCCTATTGGCCGTACCGCGTGAACGGCGGCGTACGCAACATCGATGCCTGGTATGAGGCCTTCGATGTGAAACCGGGTGATCGACTCTACGTCGCGCCGGAGAAACGAGTCAGGATCTGGTAGGGAACGGCCGTCCCGATCAGTTGGTCAGCACCGCTCAACGACAGCTTTCGGGTAGGGTCGGCTCCCGACCACGACCTGACAGTTGCCTGTCCAAAATTGGCCGGCCGGAGACGGACATAAATGAGCGGCGGCTCCGGGGTCACTAGCCGCCACGCTGGATAGAGAAGGAGCTGCGCGCGAATTTCGCTCGGGCCTCCCGCGCCGGACGGCGCGCCGCAAAAGCGGAGCCGCGAGCTGCCTCTGCTGCGTACCGCTCGCAGGAACGTGCACTGCGGATCGAGCTCACGAACGGGGCGACGATTACGTTACCGGTACAGCTGATTTCGGCTCTCAAGGGCGCCAAACCCAAAGATCTCCGTGCGGTTGAAGTCCTCGGGCGCGGCGGTGGCCTGCACTGGGAGAGCATGGACCTCGATCTGAGCGTACCCGGTCTCCTTTCCTCATTGTTTTCCGGACCCGAGTGGCTGGCAGAGCTCGGCCGCATCGGGGGCCGGAGTTCCTCCGCCGCCAAAGCAGCTGCAGCGCGCAGGAACGGGCGCAAGGGCGGACGTCCGCGCGTTCGATGAAGGAAGCGCTATCGTGCCGAAAGACCTCTCTGCGGTGCGTGGTTGCCGTGATTTCCCTATAATCAATAACTTATGAAATCGAAACTGAGGCTGGAGTCGAGGAAAGCGCTTCTAGAGGCGAATCAACGCCTGAGGCCCGAGCAGCGTGTCCAGGCTTCCGTCGCGCAGAGTCGGGTAGTCGCCCAACTTCAGGAGGCGGGCCGCAAACTTCGGGGGCGCGCCAGATGAGAGCGCGCGGCCCCGGCGAGTCCGCCAAGCTCCTTCTGGATGTTGTCGAGGTACTTGCGGCCCGTTCGATTGACTACGCGGTGATTGGTGCGCTCGCCGCTTCTCTTCACGGTGCCGGGCGTGCGAGTCTCGATGCCGATCTCGTCGTCTCGGCTAGCGTAATGGAAGGGACGCGAATCGATGAGGCCCTGAAACGGGCGGGGCTTACCACTGAGCTTCGGCGCGGAGATCTCGAGGACGCCATTCCCGGGCTCGTGCGGGTCAGCGACTCCTTCGGAAACCAGGTGGACGTTCTCCTGGGCATTCGCGGTCTCGATCCGAAGGCTTTC
>Ga0210394_10003067_pt1 | contig 21668 bp, 20 predicted proteins | sample IncBWC12MmetaG_FD_160121 | JGI IMG/M metagenome (GOLD analysis project Ga0210394, IMG submission 160121) | Forest soil microbial communities from Barre Woods Harvard Forest LTER site, Petersham, Massachusetts, United States - Inc-BW-C-12-M | ecosystem: Environmental > Terrestrial > Soil >...
CTTCATCAGGTGGAAGGCGGCTTGCGAGCAAAGGAACGCACCCCGTAGGCCGACTCGTATCACTTCATCCCACGTCGCGACCTTCATATCGATGATCTGGGCGAGCTCGAGGATCGCGGCATTGTTCACAAGGGCGTCGAGCTGAGTCAGCTCGCCGAAGAATCTACTGACCGATACCTCGTCGCCCACATCGAAACCCGAAGTTCGACTGAGGTCGTGGCATTCGTAACCGCGTCTCGTCATCTCCCGAATGACCGCGGCCCCGATTCCACGGGATCCACCAGTGACGACGGCGATCAACCAGCCACCGCCGCCAGAGCAGCCTCGTAAGCGTCGATCGATGGGTCGAGGCCGAGGCGTTCGATGGCGGAGGCGCGAACAGCCGCCCGATCGAGTTTGCTAGCGGCAAGAGCCGCCTGTGCCAAGCCCTTGACATCGTCGGGTTCGCTCAAGTAGCCGGACACTCCCTGGTCGACAATCTCCAACAACCCTCCGCGAGCGTACCCGGCGACCGGACAACCCGCCATCTGGGCTTCGGCGCAGACCATCCCGAAAGGCTCATCCCAGCGGACGGGCAGTAGAGTGACGGCGGCTCCAGCCATCAGCTGCCACAAATCGGATCGCGATTGGGGCGGCAGCAGGGTTGCGGCGCTCAAGTCAATCTGGTACCTCCGATCGTACGGTACCCCCACCACAAGAGCCCGCAATCCGATTGCGCGAGCAGCGCCGATCCCATCTTCGAACCCCTTCTCAGGCGAAAGCCGACCAGCCATCAGGGCCTCCTTGCGGATCGGGACGTTGTGGATCGTGAAGACAGGCACACCGTTGCGCAGGGTCTGGATTTGACCAGCCCCAGACGCCGCCCATGCACGCCGGCACGACTCAGATACTGTGGCAAAAGCTGCTCGACTCTTCAAAACCTCGCCGAGAACCCGAGCAGAGATCGGTGGCAGGTGGAGGGTATGCAGGACTGGCAGGCCAGCTGACATCTCGACTGCTTCTGCGTCAAACGCGTGCTGCGACACGACGTCAGCACCCCTCCGTCGGAGCTCCTCGAAAAGAAGCTCGAACGCATTTCGAATGACCGGCGATGCCGGAGGTTCGCTACTCGACCCCGGCATAATCAAACCCTTCTCCGCACCTGGCTCGACTGCGATCTCGACCATATCCACGCCTGGCACATCAGACCCTTCGGCGCAATAGAGGAGAACCTCGTGTCCGCGCCGAGATAGACCGCTTGCCAGATCGCACAGGAAAGCCTGCGCACCGCCAAGCTGGGCGGATCGAAGGGGCGTCACAAGTGACGCGACGACCGCGATCTTCAGTGGCTTTGCCGGATGTGCGCCAGAAACTCAGAGCGTGTGCGCTGGTCGCTGCGAAAAACCCCCAGCATGCACGAGGTCAGGGTTTGGGAAGTCTGCTTCTGGACCCCGCGCATCTCGAGGCAGAGGTGACGGCCTTCAACGACGACGCCAACACCGCGCGGGTGGACCGTAGTGTTGATTGCCTCCGCTATTTCCCGCGTCATCCTCTCCTGCACTTGAAGCCGGCGGGAGTAAGCATCCACCAGGCGCGGCAGCTTGCTCAAGCCCACGACCTTGCCATCGGGCACATAGCCAATGTGCGCGCGCCCAAAGAAAGGAAGCAGATGATGCTCACACAAACTGAAGAAGGCGATGTCCTTGACAACAACCATGTCGTCGTAGCCGTCAAGGGCGAAGAGCGCATCGCCCACGATGGTCGCGGGATCGGAGGCATAGCCCTCAGTGAGGTAGCGAAGGGATTCAGCGACTCGCGTTGGAGTATCAATCAGACCCTCGCGATCTGGATTTTCGCCCAGTTGCTCAAGGAGTGCGGCAACGATTTCGGCGAGCTCGTCACGGGGCCTGAGAGATGAGGCCGCGGTGCTCATCCGCGCTCAACCTCGACGACATTGTTCTCGGTCTCCTTCAACCGAACTCTTTCCAGCCGGGCGGAAGGGAGCCTGCCCTCCAGGCGGCGCCAGATTGCCGACGCGACATTTTCGGTAGTGGGCAGACAACCCTCCAGCCACGGCACATCGCGGTTTAGATGGTGATGGTCGACGTCCTGGATGACCAGGAGTTTCACAATCCGGTCGACCTCCCTCAGATTGATCACCATCCCGGTTTCACCATCAATTGGTCCGCTGACAGTTACCTCGAGCTCGTAGTTGTGGCCGTGGTCTCCCGAGCATGCCCCGAACACTTCGCGGTTGCGGGCCCGGTCCCACTCGGGCCGGACAAGAATGTGCCCAGCCGCGAAGGTCAACCTTCTCGTCACGTTAACTCGCGGCAGTTGATTCATCCCCATGTGGGTAAATCTACGTGAACGTGGATTACTTCCAGGCTGCCTCCGCAGCCCCGCCTGGCTGGCTCCGGTTCAGCCTAGATGATGTCGCTCGGTTGCCAGTCCAATACCTGGCTGCCGTCCCCAGCGGTGAACGGGAGGCGGCCGCCCAAGGCGACGCTCAGGCGGCCGAGCGGCTCCGGCAAGCATTGTTCTGGCCCATGGTCTATGAGCTCGAGCCAGAGCTATGGGATGCCGTCAGTCAGGCTGAACCGATTCATCCGGCCATCCTCGCGAAGCTCGATGTCGACGGGCGGCGGGTACTCGAGGTGGCCGCGGGTAGCGGCCGCCTTACCGTTTACCTCTGCCCGCGAGCGGCCGAACTCGTCTGCGTAGAGCCCTCCTCCGGGCTGCGGCGAATTCTCGCCGGCAGATGCCGGAGTGCCGACATACGGGCTGGATTTTTCCAGAAGCTCCCGATAGCGGACGCTTGGGCCGCCCTGACAATATCCAGCGCAAGCATCCCGCCCGATCCCGGCGCTGTCCTTGAGCTTGAGCGCGCGACTGCGCGTGGCGGCATGATCGCGTTGATAAGTCCCGAGGACCCAGCTTGGTTCCAGGCGCGTGGGTGGGAGCGGCTGAGCTTCGATCCGTCTCAGGTCGTCATCGGGCCCCACGACCCCGAGCTCGAAGCGATCTTCGGGCCACTCGATCCGCCGCACGACCTCCTGTGGCGCCGCCTTTGAGGCGCTGACCAAGTCCCCGCGGCGCGATCACAATCAGTGATGCATGGAGCTAAAAAGCTTCGGCGCCACGACGGGATCTAGACGGCTGGTGAACCGGATCGTTGTCGTCGGCGGCGGAATGGCCGGCGGCAACGCCGCCCGGACGCTGCGCCAGGAGGGTTACGACGGCGACGTCCTTTTGATCACGGATGAGCCAGGGGTGCCATTCGGGCGGCCGCCGCTCTCGAAGACCTACCTTCGTGGGGAGGAGACGCTGGACGGATGGCTGGTCGAGCCAACCGACTGGTACGCAGAGCACGCGGTCGAGCTGGTTCGCGGAACGGTGCTGGGAATCGACCCGGGATCCCATCGAGTCGTTCTGCAGGGCGGCAACGAAATCGAATACACGCGGCTGTTGATCGCAACAGGAGGTCGCAATCGGGCCCCTGGCATTCCAGGCGACAAACTGGACGCGATCTATCAGTTGCGGACTCTCGTCGAGGCCGACGCCATCAAGCGGGCGGCGCGTCCCGGAGCGCGCGCGGTGGTCGCCGGCATGGGCTTTATCGGCTCTGAGGTGACTGCGTCGCTGCGGCAGCTGGGCGTCTCGGTCATATCGGTCTTTCCCGGCGAAACACCACTCGATTCGGTGCTCGGTCCGGAGATGGGATCGGTCATGGCTGCCATCCATCGCGCGAACGGCGTGGAGCTACTCGCCCACGACTCGGTTTTGCGATTCGAGGGAAAGGAGAAGGCTGAGCGCGCCATTACCAGGGCGGGCCGCACTATCGCATGCGACTTTGCTGTAGTCGCCGTGGGCATAGAGCCGAATGTCGAATTCCTGCGGAGCAGCGGTATCGCGGTCGATAACGGCGTGCTGACCGATGAAATGTGCCGAACCAATCTGCCAGACATTTTCGCCGCGGGGGACGTGGCGAATCACTTGCATCCGCTGTTTGGCCGAACCCGCGTCGAGCACTACAACAACGCCGAGAAGCAAGGGAGGGCGGTCGCGCGGACAATCCTCGGATCAGACCAGCGGTACGACTACCTGTACACGTTTTGGTCGGACCAGTACGAGCACAAGATCGAGTACGCCGGACATGTGCGCCGTTGGGACCAGTTCGTCGTGCGGGGCTCGCTCGAGGAACGGAAACTTGTCGGGTTCTACCTCGTTGATGGCGTCATGCGTGCCGCCGTCGGCCTGAACCGCGGCGGTGACCCCGAGCTCGACTCCGATAGTGAGATGGCGGCGGCGGCACTTCTGATTCGCAACCAAGCAACGTTATCGGCTCCAGACCTGGCCGACGATGACTACGATCTAGTGCGGGCCAGCACGTCCAGCAGCCCACGCTGAGCCATTCCGAATTTCTCTTGCACGTCTAGAAGAGACTCGGGTTTGGATGGGGGACGCCCATGATCACGTCTCCTTTCCGAGGTACAGGACCGGGTGGTCCTGGGCAACGCCCCCTCCGAGCAGTGGGCTCAGCAGCCGTGGGCGGCTGAGCTGCGATCGGAAACCGATCCTCGGAAACTGCTCGACTTGTTCGTCGAGGTCGACAGTCAAATCAAGAGGCGAGTCAGTCCGTTTATCGCCCGCCTCGGCCCAGCGCTACCGAACGACAGCAATGAAGCAGCGGGCCGCGACGCGCGACGCGACGTTTTTTTTGGCACGGTTATCGATCGACTGCATCAGTTGGGGGCCCTGTGCTTGGGTCTGTCCCGGGATCACGCTCTCGACATCCTGCGGGTGGTCAACTCTCTCGAGGCGTACGTCGAGCTGACCGAGCGACGCGGATGGAGTGATGATGAATGGCGGGCATGGCTCGGGCGAGTGCTCCGGGCGGAACTGCTAGGCGCGACCACGAGCTGAGTCGACACATCGGCACCGCGGATGTGATCGGCACCGAATTGAACAGTCGAAGTTGGCAGCCAGCCAAGCGAATCTCGTCGCTGATCAGTACTGTGCGTTGGCGTGAGCTTCTTCTTCCGCGCCGCCTACCTCCTCGGGTTCAAGCCGTGGGACTCGGGTGTTCCTCCGCCGCAGCTCGTGGCGGTGGTCGAAGGGTCGGACGCGCTGCTACCGCAGAAGGCGCTGGACCTAGGCTGCGGCACCGGCACGAACAGCATCTACATGGCCCGACACGGCTGGGAGGTCACCGGCATCGACTTCGTGCCGCGCGCGGTGACCATCGCGAAGCGCAAAGCCGCCGAGGCGCAGGCCTCACCTCGGCTGATGGTCGGCGATGTCACGCGGCTGACCGAGCTCGGGATCGGGACCGACTACTCTCTGCTGCTGGACCTCGGGTGCTTCCACAGCATTTCCGACACCGGCCGGGACGCCTACGTGCGCGGCGTCACCGCCCTCGCGCGCACGGGCGCGACTCTTTTGCTCTTCGGCTTCGTCCGCGGCGACGGCCGGGCCTCGCGCATGGGACCCCGAGGGTTGGCGCCAGCGGAGGTGGCGCAGCGGTTCGCCGGCGGATGGGACGTCGGCGCCGAAACCCGCGGCGCGCCGATGTTCGGATCCGCCGCCTACTGGTACACGCTCCACAGACGCTGACTAAACCGTAAAGGGCCGCATCGGGACAGCAGTGCACCAACGCGCCATGCCACACGGTCCGAACCATCTTGGCGGCGTGACCTCGCGTAGAAGGGTCTTGGATCTGTAGTACGAGAGTCTCAGGCCAGACCAATTACCTGGTGTCACGACGGGCCTGGCTGGTCATTTGGTGCTCCTACGTTCGTGTTCGGTCGCTGCATGGCCTACGTTGCCGAACGAACGTAGAGTCCCCCCACCCCCGATGCTTAGAATCGAGCCGGCGCTTCCGATGCTCAGAATCGACCCGGCGCTACCCACGCTTAGGATGGAGCCGGCACTTCCGATGCTGAGCAACGACAGCACACTCAGAATGCTGCCGAAGCTTAAGAGACTCCAGACGCTCAACGCGCTCGCGATGCTCCACCGGCTGCGCCAGCTAGGAATCGCCCGGGTGCGATTCTGCCTTCGACCGATCGCCGCGAACACAAGGGCCATCGCTGCCACGAGAAATAGATCCTACAGACGCTCTTCACGCCGGCACGCAGAAGACGCAAGGAAACGTTCTAAATGAAATCCGGACTGGAGCTGGAGCCCACACCCGGATTCGAACCGGGGACCTTTCCCTTACCAAGTGATCTGCGGTCCCTGGTGAATGGGAGTTGATCTTAGCCCTGTGCGACTTTTTCAGGCCACACCATTTACCTAACCGTCCGCGATAGGGGCGGTGTACCGCGCATGTCTGAACCCTGTGCGTCGGTCATGATTCTCACCCCGTCCGGATCCTGCCCCGAACCATCCGTTGAGTCGGCGCTGATCACGAAGCCGGCGAGACCAGCGCAGCTCTCGGCGATTGGAGATAAGTCGCGGCCAGCCCAGACGTTCAAGCCGATGTGATGGTGGTAGTGGTCCCACGACATGAACTTCGCACCGGGGATGGTTGCCGTGACCGCCATGCCCATCTGTTCGTACCACGCCTGGCTGCGGTCTAGGTCGGCAACGCTCAGGTGGACGTGGCCGAGGCGTGTGGTCGGAGGGAAACCCGACCAATCACCTTCGGCGTCATTCGCCAGACGCTCGACGTCGAGCTGGATCGAGTCCATGCGCACACGGCTGCCCGACCACTCCCAGGCTTCACGCGCCCGATCGGCGTACACCTCGATCCCGTTACCCTCGGGGTCGTTGAAGTAAATCGCCTCACTGACGAGGTGATCGGACGCGTCCGTGAATTTGAGGCGGCTAATGCCGAACTTGGCGAACCGGGCCAGGTCGCCGCGTGACGGCAGAAGGACAGCAAGGTGGTAGAGACCGGCCGTTCCGCGTGGTCGCGACCGTCCACCCGGAAGCGCTTGCAGAGTTAGCAGCTCCCGCCCACCTGCGCCGAAGCGCGCACCCGAATCCGACCGCCGCAGCTCGGCGAGACCAAGCGCGCGCCAGAAAGCCGATTCGCGGTCCAGGTCGAGGACCCGAAGCTCGAGCCACTTGAGCGGCCATTCCTCCCTCATCGAATCGCTGATTTGAGCGCGTAGCCGGCATACAGCACCGACTTGTCGGAGGTCTCTCGGAAGATGCTGCGTCGTCCGAACTCGCCGAAGGTGAAGGCGCCGAGTCGGAGGCGAACGAGGTCGAGGAGCAGTTGCGGGGGTGGTGCAGACGGCGCCAGCCCCGTCATGTCGCCCAGGTCCAAGCCGTTGTCCGCCAGCAGCTGCATCAGTTCGTCGGGCTTGATGAAGCGGTCCCATGCATGTAGGTCTCGCGGCATCCAGGCGGTGAGATGCCACTCCTGGAAGAGCTTGATCATCAGAAGCTTGCTCGCGCCCGTGCGGTTGATCGTGTCGAAGAAGTAGAGGCCGCCCGGGCGGAGGACCCTCGACGATTCCGCGATGACGCTTGGCACGTCGACGACGTGCTCGAGGACATCGCAGCAATACACGAGGTCGAACTGGCCGTCGTCGAATGGCAGCGCCTCACCTGCCCCGACCTGGTACCCGATGTTGAGGCCCGACCGCCTCGCGTGGTCGGCGGCGACGTCGATTGCGGCCTCGGCCGGGTCGATGCCGGTAACGACGAATCCCATCCGGGCCACTTCTTCGGCCATCAAGCCGCCGCCACAACCGACGTCGAGCGCCCTGGCTCCTGAGGTTCGCAATCGTGTCTCCTCCAGGATCCGTCCCAGATAGCCGATCCGCCCGGGGTTGATCGCAGTTCGCAACGAGCTGAGGGGTTGCTTTTCATCCCACCAGATGTCGCCGGGCGCCGTGTAGATCGCGTTGTCGACGGGCATATGAGCCTCCCGCAAGTAGTAAAGATGCTTAACCATCGCCAATCGTATAGGCTCTTTACCATCATGTCAAGGGCAAAGCAGCTGGCCGTCGCCGCGGATCGACCTCGGGACTTCCTCAACGACCTCATGCGCGCCATCGACCGAGAGGTGACCCGGCAGGCGGCCTCCGCAGTGGAGCGTTCGGGGATTCGCGGTTTGACCGCGGCCCATGGTCGACTGATGGCCGAGCTCGAGCCAGGGGGTACGAGGCCGAGCCAGCTCGCCGTGCGGCTAGGTGTGACCAAAGCAGCGGTCGGTCAGCTTGTGGACAAGCTCGAGAAGAAAGGTCTCGTCGTTCGGGCGCCGGATCCGGAAGACGGCCGCGCGGTGATAGTCCGGCCGACCGATAAGGCGAAGACGGCCTACCAAACCGCGCGCAAGGCCATCATCGCGATCGAAAAAGAGTGGACTGCGCGTTTAGGTGATGCCAGTGCCGACGCCTTTGAGCGCACTCTACGCAGGCTCAAGGCGTGGTCAGAAGAATCGGAGCGCAGCGGGCGGGAGGCCTGACGCAGTCGCGACCTCGCTCGCCCGGCCCGGTAGGGTCCACGTTGAGCTCGATTCCCGGTCCTTCTGGCGCCGGGACATGTTCACGATTGAATCCGCTGATCTGAGAACTCAAAAAGTGGCTCCAGGTGGCGGGCCAGAGACCTCGACGAACGAGTTCTTTCCGGTCGGTTTCGCGGTCGTTTTCGGTCAAATGCCCGTCGCCTTCCAAAAGCCTCGAACGGATACGAAATCGAGCCTCAGGAGGGTCGTGGAGCCCACGCCCGGATTCGAACCGGGGACCTTTTCCTTACCAAGGAAATGCTCTGCCACCTGAGCTACGTGGGCGGGTCCGCAGCCCAAAGATACTAGTGGGCGATGCATACTCGGCGCGAGAAACCCTGATGCCACTTACAGCTGACGAGCTGCTGGATCGGGCCAGAAAGCTGCTGACACGCATTGAACCGGAGCTGGCCGCCGCAGAGCACGCGCAAGGCGCTCTTTTGGTCGACATCCGGCCGAGCGAGCAGCGCGCTCAAGGGCAAATCCCCGGTGCGACGGTGATCGACCGCAACGTTCTCGAGTGGCGGCTCGACCCTACCTCGAACTGGAGAATCCCAGCGGTCACAAATCACCAGGTTCGGTTGATCGTGATCTGCAACGAGGGCTACTCGTCGAGCCTCGTGGCGGCCGAGTTGCATGAGCTTGGCCTCGTCAACGCGACAGACGTGATCGGTGGATTTCAGGCCTGGAGAGCAGCCGGCCTGCCTATAACGACGGGCTAGGTCCCGGAGACCACCTTTCCCGCCTCGGTGAGGATCTCCGCCCGGCCGCGGATCTTGATCGCCGCCGTCAATTCGGTGAACTGGGCCACTAGCACCTCACCTGCGTCCAGCCGTTCCGAATGATGCGAGCGCGTGTCCTTGCCGCGGGTCAGGCCCATGATCACGACGCCGTCCTCCAGCGCCTTCACGACTATGTAGCGCCCGGTCGCACTCCCCTCGAGCTCCATTCTCTCCCTCGTCCGTTGCCGTTGCCGTTGGACTGGGCCTTCGGCCTCACCATCTCCAGCCTCGTGGCCGGCTGGCCGACCAGCTCGTCGATCTCTGCCGCTAGGGCCGGACCGGCGAGCACATGATAGCGATCGGCATTCACGATCACCTCTCGGCTCCCCACCACCACGTGGAGCACCACCTCGTCCGCGCCCGGGTGACGCGCCAGGACCGCCTCTAGTTTTTCCGCCAGCCCCGCGTCGCTGCTCGGGATCCGCACGTGCACCAGTTGGCGACGCGCCACCGGCACGCATTCCGGGTCGTCCCAGAGCCACGCCATGTCGGCAACGATCGACGCCGTCTCGACCTCTGGCTCCATGTCAGGCTCCGGCGGCGGGCCCCCGCTAGAGCCATTCGCGCGCGTGCTGCCGGCGCGCGCGTCCACCTTGCCCTGCACGACAAGCACCTTGTCCGGCTCGAACAGCAGGCGTGTCTGCTCGAAGACCCGCGGGAACAGCACCACGTCGACGGTCCCGGTCAGGTCTTCCAGGGTCGCGTAGGCCATGATCTGGCCCTTTCGTGTCACCACGCGGCGCACCTCGCGGACCAGGCCGGCGACGCGCACCTCGGTGTCCTGCAGGGCGCTCGTCACCTCGACCGCCTGTGTGTCGGAGAGCTTGGCCAGCTCGGCGGAGATCCTGCGCAGCGGGTGATCGCTGAGGTACAGGCCGAGCAGCTCCTTCTCGAGGCGAAGCTTCTCTTCGCCCGGCATCGGCTTGATGTCCACCGCCAGACCGAAGTTGTTGACCTCTTCGTCGGCTGACCCGATGAGGTCGTACAGGTTGGTCTGGCCCGCCTCGCGATCCTTGCGATCGCGCTCAGCACGGTTGATGTAGTGCTCCAGGACGGTCAGCAGCCAGGCGCGCTCGCCCAGCGTGTCGCACGCGCCCGATTGCACCAGCGACTCCAGCACGCGCCGGTTGACGTCCTGGACAGCAGTCGTGCGCTCGCAAAGGTCCTCCAGAGACTTGAACGGGCCGTCGGCATCGCGCAGCGCGACGATGCTCTCCACGGCGTGCTGGCCGACATTCTTGATAGCCGCCAGCCCGAAAAGAATCCTTCCATCGCTCATGGAGAAATCTGCGCGCGAGTGGTTGACGTCCGGGGCAACCACGTCGATTCCGCGGATCCTGCAGTCGACGATTGCCGTCGCCACACGGTCCGCACTGCCCTCCATGTGGATCAGCAATGCGGTCATGTACTCGAGCGGGTAGTTCGCCTTGAGATAGGCGGTCTGGTAGGCAATCAACCCGTAGGCCGCCGAGTGCGCCCTGTTGAAACCATACTCGGCGAACTTTGCGATTCCGTCGAACAGCGCGTCGGCCGTCGTCTGCGAGATTCCACGCTCGACCGCTCCATCGATGAACTTGGTGCGCTGCTTCGCCATCTTGGGCTTGTCCTTCTTGCCCATGGCAGACCGGAGGATGTCGGCTTCGCTCATCGAGAACCCCGCAAGCTCACGGGCGGCCATCATCACCTGCTCCTGGTAGATCATCACGCCGTACGTTTCTCGCAGGATCGGCTCGAGGCGCTCGTGAAGGTAATCGATGGTTTCGCGACCCTGCTTGCGTGCGATGAAGGCCGGGATGTTCACCATCGGGCCCGGGCGAAATAGGGCGACCGCAGCCGACACGTCCCCGAAGCTCTGCGGCCGCATGTCCATGAGCATCCGACGCATGCCCGCGCCTTCAAACTGGAACACTCCGTGCGTGTCGCCGTTAGCGATGAGCTCATAGGTCTTGGCGTCGTCCAGCGGCAGGTGCTCGAGATCGATCTCGATCCCCCTGGTCTCTTTTATGAGACGCATGGACGTGGCGATGATGTCGAGGTTCTGCAGGCCGAGAAAGTCGATCTTCAAAAGGCCGATGTCGCCGACTGCCTTCATGTCGTACTGGGTCACCACCGCTTCGCGCCCCGGGCCGTACTGAAGGGGTGTGTAGCGCACCAGCGGCTCCGGCGCGATCACGACGCCCGCCGCGTGGGTACTCACGTTACGTGAGACGCCTTCCAGCGTCCGCGCCACGTCGATCAGGCGCTTCTGTTCCTCGTTGGTCTCGTACGCCTCGCGAAACTCGGCGACCTCTTTCATCGTGTCATCGAGGCTCTTCGAGCGGCCCTGCCACACGGGCACGAGCTTGGCGAGGCGGTCCGTGTCACGCAGTGGAACCTCCAGCACGCGGCCGACGTCGCGGATGGCCGCCTTCGAGGCCATCGTGGTGAACGTGATGATCTGCGCCACGCGGTCGGACCCGTACTTCTCCGAGACGTAGCGGATGACCTTCTCGCGACCCTCCACCGAGAAGTCGCAGTCAATGTCGGGCATCGACACGCGGTCGATGTTGAGGAAGCGCTCGAAGATGAGACCGTGCTGGATCGGGTCGAGGTTGGTGATACCGAGGCAGTACGAGACGAGGCTGCCGGCCGCGCTGCCACGCCCTGGCCCCACGACAATGCCCTGCTTGCGCGCGAAGTTGTAGAAGTCCCAGACGATCAGGAAATACGAGGCGTAGCCCGTCTGACTGATCACCGAGAGTTCGGTCTCGGCGCGCTCCTTGACCACCGCGTTCGGCTCGCCGTACCGCCATTCGAGGCCGTCGAGCACCAGCTTGCGCAGGTACTGGTCCGGCGCCAGGCCGCCAGGAACATCGAACGGAGGCAACAACGTCTCTCCGAGCTTCAACTTGAGGTTCACCATGTCCGCCACGTCGAGCGTGCTGGCCAGCGCGTCGGGCAAGTCCGCAAACGCGGCGCTCATCTCGTCTGCGGTCTTGAGGTAGTTCTCCTGCGAGGAGAAGCGCCAGCGGTTCGGGTCGTTGAAGCGCGCCCCTGTCTGTAGGCAGAGCAGCACGTCGTGGGCCTCCGAGTCGTGGCGGTGCACGTAGTGGAGGTCGTTGGTCGCGACCAGGCGCAGGCCGAACTCCTTCCCAAATCCGGTGAGCGCCTCGTTGACCGCGTCCTGGCGGTCGATGCCATGACGCTGCACCTCGAGCAGGAACCGGTCCTTGCTAAAGATGTCGCGGTAGGCGGCGACGGATTCGCGTGCGCCATCGATGTCTCCGTCGGTGATGCGACTTGCGGCCTCGCCCTGCAGGCAGCCTGAAAGCGCGACGAGACCCTTGCTGTGCTCGGCCAGGATCTCCTTGTCGATGCGGGGCTTGTAGTACATGCCCTCCATCTGGCCGACCGTGCAGAGCTTCATTAGGTTGAGGTAGCCGTCGTGGTCGGCCGCGAGGAGCGTCAGGTGATTGGGGTCGCGGTCAACCCGCCCCTCGCGCAGCAGCCGCGAGCGAGGAGCGACGTAGACCTCGCAGCCGAGGATCGGCTTGATCCCCGCGTCCTTGCAAGCCTTGTAGAAATGGATCGCCCCATACATCACGCCGTGGTCCGTCATGGCGAGTGCGGGCATCTCGAGCTCAGCCGCGCGGCTGACCAGCGCGGGAATGCGGCTAGCCCCATCGAGCAGCGAATACTCGGTGTGGTTGTGCAGGTGGACAAAGCTCTTTGGGGCGTGCGGCATCGTTTGGATTTGGGTGTGGCGGACCCCGGGGATAGTCTAAGGGCGATCTGGCTTTAGCATTTCCCTGATGCCCGCCCTCGCCTTGCTGCCTGCCGAGGCGCACCACTCGGGGATTCGTGAGATTGCAAACGAGGCCTTGCGGACGCCGGGTGCGATTCGGCTCGACGTCGGCCAGCCCAACTTCCCCACTCCCAAGCACATCGGCGAGGCGGGCAAGCGCGCCATCGACGAGAACCAGACCTTTTACACGCACACGCAGGGCCTGCTCTCCTTGCGCGAGAAGCTGGTCGCGAAACTCGAGCGCGTGAACGGAATCCGCGTCACGCCTGATCGCATAGCGTGCGGACCGGGCGGCGTCGGTGCGATCGCCGCGGTGTTTGGCGCTGTGCTCGAGCCCGGCGACGAGGTGCTCCTGCCCGACCCCGGCTGGCCCAACACTCGCCTCATGCTCGCATGGGTGGGGGCGCGTGGCGTCTTCTATCCGTGCGCGGCGGCGGATGGCTTCCAGCCCGATCTGGACGCTCTCCAGCGATTGATCACCCCGCGCACCAAGCTGCTCCTGATCAACAGCCCCAACAATCCGACCGGGGCGGTCTACCCGGCCGAGACGGTCGCCCGCCTCGTCGAGATCGCCCAGCGCCACAACCTGTGGCTGCTCAGCGACGAGTGCTACGACCAGATCATCCTCGACGGCTCCTGGACGAGCCCCGCCAGCCTCGCGCCCGACGACCCGCGGATCGCGAGCGCGTTCACGTTCTCGAAGTCGTACTCAATGACGGGATGGCGGATCGGCTACGTCGCGGCGTCAGCCGAGCTGATCGACACGGCGACCAAGGTGCTCGAATCGAACTCGTCGTGCGTGTCGACGATCAGCCAGGTCGCCGCGGAGGCCGCCCTTGACGGGCCCCAGGACTGCGTCACCGAGATGGTGGCCGCGTACCGCCACCGGCGGAACCTGGTCGTGGACATCCTGCGGGAGGCCGACATGCTGGTAAGCGAGCCGACGGGCGCCTTCTACTGTATGGCGGACATCTCCCGAAGCCGCCTCCACGCGCGCGAGTTCGTATTCAGGCTGCTGCGCGAAAAAGGCGTCTCGGTGGCGCCGGGAAGCGCTTTCGGGGACGTCGCGGCTGATGCGGTCCGCATCAGCCTTGCCAGCTCGGACACCGATCTCAGGGAAGGCGTTGGGCGCCTGGCGGAGTTCGTCAGCGAACTCGGGTAGGGGTTGCCTTCTACGGGACCGTAACCGTATGCTTCCGCCCGCGTTGAGAGTGTCGTGCTGTTTCTGAAGCCGCTGCTGGCCTTCACCGTGAGGCAACTCCAGCCGGGTCGCCTGAGACTCGCGCTCCTCAAGCTGGGCCATAGCCTGGAAGTCTTCTAACCAGAAGCCCCGCGTTCCAGCAAGGCGACCGACTCGATGTGGTACGTCTGGGGGAACATGTCCACGATCGCGGCTCGCCTGACCCGATAGCCGCCCCGCACCAGCGCGATCAGGTCGCGAGCGTGGGTCGAAGGCTCGCAGGAGACGTACACCAGCCGGTCCAGACCCAGCCTGATCAGCTCCCCGATCGCGGCAGGCTCGCACCCAGCGCGGGGAGGATCCAGGACGGCGGCTTGGTACTGCCCGAGGCGCACCTTGCGCAGCATCATCTCGACCTTGCCGGGTAGGTAGTCGACCGGGGCGGAGTTGATTCGAGCGTTCAGGCGGCCCAGCTGCACCGCGTGGGGGTTCTCCTCGATCGCGGTCACGCCGGCTGTCTCGCGAGCGACGGCGACCGCAAGCGTCCCGATCCCCGCGAAGAGGTCCAGCACGCGATCCTCCGCTGCGGCGCCAAGCATGTCGAGCGCGGTCCGGTACAGGACGAGCATCTGGCGGTAGTTGGTCTGCACGAACGTGTCGCTGCTCACGCGGAACGTGAGGTCCCAGAAGTCGAGCGACATGGCGTCGTCGAGCAGGACCTGGTCGGGCAGCAGTTCGGCCACCCGGCGCGCGTAGTCGTCTCTCGGCCATTTCGGTTCGGGGCCGCGGTGGCGGAGCCGCCACAGCAGTCCGCGCCCGTTCGGCTCCGCTGTCACGAGCAGGTTCTGGAGGCCTTTCAACCCGAGCTCGTCCGCGGCCTTCGCGAACGCCGGCAGAGCATGCTCGATGCGCAGGTCGTGGATCGGGCAGGTGTCGATGGGCAGCACCGAATGCGACCGCAGTCGGTGAAATCCGAACCGCCATCCTCCGCTGCCTGCGATCGCCTCGAACTCGCCGCGGATCCGGTAGCGCCACGGGTCGTCCATGCCGAGCACCGGTGTGTCGGGCGGCAGGCGAAGGCCCGCGCGCGACCACGCCTCCTCCACGACCTGGCGCTTGATCGCCAGCTGATATGGATAGGCCGCGTGCTGGAGCTGGCAGCCGCCACACGCACCGAAGTACGGACATGGGGCGGGTACACGGTGCGGCGACGCTTCGATCACACGCGTAGCGGCGGCCATCGCCACGCCTCCATGCCGGCCGCGGGGCTCGGCCTCGACGACCTCGCCGGGCAGCGCGTAGTTGACGAGCCACACTCTGCCCTCGTCCCTCGCGACCGCCGCACCACCGTGCGCGGGCGCCGTCGGTCGCAGGATCAGCGGCGCCACAACGCCATCGGGTCGCGCGCGGGCTTGAACCCGGCCGCCTCGACCATCTGTGTCGCCACTTTGAAGCCTTCGGCCACCTTGTCCGGCTGGTGCGCGTCGCTCCCGTACTGCACCGCCTGGCCCCCCACCTCGCGCCACCAGCGCACCACGGTGAGGTCGGGGCTGAGGACTCGGCCGCGAGTCGTGTTCACCTCGAGCACTCGACCGGTGGCCGCCGCCGCCTTGAGGACGGCTCGAATCTCACTCTCATAATCCGCCTCGCGGTATGGTTTCGCGCCATCGAGCCAGTAGCGCTTGGGATAGTCGATGTGGGCAAGGGTCTCGAATGTCTGGCCGCTTTCCACCATGGCCAAGGTCTCGCGGAAGTATTCCCTCACGGCGCCGGGGAAGTCGCCAGACGCGCGCTCGGGAAACTGGCTGGCGTCCACCATCTCGCCCTTGATGCGAATGCAGTGGATCGATCCAAGCACCTGGTCGAGTGGGCCTGAGGCCAACACCTCGGCGGTCTCCTTGGGGAACCAGTGAGGCTCGCCCAGCTCGACGCCGGTCAGGATGCGAAGGTCCTTGAACTTGGAACGGCAGCGCTCGATCGCATCGAAGTATCCGGCGATGTCGACCGAGTGCTGTGATTCGTGCACGAGTGCCCAGTCGGCGTGCTCAGTGAACGCGATGGCGGGCAGTCCGACCTCGATCGCGCGCTCGCAACTGAGCTCCATGGAGCCGTGACGGGCGTCCCAGGACCACTCGGTGTGCACGTGAAGGTCGGGAGGCAGGGGCATCGGACAAGGCTACCAATGGAGCGGGAACCAGGTCCGCGTGTCTAGAATGGCCCGCCGTGGGATGGGTGGTGCTTGGTATTTCCTATGTGGTGGGCGGCCCGCTGCTTGGAATTGGGCTTTACATCGTCGTGCGGGGCAGTTTCCCGGGCTGGTGGGTGGAGTGGATGCTCTGGCCGGTCAAGCACGTGACGCCGGGGGTGGCGAGGCTGCAGGGCGCGACCGTGGTCGGGCTCGGGGTGTCGGCCCTGGCCATCGGGTTGAGCATGTGGGTCTCGGAGCTCGCGGGCGGGGTGCTTGTCGTGGTGGCGATCGCCGCCTACCTGGTGGGTACCGGCCTCTACGTCTACAGCACCTGGCTGTCCCGCCGAGGGTCCAACGAGCAGGAGCTAGCCTAAAAGGCGAAGTAGAAGCTCGCTTGCGACTTTCGGGTTGGCCTGTGGGGAGCGCTTCTTGAGATCGGCCATGAGCGCTCCAAGAGCTTGCTTCTTGCCCGCCCGGTAATCCTCCACCGCACGCGGATTGGCCTCCATCACCGCCTCGACCATGGCCAGAAGGGACGTCTCGTCGCTGACCTGAGCGAATCCGTGCTCGGCCACGATGTCCGACGGCGCACGGCCCGTTTCGACCGACTCCATCAACACCTCGCGGCCCTGGTCGCGGGTGATGCTGCCCAATGTGAGGAGTTTCACGAGGTCCGCCAGGTGCTCGGCGGTGGGAATCTTGCCCGCCGGGGCCACCTCACCGATGATCCAGTTGGCGGCCTGCTTGGCCTCAGCCCCGGCCGCGACCGCCCCCTCGAAGAGGTCGGCCAGGTCGCGGTCGGCGGCGATCAGTACCGCGTCCGACGCGGGCAGGCCGTGGTCCGAGACCAGCCGGACGCGCCGTGCGCCCGGCAGCTCCGGCAACGCCAGGCGTAGCTCGGCGATCCACACCGGGTCGATCTCCAGCGGAGGGAGGTCCGGCTCGGGGAAGTACCGGTAGTCCTCGGCGAACTCCTTGCTGCGCTGCGAGAAAGTGCGGCCCTCGGCTTCCGACCACCCGCGAGTCTCCTGTACGACCGTGCCGCCCGACTCGAGGAGCTCGGTCTGGCGGACCACCTCGTAAAGGATGGCGCGGTGCAGCGCGCGGAACGAATTGATGTTCTTCAGCTCGGTCTTGACGCCCAGCTCCTCTGAGCCCGGACGCCGGATCGAGATGTTGGGCTCGGCCCGCAGCTGGCCCTTCTCCATCTCCGCCTCCGACGCCCCGATCGTGCGCAACAGAGTTCGGAGCGCAATCGCGTAGTCGCGAGCCTCGTCCGCCGATCGCAGGTCGGGCTCGCTCACGACCTCCATCAGCGGGGTGCCCGCGCGGTTCAGGTCGACGAACGACTCCCGCGCCTTGTGCAGCTTGTCGCCGGCATGGATCAGCTTGCCGGTGTCCTCCTCGAGGTGGACCCGGCGGATGCGCACGCGGCGCCCATCGAGCTCGAGGAATCCGTCCCGGCTCATCGGCAGGTCGTACTGGCTGATCTGATATCCCTTCGGCAGGTCCGGATACATGTAGTTCTTGCGATCGAACTTCGTGTGAGGTGGAATGTCGCAGTTAAGCGCGAGCGCGGTTTTGAGGCAGGCCTCGACCGCCGCCTTGTTAATCACTGGCAGCGTGCCCGGCATGCCGAGGCAGATCTCGCAGACGTTGGAGTTGGGTGGGTCGCCCAGCCGGCCAATGGCGCACCCGCAGAACATCTTGCTGCGCGTTGTCGGTTGCACGTGAACTTCCATGCCGATGACCACTTCCCAAGGAGCGCTAGACAAGGGGAGCGACCTCCGCCTTCATCCCGCTCGCCACCTCGTAGGCGCGTGCGACGCGCAGCGCGACGTCCTCGCGCCATTGCGGCGCGAGCACCTGCAGTCCAACCGGCAGGAGCTGTTCGGTCATGCCGCACGGCACGCTGATGCCCGGCAGGCCCGCGAGGTTTCCACCGAGCGTTAGCACGTCGCACAGGTACATCGACAACGGGTCCTGAGTCTTCGAGCCGATTGGAAACGCGACCGTCGGCGACGTGGCGCTGATGATCGCGTCGCACTTCTCGAAAGCCGCGTCGAAGTCTCGCTTGATCAGCGTTCGGACCTTCTGGGCCTTGAGGTAATAGGCATCGTAGTAGCCGCTCGACAGCGCGTAGGTGCCGAGCATCACGCGGCGCCGGACCTCGGTGCCGAAACCCTTGCGCCGCGTGCGCTCGTAGGCCTCAGTAATGTTCACCGCGTCCTCGCTGGATATCCCGTACCTGACCCCGTCGAAGCGCGCCAGGTTGGAGGAGCACTCGGCCGGGGCGATGATGTAGTACGCGGCGAGGCCGTAGTCGGTGTGCGGCAGAGCGACGTCGACGATCTCGGCGCCCGCATCGCGAAGCGCTTTGATGGCCGCGTCGATCGCCGCCTTCACCGCCGGCTCAATACCGTCGACTTCGTAGTACTCGCGCGGCAATCCGAGCCGCATGCCCTTCACACCGGCGTCGAAGTTGCGGAGGACGTCGTTGGCTCGTGTGGAGGACGTGGCGTCCAGGGGATCGTGACCCGCCATTGCTTCGAGCACGATCGCCGCATCCTCCACGGAGCGGCTGAACGGGCCGATCTGGTCGAGGCTCGATGCGAATGCGATCAGCCCATAGCGGCTGACGCGCCCATAGGTCGGTTTCATCCCGACCACGCCACACAGCGCCGCGGGCTGGCGGATCGAGCCGCCGGTGTCGGTGCCCAAGGCGATCATCGCCTCACCCGCGGCCACCGCCGCTGCGCTGCCGCCCGAGCTTCCGCCGGGAACGCGGTCCAGGTCCCACGGGTTGTGGGTCGGGTAATAGCCCGAGTTCTCGGTCGAGCTGCCCATGGCGAACTCGTCGCAGTTGGTCACCCCCAGGATGACCGCCCCCGCTTCAACCAGCCGCGCCACCGCCGTGCCGGTGTAGGGGGGACGGAACCCTTTGAGGATCTGAGACCCGGCCGTCGTCTCAACGCCACGCACGCACAGCACATCCTTCACGGCCATCGGAATTCCCACCAGCGGACCGAGGTCCCCGCGCGCGATGCGCCGGTCTGCCTCGTCAGCCTGCTTCTCCCACAGCTCCGGCGTCAGACGCAGGTACGCCTTGACGCGATGGTCAAGGCGCTCGATCTGCTCCGCGTGCGCGGTCACAAGCTCGGCGGCGGAGAAGGAACGGAGACGCAACAGCCGGGCCGTTTCCTTAATCGTGAGCTCGGTCAGTTCGCTCACGCCTCCTCCTGAATCGAAGGGACTCGGAAGAAGCCGTCCACCGCAGCGGGCGCGTTGGCCAGCGCGTCCTCCTGGCTGAGACCCGCGCGCGGCACGTCCTCTCTCAACGTGTTGGCGACCTCGACCACCTGCGCGGTCGGCGCGATGGCGTCCGTTTCCAGCTCCTTGAGGCGGTCGATGTGCTCGAGAATGCCGCTCAGCTGCTCGGCGTAGAACTCCACGTCACCCGGCTCAAGACCGATACGGGCGAGCATCGCAACATGGCGGACTTCATCGCGAGAGAGAGGCATCGACTTACCTTACGGTTTGGAGGAGTTGCGGCTCGACCAGATCCCGATCAGCGCCGGGATCCCCGCGATTGCCCCGACGACTGAGAACGTCATCGCGGCCGAGGCGATGCCGGCCAGCGTGCGACCCCATCGCTTGCTCCGCGCAAGCCCGACAGCGCCGACCACTCCAACGAACGCCGCCCCAATCGAATACACGATGGATGTGATGAGGACGATTCGCGATCGGCCGACCGCTGAGGGCTCTGAGAGAAACCCGACGATGAACCACGCCCAGACGACCATGATCGCCGCCCCGAGCACGAGCACGGGCCATACCCACGGAGGCGTCGTAGCCCGCGCCGGTTGCTCCTCTTTAGCTTGCACCGCCGGGCGAGTCTAGTTGAACGTCACTTGGGGACGAGGGCCAGGAACTGCTCCTCGTCCAGAATCGCGACCTTGAGCTTCTGCGCCCTCTCTAGCTTCGAACCTGCGCCCGGACCGGCTACGACGTAATCGGTCTTCGAGCTAACGGCCGAAGCGGCTTTTCCCCCGAGCTTTCTGACCAGCGCCTCGGCGTCGGGGCGGCTCATCGTCTCGAGTGTTCCCGTGAAGACGAAAGTCCTGCCGGTCAGCGGGCCCTCGCCCGGCGCCTCGACGGCCTGCGGCTCCACACCGACCGCCAGCAGTTTGCTCACCAGCTCGCCACCGTGCCCATCGAAGTACAGGTGTACCTCCCGTGCCATGTTCGGACCGACGCCTTCCACCCTCATGAGGTCCTCTTCGGTCGCCGCGCGGAGTTTCCCGATCGTGCCGAAATCTGCCGCGAGCAGGTCGGCCGTCGCCTCGCCCACCTGAGGGATTCCCAGGGCGTAGAGGAACCTGCCGAGCTGAGGGCGACGGCTTTCGGCGAGCCGGTCGACCAGGTTTTGTGCGGACTTCTCGGCGAAGCCGTCCAGCTGGACGACCTGGTCCTTCGTGATGCGGTAGAGGTCGCTTGGATCCTCGACCCATTCACGTTTGGTGAGCTGATCGAGGGTCGCGTAACCCAGCCCTTCGATGTTCAGGGCGCCGCGACTCGCGAAATGGCGCAAGCGCTCCAGGCGCTGCGCGCCGCAGAACGGGTTGATGCAGCGGTGCGCGATGTAAGGCTCCTCGCGCACAACCTCCCCCCCGCACACCGGACAGGTGGCGGGCATCTTCCAGCCTGGTTTCGGCTCTTTTACGCTGACGATCTCGGGGATGACGTCGCCGGCGCGATGGATGATGACGCGGGCGCCGACATAGACGCCCTTCTCGTTGACCTGCGCTTCGTTGTGCATGGTGATATTGCGGATGGTGACACCCCCCACCACGACGGGCTTGACGTGCGCGACCGGCGTGAGCACTCCTGTGCGGCCGACGTAGCACGCAATCTCTTCGACCTCCGTTTCGGCCTCCTCGGGCGCGTACTTGAAGGCGATCGCCCAGCGCGGCGAGCGCGCGACGAAGCCGAGCTCGAGCTGTTGCGGAAAGCCGTCGACCTTGACCACGATTCCGTCGATCTCGTGCTCCAGCTCGTGGCGACGCCGCTGCCACTCGGCGTGGTACTCGACCACCTCGTCGATGGAGCCCAGCCGGCGCCGGTGCTTGTTGACGCGGAAGCCCATCTTCTCGAGCCCGCCGAGTACCTCCCACTGCGAGCGGGCTGGCCCGCCCGGGTCCAGGGTGTACATGAAGGTCTGAAGGTCGCGGCTCGCGGTGACATTCGGGTCGATCTGACGCACGCTGCCGGCGGCGGTGTTGCGAGGGTTG
>Ga0210394_10003070_pt1 | contig 21659 bp, 16 predicted proteins | sample IncBWC12MmetaG_FD_160121 | JGI IMG/M metagenome (GOLD analysis project Ga0210394, IMG submission 160121) | Forest soil microbial communities from Barre Woods Harvard Forest LTER site, Petersham, Massachusetts, United States - Inc-BW-C-12-M | ecosystem: Environmental > Terrestrial > Soil >...
TTCCGCGTAGTTCAGACGCAGCGACGGGAAGAACTGCGCGAGCTCGACTTGATCAGACGTGATCGCCGGGCTGATCTCGCCTTCGGCCAAGAAATTCGACCATTCGAGAAATGCGGTCCAGAACAGAGCGGAGTGTTCGACGCAGAATGCTTCGAAGACGGCGTAATCCTGAAAGTTGCGGCCGCTGTGCCGCTCGCAGTGGCGCATGAATGCACTGAGCTGCGTGTTCGCCACGTCCCGCGAAGTCGGCGCCCAGATCGGGGCACGCGGCGCCAACACGTCCTGCACTCGACAAATCAAGGCGACACCACGGTTCCGTGCAAGCCAGCGAATACCTGCGATCGCCGGGCAGCTGGCAACGATGGCGGCGCTGACCGGCGTGCAGTGGATATTAGCTCCGGCGGGAGTCCGTCGGTCCCCGATCGAATGTCGGTTCCTTCCTACAAGAAATTCGTTGAGTTATGTCAAATGGAGAATGAGCTACTCGCCGCCGAGTTTCATCTCGAGATCGTTGATCACGCGCTTCACGCCGGGAATTCGCTTGGCGATGCGCCTTGCGGTTCGCAGATCCCAGTCATCGAAAACGATTCCGTGCAATGTAACGACGCCATCCTTGATCGTGATGGTGATATGTTCGTCGAAGAAAAACGGGTCGGACCGCATGGCCGTCTCAACCCGCTGCTGGACCTCCGCATCCGGCACTACTTCCGGGAATTTCTTGCCCGTTACCACGATCGCATCGAGCTGGGTCCCGGGGGGTGCGACCGCTACGTCCGCGCCCACTGCAATTGCGCAGCATGCCCATCCCAGCACGGTCAGTCGCATCGCCGCGCCGGCAAGATGAAGGTTACGCCCCATTGTCGGACGCGGCTGCGCGAGTAACCGTCGATACGGAGAGCGGCAGGCGTACCACGAATCTGGATCCGACACCTTCCAGACTTTCCGCGAACACCTCGCCTTGGTGCAGCGCCACGACCATCGAGACAAGATGCAGTCCCACGCCGGTCCCCGCCACACCGGTCGCGTTGCTGCCGCGGAAATAGCGCTCGAAAAGCCGCTCACGATCCCGCGACGGAATGCCGATGCCGCGGTCCCGCACTTGCACCACCAGCCAACCCGGTTCCTCGCGGGCGACCACTTCGGTGGGGCTCCCTGCCGGGGAATACTTGATCGCATTGGAGATCAGATTGCTGAAAGCGTGAAAAAGCAGTTTGGGGTCGCCGTGAATCGTCGCCGGCAGCGATGCAAACTCCTCGGTGATGACCGCGCCGCGAGTTGCATCGCGATGCGCCTGGCAGGCGTCGCGCAGCAGCGCGCCCGGATCCAGATTGCTGGGATGAAACACGGCGTGCCCATCCAGCAGCCGCGATGCCCCGAGCAGGCTGTCCATGATGTTGGTGATCCGCTGCACCGCACTGCGGATGCGTGTGCCGCGTTCCGCGGCGTCGGTCGCATCGAGCCTGTCGCAGGTCTTGATGAGGCGCTGCGCGTGCCCGTCAATGACCGTGAGCGGAGTGCGGAATTCATGGGACGTCATGGACACGAAATCGCGCTGCTGCGCCGTCAGCCGCCGCTCATTCTCGAGTCCCTGCTCCAATGCTGCGGCCTGCTCGAGCAGGCGACGCTGACTCAATACCAGGGCAAGCGCATTGTCACGAAACACCGACACGGCGCGCGCCATTTCTCCGATTTCATCGTCGCGTTGAACGCTGGGAATCTCGATCCCGGTATCATTACCGGCCAACTTATGCATGCAGGCCACGAGCCTGAGCAAGGGAGCTAAAATACCGCGGGTGATGTAGGCGATAACCGCAATCAGCAGGAACGCCGCCAACAGCATGGCGCTCACGATCATCGTTCGAGCGTGCGCGTAGGTGGAAGCCGCACGATCGCTGTCCTGGCGTGCCTTGACCACCGTTTGATCCGTGAGCCGGCTCAAAATGTCGCTCGACAGGTCAAATGCCCGGCGCGAATCCGCGTTGTACAAAGCGACGGCCTCGGCGGCCTGCCCGGCACGGGCGAGCCCGATCACCTGCGCCGCCACGGTCTGGTACGCGGCCCATTGCCGGGAAAATTGCGTGTAGAGCGCGGCTTCAGACGGGTCTTGGGCAATCTCCTCATAGGCACGTTGACTGGCGGCAACCGTTGCTTGCAGCGAGGCAATTTCCCTCTCGCTCGCGGCATACTCCGCCGGCGTCGAAGACAAAAGTCGATTCGCCTCCGCCGCACGGTAGTCGGACATGTAGTTGCTCAAATCCCCCAGGATGCGCGTGTCGCGCAGCCAATGGTTGCGAATCACTTCGGAGACATGGTTAACATCGCTCAAACGCGCAAAACCGACGATTCCGAGCCCGATCACCAGTAGAAACAGCAGCGCAAAGACCGAGAACAGGCGTACCCGGATGGAATGCGAGTGCAACCATCGTTTCGAGTGCCGCCATCGCTCGCCCATGGCGGTGCGCGGCGGCGCGCCGGGTTCCAAACGATCATTCAGTACATGGTCCATCGATGGCTCAGGGGTCGATGAGGCGGCCGGAAGTGGCCTTGACCACGGCCTCGGTGCGCGTCGACACGTTCAGTTTACGGCAGGCGTTTTCAATATGAAAATTTACCGTGCGCTTGCTCAAGCTCAAAATAATCCCGATCTCCGGTGAAGTTTTGCCTCTTGCCGACCAGGTTAGACACTCCAATTCGCGATCGTTCAATGCCACGTGGCGCGACCAAAGCTCGTTGCGCGCGCCCTTTCCCAGGCGCGCTTCGATGATGGCGGCAAGGATCTCAAAATCCACCGGCTTCGTGACGTAATCATCGGCCCCGAGACGCCTGCCCTTGAGCTCGCTGTCGCGATCCGTTCGTGCAGTCAGGAAAACGAACGGCACCGCGTCGAATCGCGGCGTCAGCGTGATCAAGCGTTCCATCACCTCGAAGCCCGTCATACCCGGCATGTTGATGTCGCAAAGCACGAGATCGGGGCCGGTCTTGAGTATCGCGCTCAACCCGGAGTGACCGTCCGTGGCGATATTGACCACGTAGCCACGCTCCTGCAGATCTTCCGCAATCAACGCAGCTGTCTCCGCATCATCCTCGATACACAGAATTTGTTTACCCGGGCTAACCACGGTACCCCGTCAGTTCGCCGCGGCCACGGCGGAGGGTGAACCACCGCCGCCGCCCGCCGCGTGCGCGTCCGTTGCATTGCGGTTCCACCAGCCGCCGCCGAGCGCCTGATAGAGCGCTGCCGTATCGCCGAAACGAGTTGCCTCGGCCTGCTCCAGATTGAGCAACGCCTGGCCGTACGCCATGGCCGCGGCCAGATCGGTCAGATAGTCGCTATAGCCCTCCTGCATCCGCTGATGCGTCAAATCGAGGGTTAGCTTGGCCGCGCGCTCCGCCTCGACGGCGGCCGCCAACGCCGCGGCGTCGGTCACGATGGCGTGCAGCGTGTCGGCGACATTCTGATAAGCCTGCAACACGGCGTTTTGATACTGAGCGGCGGCCTGGCGCAGCGCCGCGTCCGCCGCGCGCTTGGTATGCAGCAACGTGCCGCCGGCGAACACCGGCTGCGTCGCGTCGCCGATCAGAGTCCAAAAGGGACCACCGGAACTAAACAGCTGAGAAAATTGCGTGGCCGTGCCGCCGCTGACGCCGGTGATGGTGAACTGCGGGAGCATCGCCGCGATGGCGACGCCGACCTCGGCGTTGGCGGCGCGCAATTGCTGCTCGGCGGCGCGTACATCCGGACGCTGCTCGATGATTTTCGACGGCAGACTGACGGGGAGCTGCGTGGGTAGCTTCAACGAGGAAAGTTCGATGCTTTCGACGTCCTGGTTAGGCAGATTTCCAACCAGCGCACGGATCAAATCCCGGTTCAGTTCAAATTGTCTTTCGAGGGGCGGCAGCAGCGCCTTTGCCTGGGCCAGCTGCTGCTCCTGAGCCGCGAGGTCGATCCGGCTGGCAAAGCCAGAGTTGAATTTATCACGCAGCACGCCCAAGGACTTTTCGTTTTGCGCGATGATGTCCTCGGTGGCCTTGATCTCGGCCCGCGTCGAGGCGTCTTGAATCGCCGCGGCGACCACGTTGGACGCAAGGCTGACATAAGCGGCCTCCAATTCGAAGCGCTGCACTTGCGCTTGCGCGTCCAGCGACTCCACCTTGCGGCGGTTGCCGCCGAAGACATCCGGTACGAAGCCGACCGTCAAATCCGCGGTGTGAAAGTTGTAGTACAGAGGCGAGTTGTGCGGTGCCGGGTTCGGCGAAGGATTCTGATAAGCGGCGATGTTGCTGCCGTTGCCCTGCACGCCCGGGGCGCTGCTGCCGCTCAAATTGCCGGCGAGCTTCTGCCGCTCAAAATTGTAGTCCATTGCGATGCTCGGATAGAAGTAGCCGCGTTGCGCATAAACCATCTCCTGCGCTTGCCGCAGGGCGGCTTGTGCCGCGGTGATGCTCGGATTCGCGCGCAACGCCCGGTCGACCAGCGAATTGATCGCCGGCGAACCAAATGCCTCCCACCATCTATACGGCACGTCCTGCCCGAGAACAAATGTCTGGGCGTCACCCTCGGCACCCGGAGTCGAGGGCACGGTGTCGGGCAGCGGCGCCGTCGTATAGCCGGCGCCCTTGGGTGCCTGCGGGGCGTGGAAATTGGGCCCCACGGCACAGCCGGCCGCGGCTGCCGCGGCGGCCAATGCGAAAGCAACCTGGGGACGACATGCCACCCGACGCAGTTTGAGCCACCTCGGCGCGGGGCGGAAGCTGTGAATGTTCACAGTGAATCTTCACAGTAGCTCGGTCCCTCGATACCTGGACATCATCGCACGTGCCGTTGAAACTCCAATCCGACAGTCGCCTCGCTGTCCTCGCCTTGGCGTCGTTCGCCATCGCCGCGATCATTGCCGGCGCAGCATACCTTGGCACGGGCGCCAAGACGGCAGGTGCCGCGGGCTCCGCGTCGGCGCCCGCAGCCGCGCGGACCAAGCCGGATCTTGACACTGTCACGCTGTCGGACTCCCAGCTCAACTCCATCGCGGTAACGACGGTCGCGGATCGAGAGTTTCGCATCGAAAAGGCAACCGTCGGCAATATCGATTTCAACGAAGACATGACGGTTCAGGTATTCGCGCCTTATCAGGGCCGAATCATTCAAGCGTTCGCCAAGCTGGACGATGAGGTCAAGAAGGGCCAGGTGCTCTTTACGATCGAAAGCCCGGATTTCCTGGCCGCGCAGTCGAATCTCATTGCGGCGGAGGCGACGCTCGAGCAGTCGAGCAGCGCCCTGGCACGCGCGCAAACACTGTATGCGGTCAAGGGCATCGACCAGAACGATTATGAAACCGCCGTTGCCAGTCAACACAGTGCGGAAGGTGCCCTGCGGGCGGCCCGCAATGTCGTCGCAATTTTCGGCAAGACGGAGACGGAAATCGATCACATCCTGGCGTCGCGCCAGGTCGAAACCGCGCTCATCGTCAAGAGCCCGATCAGCGGCCGCGTCACGGCGCGCAATGCGGCGCCCGGCCTGCTGGAGCAACCCGGCAATGCGCCCGCCCCCTATTCGGTCGCCGATCTCTCGACCATGTGGATGCTTGCGCAGGTGCCGGAAGCGGACAGCCCTGATGTCAGGCTCGGTCAGCCCGTGACGGTATCGGTCATGGCCTTTCCCGGCCGCACCTTCGCCGGAACGATTACCGCCATCGGCGCGTCGGTCGACCTCAATTCGCGCCGCGTCACCGTGCGTTCCGAGATCAGGGATCCGGCGCACGAGCTTCGCTCGCAGATGTTCGCCACGTTCGTCATCCGCACGGGCCCCGCGGTGCGGGCTCCGGCCGTTCCGCTCGACGGGGTGGTGCGCGAAGGGGATGGCACGATGTCCGTATGGGTCGTCGGCAGCGACCCGCATCGCTTTACGCGGCGTAAGGTCAAACTCGGCATTCAGCAAGACGGGTATGACGAGATTCTCGATGGCGTGCGATCCGGCGAGACGGTTGCACTCGAGGGCGCGATCTTCCTCAGCAACATCGTATACGGCGGAGCTTCCTGACCTCGCGCCGCGAGATGAGCGCGCGTTTCCATGATAAAGCCCATCCTTGGATTTGCGCTCAGCCGTCGTGCGATCATTCTGCTCGGCCTGTTCGTCTTCATCGCCGCCGGCCTGATCGCCTACTCCAAACTCAATATCGAGGCCTACCCGAATCCCGCGCCGGTCATCCTGGAGATCACGGCGCAGGCCGCGGGTCTTTCGGCGGAGGAGATGGAGAAATACTATACGACGCCGATGGAGATCGGGCTGTATTCCACTCCCGGCATCGACAACATTCGATCCACGTCTTTCTATGGCTTGTCGTTCGTCCGCGTCACCTTCAAGTACGGCATCGATTACTTCTTTGCCTATACGCAGGCCGCATTGAGCTTGCAGCAAAATGTGCAGCTCCCCGGCAATCAGGTCGCGCAGATTCAGCAGTCGAGTCTGGTCGGCGAAGTGTATCGCTATCAAGTGGTCGGTCCGCCGCATTTCGGCCTCACGGACCTGCGCACCGTGCAGGATTGGATCGCACTGCGCCGTCTGTCGACGATTCCCGGTGTGGTCGCGGTCAACAGTTGGGGCGGCACGACCAAGGAGTTCGAGGTCGCCGCGGACCTGAACAAGCTCCAGGCCTACGGCGTCACGGTGCCGCAGCTGCTCAGCACGCTCGGCAACGCCAACATCAATGTCGGCGGCCGCGAAATTACCGTCGGTCAGCAATCCGTGAACATCCGCGGCGTCGGGCTGATCGACGACGGCGGCAACGATGATCTGACGCAGGGCTACCACGTGGATGACATTCAGAATGTCGTCCTGGGTCAATACAACGGCATTCCGGTGCTGGTAAGGGACGTGGCGCGCGTCCAAGTGGGCTACGTCCCGCGACTCGGTATCGCCGGCCGCGATCACGAAGACGACATCGTGGCCTCGATCGTGGTGATGGGGCGCACGCAACACACGAATGACGTCGTGCCGCGCATCAAGGCCATGGTCGCTGCGCTGAACAGCGACGGCAGCCTGCCGCCCGGAGTCAAGCTCGTTCCGTACTATGATCGCACCACCCTGGTCAAGGTCACGACCCACACCGTTCTCCACAATCTCATTTTTGGCTGCCTGCTCGTATTTTTCATCCAATGGATCTTTCTCGGCAATCTGCGCAGCGCCGTGATCGTCGGCGCCAATATTCCGTTCGCATTGTTCTTCGCCATCATCATCTTGGTATTGCGGGGTCAGGATGCCAACCTGCTGTCGATAGGTGCGGTCGACTTCGGCATCATCATCGATTCGGCCGTCATATTGGTCGAGAACATATTTCGCAATCTGCAATCCATGCCGAATATCCAGGCGCAGATGGTCGAGGCGCTGCGCCAGGGAACTTACGGCACCGATCCCACCTCCGGAAGCAGCCGTCCTTGGACGGTACGATTGCGGATGATTTACGTCTCGGCGCTGCAAGTGGACAAGGCCATCCTTTTCTCCACCGCGATAACCATCGCGGCGTTCGGCCCGCTGTTCACCATGCAGGGGGTGGAGGGACAAATCTTCGGACCGATGGCTCGAACCTACGGCTCCGCTCTGGCCGGGGCGCTCATCGCGACCTTTACGGTGACCCCGGTACTGTCGTCGTTTCTTTTGCCCGAAAGAGTCAAGGAAACGGAGACGCTCATCGTTCGCGGATTGCATCGGATCTACCGGCCGGTGCTGGACTTTGCACTCGAGCGGCGGGCGCTGGTGGTGGGTATTGGCGTCGCCTTTCTCGCGTTGGTGGCAATTCTCATTCCGTTCCTCGGCAGCGAGTTCCTGCCGGCTTTGGAGGAAGGCAACTACTGGATCCGCGCGGCGATGCCCCAGACCATGTCTCTGGACGCCGGAACGCAGGCGACGCGCAAGATGCGTGAAATCCTGCTCAAGCATCCTGAGATCATCACCGTGGTCTCGCAGCACGGCCGTCCCGATAACGGCAGCGACGCCTCGCCGTTCTCCAACGTCGAGCTATTCGCCCCGCTCAAGTCCTACGACGAATGGCCGGCCGGCTTGACCAAAGATAAGCTCACCGCGCAGCTGCAAAAAGAGTTCGACGCAGCGTTGCCGGGAGTGGTGTTCAATTTCTCGCAGTACATCCAGGACAACGTCGAGGAGGCACTGTCGGGCGTCAAGGGCGCCAATTCGGTGAAGGTGATCGGCCCCAATTTGAATCTCCTGGAGGGATACGCGGGCCAGATACTGCAGGAGATGCAGCAGGTGAAAGGCATGGAGGACATCGGCATCTTCCACATCGTCGGTCAGCCCAACCTCAACATCAAGGTCGATCGCCTGAAAGCCTCGAGGTACGGGCTCAATACCGGCGATGTGAACAGCGTCGTCCAGGCGGCAATGGCCGGAGCGGTGGCGACCACGGTGCTGGAGAGCGACCGGCAGTTCAATCTCGCGGTGCGCCTGGATCCCGGATTTCGCGACAGCATCGAGAAGATCAAAGATGTCCCCGTCGGATACCAAACACCCGGCGGCACGACGGCCTATGTTCCGCTGCGTGAGCTCGCCAATATCAGTCTGGATTCGGGCGCGTCGTTCATCTATCACGAGACCACGCAACGCTACATACCGATCAAGTTCAGCGTGCGCGGCCGCGACCTCGGCGGCACGGTGGCTGAGGCGCAGGCGCGCATCGCCAGGAACATCCATCTGCCGACGGGATATCGCATCGTGTGGGCGGGTGAATTTCAGGACCTGCAGACCGCCAAGCAGCGGCTCGCCGTGTTCGTGCCGATGAGCTTGAGCTTGATCTTGATCCTGCTCTACAGCCTGTTCAATTCCGTGCGCGACAGTCTGCTGGCCTTGGCCGGAATACCCTTTGCCGTCGCCGGCGGCGTGCTAGCGCTGTTCGTGACGGGGTTGCCGTTCAGCGTGTCGGCAGCCATCGGTTTCATCTCTCTGTTGGGCGTGTCGGTCATGAACGGCATTCTGGTCCTGACCTATTTCAACGAACTCAAAATGCAGGGCATGGGCCCTTTCGATGCCATGGAACGCGCTGCGGAAAAGCGCATGCGTCCGATGTTGATGACGGCACTCTCAGCTTGCATAGGCTTAGTGCCGGCCGCCCTATCCACGGGCATCGGCAGTCAAGTGCAGCGCCCCCTGGCAACCGTGGTCGTCGGCGGAATGCTCGTCGGACCCCTCATGTTGCTGATTGTGGTGCCCGCTCTGCAGCTCGTGTTTCTGCGCAAAACGGGCCCAAACCGCGAGGGAATCCCGCCCGAGCCTACGGAGGCTTGATGCGCGCAGCCGCCCTGTTCGCCCTCATCAGCCTAGGGTTGCTCGATCCAGGCATCCTGTGGGCCGATGCGAGAGCGGCGGTCACCGCCCACAATGCCGCCCATGGCGCCGCGCGCAGCGCTGCGAACCGCGCATCGCATCTTGGCGGCTCCAAAGCACCTCCCGCCGTCAGCGGCCGTTTACCGCCAGCCGCACCGCTGCTGGGTGGACCGGCCAAATATGATGCGAAAAGAAGCGCCGTCATCGGCGGTGCGACCCTTCGGCACAAGAACTGAGGCGGCGAAATCGGGTTATGTTTGAGTCGAGATGTGGCCTAATATCCGCATCAGCCGTGGGCGGTGGTATCAATGGAATTGATTGCGCTCGGCCCGGATTTCGGCGCCGAAGTCCGAGGCATCGACCTCATCGACGTGGCCAGCAGCGATGCTGCCCATCGCGCGGTACGTGCCGCCCTGGAAGAACACAGTGTGCTGCTGTTCCGCCGGCAGGAGGTCACCGACGATGTGCAGGCGGCCTTTTCCCGCGCCTTCGGCCCGCTGGAGCGGGTGAAGATCGGTTCGGTCGGCGCCGGTACATTTTACAGCCGCCTTCACAATATCGCTGCAGACGGCACACTGGTGCCGGAAACGCACCAGCAGGCATTGACGGCCCGCGCCAATCAGCTTTGGCATACCGATAGCTCGTTCAAAACGACACCGGCGCTGGCGTCGGTGTTGTCGGCACGCATCGTTCCCGACCACGGCGGGGAAACCGAATTCACCTCGACCCGGCATGCCTGGAGCCGCCTCGCGCCGGCGATTCAGGCGCGATTGCGCGACGCCATCGTCACCCATGCCTACGCCAATTCCCGCGATCAGATCGATCCCGGCCTGATGACCCCGGCAGAGCGCGAGGCGGTCCCCCCAGTTCGATGGCGCATGACCTGGCGCAACCCCGCCAACAACCGAACCGCGCTCTACATCGCCTCGCATGCCTATGCCATCGAAGGCATGGGCGACGATGAAGCCCGGGAGCTGCTGGCGCAGCTGATCGCCGATGCGACCCGTCCGCAATTCACGTATCGGCACGCCTGGCGGCCGGGCGACGTCGTAATGTGGGACAATCGCGCGGTTATGCACCGAGGTCTCGCCTGGCCGCTGGATCAGGCGCGGTCGATGGTGCGCACGACCATCTCGGCAGTCGATGCCGACGGCCTGGCGGAACTTCGCCCAGATGCATGAGGGCAGAGCTTAAGTTCAGGGAGAGAAGTATGCAGCTGCCGCGAACGACGTCGCTGAATCGCATGCAATGGACGGCGGTGATCCTGTGCGCTGCCGCCATCGCCATCAACTATCTCGATCGATCGACGATCTCCATCGCCAACCCGCAAATCCGTGCGGAATTTCATATGAGCGCGGCGCAATTCGGAGCGCTGCAATCGGCGTGGTCGCTGGCCTATGCCTTGGCGCAGGTCCCGGTCGGGCTGCTCATCGACCGTCTTGGGCCGGGAATCCTGCTCGGCGTGTCGCTGATTCTCTGGTCGATCGCCGTCGCTGCCGGAGGCCTGGTGGCCAACTACACGCGGCTATTCATCGCCCGCGCGGTACTTGGGATCACCGAGTCGCCCGCGTACCCGGCGGCCGTGCGCGTGACCAGCGACTGGTTTCAGGTCCGTGACCGCGGCGTTCCCACGGGTATCTTCACCATGGGTTCCAATGTCGGGACCGCCATCGGACCTCCGCTGCTCACCGCCCTGATGCTGCTCGGCGGTTGGCGATGGATGTTCATCATCATGGGCATCATCGGGATCGGTGCCTCGGTGGTCTGGTTTTGGCTTTACCGTGATCCAGGCAAAGCGGTGCTCGATGACACTGAAAGGACTTACCTCGAAGGCAATAAATTACGGCGCAGCGGAGCGCCCATTACCGCGGGGCAATGGGGTCGAATATTCCGGTTTCGCACTACCTGGGGAATGATGCTGGGCGCATTTTGCTCGGGTTACGGGATATGGATGTATATCACCTGGCTTCCCGGCTATCTCGAGGGAGAGCATCACATCAGCATTGCCCGGACCGGCTATCTGGCCTCCATCCCGCTCGTCTGCTCGATCGTCGGCTCATTTTGCGGCGGCTATGCCTCCGACCGCCTGATCGCGCGCGGATTGCCGCTCGTCCAGGCGCGCAAATTGCCGGCGGCGCTGGGATATCTGGGTTCGGCCGTGTTTACGGCGTTCGCCGCCATGTCGACGGCGCCGGCACCCGCCATCGTGTGGATTTCGCTCGCCATGTTTTCTCTCTGGTTTGCCGTCGCGGCGAAGTGGACCTTGATCACGGCGGTATCGCCGCAAGACTACTGCGGGTCCTGTTCCAGCATTCAGAACTTCGGCTCCTATCTGGGCGGCGCCTGCTCTCCGGTCCTGACCGGGCTCATCGTTGATCGGACCGGCTCGTTCGTTCTGGCCTTGGCCATCGGGGGAATCGTCATGGCGGTCGGTGCCGCGATCTATTACTTCATGGTCGGCGCCCCCATCACCGACGGCGATTTATTGCCGGACTCGGCAACGCTTGCTCATCGTTGAGCCGCTCGGCGGCGAGGCGTCAAGATGCGAGCGCGGCTTCCGGGGGGCGCAATTCGCCCGCCAGCTCGATGACGATGTCCGCGGGAAGACCCGCACGACGGGCGGCCTCCCGGATGGCATCACCGCTTTCGGCCTCGTATAGACAATAGGTTTTTCGTTTGTCCGCGGACAGGAACGAATACAGCCATTTGACGCCGGCTATCGTGTTGATGTCGATGACGGACTTGAGATCTCCGGCGGATGCGTTGAAGGTTTCGGCGAAATTTCGTTCTATCATGAATAAGGCCATGTTCTTCTCCCTCAAGTTAGGTGTTGGCGGAAACTGATTGTGCTTGCAGCCCATGCCGAATGGCGTAAGTCGCAGCTTCGGTACGATTCGCGCATTGCGTTTTGTTCAAGATATTTCGCACGTGAGTGGCCACTGTATTGAGGCTGATCGCCAATACCAGCGAAACATCTTTATTCGTGCGGCCGATGGCGAGCAGACGCAGAACCTCGACTTCGCGCGCCGTGAGATCATCGGGGAAAGTGACCTCCCCGTCCCGCGCTCGCAATATCGCGTCGATATCGGATACCAGGCGCTCCATTGCAAGGCGGCGTGCGAGCTGCTCCGCCTCGCGCAGATACTGAAGACCCTGACGGCGCTCTGCGTCGGCCGGCAGAGTCAGCAGAAAGGCGCCGTACCGATAAAGCGTGCGCGCGAGAGACGGCCAGGCACGCATCGCACGATTGAGCGTCAGCGCCTGATCGAAGTGCCCACGGGCAATATCCGGCCAGTTCGCGGTGCAGGCCAGCATGGCGAGGTAGAGATCGGCGGCGCCGAAGCACACTGCCGTTGGATGATTGGCCGTTTGTCCTGCATAGGGGCGCAATAGCTGATAGAGCGGCTCGGCACGAGCGGCATCCTTTAGGGCGCAGCAGGTCTCCGCACAAAACACCAGACAGGCCACGAACATCTCGTCGCGCCGTATGGCGCGACAATCTCGCGCTGCCAGCCGTTCGAATATAGCGCGGGCCTCGGCCAGCAACCCGATCTCGGCGCAGATGAGCATCAGACCAGGTTCCCACATGCGCCGGGTCGCGCTCGCGGCCATTTGCTGTATCTGCGGCGCGAGCGCGTGCAGGCGCCCCAGGTCGCGATTCAGTGCGAACATCTGCGCGCCATAGACGCCATCCGCGTCATGCGTCTTGGTGCCGATTTCCAGCATCCCCTCGATCCGTTTGTCCAAATCGGTCCACTCGCCGCGCAACAGCGCCAGAGTCACGCGATGAATGCCCGCTTGGTATTGATGCAGCCCGAGACGAGCGGCGGCACTCAAGCTGTCGTAATGCTCGAGAATGCCTTCGATTTCATCGACATGGCCAGCTTCGAAGTAATTCAGGACTTGCCAATGGTAGGCATCCGCGAGCAACTCGGCGTGGCCCGTAGACGGAGCCACCGCATTGCATTCGGCGGAGAGCGAGAGACGCCGCTGCAAGGTTTCGGGATTGACGCGCAGCGCCATGACCGCGAGGTTGTAGCAGGCGCATCGTGCCGCGGCGTCACAACTACGGCTTGCCATGTCGAGTGCTTTCTCCACCAGATTTTGAATCCGCGATTTGTCCGTCAGGGTTCTCTGGGCGAATGCCAGCGTCGCCAATGCCTTGGCGCGGGCGGCCGAATCGGCCTCGGGCAACAGCCTCAACGTGTGCTCCAGCAACGGCAGGATGTGCTGTTGCGCAACATGGCGCGTGATCATTGCAAGCGACATCAGAACGTCGACGAGAAGTTCGGCGCTCCCCAAAACGCGCGTCCGACTCACGGCTTCGAGCAGCACTTCCATGCATTGCTGCACTTGACCCAGCTGATTCCACGCGGAGCCCTTTAGAATGTAGGCTCGAGCGAGCCGCTCATCGTGCATCAAGCCGCTGCTCTCCAGCATTTTGATGACATGATCGTAGTGCAGAAGCGCATCTTCGTAGGCGCACAAGCGCACGGCGCTCTCGGCGGCCCGCAGTGCAAAGACGACGGCCTTGTCGGCATATCCCAGCGCCGCCGCTTCATGGTAATGATGGGCGATCCGGGTGAGGACAGGTTCGAGGTGCGTGCAATGAACGCCGGCAAGCGCATCACCGGCACGTCCGTGCAATCGCAAACGGTGGCACGCCGGCAAGTCTTCGTAGATCGTCTCGCGTATCAACGCGTGGGTGAACAGGTAAGTGCCCGAGGTGTCCGCGTCCGCTTGCACGATGCCCGCCTGGACGGCCGGCTCGAGGACGGTGAGTATGTGCTCCATGTCTTCGTCCATGACGGCAGCGAGCTCACGAGCCGTGAATTGCCGGCCATAGACCGAGGCGGCACACAGCAATTCGTTGCACCGCTCGGAAAGCCGAATCAACCGTCGGCCGATGGTCTCGTGCACACCGGCGGGGATCCTGGCAGGCATCGTTGCAATCGCCGCTCCCGCATTCTCGTCGATGATGACCTTGATCAACTCGATGGCAAACAATGGGTTCCCATCGGTCTGTTGATAAATCATCTTGAGCGCCGACTCCGACAAGCTCAGATCGCACAAGCGCTCCGCGACCTCGCCGATGGCGGTCTGCGAAAGTCCGCCGAGTTGGACGCGCTCAACGTCGGAATCACGGCTCAGACCGCCGAGGGCATTCTGCAACGGCGTCTTTCTTGACGCGTCGCCGTCCCGGTACGTGGCGACGATGAGCAGCCGGCTGCGCAACAACTCTTGGCTCAGGAACTCCAGCAGCGACAAGGACGGCGCGTCGGCCCAGTGCAAATCGTCCAGCACCAAGGTAATGGGCACCTGCTGCGAGGCTTGATGGAAGAACTGGCGGACGGCATCGAAGGTGCGAAATCGCGCCAGGCTCGCATCCGCAAGCCCGCTGGGTGTCTGCTGGGTGTGGTGCGCTTCGAGCAGTTCGGGAACCAGTGCGGCGATCTCCTTCGCTGCCGTGCCCATGTTGAGACGTATCTCGTCGAGGGACGCGGCGTCGACATAGGCGCGAAGAATCTGTACCCACGGCCAGTAAGGCGGCGCGCCGGCCTCCTCCCGGCATCGCCCCCACAGCACGAGAGCGCCTTGATCTTCCGCGACTTCCGCGAGCGCCTCGGCGCAACGCGTCTTGCCGATCCCAGGTTCACCGGAGATCAATACCAGCTGACGCCGACCCGCCAACATGCGGTCGAACGCTTCCCGGAACATCGCGAGTTCGTGCGCCCGACCGACGATGTGTCGATGCTGATCCCCGGCCCCGTTTGTCGTACCGCTCATGCTGGTCAATTCTAACCCTTCATGGCTGCTTTCCCAGGGTACCGCCAAGCCAACCCCCGTCTTGAGGCGGGGGTTGGCCATGATATCCCCGATGGCGGCGCTCAGGCGCTGGGCTGCTGCTCGCATGAGACGTGCGTGTTCCAATCGGCGAAGCTTCCCTTCGGATTGTTCTCCCACGCCCAAACATGCATCTCGTAGAACGCCGGCAAACCATAGCGATTCGGTGCACCGACGTAGTTCAACAAATCCCCGTCCAGTGCCGGTGTTCCCCCCGCCGGGTGCTGGGTTTCCCAAACGCTGGCGAGCACGATGAACTCGACGCCGACGAGGCGCAGGGCGCCGCTCGCGAGCGGCTCGTAGATCAAGGCTTCCGGCTGATCGGCCTGCAGCGTGCCGGCGGCGATACGGGCGGGCAGGACGTAATGAACGCCCATGGCTCCCGTATCGGGCCCGCTGACGCAGGGGGTGGCCTGCACCCAGCCTTCGGCGAGCGCGACATTGATGTCCTTGAATTGCGCCGTCGCTGCGCGAACCTTGTCAATCAGCGAAGCCTGGCCCGCAAACACCGGTTGCCCCCCCGTGGCGAGGAGGGATATTCCCAGCGGCAGCCAAACAATCATAGAGCGGCGAAAGATGCTCATGGTTTATCCCCTTTTTGATTCGTGGTGGTGTGGTAGCGGCAATCAAGGTACTAGCGGCGCCGAACCACGACCATCATCAAGATTGATGAGAGAGCGGCAACGCCGCTCAGGCGCTCACGATCTAATCATTTTCAATGACGCGGGCTCGCCAGCTTTGGCGTACGGTCCGCTTCAGGCCCCGAAGACCGTGGGGCGAGGCCTTGCGGAAGCGTCCGAATGCCTCGCCCCACGAATCTTGAGCATCAATCAGGCGCGTGCTTCGAAAACGAGATTGAATGGAGTCTCCGCGGCGCGCCGGAACTTGGAGAAGCCGCCATCCATGACCACGGAGCGCAGCCGACCTTCGCCCGCCTGTGCGCCCAAACACAAACCGACTTCCTGCGAGCGCGAAGCCGGTGTGCAAATGAAAGTCGAGGCCGAATAGTAGATCCGGCCCACCGGATTGACGTTTTCTTCCAGCCGGTCGTTCGCGAATGGCTCGACGATCATCCAGGTGCCGTCTTCCTTGAGGGTCTGCCGGATGTGCGCCGAGGCGCCGACCGGATCACCCATGTCGTGCAGACAGTCGAACACCGTGACGAGATCGTAGTTACCGCCCGGGAAGGACTTCGCGCTCGCGACTTCGAAGCGAACCCGGTCAGCGAGACCGGCCTTTTTTGCAGTTTCTCGCGCGCGCACGACCGAGGGCTCATGGTAGTCGAAGCCGATGAATTCCGAGGCGGGGTAAGCCTGTGCCATGATGACCGTGGATGCGCCGTGGCCGCAGCCGACATCGGCGACGCGCGCGCCGGCCTTCAGTTTCGCCTCCACCCCCTCCAGGGCCGGCAACCACTGGCTCACGAGATTGGCGGCGTAGCCGGGGCGGAAGAAGCGCTCGGTTCCGTGAAAGAGCGATGCATCGTGCTCGTGCCATCCCAGCCCGGCTCCGGTGCGAAGCGCCTGTGTTATCTTCGGGATCGCCTTGAACTGCGCCACGGCGATCTGGAATGCTCCGGGGATGAACGCCGGGCTGTTCTCGACGGCGAGCGCCAACGCTTGTTCCTCGGTCAAACTGAAGGTCTCGCTCTTGGCGTCGTACTGCGCATAACCGCTCGCCGCCTGGGCTGACAGCCACTCGCGCAGGTACCGCCGATCGGTACCAGTGCGCTTCGCCAGCTCATCCGCGGTCGCCGGCTTCTCCGCCAGCGCCTTGTACAGCCCGAGCGCGTCGCCGACTACGACCGTGGCCGCGTGCATCACGGCACCCAAATCCCCGACGAACTTGCCCATGAATTCGTTTAGTTTGCCTTCATCGATTGCCATGGCTTGTCTCCTTGAGTTCATGAAAGTAGGCGCGGTCCCGCTAACCCCCGCGTACCGCCAGCATGCGGGCGCGGATCCGACAGATGACCGACGGATTCGCGGACCTGGGAGCCAGACAGGCTCCTAAGGCTGGCCGAGCGCGGCACGATGCGCCGCTTCGGTTTCAGTGGACGGTTCGACGCCAAGCGTCATCTGCAGCATCCGGCGGCAGCGACGGTAGGTCGCGAGCGCCCCGGCCCGATCGCCGCGTCGTGTCTGAACGGACATCAGCCGCCGATACAGCATTTCGGAGACGGCATCGAGTTCCACGCCCCGCCGGTAAATCAGCTCGGCTCTCTGCGGAACGCCCCTATCCTCCCACGCCTGTCCGATCGCGGAAAGGTCGCGAAAGATCCGGCTCGCAAGGCGTTGCCGGCACGCGAGCAGCCAGGGCCTCTCGTCGTCGCCGGCCAGAAAGTGTCCGGTGTACAGCGCGAGCAACCGCTGAGCGACGCTCTCGAGGTCGGCATCTGCGACGTCCGGTCGGCCCTCGCTCAGCAAGGCGTCGGCACGTTGATGGGCGCGTTCAAACGCCCGCGCGTCGACCCAGCACAAGCCCTCGTTGAGCGCGAGCCTCCCCTCGTGCAGCCTGACCGCGTCGTCCCGGCCGAGCAGCTTTCGCAGCCGACGCAATGTGACCTCGAGAGCCTCCAATGCTGCATCGCCCTCGGCCTCGGGCCAGAGCATTTCAGCGATATTCGCCGTGCCAACCTCGTGCCCGCCCTGTGATACGAGCGCCTTCAACAGTTCCAGCGGCTTCTTTGGCGCCTTGCGTGCCGGCCGCACCGGTACGCCGTCGAGTTTGAGCGCGAAGCCGCCGAGCGTATGGATCCGGATTGGCCACGGCCAAGGATCGACGTCCGACGATTCCGGGATGATGCCGAATTGCGCGATGAATCCGCGCGCGCACTCCGGCTCGATCCCGGCGCTCAGAGCAAGCGCCAGCATTCGGCGGAACGCCACCACGAGCCAGCGGAACGACCCGGCCGAATGCTCAGCTTTGCCGCGCAACAGCGCCTGCGACAACAGCACGCGCGCCTCATGGGCCGCGCCGCGCGAGGACTGAGCGTACGCCTCGACCATCAGCATGAGAGGCTCATGATGGATGTAGACCGTGTCCGCGGCTTCCCCCCGCGCCCGCTGAATCAGCTCGAGCGCGCGCTCCGGCTGGCCGGCCTCCACGAAGGCGCTGGCGATAATCGTCGGGAACAAAATGGTGAAGAACGGGCAGTCGCTTTGCCGGGCGGCCTCGAGGCAGAGGTCGCCGTGATAGATCGCGAGCGACGGCTCTCCCAGCACCTGATACAGGAGGACGCGCGCGAGATGGTATTGGGCCTTCTGCACAGCGTGCATCGAATCGACTGCCGCGCCGAGCTCGAGCACGGCATCCGCGGCATCCAGGGGAGCCGGGCCAAGGAGGTGCAGTAGTGCACGGAAGAAAAGATCGAAGAAGCGAAACCAAGTCATGCCGAAATCGCGGACGATTATCCGCAGTCGGTTGAGCGCCTTGAACCCCTCATCGTATGTTCCGGCAAGTGCCGCGTAGTAACTGAAAAAGACCAGCCAGCCCGCGCGCCTGAACGGCGGCAGTTCCTCCCCATCGAACGTCGATCCGACGTGCCCGACAAGCTCTCTTGCATTGCGGAGATCGCCGGTCAATGAGAAATACTCGAGCAACTGCGTAGCTGTATCCGCCCGCGCCGTCAGCGAAATGTCGTGGCCGAGGGCGGCGCGAACTTCGTGCAGACAATTCGGCAGCGCCGGATGAGCCGGCTGGCGGATCATCGCCGCGATCATGAACGCGGTGTGCACTCGCAAGCGCTCGGAGGCGGACACGGATGCCAGGCCGCCCGCAAGTCCGCGCTCGAGCACGCCTATCCAACGATCCAAGTCCGCGAAACCGACCTGCTCGATGTTGTGGGTCTCTGTTATGCCGGTGGCGGCGAACAGCTGGCCACGCTCGTCGCCGGCCGCAACCAGTGCATCAAAGGCCCGCATCAGTACTTGCCGGGCCTTGGGCGGATCGACGAGCACGAGCGCGCTGCCGAGCCACAGCGTCAACCACGGCGACTTTGCGATCTCGAGCTTCGGGAGAAGTGCGACCCAGGCCTTGAGGGTGAGCCAGCGGCCGTCGGCGACCAGCGAGCGCGCCTGGCGGAGGATCAGCCGCGTCGCGGCCTCCCAATCCTGATTCTCGACGCAGAGTCCGAGCGCCGCCGAAGAATCGCCGCTCTTCTCAAGCAGGCCGGCGCAAGCGGACCGCAACTCGTTCAGCGCTGCCGGTCGGAGTGTGGCTCTGGCCTGACTTCGCAGGAACTCGCCGAACAATGCATGATACTGATAGCTGAGTTCTTTGCCGGCGTGCCGATCCGTGAAGAGGCGCTGACGAAACAATCCTTCGAGTACACCGTCCGCGTCCGCGCCGCCCGTCAAGGCACTTGCCGCGGCCGCCGTTACGCGCGGCAGGAAGGCGGTGCGTAGCAACAGCTCGCGGGTACTTGCCGGCAGTTGATCGAAGACCTGCTCGGCAAAGTAATTGAAGGTGCCATCCAGCGTCTCGCTCGGCAACGCGATGTGTAGATCCCCGCTCACCCTGACGTGCTCGAGCATGAGAACAAGACCCACCGCCCACCCTCCCGATTGGCGTTGCAGCAGCGCCAGGGTGGGCTCGTCGACGTCTCGGATCGACAGCACGATCGAGCGCAGCTCATCGGGTGTCAGGCGAAGCTCATCCCACCCGAGGCGCGCGATGAGTCCATTCGCATGCGCCCGTGCCAGGGTCGCCGGCGGGTCGCTGCGGCTGATCATGATGAGCCGTACGCCCTTGCGCACCTCGGTCAAGGCATCGCGAAGGATTTCGCCGAACGGCGCGTCGGCTTGAACGGCGTGGCAGTTGTCGAACACCAGTACGGCGGTCGGGGGCAGGCGACTGTAGAGGGCGCGGAAGAAGCGACGCGTGAAGCCCGGCAGATCCACCAGGTACTCCGGGGTCAGCGCCAGCAGCGATTCGGCACGTTTGCCGCGAGACCTGGTTGCGTCCGGCGCCAGATAGTGAAAAAACGACGCGGGATCGGAGTCGCCGGAGTCGACCTCGTACCAGATGCCGGGCACCTTGCGAGTCCTCAGGTAGCTCGCGGCGAGGGACGTCTTGCCCGCACCGGGAGGCCCCGATATCCACACCCCCGGCTGCTCCCGCGCCGCATCGAGTGCCGCAAACAATCGTTCGCGATTCAGAACCCGGAACAGCCGCGGCCGGGAGAGCTTCGCGAGCAGCGCTGACGTCGAGCCCACGGCGAGACTCACTTTTTTCGCGGGAAGCCGCCCGCGCGCCGCAGCTTACATCGCGGAGCGTCGGCTGTCAGTGCAGCTCGGCTCGAGGGCGGCTAAGGATTCGACTGGCTGGCGACTGGCGGATTCAAGTTGGCGGGCGGCTCGTGCGGCTGCGCCGCCGGCGTTGGTTCGACGGGCACCAGCGGCAGGTGATAGGCGTCCATCTTGGGTTTTTTCGCTTCCTCTTCCTGCCGTTGCTTCTCTTGCGCCAGGCGCCGCTGCTCGCGGCTGCGCTCGAACTCCTCGGCCCGCTTCGCCTCTTGGGCCGGCTCGTTCTGACTGGCGAGCCGCTCGATGGCAATACGCGCGTTGATGCAGTCCGAATCGGTACGGGCTTTGGATGGGTTCTGATTGCACTTCATCAGCACGCCGTCCAGCATCACTCGATCCTCCATGAGGTCGGTGACCGTGGTCGGCGGAATACGCCGCGGACTACAGGCGATCGTGGCCGTCATGACCGCAGCCAAACACCCGCAGGCGATGATTGATTTGATTGAAATTTGCATACAGCTTCCCATTCGCAATGGTACTCAAAAGTGACCAAGACGCGGACCCCGTGCCTGTGACGCGTCTCACGACTTGACAATGTTCCCGTCCGGGGCGGGTCGCCGTGGGCCGAATCGCACCGACTGCGTCACGTTATCCGCCGGTTTGACCGGGCCGCGGTGCGTGTGTACCGTTCGCGATCATGCCGACACCCAAAGCCGCAATCGAAGCACCACCCGATTTTGAAACCGCCATGCGCGACCTCGAAGAGTTGGTGGAGCGTCTCGAGCAAGGCGATCTGCCGCTCGAGGAGTCGTTGGCTGCTTTTGAACGCGGCGTGCTGCTGACTCGTGCCTGCCAATCTGCGCTCAAGGACGCGGAACAGAAGGTCGAGATCCTGCTCAAAAAGGCCGGTGAATCCGCCGTTGAGGATTTTACAGCCGACGATTCCAAAGCCGGCTGAGAGCCGGTTCGCAGCGTCGAGTTTAGGCGGTAGGCACTGTAAACTAGGCGGCATGCTTGCCGACGCCTTCCCGCTCCTGTCCAAGATCGAGTCGCCCGCGGATTTGCGCGCATTGCCGCGCGCCGACCTCGCGGCGCTGGCGGCCGAATTGCGCCGTTATCTCATCCATACGGTGAGCCAGATGGGCGGCCACTTTGCCGCCGGCCTCGGCACCGTCGAACTCACGGTGGCGCTGCACACGGTGTTCAATACACCGCATGACCGCCTGGTATGGGATGTCGGG
>Ga0210394_10003071_pt1 | contig 21651 bp, 19 predicted proteins | sample IncBWC12MmetaG_FD_160121 | JGI IMG/M metagenome (GOLD analysis project Ga0210394, IMG submission 160121) | Forest soil microbial communities from Barre Woods Harvard Forest LTER site, Petersham, Massachusetts, United States - Inc-BW-C-12-M | ecosystem: Environmental > Terrestrial > Soil >...
GCCCTCTTGTCCGGGGAAGCCGGCTGTGAATCGTTTGCCGTCGAGACCACTTCTTTTTTCGACTTGCCGGCCGTGGATGATGTTGAGGCCACGACCGGGCCGGCATTGGCATCTGCGGGTTGCACCTGCAGATACACCACGATGGCGTCGCCTTCATGCGCAATCTGGTAAGGCGCGGAGGCGGTAAGGTCGATTACCACGCGAGCGACATCAGGCCGGAATTGCCCGAGGCGCACACCGCGAACGGGCGCGGAAACTCCGGGGATCGACGTCTTCTGGACGTTGAGCCGCGCACCAGAAAAGTCCAGCACCAGACGCTCCGGATTCTGCATGCGCACGGGATGCACGTCGAGGCGCCCCGCGCCTTCGACGCGGACCGCCGCGCGCTGGGGATCCTGCGTGACGGCCACGCTGGAGATAACCGCCGTGGCCGAGTTGGCGCCAGCGGACTCCTGCCCTCGAACGAACGCCGGGTTCCCGCCCAGCATCACGCTCGTCAATATCAGGCAGCCACACCGTAAGGCCCGCCAGTTCGTCGTCATTGCTGTTCTCCTACACTGGAGTAGATTCTTTTGTTGACTTGTCGTTCTACTGGTTTTCCGAATGCGTCTTTCCCGATCTCGTGGAACGACACACCATCCAACGCGATCTTGTCCACTTTGCCGTCGTAAAGCTGATCGCCTTCCCTCAGGAAATAGGTTCTGGACTGAGGATTGGTGACCACCGCGATCATGCCATTGGGAGCTTTTACGATTCCATCGAGACGAAGCGAGGCGACCTGCAAGCCCGCTTTTCCGGGAGGCAAATTGGCGGTAACGCGCGAAGCTGCCTCTTGGCGGCTGGTGAGCGATTCGAAGGGATCGCGACGCGCGATCTTCCCGTCCGGTTCCGCCGCGGGTTTGGCTGCGGTCGGCGCGGGCGCTCTTTTTGCGGATGGCTTGGCGGTTTTCGCTGCCGGCTTCGACGGCGCGGTTTGCGCTTGCGCGCCGCATGCCGCCACTGTCAGCAAACTTCCGACTAGCAGTATGTTCAATCGACGCATAGCTCGCTCATTCCTGCTCACGGTTTTCTCACGGGCGCTGCGGGTGCTTTTGCCCCGCCCGCGGGTGCCGGAGCCGTATCCGCCGGCTTGGTGAAGAAGGTCGTGATGGTAAAGATGCCAGTTACCGTTTCGCCCGGACGCACGGAATATTTCACGCCCTTGGCGGTGTTGCCCGTCGGATCGTCAAACTGAAGGTCTCCCACGTTGATGATGCGCGACAGGCGGCTCAGCCTGGAAAAGAAGTCCAGTACGTTGAAGTACGGGCCATCCACCTGGGCCTCAAACGGCATTTCGTAGTGGAAGTCCTTGGGGACGATGTTCTGGGCCGTTAAGCGCCGCAGTTGCACGTTCGAAGCGCTGGCCGCGCCCTGCACCTGGCGAATGAATTCGTCCACTTCTTTTTCTTCGGGAACGATGGTCTTCAGCGTATCGAGTTGCTTGTTCAGCGCGTCCATCTGTTGCTTCAATTCGCCGTAACGCTGCTTGTAGACCTGCAATTGTGTGACTTCCTGATTGAGCTTGGTGCGTTGCTGCACCGCCGCGTCGTAGGTGGAGCGCTCCTGCGCTACGGGTGAAAACGGAACGTACAAGCCCACGAGAACCAGAATCACTGCGATGGCCAATGCCACCAGCCCCTGCATGATGACCGACATATCGCGGAAAGGATTCGCCATGGCTACCTCTTATCCTTTCTTCGCCGGTGCCGCACTTGTTGGGGCACTCTGGGACGGCACGCTCGCCGGCTTGGCTTGCGGAGTTGCGTCCGGGCCACTGGCGGCGATTTCGGCATTTATGGTGAACAGGAAGGTTTGCACCGAGGTGTTCTTCTCGTCCTGTTTGGATTCCTTGATCTCAATTTTCTGGAAGTAGCCCGAGCGCTTTAGCGCGGTGATGAAGTTCGCTACAGAATTAATGGAAGCGGCGGCGCCTTCGAAGGTGATGGCCGTTCCCTTCTTGGTCATGGAGGTCAGCCAAAGGTTCTCCGCGCGGGAAACGGTGCTGGCAACCTCGTCGAGAAGTTCTTGGCCGCCAGTGCGGTCTTTCTGCAGTTGCTCGATGGTGCTGACGCGCTGCTGAAGGACCTGCTTTTGCTTTTCGAAGGCTTCTACCTGCAGCTTGATCTGTTCCAATTCGGTCTTCTGGCCCTGTAGCTGTTTAATCCGGGCATTCTCTTCGTTCAATTGGGTCTGCCAGGAGTGGTAGAAGTAGAAGAGAAACAAGCAACCCAACAACAGGCCGGCTCCGATGAAGACCAGAGGCATAGCCGCCCCGGTATCCACTGCCCGTCTTGCGGCCTTGGGCCGCGTTTGTCCGAGTAAGTTTATGCGGATCATGGCTAGTCGAAGCTCCTCAGTGCCAATCCCACCGCGACTACCAACCTGGGCGCCAACTCGCGGATCTGATCTTCGCTGTGCTTACCCGGGTTGATCAACACTTTACGGAATGGATTCAACTCTTCCACCGGCATCGCGAACTCTTCGCGCAGCAGGTCCACCAAGCCGGGCACACGGGCTGTCCCGCCAGCGACCATGATGCGTTGAATGTTTTCGCCGCTCGCCGTGGCGCGGAAGAAATCGAAAGTTTTTTGAATTTCGAGGGTCAAGATATCAGAAACGCTGCGAAGAATCTGCCCCTTTTGCTCGTCGGTGACCGTCGGGAGGGTCTCGCCCTTCTTCAGTTTTTCGGCATCGTCGAAGCTCAAGTCCAGTTCCTTCTGGAGGGCATCGGTATACTGGTTGCCGCCGACGCTGACGTCGCGAGTGAACAGAGGAATGCCACCGCGGACGATATTGATGTTCATGACGCTGGCGCCGATGTTCAGGAGCGCCACGGTCTGGCCAGCGTCCGGCTCGTAATTCACTTCGAAGCAGTTCTGCAAACCGAAGGCGTCGATGTCAACGACTACCGGCGTCTTTCCGGCCTGCGCCAGCACGTTGGTATGGTTCAGAATCTTGTCTTTTTTCACGGCGACCAGCAGGACGTCCATCTGGGAGTCCATGGCTTCCAGCAGTTGGTAGCTGAGGTTCACATCGGCAATATCGAAGGGGATGTGCTGGCTGGCTTCGGAGGGAATGCGGTCGTACAGTTCTTCCTCGGTCATCAGGGGCAACGGCACGCGTTTCACGATGACGGAGTGGCCGGACACGGAAGTGGCCACGCTCTTGGTTTTGATCTTTTCCAGATCGAAAATCTTGGTGATGGCGTTGGCGACCTGCGGCGCATCCATGATGGCGCCATCGACAACGGTGTCCTGCGCCAGAGACTCCATACCGTAGCTGACCAGCTCATACCCGGCCTTGGTCGATTTCAATTCCACGGCCTTAATGGAATTGGAACCGATGTCTAGACCCACGAGCTGCTTGCTTTTTTTGCCCCCGAGTAACCACATATCGCGGCCTCTTTCCCTCACGCTTCGGCGAACCTAGCGGCGCCGTGCCGCCACCTGGTTCATCTTGCGTTCCATCCAACGGTCGAGAATCGTCTTCCTAAGCTTCCAACGATTTCCCAGCTTAAACGCAGGTATTTCGCCCTCGGTGATGTACCGATACAGAGTATCGGGGCTGATCCCGAGATACTGGGAGGCCTGCCGTACGTTCATCACTTCGCGCGATTCGCTCACGAGGAACGCCCATCCTGTTTCTGACACGCCTCAGTTTCGGACATGTAGCACCCGAGCGGCTCCCAGACACAAGGTTCCTTCGGGCCTGACCTTGTCCCCGTTATGTCATTCCGCGGCGCTGAGCGTCAAGGGTTTCTCTACCGCAGTTGTCCTAACAACATAGGCAATCTTAGGCAATTGACCTGGTATTGTAGGCAGGTATCCCCAGCCTTAGCGGGTCCCTGGTATCAGGACTACTATTAGTTGTAGTGCTGCCCAATTTCGTCCTGTACTCCGGGACGGTAATTCTTAATCCGCACGGAGAGGCTGATTCCAGCGTAGGACGGTCCACGTTCACGAAAACAGAATCAATACTTCGGCCGCATGCAAATCCCGGTGTCGTTCTATTGTGCCATCCTTCTGGAGCAGACGCACACGCGCTCGAGGGCTATACTGGCTGCGATTAAATCATTGCGTTTCCGGAGATTCCCGATGAAACATGCGATCCTGCTGTGCGGTCTTCTTCTACCGTCCCTCCTTTCGGCGCAGAACCTGCTCGTCGCCAATCAAGTTGATCACACGCTGCTGATTATCGACACCGCTTCGCGAAAAACTCTTGCCACCGTGGGTGTCGATATTAATGGTCATGAGGTCATCGCTTCTCCCGACGGAAAATTGGCTTATGTACCTATCTACGGGAATTCAGGAGTCGGAAAACCGGGCACCGATGGAAGCACCGTCCAGGTGATCGATATCGCCAGCGGCCGCGCGGTGAACATCATCGATCTTGGCAAACGTGTGCGGCCGCATTGCGCGAAGTTCGGACCGGACGGCATGTTGTATGTTTCCGCGGAGCTCGCGAAGGCCGTGGACGTTATTGATCCGCGCACAGCGAAGATTGTCGCCGAGGTTCCCACCGGTCAGATCGACTCCCATATGTTCGCCATAACCCCCGACGGGTCGCGCGCGTACGCGGCGAATGTTTTCGCCGGCAGTGTCAGCGTTCTGGACCTGCGGAAGCGCTTGCTGATCAGCACGATTCCCGTTGCCGGAGAAGTGCAGCGTATCTCGATGTCGCCGGACGGGCGAGCGGTTTACACGCACGATCAACAGAACCCGCGGATTGCTGTGATTGATACCTCGAAGAATGCTATTTCGAGGTGGTGGGACGTGCCTTCGGTGGTGTACTCCTCGGCTGTTACGCCGGATGGCCGGTGGCTTGTCGCAAATGCGCTTTCGGGAAAGATTTTTGTTGTGGATACAACGTCAGGGAAGGTGCAGCATACCTACGACATTCCCGCGGCGTCCGGAGAAGCGATCGTAGCGCCTGACGGCGGGCGCGCTTACGTGAGTTGCCCACAGGCCGGGACGATTGAAGTACTGGATTTGAATACCTGGCAACTGGAGAAGCCGATACAGCTTACAAGAGGTGTGGACGGGTTGGCATTCGCGGCGACAGGCTCGGTTCCCGCCCAGGCTCAGAATTAACTGGTCGCCGGACGAGGACAGAAAAAGCAAATTTCTCGGGCAAATGCGTTTGCAGAGTAACATCGAGATTTTTTCCCGATTGAAGAGGGATTCCTCACGGCGCAGACTCCGTTCGGAATGACGGAATGTCGTGTAGATTGGACCCTAGAGACCGAGGGTTTTCCAGAAGGAATTGACGCGTTTTTTGGTGGCGTCGTCCATTCGGATTTCGTCGGGCCAGGGGCGGGTAAAACCTTCCGTGGGCCACTTGCGCGTTGCGTCGACGCCCATCTTGGAGCCAAAGTCCTGCATGCGCGCGGCGTGGTCGAGTGTATCCACGGGTCCCAGAGTAAATTGCACGTCACGTTCGGGATCGAGGGTGCAAAGCGCCTTCCAGACTACTTCGCGATAGTCGTGGACATTCACGTCGTGATCTACAACTACAATCACTTTCGTGAACATGGCTTGCCCGAGCGACCAGATGGCATTCATCACTTTGCGTGCGTGGCCGGGGAAGGATTTGCGGATGGAAACGATCATCAGATTGTGGACGATACCTTCGGCGGGCATGGACACATCCACGATTTCCGGATGAGCCATTTTCATTAAGGGCAGAAACACGCGTTCGATGGCGTACCCCATATAAAAATCTTCTTGAGGCGGGCGGCCGACGACGGTAGTCAGGTAGATCGGGTCCTTGCGATGAGTGACGCATTCAACATGGAAGACTGGATATTCTCCTACGAGAGAATAAAAGCCGGTGTGATCGCCGAATGGGCCTTCGGTGCGCATTTCGTTTAGATTGACGTAGCCTTCGAGGACAATTTCCGCGTTGGCCGGGATTTCCAGTTCGTTGGTTTCACACTTCACAAGTTCCACGGGCTCTTTTTTGAGGAAGCCACTGAACATCATTTCGTCCAGGTCTGGAGGGAGAGGAAAAATCCCTCCGAGGGCCGTTGCCGGATCCGTACCGATTGCAGCGCTTACGGGAATTCGTCCCTCCGGAGAGGCCGCGCGCGCGCGCCGGAAATGTTCCGCGCCGTGCTTTTGCGTTTGCCAATGCATGCCGGTGGTGCGCTCGTCGTAGATCTGCATGCGGTACATACCGACGTTGCGTTTGCCGCTGGTTGGGCTTTTCGTGAAGACCAACGGAAAGGTGATGAACCGCCCGCCGTCCTGGGGCCAACACTTCAAGATTGGAAAGTCGAACAGATTGACATCGCTTCCCTTGCGAATGATTTCTTTGCAGGGCCCGTCTTTTACTGTTTTTGGAAAAAAGGAACCCAGTTCCATGAGCTTGGGCAGCATTTTCATTTTGTCGAAGAGACCTTGTGGCGTCTGCATGTCCAGGAAACCGCGAATGCGCGCGGCGACGTCATCGAGTTTGTCCACTTCGAAGGCCAGTTCCATGCGATGTTCACTGCCAAAGGCGTTGATGAGGAGCGGGTAGCGCGATCCTTTGGGGCGTTCGAACAGGAGAGCAGTTCCGCCGGGAGTTCCTTTTGGTCCAAGCTGCGCTTGCGCGCGCTGGACGACTTCGACGATTTCCAGCACAGGATCGACTTCAGCTTTCACGCGGCGCAACTCGCCTTCCTTCTCCAGGCGCTTCATAAATTCCCGCAAATCTGCGTATCCCACTACGTTCCTCCGGGGAGTCCGTCAAAGGAGTTCAACCGCAAAATACCACGCCGATTGTTGCTTACGCAAAAGAAGGAGTTGGCTTAAGTCGGTACATCGGGCGGACATGGGGCGCAGGAATCCGGCGCCCCTACAAAGAACAACCGAAGCGCACCGTCAGAGTGCCGGAGCCACACAAGGATGCCGGCCGGAGGCGCGGCGCTACATTTTGTAGGATGCGCTCACTGAGTTTCGGAGACTTGTGTCGCGGCACGGGCGGGGCCGAGCTGGATGACCCAGATTTTGCCGTCGGTCACGATTTCGTCGCCGGTAGCGTTCCCGATTTTCTTCGGTGCGTGAGGGCGATCGATGGCTGCATACGCCGTTCCCGTGCCAACAAATAGTAAATCGGTGCCGACCCATTCGCGCTCTCGGTCGATGTGCGGGTCGATGCGGTGAGACCATTTTGTCGCGGCGCGGCTTTTTTGTTGTGTCGATATCGTGCGTTGCGGCGGCAATCCAAACTTCCTGGCCGTTGTAGGTCTGTGCCCGCTTCCAGATGCGCAGATGGTGGCGTTTCGAGAATGTGTTTAGCGATTTTTGGAACACGGCATCCGGCGGCCGATCCTCTAACAAGAGCGTGGACATGGGGCCGCTGGTGTATCCGGATTGCCGCACCGTGGCTTGCGCTGCTTTCAATGCGGACTTCACGTTTACGTTATCGGCCTCAAACCAACCGGCTTCGCCGAACGCCGCGGCGAGCTGTGTGCGCGTTCCGAGGAACATCAAATTGGTCGGGTCCGAAGGAACCTTTGACGGCGTCATGGTGCGCAGAGGCGCAGCCGCGACCAGTTTCTGCAACGCGGCGTCGACCGGCAACTGCTTCCAGCCAATCCACGTTTCTTTTTCCTTCAGCACTGAGGGGCGGATGATCTGGATCTGCAAGTCGGTTCCGGAGGGATATTGAATTTCGCGCCGGATGGACAGACCGTAGGCGGTCTGCACGCCCTTAATGGCATAGCCGGCGATAAGATTGGCCGCGCTGATGGCCGCGAATGTGATCGTGGCTTTGCTGGAAGCGTGGGGCTGAATGATTCCCAGGATTTCGTTGTTGCGCACGGTTTCCCGGGCATTGTCGACATCGATGACCCTGGCATACAAAGGAGAGCGCTTGCCGTCGCGATGCACGATGTTCGAAAAATCAAGAACCAGGCGTGGGCGGGAATATTTGTCCGGAGCTTTTGCGGCGAACAGGATTGTGCCGTTGACTTTCGTACCGGGCGGCACGAGGAGTTCGCCATACTGTCCGTCGTTGCATTTTATGTTTTCCCCGCCCTTGCAGAGGGGATAAGTCACCGTGCCGGTTATTGGGTCACCGGTACGCGAGCGGTCACTATAGACCGGGACGTCCAAGCGGACGCTGAGTGTGTCTCCCGGCGCGAGGTCTGCTTTGCGCGACAGCGAGACCGCGGCTGCGTGTGTCGGAGGCAGGCCGTTCGTTTCGCGCGTGGCTTGATAGAGGGTCTGGATCAAGGGCGAGGATTTCGAGACATCGATTTGCACCGCGGCCGGGGCAAGGTCTTCATCGACCGGTTCGTCTTGGTCTTTGTCGGAAGTGTCATCATCCGCTTGCTTTGTGTCCGAGGACTGTTTGCTTGCCGGCTTTGGCTTCGGAGCGTTTTGCTTGTCCTGACGAGAGTTGACCGCGGAAATCGACGTTCCCACAAGGCTTACAAAAAGAATAAGGAGCAGGCACAGATATTTCGTGGCAATTTGCATCGCTTTTGTCTTTCTGAACCGAAGCATCCCGACGACTTCGATGGACGTTCCTTGAGATTGAGCGGAGAGAAAGACCCTGATTTCCAGCGACGATTCAGGGCGCCAGCATCATCGCAACAATGACGGGTGTCAGCACGAGAATTGTGGCTGCCCAAAGGCCGTTTCGCGACTACGGCGGTTATATTTTTCGCCGCATTAACCGGCACGCACAGGCTGAACGTACAGGTTGAGGACTAGGCGCGCTGAAGAGAAGCAAAGGCACGGTCTGAAGACCCGCCACTACCGGCAAGGCTCAACAGGAATGCCGGCTAGAAGCCTCCCTGCGGCAGGCTTGGTCTGGACACCCGGCCCATCGGCAACTATCCTGAGTTCGGGCGCTTTCATGCAGCGAATCTATCTCGATTACAACGCCACTACGCCGGTTGACCCTGCAGTGCTAGAAGCCATGCTTCCGTATTTTGCCGGAGATTTCGGCAACGCGTCCTCGATCCATACGTTCGGGCAGCGCGCCCGCGCGGGGGTAGAAACCGCGCGCGAGCAAGTGGCCGCTCTCTTGGACGCGCGGCCGCAGGAGATCGTGTTTACCAGCGGGGGCACGGAGTCGGACAATCACGCCATTTTCGGGGTGCTCCAGCCGCTCCTCGGAGTTCATCCCGCGGCACACATCATAACCACTGCCATCGAGCACGAGGCGGTGCTCAACACCTGTCAGGCGCTGGAAAAGCAAGGTGTGCGCGTCACTTACCTGTCCGTTTCGCGCGACGGCCTGATCGATACCGAGGAGTTGCGCAAGGCGATACGGCCGGAGACGGCGCTAATCACCATCATGCATGCCAACAACGAGCTTGGTACCGTGCAGCCTGTCGCGGAGATTGGACGAATCGCGGTGGAGCATGACATTTATTTTCACACGGACGCGGTGCAATCGGCCGGGAAGGTACCTGTGGACGTGAATGCTTGCCAAGTCGACTTGCTTGCGCTTTCTGGACACAAGATTTATGCACCCAAAGGTGCCGGTGCCACTTACGTCAAGAGTGGAACGCGTTTGAGGCAGCTCTTGTATGGCGGGCGTCACCAGCGGGGATTCCGGCCCGGTACGGAAAATGTGGCGGGAATTGTGGGGCTGGGTAAGGCCGCAGAACTGGCTCGGCTTGCTCTCGCTGAGGATGCTCGGCGCATTTCTGCATTGCGTGACCGGCTGGAACGAGGTTTGCTTTCACGCATACCTGATTCGCGGGCAAACGCCGCCGGAGCTCCGCGGACGCCCAATACTTCGAATTTTACTTTCCCGGAAATTGAAGGCGAGGCGTTGGTCATCGCTCTCGATCTGAAAGGTCTGGCCTGTTCCACGGGCGCGGCGTGTTCCTCAGGTGCGGTTGAGCCTTCTCATGTGCTGACGGCGATCGGGTTGCCGGCGTCCGAAGCGCGTGCCAGCGTTCGATTCAGCCTCGGCCGCCAAACGACGGCTACCGATATCGATGCGGCGCTGGATATTGTTCCGGCGGCGGTCGCACAGTTACGGCGGCTTTCGCCGACCTACAAAAAAGAGGCGTCCGCGCATCGTTGACGCTTTCCCTGTAAAATACAAGCATGCCTGAGCAAGCTCAACTTGATTCGCTGCCCGCGGCCCCCGAGTCTCAGCCGGGGCTGGTCGCTGTGGCCATGTCTGGCGGTGTGGATTCCTCGACCGTTGCCGCTCTGCTGCTGCAGCATCGTAGGCCGGTCGTCGGGTTGACCATGCAACTTTGGAATCAGCGGCGGCTTCCGGAACTTCAGGGCGACGGGCCCGCGCAGCATCGCTGCTGTTCGCTTGACGATGTGTATGACGCGAAGCGCGTGGCACAGCATCTGAATTTTCCGCACTACGTGGTGAATTTTGAAGAACAGTTCGAGCGACGCGTTGTGCGGCCCTTTGTCGAGCAATATCTTGCAGGCCGGACACCGATTGCCTGCACCAACTGCAATACCGACGTGAAATTTGAGCCGCTGTTGCGTATGGCGCGACAGATTGGCGCGGAACGGCTTGCCACTGGACACTACGCGCGCATCCGCAAGGATAAAAGGAGCGGACGCTTTCAGCTTCTGCGGGCGCGCGACGATTCGAAGGACCAGTCCTATTTTCTTTGGGGTCTGAGGCAGGAGCAGCTTTCGCGCAGCGAGTTTCCGCTTGGGGAACTGACCAAGGAACAAGTGCGTGAGCTCGCGCGGAGCGTTAAGCTTCCGGTGGCGGAGAAGCCGGAGAGCATGGAGTTGTGCTTTGTGCCGAACGGCAATTATGTGCAGTTCATCCAAGCGTACGCGCGCGAGGATCGAAGGCCGCTGAAGGACCAGGAAGGCGACATCGTCACGGAGGATGGGACTGTGCTCGGGCGCCATTCCGGCGTGCACAATTACACCGTCGGCCAGCGAAAGGGACTTGGGTTCACGACCGGCAAAGCGATTTATGTGCTGGCGATCGATCCGGAGAAAAACCGCGTAATCGTTGGGGAAGACCTGGCGTTGCGCGCGAGCCAGTTCGAAATTGAAAATGTAAATTGGGTTTCGATCGAAGAACCCGCCGCGCCATTGCGGGCACGAGTGAAGATTCGTCACAAACATGAACCAGCCGCTGCCACGGTTGAAGCGCTTCCCGGGCTTCGCGCACGCATCACGTTTGATGAGCCGCAACGTGCGATTACGCCAGGGCAAGCGGCGGCGATTTATGATGGAGACGTCGTGATTGGTGGTGGGTGGATCGAGAAGAACCGCTAGCAATTGATCTTTAGCCGACAGCCAAGTGCCGCACCTACGGCGCTCGTGCTCTTCCCTCCTTTGTCCGGAGCCCTTGCAGGCTGAGCTAACGTATGCCGGGCCCACGGCGCTTCAAGACAGCCGACACCCAACGATCGAGAGGATTTCTGGCTTTGCTCGGAATGACGGTGAGATCGAGCCGAACTCGTGCGGCTCTTCAGCCTCGTCGAGCAAAGCTTGCGATTGGTGCGATCGAAGAGGGATTCCTCACTGCGCGGACCTCGTTCGGAATGACGGAAGGCGTAAAAAGGGCGGTGTTTCCTTAGATGAAGAGTTCGTCTTCTTGCTCGATGGTTTCGTGGATGGTTTCGCGGTGGCTGCGGCGGGAGCGGAGAAAATCCAAGCCTACTTTGATTCCCTGCACCACGGCGGACGCCTTTTGCACCGGGCCGAGAAAACTGCGGCGAACCTGAGTGCCGGCATCCTCCACGGCCTCGAGCGTTCCAGTAATAATCCGGTCGGCACGCACCAACTGACCGCGCAACCTGTCGGAGGCGTCCGTGAAGACGCGATCCATTTTCTGCGCCTGAGCACGCGCCAGATAAACGACCTGCGAGGCATCTTCGACGAGATTGGCGAGCTTCGGCTGGGTGTCGTCGAGCAGTATTTGCGTGCGCGTGAGGATCGGGCCCACACGCGTGTGGAGGTCGTTCACCATTCGGTTGACGGATTCGGTAGTGCGTTTCACCTGAAAGAACAATCCGATCAGAATGGCCACCTGCACTACGAGAGCGATGGCGGCCACAATGCTAAAGAACTCCAGCCAGAATTGCATTCACACCCCACCCTTTCCGCTCAGGGGACGGAACTGCTTCACACCTCTAACGCTCTTTACGACTTGGATTCGCGCAAGAACGCTTCGCGGCCCGCTTCGACAGCGGCCGAGAGAGAATCCCGCTTGCGTGAGGCGACATCCTTGCCGCGCTCAATCAGTTCATCCGCGCGATCGCGGAGTTCACGCGCTTTCTTCTGGGCAAATTCGCGGCCGTCGTCGGCGCGCTTACCGAGAAACTCACGCGTCTCTTCTCCGGACTTTGGCGCAAAGAGCACGCCCAAGAGAGCGCCGATGCCGACGCCTACGAGGAAGAAGCTCACTTTGGAACCCACGTTGTCAGCCATGGTAACCTCCACAAAAAACGTAGCATAGGCGGGCGAGAGTGGCAATACGCGATAACCGCAATCGCGAGGAATAGAGGTTAGACGGTTCCGCCGCCTTTTTCGTAGTGCTCCACGATCTTTTCGGCGCTTTTTCGCGTCACGATGTGGCTCAGCTCTTCGACTGTGGCTCGCCGCAGATTGGCGATGCTCCCGTATCGCTGCAGGAGCTTCTGCGATGTCCGGGGTCCGATGCCGGGAATGTCCAAAAGAGCCGTATGGGTCTGCCGGGCCGCGCGACGCTGGCGATGGAAGGTCACGGCGAAGCGATGGGTCTCGTCGCGAATCTGCTGGATGAGGTGCAAGACCGGCGAATGACGGTCAAGAACGCACGGTTCATTTTCCTGGCCGAGCACGTAGAGGATTTCTTCTTTCTTGGCGATGCTGGCCATGGGTTGGTTGATGATTTGCAGTTCGTCGAGCGCCTGAGCGCCGGCGTGCAGTTGACCGAGACCGCCGTCGATGAGAATGAGGCTTGGCATGGGTCTCTGGTCTTCCTGAAGGCGCTTGTACCGGCGGGTGACAACCTCACGCATGCTCGCAAAATCGTCATTTTCACCGCGGGGTCTTCCTGCTGGACCGGCTTCTCCTCGAATGATGAATTTGCGATAGTCGGACTTTTTCATCTTTCCGTTTTCCCAGACAACCATGGATGCGACGGTGTCCGTGCCCTGAATGTGCGAAATGTCGAAGCTCTCGATGCGCTTGGGTTCTTCGGGCAAGCTCAGAGCGTTTTGCAGCGCTTCGCCGATGGCTTTTGAGGTTGGCTTCATTACACGGAAGCGCTGTTCGAAGGAGTGCTTGGCGTTGTTTTCGACCAAGTCCAGAATGGCGGCTTTACTGCCACGCTGCGGAGTGAAAATCTCCACTTTGTGGCCGGCGCGGTCGCTGAGAGTTTCCTCCAGCAATTCGCGTTCTTCGAAATCGATGGGTACGTGAATTTTTCGGGGCAGATATTCGGCTTCGAGGTAAAGCTGCTTCAACAAGGAAGGCACGAATTCGTGCGGGTCGAAGGCTTCCAGCTCTTCCCAGTAGAATTCTCGGCGGTCGACAATGCGTCCGCCACGAAGGTGAAATACGTTGGCGGCTACAAGCGGAGGCTCGGCGTAGTAGGCAACCACGTCGGTGTCGTCACCCTGCGTTGCGGCGATTCTCTGCCTTTCCTCAATGTCCTCCATGGTGCGAAGCAGGTCGCGATAGGACGCCGCTTCCTCGAAGCGTTCCTGTTCGGCGGCGGCAATCATGCGTTCTTCAATGCTCTTCATCAGGTCGTGGCGCCGGCCTTCGAGGAACATACGCACATCGCGCACGGCTTCCGTATAACGTTCGTCGGTCGTGAGGCCGGCAACACACGGGCCTAGGCAGCGCTTGATGTAGAACTGCAGGCAAGGCCGCGGATGAGTTTTTGTCAAATCGACGAAACACGAAGGAACAAGAAAGCGTTTGTGAATGAAATGAAGAATGCGACGAGCCAAGCCGGCGGGAAAATACGGGCCGAAATAGAGCGCCCCGTCTTTCTTCACTTTTCGTGTGAAATAGACCCGCGGATATTTTTCGCTCATGGTCAACTTGATATACGGGTAGGTCTTGTCATCCCGCAGCATCACGTTGAATTTCGGTTTGTAGCGCTTGATGAGGTTGTGCTCGAGCGCCAGCGCTTCACGCTCGTTGTCGACCACAATGGTTTCAAGGTCGGCAATTTCGCGGGCGAGCGAGCCGGTCTTCGCGTTCACCCAGCTCGATTCGAGAAAATACGAGCGGACGCGGCTGCGCAAGGACGCGGCCTTGCCGACGTACAGTACCGTTCCGCCGGCGTCTTTGAACAGATAGACGCCGGGCTTCTCCGGCAACTGCGCGGCTTTTTCTCTGGGTTCCATCCGTTTGGGTGTCTAGGGCCGTTGCCGCAGCCCGTCTCTTTTATCTTACGGCAGCGGTCCGGGATAGTCGCCGGAAATGCCATTCAGCGTGGAGTTTGGATATACTCTCAGGGGCCGTTCTCCACGGCATCACTCCTTCAGAAAAGAGGATACCTTCCGTGAAAGCAATCTCCCTTGTGCGGCAAGTTTCGGCCGCGTTGCTAACTACCGCGCTTCTCTGCCCCGTGCTTCCCGCGGACGAAGGCATGTGGACCTTCGACAATCCACCGGTCAAGCAGCTTCAGGAAAAGTACAAATTCACTCCCGCGCAGCAGTGGCTGGATCACTTGCGGCTGTCGTGCGTGCGGTTGAATGACGGCGGGTCTGGCTCTTTCGTCAGCCCGCACGGGCTGCTGCTCACCAATCACCACGTAGCGCTTGGACAGCTTCAGAAAAATTCCAGCGCCGAGCATGACTACGTGCGCGACGGGTTTTATGCCGCAACGCCGGAAGAAGAGATGAAGTCTCCGGATCTGGAAGTCAACGTTTTGGTGTCGACAGAAAACGTGACCGAGCGCGTGAACGCCGCGGTGACGGGCACGAAGAGCACCGAGGAAGAATTCGCAAAGCGCAAATCGGTGATTGCGGACATCGAACGGGAGAGCACCGAGAAGACCGGCTTTCGCTCGGATGTGGTGACGCTGTATTCCGGAGGCGAATACTGGCTGTATCGCTACAAGAAGTATACGGACGTCCGGCTGGTGTTTGCGGTGGAGCAGCAAACCGCGTTCTACGGCGGCGACCCGGACAATTTTACATATCCGCGGTACGACCTGGACATGGCGTTGTTCCGCGTCTATGAAAATGGCAAGCCGATCGACAGCAAGGATTATTTGAAATGGAATCCCAAGGGCGCGGGCGATGGCGACTTGGTGTTTGTTTCCGGCCACCCGGGAGGCACCGAACGGCTGGTGACCTACGATTATCTTGTGACCCTTCGCGATGACATCACGCCTCTCATCATCGAATCACTCAAAAATCGTATCGCGGTCCTGAAGGATTATTCCGCACGCGGTCCGGAGCAGTCCCGGCAAGCAACCACGCTGATTTTTAGCCTGGAAAACAGCCGCAAGGTTTTCGAAGGCCGGCGCGACGGACTCCAGGACAAGAATCTGATGGAGAAGAAACGCAAGGAAGACGAAGAATTCAGGAGCAAGGTGGACGCCAACCCCGAGTGGAAGAAGGAGTACGGCAGCGCTTGGACGATGGAAGAGGAGGCGCTGCAGAAGCAGAAGCCCCGCCTTAAACAGCAATTCTTCCGCAGCTCGGACTCTCAGCTAGCCGGGCTGGCGGTGCAGATCGTGACCTACGTTGCCGAAATCAAGAAACCAGACGGCGAGCGCCTGCCGGGATTCCACGATTCGCAACTGGAATCCTTGAAGCACCGGCTGTTTTCACCAGCTCCAATCTACCCGGAGTTTGAAATTGCACGCATGACCGGCGCTCTGGAATTGGACGTAAAGGAAATCGGGGCGGACGATCCTTGGCTGAAGGCGGTGCTCGATGGGCGTTCGCCGAAGGATGCGGCGAATTACCTAGCCGGTGGGACCAAAGTGGGGGATCCCGCATTGCGCAAATCGCTCATCGATGGAGGGCAGGCTGCTGTCGACGCTTCCACCGACCCGATGATCGTGATGGCCCGGCGCATCGATCCGATCCGACGCGAGCAGATCAAATGGTTCGAAGACAATGTGCAAAGCGTCGACGAGCGCGCAGGAGAGCTTTTGGGCAAGGCGCGGTTTGCGGTGTATGGCAAGAATACCTATCCGGATGCGACGTTCACGCTGCGGCTCTCCTATGGGCAAGTGCTGGGTTATCCGATGAACGGCACGATTGCGCCGTCCAAAACCACGTTTTACGGACTGTATGACCGGGCCGCGAGTTTCAATTACAAGGTTCCGTTCGATTTGCCGAAGCGTTATTTGGACGGGAAAGACAAACTCGATCTTTCCACGCCGTTCAATTTTGTTACCACCAACGACATCATCGGCGGAAATTCCGGATCGCCAGTGGTTGACCGGAACGGCGATATCGTCGGGTTGATTTTTGACGGGAATATCGAGTCGCTGGTCGGCGATTTCGTGTACGACTCTTATCAGAACCGCGCCGTGGCGGTGCACACCGGCGGCATGACGGAGGCGCTGAAGAAGCTTTATGGTGCGCAGAAACTGGTGGATGAGCTGCTGGGGCAGTAGGCCCCTGCGGCGAAGCGGCCCGCTCCCCGGGGGCCTCGGGGCAAGCGGAAGGTGGACCTACAGAGAACAGCCGAAGGTAAACTGAGCAGATCCCTCGCTGCACGCGAGATGACCATGCGCGTGTGCAGACGCGCGGTGTGGTGAGTCACGGCAACGCGTCTTTATCGCACAATTCGGCAGATGGTAAGCAACTCATCGGCGGTGCTTTACAATCGGAGGAAGAAGGAGCTTTGGCGTTGAAGCAGAGAGACGTTCTTCTGACAGCACTTTTTTCCGGGTTGACGTTTCTGCTTTTCGCGGCTCGACCTGTTTTTGCGCAGGATCCGTCCTCTACGCCTGCCGCCAAGCCGCAGGATCAGCCGAAGCCCAAGCCGAATACCGATAACGCGACGCAATCGGCGCCGGACCAGCCGAAATGGGATCCACTGCGCGCGGATAAAGACATTGAAGTCGGGAAGTACTACATGAACAAAGGCGACGTCGATGCGGCGATCGACCGCTTCATGGATGCGATCGACGCCAAGCCAGGTTTCGCAATTCCCTATCGCTACCTAGGCGAGGCCTACGAGAAAAAAGGGCAGAAAAAGCCGGCGGTTAAGGCGTATCAGAGATATCTGGATCTTTATCCCAAAGCCGAAGACGGCGACAAGGTCCGGAAGAAAATCGAAAAGCTCCACAAAGAGATCGACAAGGAGAAAGCAGCGGATTAGCGCGCCAGGCGGTCGAGAAAATTTCGCGCAATGGTGAACTGCGCGAAACGCTTTTCCTCGGCGCGAAATTCCGGCGAGTGCGACAGCAGAGAGCATCCGGATCGTCGTGTGGGATGCTTCACGTGCAGCATTTCGTGGTAGAGCACGTACTCGACGACGAATTGAGGAACGCCAGGTCGGTCCATGCGGCGGTTAAGAACGATTTGGTTCGGGCCCGGGTCGTAGCATCCGAACTGCCGACGCCAGCTTCGCGTGCTCCAGCCAATGTGGGGACGCGTCAGTTTTCCTGCGAAGTATTGCAGGTTCAATCGCTCGAATAAATCGGCGAGATCGTGATGGCGTCCCCGCGGCAGCGTGGGCACGCGGCGAACGCGGCGGCTGCGCATGCGGTCGATTCGCCCGCGCACGCGGTCCGAACGCGCGTACGAAAGATATTGCTGCACCAACGACCGTGGCGCTTTGCGCCGGTAGAGGCGCGAGAGCAGTAGGGCCGCCGCGCCTTCCAACACTTCCAGCGGCGCGCGCTTCAGCAAATCGGAAAAGCGAACGTAAACAAGCTCTTCGCGGCGCCGGATGGTCAGCACCAGGCTGCTGTAGGGATAGAATTCAACTTGAAAGTGCGGAGGACGACCGTCGCAGCCGATCCGCGTGAAAATCCTTTGCAGTAGCGCCTCTCCGCCCGGCACTTGTGTCGGATTGCGGCGGCGCGGGGTCAATTCTTGCGCCTCACCGGAGGGGGAGCGGCTTTTTTCCTGGCCTTTTCCGCTTCGTTCAAAGCGTCCTGCGTTCCTTCGACGGCATCGTCCAGATTGTCTTTGTAAATTTCCAGTTCCGGCCCCGCGGTTTGCAGTTTTTGCAGAACGACGAGGAACTCCTTCGCCTTCGAGGCCATGTGATCGATTCCCTGGCGGATGTTTCCCTGCTTTTCGAGCGAAACCTGAATCACGTCGGCGGCGTCGTCGATGCATCCCCCGTAGGAGTTCATCAGGTAGTTCAGCATTTCCTTGTGTTTGTTCGGCGAAGGATGATCCAACTCGTATTGGAACTTCGTGAGGCGGTCTTCGGCGAAAGTCAGGTACAAGTCGACGCGCTCGTTTGGCGTTTCGGCGTCGCGGATTTTGTCCGCTTCGAGGTCGGACAAGTAATCCTTCTCGGGCCGCTGCGCTCGCGCCGGCGGGGGGGTCGCCAGCATGCCATATAGAAGCAGCGCGCCGATCAGAACGCTAAGTTTTGCTGTGAGTCTCATGGCTTCGCCTCGGGCACGGGTGGTACTTTCTCTGGATCCTGCGTTCGCTTCGGGAATAACAGGCGGATCAATTCGTCGTCCACATCGAGAATATCCTTGTGCACCAGCTCGAACGGCGGACGCACATCGGGAGGCGCGGTGACGAGAACGTCTTCGACTTCGCGAAGGCCCCGCCGCGTCTGCAACTCCAGGCGCCGGTATTCGTTGGCATGGCGGTCCGCATCGGGATCTTGTTTCTTAAGAAGGTCAAAGCAAGCGCGAACGTTGTCCCGGTACTTTTCAAAAATGAGCCCGGCGCTAACGTAATCGCCCGCGGCGCTGGCCTTGCGGGTTTCGTCGAATTGGGCGTCAATGAGTTTGCCGAGGATCTTCAACTTGCCCGCGGCATGCGTCTCCTTGTCAAAGCGTCCCTGCAAATCGGCGATCTTGTCGACCGCCGCAACCGCGGTTGCCAAAAACAACACCGCGAATACTGTCCGGCAAAAGCTCCATCGTTTGGCCACGCCCTTACTTCTTTTTTTGGGCCGTTTTTTCCAGTACATGGATTCGTTGCGTCGCCTGCCAAACTTGATCCGGATTCTTGTTCGCATCGAGCTCCAGGAATTTTCGATAAGCATCCAGGGCGGGCTCAACTTGATTGAGTTTATCGTAACAAAGTGCGCGGATAAACCACGGACCGGCGCCCGGTGTTTCGACTTTCGCGATGACGTCAAGAGCAGCCAAAGCGCCAGGGCAGTTGCCTGCGAGATAGTAGGTCGAGCTTATATCTTTCCAATACGTGAGATTGGTTTGGTCCAAGGTTAGAGCCGCCTTCAGTTCTTTTTCGGCGTCCGGGAAATCGCGCGTTTGCAGAAAGGTCCGGCCCAGGCCTCCGTGCAGCTGCGCGTCGTTCGGAGCCATAGCGACTGCCTGCTTCAGCGTGGTGATCGCCGCATCCAGTTTTTTCTGACCGATTTCGATATCGGCTTTGAGCCGCAGGTTTTCAATGGATAGCGCCTGGCCTGTACCCGTCTTGTCCAGTTCGGCGAGGGCCGCATCATATTGCTGTTGCTCCACCAGCAGGTGCACCAACCGCACGCGCGCCGCGTTGTCCTGCGGCCACACGGTCAGATACTCGCGATAAGCATCCACGGCCGCCGGCTTCTTCTGCGCGTCCAAACTCAGCGCCAATCCTTGCAGGGCTTCCGGGGATTTAGGCACCATGCCCACCGCGGAGCGAAATTTTGCTTCGGCATCAGCGGGGCGATTACTTTTCGCGTAGATGCGGCCCAACTCGATTAACGTACCCGCATCCTTCGAATCGAGGCGAGCGGCGCCTTCGAAGGAATCTGCCGCACCGTTCAGATCGCCGGAGCGTTCTTGCGCGAGCCCGAGAAGATACCTTGGCCGGCTTTGGGAGGGCAGCAATTCCACGGCCTTGCTGAGGGGCGCGACGGCCGAGGCGGCATCGGTTTCGAGCAACAGAATGCCTAGATTTAGTTGCGCCTCCGGCATTTTCGGATCGAGAGAAACGGCTTTTTCGTATTCTGCGCGGGCCTGGTCCGTTCGGTTCAGAACCGTGTACGCGTAGCCAAGCTGAAAATGCGCAAAGGCGACGTCCGGCTTTTGCTCGATGAATTTCTGCAACGGCGGAATCGCGGCGTTGTAGTCATTCTTATCCACGGCAGCCTGGGCTTCGTCCAACAAATCGTTCAAGGGATTGCGGACCTTCTGCTTGCTTGCCGGAGCTTGTTGACTCTGCGCCTGAAGCGCCTGCGACGCGTAAAGGAACAGCGACGCCAGGACCAAGAGGTTTAGCGCGCGTGTCATGTGTCGTTGGATGGCCGTTTTGCTTCCACGGGTTTGTTGCCGTTGCGTTTTGCTTGGCCGTTGCCGTTACCGAGCACCCGCGAGAGGAATCGTCCGGTTTGAGACTGCGCGTTGCGGGCCACCTGCTCCGGCGTACCTGTGGCGATGATCCTACCGCCTTCTTCGCCACCCTCCGGGCCCAAATCGATCAGCCAGTCCGCGGATTTGACCACATCGAGATTGTGTTCGATCACCACCAACGATGCGCCGGATTCCAGGAGCTTGCGGAAAGCCGCGAGGAGCTTGGCAATGTCGTCGAAGTGCAAGCCGGTGGTGGGCTCATCGAGAATATAAAGGATGCCGTGATTTTCCGTGCGGGTCAGGTGCGCGGCCAGCTTTAAGCGCTGGGCTTCGCCGCCGGACAACGTGGTCGCGGACTGTCCGAGGCGCAGATAACCCAAACCGATTTCGTTCAACACGCGCAATTTGGAAATCACCTTCGGCACGTTCACAAAAAAAGCCAGTGCTTCGCGGACAGTCATTTGCAGGACATCGTGAATATTTTTTCCGTGATACCGGACATCCAGCACGCTGCTTTTGAACCGTTGGCCGCGGCATTCTTCACAGATCAGCTCGACGTCGGCAAGGAACTGCATCTCCACGGTGACGGTTCCATCGCCTTGGCAGGTCTCGCAGCGGCCGCCCGGCACGTTGAAGGAGAAATGTCCGGCAGCAAATCCACGACGTTTGGCATCTGGCGTTTCCGCGAAAAGTTCGCGGATCGCGTCGAAGGCTTTCATGTAGGTCGCAGGATTCGACCGCGGAGTACGGCCGATGGGCGACTGATCGACGATCACGACCTCCTGAATGCCTTGATCGCCCTCGATCCGGTCACAAAATTCCTTGATGCTGCCGCCGTTTCGTTTTGCGGTCAGCGCGCGGAAGAGCACGTCATGCACCAGCGTGGACTTACCGGAACCGCTGACGCCGGTGATGACCGTCAGGGTGCCGAGTGGCAGCATCAAGTCCAGATTTTTCAGGTTGTGCATCGTGGCGCCATAAAGGCGCAGGAATTTCCCCGTGGGCTTGTGACGCGTGGCCGGAACGGGGATTTTCGTTTCGCCGCTCAGGTAGCGCCCCGTCACGGATTTCGTGTCCATCAGAATTTCTTGGTAGGAACCTGAGAAAAGTAGCTTACCGCCGAGTTCGCCGGCGCCCGGCCCGAGATCTAAAATGCGATCGGCAGCTTGAATGGTGTCCGGATCGTGCTCGACAACCAGCACCGTGTTTCCGAGATCGCGCAGCGATTTCAGAATGTCGATCAGACGTTGCGTATCTCGGGGGTGC
>Ga0210394_10003072_pt1 | contig 21636 bp, 13 predicted proteins | sample IncBWC12MmetaG_FD_160121 | JGI IMG/M metagenome (GOLD analysis project Ga0210394, IMG submission 160121) | Forest soil microbial communities from Barre Woods Harvard Forest LTER site, Petersham, Massachusetts, United States - Inc-BW-C-12-M | ecosystem: Environmental > Terrestrial > Soil >...
GTGGATGAGGCCGCTTGTTTTCGCGACGGTGCCATGGAGCTGGTTGCTGGTTATCGTGGCGTATCCCGTACTGTACGTTCTCCCAAAGGGTGGGCCTGCGATGATGGCCCTTTATTTCGCTCTCATCCGGTTGTTAGTGGTGGGCTCAATGCCGCCATGATTGGGTTCATGGTCAGGACTCCAAATGGCCGATGGCCCGTGGCATTTCGCCTACCGGTCAGAGCAAAGAGGATCGCCACTCGTTAAGGAGAGGTGTTACGCGTGCTTTCCCTCGCGACGGATTCCGTCGGCGATCCACGTGTGCAGTTGGGTTTTATACGCTACCGAAGGTGAATCAGCCGAAGTGTTATCACGCCGATCTGTCGAATTGCTCACTCTGATAATTGATACGCAGGAGCCACAGGTTCGAGTTCTGGCGAGCCCACCAAATTCTATTTCGCTGTTCCCGCGAGTGCGCGCCGTTCGGGCACGGACGCGGTTGGAGGAGGGTTCGAGAACTGTAACGCGCCGTCGTCGATCGAACTCCATCTCATGGCGAGCATGTCGCGGAAGTAGTTCTGATTCACGCGCCACGGCGGCTTCAAACCTTGTTTGGGCCAACTGGCCAGCGCGCGCTGCATATAGCCGGAGCTGAAGTTCTCGACGAAAGGCGCCGCCGCCGTCTCGCTGCCGCAATTGGGCGTCACCTGGCGCACACCTTTGCTATCCATGAAGTTCAACACGCGGCACACATAGCGGCAAATCAGGTCGGCTTTGAGCGTCCAGGAGGCGTTGATGTAGCCGAACACAGCGGCGAGGTTCGGTACGCCCGAAATCATGACGCCTTTATAGGCGAGTGTCTGGCCGATGTCTATGTGACGTCCATCGACCGAAAGCTCCATTCCGCCGAAGGCCTGCATGACGAGGCCCGTCGCGGTGACGATGATATCGGCTTGTAATTCCTGCCCCGATTTGAGCCGGATGCCTTTCGCGGTGAACGTGTCGATCTGATCGGTGACCACGCTGGCGCGATTCGATTTGATGGCCTCGAACATGTCCGCGTCGGGAACCAGGCACATCCTCTGTTCCCAAGGTTTGTAGCGCGGAGTGAAGTGCGTCGCAACATCGTAGTCTGGACCCAGTTGCTCGCTCGCCTTCTTGACGAGGCCCTTCTTCATAAAATTCGGGAAGCGCTGCGAAAACTGGTAGATCCAGGTCATGAAGGCGACGTTTTTCCACCGGCTCAGCTTATAGGCCCACATCGCGGGCAGCACGCGGCGCAGACCGTTCGCGATGACGTCCTGTGCGGGCAAGGAGATAATGTAGGTCGGCGAGCGCTGCAACATGGTCACGTGGCCCGCGGTCTTGGCCATCGCGGGCAGCAGCGTCACGGCGGTGGCTCCGCTGCCGACGATGACCACGCGCTTTCCCGCGTAATCCAGATCTTCCGGCCAGGCTTGCGGATGGACGACGCGACCGCCGAAGGTGCCGATCTCTGGAAATTCCGGCAGGTATCCGGCGGAATAACGATAGTAACCGGCGCAGGAGAACAGGAAATTGCAGGTCAGCGTGATGGGTTCTTCTGATTCGCGGATGGCGTGCACCGTCCATTTCGCGTCTTCGGAGGACCAGGACGCGCTCTTAATATGGTGCCCGAAGCGGATATTGCGGTCGATGCCTTCGTCGCGCGCGGTGGCGGAGATGTAGTCCCGGATGTCGTCTCCAGGGGAGATCGCCTTGGGGCTGGTCCACGGCCGGAACGAGTAGCCCATGGTGAGCATGTCGGAGTCGGAGCGGATGCCTGGATAACGGAACAGGTCCCAGGTACCGCCGATGCGCTCGCGCTGCTCGAGGATGATGTAGCTTTTCTTCGGACAAAACTTCTGCAAGTGATGGGCGGCGTCGATGCCAGAGAGACCGGCGCCGACGATCAGCACGTCGAAATGTTCCATAACGATCCCTGTCGCTAAGACAACATATCACAGGTGGGTTAAATTCCTGAGTGAATTGGCGCAGGCGGTTGAGTGAGATTACGCACCCCGTTTGTCCGCATGCTTACGCATGGCGGTTCATCATCGGACCGGCGGCGTGAGCCTATCCCACCAGCGGTTTAATGAAGTACTTCCACAACGGCTCACCATCTTTGTCGCGACAGAGAAGAGTCACCGTTCCCATTGACACCTCGCGCGCCAGCACGACGGTGGAATTTTCAAAAGTCACTTTGGAACCAATTACATGGACCAGGTCTCCCGTGGCGAACGTGACCGCGAAGACTGTCACGAACTCGGTCGGGCCAACGTAGACGTCGAGGGTCTCGGACCCGGATTGCAACACCAAATGCAGGCCGTCCATCGGATTACCTTTGGGAACTTCCCGCACCGCGGTGACTTTAGCCTGAACATCGATCATTTTGGCCGTATCGTAAACGGGCCCCGCAGCTTTCACGTCCTTCCCGTCCGCAGCCGGCGCCGTCCAGGCCATCGCAAGAACAACCGCACATCTCAGCAGGTTCTTCATAAGAAGGTACACTCCTGTTTCTGATTGAGCACTTTTTCGGCCTAATGTCTGCGATGCTATTCTCTTCATGTCCTTTTCCAACCGCGCGCGCCTCAGCGCGATGATGTTTCTCAATTACGTCGTCTGGGGCGCCTGGTACGTCACGCTCAGCACATACCTGACGGGCACGCTGCATTTCTCCAACACGCAGGCGGGAGCCATCTTCGGCACAGCGGCTTTGGCGTCCATGATCTCGCCGTTTTTCGTCGGCTTGATCGCCGACCGTTTCGTCTCCATCGAACGCGTTCTGGCGGCCTTGCATTTTATCGGGGCGATCCTGCTGTGGCGTGTCGCCAGTGCCCGCGCGTTCGGCGCGTTCTACGGCCAGCTGCTGGCTTATTGCCTCTGTTACTTTCCGACGATCGCCCTCACCAATTCGCTGACGCTCCAAAATGTGAAGGACGCCGGCCGCGACTTTCCTCTGATCCGCGTCTTTGGGACGCTGGGCTGGATCGCGATCGGGGTTGCGGTAGGATCGATGGGCGTCGAAAGATCGGCTACGCCGTTTCTGCTGGCGTCGGGAGCGTCGGTCGCGATGGGATTGTTCAGCCTGACGCTGCCGCACACGCCGCCGGGCGCTACAACAGATTCGTTCCGCGTACGACAAGTGCTGGGACTGGATGCGCTGGTCATGCTGCAGGAGAAGTCGTTTCTAGTTTTCGCGGTTGCCTCGGTGTTCGCATGCGTGCCGCTGACGTTCTACTTCTCCTTTACCAACGACTATCTGAACGACGTCCACGTGCGCAACGCGGCGGGCAAAATGACGCTGGGGCAGGTATCGGAAGTGGGCATGATGCTGGTGATGCCTTGGGTGCTGCGCCGGGTGAGCGTGAAAGGGATTCTCATGGTGGGCCTGGCGGCGTGGGCCATCCGCTATGTGCTGCTTGCTTTGGGCGACGCGGGGCCGGGCGTATGGATGTTCTACGTCGCGATCCTGCTGCATGGCATTTGCTACGACTTCTTTTTTATGACCGGACAGCTCTACACCGATCAACAGGCGCCCGCGCACCTGCGCAGCGCGGCACAGGGCTTCCTCACGTTCATGACCTACGGTATAGGCATGTACGCCGGATCGGTGATCTCGGGAAGGGCGCTGGATTTCTTCACCACCGCGGCCGTTGCCGACTGGCGGCTGTTCTGGCTCAGTTCGGCGGCGGGAGCGTTCTTCATTCTGCTGATTGTGGCAGCATTGTTCCGCACGGACGCGAAGATTGAAAACACGCGCGGAGCCGCCTGAAAGGGCGGCTGCATCCAGTATTGGCCGCCCCACAACGCATTAAACTAACTGGATGCGGTTCCTGATCCTGTTGTTGCCTTCACTTCTTGCTGCGCAGACCTACGACATTGTTCTCCAGAACGGTCGCGTGATGGACCCTGAATCGGGTCTCGATGCCGTGCGCAGCGTCGGCATCAACGGCAATAAGATCGCTGCCGTTTCCGCTCGTCCTCTGCGGGGCAAGCTGGAGGTCGACGCCAAAAACCTGGTCATCGCGCCCGGATTTATCGATCTGCATCAGCATTCGCAGACGCCCGAGGCATACACGTTCAAGGCGATGGACGGCGTTACCACCGCTCTTGAACTGGAAGTGGGAGTCTGGCCAGTCAGTGAATGGTACGCGGCGCGACAAGGGAAATCGATCATCAATTTCGGAGCCAGTTCCGGCCACATCCCGGCCCGCATGGCGATCATGCACGATAGCGGCGGCCTGCTGCCACGCGACGCGGCCATGAATCGACCGGCGACTGCCGAAGAGCAGAAAGCTGTCGAAGCAGCCGTACAAAAAGGTCTGGACGAGGGCGGATTGGGGATGGGCATGGGAATCGTTTATACGCCCACCGCGTCGGCCGACGAGATTCTGAATCTGTTTTATCTGGCAGCGAAGTTCAAGCGGCCGGTGTTCGTTCACATGCGGTCGACGGGAAACGTGATCTCGGCATTGCAGGAGGTGATTACCGATGCCGCCGCCTCGGGTGCGCCTCTGCATGTCGTTCACATCAACAGTTCGTCTACTTCGAAAATGCCGGAGGCGCTGCGGGTGATCGAAGGCGTGCGGGCACGCGGGCTGGATGTGACCACCGAAGCCTATCCGTATACGGCGGGCATGACGGAAATCGCGTCGGCCAGATATAGCGGCCTGGAGGATCAGCCCAATGAATACTTCGCCAGCATGCTGTGGCCTCCCACAGGCGAGCGGCTGACTCGCGAATCGTTCCTGCGTTACCGCAAGCAAGGCGGTTTCGTTGCGCAATTTAATAATACGGAGGAGATGGTGCGGCTCGCCATCGCGAATCCGATGGTGATGATTGCCAGCGACGGGATCAGTGAGCATCCGCGGTCGGCGGGCACTTATGCTCGCGTGCTGGGAAAATATGTTCGGCAGGAAAAAGCGCTTACGCTGATGGACGCGATTCGGAAAGCTTCGCTGATGCCGGCTCAGCGGCTGGAGGCGATGTCGGCACAGATGCGGCAGAAAGGCCGCGTGAAGGTTGGAGCGGACGCCGACCTGGCGGTCTTCGACCCTGACACGGTGATCGACAAGTCTACGTTTGAGAAACCGGCGCAGTTCTCCGAGGGATTTCGTTATGTGCTGGTCGGAGGGACTTTCGTGGTGCGCGAGGGGAAGTTGCAGGCGAACGCGACGCCGGGTCTGGGAATTCAGGCGCGGTAAAGCCGCCTGGTAGGCGGCTGCGGGCTGGTAGCCCGCCCCACATAAAAACGGCGAGACCGGTGGTTTATGGCTGATTTCAGAACACACCAGACCAGTGGTTTGTGGTTGTTTTCAGATTTCAAAGAACGAAATTTATCGGGCGCGCCCGGGCGCGCCCTTTAGCCGCTAACTTCAGTTCCCACGACGGAGGAACCCTGTTTCGTGACCCGCAACAGGTAGGGACCAGTCGTTGACTGGCAACAATCCAACGCACACAGACCCGTATCGGAACAGTGACTTAGTAGTGATCCTAATGGTCGATTCCGTCCTCCGCTGGAAGAGCACCTGAACTCCTTGCCTATAAATTACCCGAGTATTTTCCCGCCACGGCGGGTGAAAACGCGATGTTGCTGAAAGCGCTGGCTATAGAGTAGCGAAAATAATAGAATAGGGCCTATGCATGTCTCGGATGTGGCCACGGAGCCCCGCCGCGAAGCCCGTAAAGATTCGGACGAGAAAGTTGCCGCGCAGCTGGAACGAATCCTGTCGAGCAATGTGTTTCGCCAGGCCGACCGCCTGAAGCGATTCCTGAGTTTTACCGTCAATGAAACGCTGGCCGGCCGTGGCGAGCGTTTGAAAGAATTCGTCATCGGCATCGAAGTTTTCGGTAAGGGTCCTGGATTCGACCAGCGAAGCGATCCGATTGTCCGCGTGCAGGCGCGGCGGTTGCGCTCGCAACTGGCTCGGTATTATCGCGAGGAAGGCCAGGCCGACGAAATCCTGATTGAGCTGCCGAAAGGCGGCTACACGCCCGTTTTCAAGTCCTTGCGCGGCGTCATTCCGAAAAGAGCGTCTCATTCCGCGCTGGTGAGCCGGAACACCATTTTGCTGATTCCGTTTTCGGACCACAGCGAAGCGGGCGATCAGAAATACTTCTGCGATGGCTTGACGCAGGAGATTATTCACACGCTCACCGGGCTCGATGCCATCCGGCTGATCGCGCGGGCAGATGTTGAATCCGATCCTCGGGAAGCGGCGGCGCGAGACAACGCGGCCCTCGTGTTGACGGGAAGCGTGCGCAAGGCGGGCGGCGAGCTGCGCATCGTGACCAATCTTATCGACGCGGTGAGTGGGTGCTATTTGTGGTCTGCCTCGATCGACCGCACTCTGGAGAACATCCTGTCGGTTCAGTCCGAAGTGGCTCGCGCCGTTGCCGAGCGTCTGCGAACCGAGATCGAGGGCATCGCGGGCCCGAGGAGGCGTCCGCCGGGGAACCTGGCCGCGCATAACCTTTATGTGCAGGGCCGGTATCATCTTAACCAACGCACGGAAGAAGGGTTGCGCAAAGCGCTGGAATTTTTCGAGAAAGCGATTGCCGAGGACGCGCAGGATGCTCTCGCCTATTCGGGGTTGTCGGATGCCTATGGGTTGCTGAGCCACTACGGGCTGATGCCTCCCGCCGAAGTGTGGACCAAGACGGCGTCGCACGCGGCGACGGCCGTTCTACAGGACGATCAATCGGCCGAGGCGCATACTTCGCTGGCGCACGTAAAATCGACGCAGGACTGGGATTGGGCGGGTGCGGAGTCGGAATTTCTGCGGGCCATCAGTCTCGATCCGCGTTATCCGACGGCTCATCACTGGTACGCATCATCATGCCTGGCGCCGCAGGGAAGGTTGGAGGAGGCGCTGGAACAGATGTTGATCGCCCAGGAGCTGGATCCGATTTCTTCGATCATCGCGAGGGATGTTGCGGCGGTGCATTTCCTGAGGCGCGATTTGAGCGCGGCGCTCGATCAGTGCGACCACACGATTGAGATTAATCCTCATTTTCCGCAAGCGTATTGGATTCTCGGACTGGTACAGGAGCAGAGGGGCGATTTCGACGAATCGGCTGCGGCGTTTCAGAGGGCGATTCAGCTTTCTCCGCAGAGTCCGCGGATGCAGGCTGCGTTGGGGCGGACGTTTGCTCTGTCTGGGAAGAAGGACGAAGCGAAGCGGATTCTGAAAGAGCTGCATAAGAGGGCTGGGCAGAGATACGAGTCGCCTTTCGATTTGGCGTCGTTGTATCTCGCGCTGGGAGATCGGGAGAACGGGTTTAAGTGGCTGGCGAATGCATTTCGGGACCGGTGTTTTGAGGTGCTGTCAATCAAGGTGGATCCGAGATTTGATCCGTTCCGGGAAGACCCCGCTTTTACGCAGTTGGTCAAGCCGCTCGGGCTTAACTAATACATCGTTCAGAAAGTCCCTTTATGAATTCAACCCTCTGAGCCGCCATGCGCAGCATGCGGATTGCTTGATCCGGCGGAGAATCCGCATGCTGCGCATGGCGGCTCGGAAGTGTTTTCTTCGAATTCCAACACAATCACTTCGGAGCTGACCGCTCCCGGAGGTCGCGGCTCCAAAAACGTCCGATTTAGGCGGTTTGTTGGCAGTTTGTTTCCGTCGTTAATGAAATCGCGATGCAGGACAGAAGAGACCACGCGACGATCAGGCCGAAACCGGCTTGATAGGCGTCCAGGCTATAGACGCGCGCTCCTTTTGCCATTTCGCCGGTCCAGTTGCGGTCGAGCAGCAGGCCGATGCCGGGTTGGAGGAGCACGTTGCCTAGCATGTTGCCGATGTTGGTGGTCGCGGTGACGCTTCCCATATGCTGCGCGGGGACGGATTCGCGGCCGTAGGCGAACGCGATGACTACGCATCCGGTCGAGAAGCTGGTTAGCGCGGCGACCGCGGTGAAGATTGGAAGTGGCAAAGCGGTATAAATCATGACGATCCATCCGAAGGTGCAGCCTAGCGAACCGATTAAATATGCCGGTTTGCGCTTCCGGATTTTGTCGGAAAATGCGCCGAAGACGGGGCTCGCAATCGCCCAGCAGACGATCATGACGGAGCAGATGGTCGCTGCCGCTTTCGGTTCCAGGACGAAACGAGCTTTGAGAAAAGGCGCGCCCCACAGGCCGGTGAAGGTCATGATGGGACCGACCATGCCTCCCTGGGCAATCAGAATCAGCCAGGTGTTTTTGAAGGAAAAGACGCTGCGGAGACTTTCCCAGATCCTGACGTGGTCATGCTTTTGCAATTCTATCGGAGCATAGGTTTCCAAGCCCTTTTGGCTGGGATCGTCGCGAACGACAATCCAGGCGAGAATGCCGATCGCGAGGATCAGAGCGGCGGAGCCGACGGCTGTTCCGCGCCAGCCGAAATACTCGACGGCGAGGCGAAGAGGGACCTGCGCGAACAAAGCGCCCAGGTTTCCGAAACAGAGGCCGAGGCCGGAGACCATGCCGAACCGGCGGCTGGGAAACCAGTGCGCGGCTAGCCTGAGGACTACCAGCCATCCGACAGCGGTGGAGCCGCCGATGATCGCGCGTCCCAGGCAGGCCAGGGCGAAGTTACTGGTCGCGCCGAAGAGGAATTGGCCGAGGGCGGCGGAAATGGCTCCGCAGACCAGCAGTTTTCGAGGGCCCCAAGAGTTGGTGAGGATGCCGACGGGAATCTGCATCGCGACGTAGAAATAAAAATAGAAGGCGGAGAGGTTACCGAGGCTGGCTGCGCCGATGCGGAAGTCGCGCATCAATTCCGCAGTCATCACGGCGGGAGCGGCGCGCAGGAAGAAGACGCACAGGTAGAAGATTGCGCCAATGCCCCAGACGGACCAGGACAGCCATGGAGCCGGGTAGGGCCTGGTTTGTCGCGCGCTTGTCGGTGTGATCACTCGCCCTTTCGGAAGATGTCGTGGATCTGCCAGTGGCCCGGGGTCGGCGTCGGGGCGTCTTCCATGGCGGCTTGAATCACGGTGGGCAGGTCGGACGCGAGAGCTTCTCGAAGCGCTGGGCCCAGTTCGTCGGCGGAATGAATCATGATGCCGCGGGCGCCGGCGGAGCGGGCCATGGCGGCGTAGTCGGCGGTGTACGGCTTGCCGTCGCATTCGAAGGTGCAGCCGAAGTTGCTGCCGTAATGAATATTTTCGAGGCGCCCGATAGTGCCGAAGCCGGCGTTGTCCATGACCAGCCAGATGACCGGCAGTTTCGCTTCGACGGCGGTGTAGACCACCGATGGATTGCTGCTGAAGCCACCGTCGCCGATGAGGCAGAGGGCGGCGCGGTGCGGTTGTCCGGTCTTGACGCCGAGTACGGCCGCTGAGCCGAAGCCCATCGTCGCGAGTCCGCTGGGTGTGACGAAGGTGCCGGGGACGGTGATGGGGAACTGCTGGGCGACGCCGTTCTTATTCCAGCCGACGTCGGTGACCACGAAGCCATCGGCGGGGAGAGCTTTTCGCAATTCGCTCAGGATGCGTTCGGGGCGCATGGGGAAATTGTCGGAGGCCCATTCGCCGGCCCAGTTGTCGGCGAAACTCTTGCGGCCGTGGGCGATTTCTTCCTTCATGCGGCCGCGGTCGCTATGCGGGCGGCCTTTGGCGGCTTTGGCCAGGGCGGCGAGCGCCAGTTTCGCGTCGGCGACGACACCGAGTTCAGTGGGAAAGTTGCGGCCGATCTCGGCCAGATCCGCATCGATGTGAATCAGGCGGGTGGGCGGGATGGCGAACGTATACTCGGGGAACCAGGAACTGGAGCTTGCTTCGGCGAGGCGTGTGCCGACGGCAAGGATTACGTCGGCGGTGCGGCATTTCTCGTTGGCAACCGGAGTGCCCCAGAAGCCGGTCATGCCGAGCAGCAGCGGATGATCCTCGCGCATGGAGCCTTTGCCCATGAGCGAGTGCGCGACGGGAACCTCGAGTGCTTCGGCCAGCGCTTCCAACTCGGCGGTGGCACGGGAGGACTGGACGCCTCCTCCGGCGTAGATCACCGGGTTTTTCGCGTCGGCAAGTGCTTCGACGATGCGCTCTGCCGTCGCGTCGTCGATGGTGGGCTTGGCAATTTCCGGGGGAACTTTGTCGAAGGCATCGACCGCGAGGTCGGCGGAGAGAATGTCCATCGGGATATCGACCAGGACGGGGCCGGGGCGTCCGGTCTGCGCGAGATGGAAGGCGCGTTCGACAATGCGAGGCAGGTCTTCAACGCGATCGACCCGGTAGACACGTTTGCAAAAAGGGCGGTACATCTGGCTCTGGTCGGCGTCGGCGTGCAGATTGATTTCCTGGTGCGGATGACGGCCGTAATAGCAACTGGGGACATCGCCGGCGAGGACCACCATGGGAACTGAGTCGAGAGCCGCGGTGGCTACGCCGGTGGTCGCGTTGGTGAGGCCGGGTCCTAGGTGGCTGAGGACGACTCCTACCTTGCCGGTGGCGCGGGCGTAACCATCGGCGGCGTGAGCGGCGATCTGCTCATGACGGGTGGTGATGAAACGGATACGGCTCTTGCCGAGGGCGTCGAGGAGCGCGATGACGGTGTGGCCGCAGAGACCGAAGATCACCTCGACGCCTAATCGTTCGAGGTATTCGGTGAGAAGATAGGACGCGATTCGCGTTCCCGCTTTCTTCTCTTGCAGATTCTCTACGCTTCCGGAGGTCGCCATGGCTGTCGGTATCCTTTTCTGGCCGTACTCCTGATTGTGTTCCAGTTCTGGGTCCGGGGCCACAGGGTTACTGTGGCCTAACGGTTACATGGTGCTGCTTTTGGGGCGGCGGGTGATAGTTTTGAACATGATCCAGAAAAAGATTCGACTCGGATTTGGCCTGCTGGCGATTGCGCTGTGCGCGGCGCTGGCGTTGGCTCAGCAGGGGCGCGGACGCGGGCCGCGAATCAGGAAAGTGGTGCTGGCGTGGGCCGACACGCGCAACGGGATCGCGCAGCACGATTCGACGTCGCACGCGCTGGCGCTGATGGAGCGGCTGGGCTACGAATCGGGGATGTGGGACACGTACATCCGCACCGATTCCAACATCATTTCGTATCACCCGCTGATGACCACCGGTCAGCCGGCGAGCGGCGGCCCGAGCCTGGCGAATGTCGATGCGATCTTTTTCATGGGCCACAGGGAGATCCAACTGGACGACCAGCAGAAGGCCGATCTGTTGAAGTTCGTGCATGAGGATGGCAAAGGGTTCGTTGCGTCCCATGTGGCGTTGAACGCGATGATGGCGTCGTGGCCGGAGTTCGGCGAAATGATGGGAGGGGTTTACGACGAGCACCCTTGGGGCACGGCGGTTGGAAGTATCATCAACGAAGACCCGGCGTTCCCTGCGACTAGGCATTTTCCGGCGGCTTTCGCGTTTACGGATGAGTTTTATCAGGCGAAGAACTTTTCGCGCGAGAAGAGCCGGGTGCTGCTGCGGCTGGATCTTTCGAAGATGCCTGCGAATGCCGGGGTCCACAGCACGAATGGGGATTTTCCGCTGGCTTGGGCGAAGATGTACGGCAAGGGGAGGGTGTTTTATTCTGCGCTAGGGCATGATGCGAAGACGTGGGACAATCCGGATGTTTATCACATGTACTTTGAGGCCATCCGGTGGGCGCTGGGGATGACGGAGGGGGATGTTACGCCGAGGGCGTATCCGGGGCAGTAAGTCGGGCGTTAAGGCGAGTCTCGACGCGGCACGTAGTGCGTCGTTGATTTCAAACAGTATGGTTCGGGACGGGGCAAATAGGGTACAGGCACGAAGTTTCGCAAAAGCGGCGAAATTCGAGCCAGTCCCCCATTTGCGCACTTGAAACACAGACCACTAGGGAAGCGCGTAAGCGATGATGGTGTCAGCATGGCTTTTATCGCCTAGGAAGCCTCCGCCGGTTGCGGTCACGACTACGTATTGTTTGCCGTTCTTTCCTTGAAATGTGATGGGAGCGGAATGGGCTCCGGCGTCGATTTTGGTGACCCACAGTTCTTTTCCGGATTTGGAATCGAAGGCGCGGAAGCGGTTGTCGTCAGTGGCGCCGATGAATACCAGACCGCCGGCTGTCGCGACCGAGCCGCCGATGTTGGGGCGGCCGGTCTTTTGTTTGTCGGCGGGAAGGCTGTCGGTGATGCCGAGAGTGGTTTGCCAGGCGATATCGCCGGTGTTGACGTTGATGGCGAACAGGCGTCCCCAGGGAGGCTGATTGCAGGGCATGTTGCTCTCGGGCTCCCAGAAGCGGTTGTTGCCGTTATATCCACTGCGGCTATAGCGAGTGCCATCCGCGCTTTTCACCATCGTGTTGAGGCTGCCGAAGTCCATGGTGTTTACGAACAGGTAGCCCAAAGTGGGATCGAAGGAGGGAGGGTTCCAGTTGCCTCCGCCGATGGAGCTGGGGAAGATCACGCTGGGCGTCGTCGAGTAATGCGTGAACGAGCCGTTCACGTGCAAGCCGCCGGGGATGCTGTCGAAAAGCTCGGTGCAGAATTTGTTGAGCTCGGGCGTGACGGTGGCTAGTTCCTCCCGCCTAAAGCTGTTGCGCGCGAGCGACGGAGGTTTTACCGGAATAGGTTGTGTGGGCCAGGCTTCGTCGCCGGGGAGGGCGTCGTCGACGGGAACCTTCTTTTCTTCGACACCGTAGATCGGTTCGCCGGTGACGCGGTTCAGGATGTAGACGTAGCCGGTTTTGGTTAACTGGCCAACAGCGGGGATCTTCTTTCCTTTTTGCGTGACGTCGAAGAGGATGGGAGGGGCGCAGAGGTCGTAATCCCAGGTGTCGTGATGCACGACCTGGAAATACCATTTGAGTTTCCCGGTGAGGGCGTCGACGGCGACGAGGGAGGTGCCGAAAAGATTGGCGCCGGGACGGTCGCCACCCCAATAGTCGCTGGTGGGTTCGCCGAAGGGCATGTAGAGGATGCCTCGATCGGCGTCGAGGGTGAAAAGACCCCAGACGTTGGTGCCGGAGCGATTTTTCCAGGCGTCGCCCTTCCAGGTCTCGTTGCCGGTTTCGCCGGGCCTGGGCACGGAGTGGAACGTCCAAAGCAGCTTGCCTGTGTGGGCGTCCCAGGCGCGTGTGTCGCCGGCTGAGCCTATGCTTGGTCCTTCCTGAACGTGGGCGCCGGTGATGACGACGTTTTTGTAAATGATCGGCGGAGAAGACAGGCCAAAAGATGAATTGGCGAGGCCGTTCAGAGCGCCGGGCTTCATATCGACAATGCCTTCGTTGCCGAAACCTGGAACCGGTTTACCGGTTTTCGCGTTTAAGGCGATCAGTTTTCCGGTGGAGGTCCCGAAGAAGACGGACGCAGGAGACTGGCGGTCGCCGGGCCAGTAGTCCAGACCTCGGGTGGCGGGGGCGCCATCGGTTACATCGTAGGTCCAGAGTTCCTTGCCGGTTTCGGGTTCGAGCGCGGCGACCTTGCGGGCTCCTGTGGTGATGTACATGACGCCGTCGATCACCAGGGGGGAAACCTCGTTGTTACTCCCGCCTCCGGCTCCGCGGCCTCCTCGGCCACGGCCTCGGCCCTGGACTGCGTCGTTGGCTTCGGAGGAACCTGGGGCGGGCGCGGTGGTGGCCGGCGGAGGAGTCCCGGCGTTCATGTGGTAGGTCCAGGCGCGGACCAGCGTCGTGACGTTTTTCGTGTCGATTTGCTTTAGGGTCGAGTAGCGGGTGCCGGCGAGGTCGTGGCCGAAGGTCGGCCAGTCTGTTTGTGCGTGGGCGATTGCGGCAACAAGAAACGGGCCGATTGCCAATCGGCCGCAGGCTGCCAGCCTGCCCCACAGGGCAATCAAAATGAGTTTAGAAGACATATTTTAGGGCGAACTGCATGATGCGGGCTGTCGTTGCGTCGCCGGGGGCGCTGCTCTGGATCTGCGGCGTGAGGTGCCCGAAGGTGGAGCTGTTCAGCGCGGCCGTTGGGGCTCCGAACATGACGCTATTGGTCAGGTTGAACGCTTCCGCGCGGAAAGTCAACGTGTCGTGCTCGCGAATTCTGAAGTTTCGGGAAAGCGACAGGTCGATGTTCCAGACGTCGGGGCCCGAGATCGTATACGGGCGGGTGGTCGCGTAAACTCCCTGCGGTGCGGCGGACGGCGCCAGGAACGCGTTGATATTTAGAAAATTGACGAAGGTTCCGTTGCCGTAGACGTTGGGCAGGATCTGTTGCGCTCTCTGGTTGCCGGCGGCGGTGAGGGCGACGTCACTTCCATAGGTCGCCGAGGTGAGAAGACCGGTGGCCCAGTGATAAACGGGCGAGAGCTGCCAGCCGTTGGCCAGCAGACCGAGCATGCGATTGTTCACTCTCGGCCCGGTGATGATTCCCGCAATGTTCACCTGCTGACGATGGTCGGCGCTACAGTTGGAGCGGTCGGCGGAGCGGTTGTTGGGGTTCACGTACGAAGGGCCGGTGAGCTCGGTGGTGGAAGGGTCGGCGATGCAGTGCGAGTAGGTCCAGTTGGAGAGAACGCTGAAGTGGTCGGCCAGACGATGCTGGGCAGAAAGGATCATGGCGTTGTAACTGCCGGTGGCGCCGGCGTCGAGATACGCGATGGTGCTGTAAGACGGTCCCCAGGTGGGATTCTGAATGGTGAGCGTTTTGCGCGCGTTCTGGTTTGCGCCGTTGGTGCTGGAGCAGGGTCCGGCGGCGGTCAAACCGAATTGGCCGGCCGAACAGGTGCCGGGGATGTACTGTTCGAGATCGAGTTCCCGGCTGGACCACAGGTGCGCCGAATGATTGCCCAGATAAGATCCCGAAAGCAGCCATTTGCCGACCTCGCGCTGGATCGAAAGGTTCCAGGTGTTGACCTGGGGTGAACCCAGATTCGGATCGGAAACGGCGTACGTTCCGGCTAGAGGGAAGAATCCGTAGGATTTGCCGCTGCCGCCGGCTGCCGTCACGAAAGGATTGCCGCCAGGATAGGTCGCCCAGGGATTGGAGAGAGGCTGCTCACCGGAAAGTGTGGTGGTTGCGCCCCACGGAGGGTTGTTGCCGACGCGCGTATAAAAGAACATGTGCGGAGTGTCGTAGAGCAGGCCGTAGGAAACGCGAATGGACGTCTTTCCATTGCCGAACGGATCCCAGACCATGCCCAGGCGCGGCAGAAAGTGCTCGGCGCGACGGTTGTACTGCTGGTTCGGGGGGTAGCCGGGATTGCCGGCGAAAACCAATCCGGCGGGCGGCGACAGAGGCGGATTCGAAACGGGAGGAGTGCCGACGACGTTGTTCAGGAAGTTGCTCATGCTGAAGGTTTCGACATAATCGTCGGTATTGCGCTGCGGCAGGTAGGGCTCGAAGCGCAGTCCGATGTTGACGGTGAAGTGAGCGCTGACGCGCCAGGCATCTTGAACATAGAGCCCGTAGTAGTCGGACTTGTCGTCATCATAAAACGGCCTGCCTTGCGAATAGGCGTTCAACTGGCCGGTGATGAAGTCGGCATAGCCGAGTCCCGTGGTCCCGCCGACGGTCGAGTACTGGCCGGTGAAGTTGAGGGCGCCGTTCACATTGCGCGTGTTCTGGGCATGCAGGTAGGCTCTGATATATTCCGCGCCAAACTGGATCTGGTGTTTGCCCTTGATCAGCGTCATGTCCTCATTTCCGGCATAGGTCAGGGTGTTGAAATAGCCGGGATTGCTGGTTCCTCCGGCGAGGCTGGGGCCGTTGGTGATAGCCAGGTTCATCTGATTGGGAATGATCGGAGTAACCGGAATCCCGAAATTGGAGGGGGTCTCGAATGTCGGAATGAATCGGATATTGAGACTGCGGTTGGCCGCGAGATGGGATGTGCTGATGAAATTCGGGCTGATGACGTAGGTTTCGCCGATCACGGTGGACTGAATGTTATTCGACTGCCCGGTGGTACTTCCGGTGAACAGAGGATCCTTGGGATCGTAAAACAGGGGCGTGTAATTATTCGACAGCATATAGCGAACGAACATGCTGTTTTTGGCATTTAAAATGTAGTCGACTTTAGCGGGAACCTGGTATTGACGCTGATTGCCTCCGGCCTGGTAGGTGATCAGTCCGCAGGCGTTCTGCTGGAGGTTGGCGGGTGGGAGCAAGGCGGCGATCTTCAGGGCGATGGGACTCATGGCCGACAACGGCAGCACGTTGTTGACGAAGGGGGCTGCCAGCGTGATCTGTTTGGGCTGGCACTGGGTGGACGCGATGACCGAAAAGTCTCCGTTCAGCATCGCTGGGGTCATCGAATAGCCGATGTTCCCGGCGGGGTTCGAGCGCTTGATGGTGGATTCCTCGCCGAGGAAGTAGAACAGCTTGTTCTTGATGATTGCTCCGCCGACGACGCCTCCGAACTGGTTCTGTTTCAGGCTGTCGCGCACGGTGGAGGTGGCGGTGCGGCCGTTGAACACGTAGTTGCGGACGTATTCGAAGGCGTCGCCATGCAGGGCGTTGGTTCCGGACTTGGTGGCGACGGTGACTGAGGCGGCGGCGTGCTGGCCGACCTGGGCGCCTACGGAGCTGGTTTCAACCTTGAATTCCTGTAAGGCGTCGGGAAATGGAAGGGGCTGGTTCAGGCCGTTGAAGGGTTCATTCGCGGAAGCGCCGTCGAGGGCGAAAGAGATCTGATTCCCGTTGCCGCCAGAAACGGAAATCGTGATGGTGGGAAAGTTTTTATTGCTGTTCAGATCGGCGGCGTTGGTGCCGAAAGTGGTCGAGTTGCCGACCAGGAGAATCAATTGGGTTGGGTCGCGGGCGTTGAGGGGCAGATCGATGACCTCATCGTGGGTGATCACTTGGCCGACGCCGGTGCTGTGGGTTTCGACGGCCAGCGCCTCGGCCTCGACCGTGACGTGTTCGTTGAGCGCACCGACCTTCAGAATGGCGTTGATGGTGGGGTTGGTGTTGACGTTCAGAACGATACCGGTCTCGATGTAGGTAGCGAAGCCTTCCTTCGAAACCTCCATGCGGTAGGGTCCGATGGCGAGATTCGGGAGGACGTAGGCTCCATCCGGGGCGCTGACCGTTTCGCGAGCCTGCCCGGTCTCCGTCTGTACGACTTTGACCTGCGCGCCCGGAATGGCGGCTCCACTGGCATCCTGGACGGTTCCGGATATTTGGGACGTAGCCTGTGCCCATGCGCTGGCGCAGGCCAGAACGCAAAACAACGCGGATTTGAAAGTGGTGCTCACTTGGACCCCCTCATCTTGCGAAGAGCGATTTCTCTCTGAAGCAAATGCCGACAAAACAGACCCTTAAGGAAGAGCGCAGAGTTGTCAGGCCGGGCTAATCTTAGCACCTGCCTTTCGAGCCACCAATAGAGTAACTGTGACGCTACGGTAACCCAGTTATGCAGGCCGGTAAAGGGTATGGAGAGCGGCGAGGGTCGATTGCTTTTGCAGCCTACTCCTACGATTCCACGGTAGAGCGGGCGCGGGGAAGTGTCAACAAAGTAACGGTGCGGCTACCGTAAACTCACTCGTATTTCTTTTCTATACAAGCGCTTCTGATCGATAATGAGCACAGTTATGATCGAACCCTGGAGAACGGAAATCTGCACGTCGGATGAAAACGGGATTTGGGTCCGCGGCTACGATATCGCGTCCCTGATGGAGAAAGCGTCGTTCGCCGATATGCTGTTTCTACTGCATCGCGGCCGTCTGCCGGAGGTTACGGAGCGGCGGCTCCTGGACGCGATCCTGGTCTCGGTTGCCGATCATGGGCCGGGAGCGCCTTCCTGCGCGGCGGCGCGGCTGGTGGCGTCGGGGAACCGGCAATCGCTGTCGGCGGCGATTGCCGCGGGCGTATTGGCCATCGGCGATGAGCACGGGGGAGCAGGGTCCGCCTGTATGGAAATGATCGCCCGGGCCGCGGCGCGGTCGCGGGAGGAATCGATCTCGATTCAGAGCGCGGCGGGGCTCATGGTGGACGAAGCGCGGGCCAGCCATACGCGATTGCCTGGTTTAGGGCACAGGGTTCACAGCCACGATCCGAGAACGGACGTGCTGTTCCGGATCGCCCGGGAAGGAGGGCTGGCCGCGGATGGGATCGCGTTCATGGTGGCGCTCGAAGCGGCCTGTCGCGAAAGAATCAAGCCTCTTCCGATTAATGTCGACGGCGCGCTGGCCGCGGTGCTGTATGACATAGGCTTCCCGGCGCCCTTCGGAAAACTGGTGTTCATCGTCGGGAGGGTGGCGGGCTTGAGCGCCGAGGTGGCCGAAGAGTACTCGCGCGAGAAGCCGATGCGGATTCGCATCCCGGTGGAATACGACGGTTTACCGCCGCGCCCGATCGAGTAGCGAACTGAGGAGACAGAATGGCAAGAGCGATCACAGAACAAGAGCAAACGATTGTCGGGGAGCTGCTGAAAAAGGCCCGGGCGGCGATGTGCGCCATCGAGAATTACGACCAGCCGACGGTCGACAGGCTGTGCAGAGCGATCGCGTGGGCGACGGCGAACGAAGTGACCGCATCGAAGCTGGGACAAATGAGTGTCGACGAAAGCGGAATGGGAGATCCCGCGCCTGGGCGCCGGTTCAAAATCCTCGGCATCCTGCGCGATGCTCTGCGGCAAAAAAGCATGGGCGTGATTGAAGAAGATGCGGCGAAAGGAATCGTAAAATACGCCAAGCCGGCGGGGGTGATCGCGTCTCTGATTCCGGTGACCAGCCCTTACGTCACTCCGGCCGGGATCGCCATCTATGCCATCAAGTGCAAGGATGCCGTGATCTTCTCGCCGCATCCGGCCAGCAAGAAGACGACCAACGAAGCGGTGCGAGTGATGCGCGCGGTGTTGAAGAAATTGGGCGCCCCGGAGGATATTTTGCAGTGCGTCGAGAGACCGAGCATCCCATTGGCGCAGGACCTGATGTCGCGATGCGATTTGACGATCGCCACGGGCGGACCGGCGATGGTGAAGGCTGCGTACGGCTCGGGAAAGCCTGCCTACGGGGTGGGCGCGGGCAACGCGACGATGGTGATCGACGAAACGGCGGATATCAAGGACGCGGCGCGAAATACGCGCATGAGCAAGGTCAACGACAACGGGTCAGGTTGCTCGGCCGACGGAAATCTGGTGGTGGAGGCTTCCATCTACGATGAATTTCTCGAGGAACTTCAACGGGAAGGAGGTTACCTGGTGAACGAAAAAGAAAAGGAGCTGTTGCAGGCGGCTTATTGGGATTCGGAAGGGCATCGAACGTCGGAGACCATCGCCCGCCCGGCTTCTCGCGTGGCGGAGCTTTCCGGCTTCAAGATTCCTCTGGACAAGACGTTCCTGATTGTTCGAGAGGAGAACATTGGGAAAGAGTATCTGTTCTCCACGGAAAAGCTGGGGACCGTGCTTTCGATTTTCAAATACAGCGGATTCGAGACGGCGCTGGATATGGTTCGGAAAATCTACAACACCGCCGGGAAAGGGCATTCCTGCGGGATCTATTCGTTCAACGACGAACACATCCACCGGCTGGCGCTGGTGGCTCCGGTCAGCCGGATTATGGTCCGCCAGCCGCAATCGAAATCGAATGCCGGGACGTTCACCAACGGCATGCCGATGACCTCCAGCATGGGCTGCGGGATCTGGGGCGGAAATATCACCAACGAGAATATTTCGCTGAAGCACTATATGAACGTGACCTGGGTTAGCCGCCCGATCCCCGAGGATCGTCCGTCGGAGCAGGAACTGTACGGCGAGTTTTATAACAGCGAGGTATTTTAGTAATCGTTAAGGGCACATAGATCGTCGACTCCCCGCCCTGACGGGCCGGGGTTATAGCCCCTGGCGTCAGCCCAGGGGATTCGTTTCTGGTCGACAATTGAGGCATGGAGCAACGAAAGATTGGAAGTCAGGGATTGGTCGCGGGGGCGATTGGGTTGGGCTGCATGGGCATGAACCATGCATATGGGACGGGCGATGAGGCCGAGTCGATTGCAACGATTCATCGTGCGCTCGATTGCGGCGTGACGCTGCTCGATACTGCGGAGGTATACGGTCCGCACACGAACGAAGAGCTAGTGGGGAAGGCGATCCGGGATCGGCGCGACCAGGTTGTGCTGGCGACAAAATTCGGGTTCGTGCTGGGATCGGGCTTGAACCAGCTCGACGGTTCGCCGGCCAATGCCAGGCGCGCGGTAGAGGGTTCGCTGCGGCGGCTGGGTGTGGACGTGATCGATCTTTACTACCTGCATCGCAAGGACCCGGCGGTTCCGATCGAGGAATCGGTGGGCGGGATGAAGGAGCTGGTAGACGCGGGGAAGGTTCGCTATATCGGCCTTTCTGAAGTGGGCGCGGAGACGATCCGCCGCGCTCACAAAGTGCATCCGATCAGTGCCGTGCAAAGCGAGTATTCGCTGTGGGAACGCGGTATCGAGGAGTCGATTCTGCCGGCGATGCGGGAACTGGGCGTTGGCCTGGTGCCGTTCAGTCCTCTCGGACGAGGCTATCTTACGGGGGCGTTGCAATCGACGTCTGCGTTCAGCGCGGGAGATTTCCGGCGCAGTCTGCCACGGTTCGACGACGAGCATATGGCGGCGAACCAGAAGCTCGTTGAAATGGTGAAGGCGGTTGCAGCACGCCATCACGGTGCTACGCCGGCGCAGGTGGCACTCGCGTGGGTTCTTGCAGCGGCGCCGGATGCGGTGCCGATTCCCGGTACCAAGCGGAGGACGTATCTGGACGACAACCTGGGTGCGGCGAACCTGCATCTGACGGCGGAAGATATGGCGGACTTGAACCAACTGGCGTCGATGGCGGTGGGCGATCGTTATCCACCGGCGTTCGCGAAGACGGCGGAGCGATAGGTTCTGGATGTGGGGCGGGCTATGGAGCCGGCAGCCTGCTTCCAGCAGGCTTCTCCTTGCTGGAAACACAAGCCGCCCCGGAGGGCGGCTGCCGGCTGATAGCCCGCCCCACGTCTAACGGTCGCTTCACTTTTTCGGTCCGATTTCCGAGAGGAGTTCTTTCACCGCCGCGTCGAGCTGCGAATCCTTGCCCAGGTAGCTCTCGCCGATGGGACGGGTGACGGCGATGTCTACGGGGCGCGGATTGTTCTCCATATTCTTTCCATCGGAGCCTTGCACAAGAGTGCCGGGCGTGCGCATGCTGGCGCCGTCGATCAGTTCCATGGAGCCGGTGTAGATAATCCAGCCGGCGGTAGGTTCGCCCACCACTTTTCCGAGCTTCAACGTGCGATAGCCTTCCGTGAAATCCTCGGCGTCTGAAAGAGAGTGCTGGTTGACGACCAGGATCGTCGGCAGCTCGAGCGAGCGCTGGCCAAGCTGGGTGCGGGCTGGGGCGGGCGGAGCACCGCGGCCAGTCATTGTTAGATATGGCCGGCGCGCGAGGACGTCGAGCGCATAGGCGTTGACGAAGCCACCGTTGTTGTTGCGGATGTCGATTACGACGCCATCGCGGGCGCGATTTTCGGCGTCGAGATCGATATAGAGCTGGGTGAGCGCCTGCTCCGACATGTCGCGGATGTGGACGTAGCCGAGGCGGCCGTTGCTGATTTTTGAAACGTAGGCTCGGTTATCTTCGATCCACTTGCGATAGATCTGCTCGGCGAGCGAGCCGACGGGGCGCACGATGACTTCGTGTCCGGACACGTCGAGCGTGACACGCTTGTCTACTTTGTGCTGAAGCAGTTCGTCGAGATTGACGTGCGTGGCGATCGGGACGCCATCGACACCGCGGAGCTCTTCG
>Ga0210394_10003073_pt1 | contig 21624 bp, 26 predicted proteins | sample IncBWC12MmetaG_FD_160121 | JGI IMG/M metagenome (GOLD analysis project Ga0210394, IMG submission 160121) | Forest soil microbial communities from Barre Woods Harvard Forest LTER site, Petersham, Massachusetts, United States - Inc-BW-C-12-M | ecosystem: Environmental > Terrestrial > Soil >...
AAATTTCCTGGGCGCATGCGGCCATCTGTTCCACGTCAACTACCGCCAGAGCGAGGGCGCGACGGAGATCACCACAGGCTATGACCAGTGCGCCCACGCGGCCTGCACCAATCCGGTCAAGGAGTTCGCGTGCTTCGACGACCACGAGAGCAACGCGGGGACGTACTATGTGAGCGGATACTGCTCGCTCGAATGCTTCGTTTGCGACCTGAAGCATGCTGACGATGGCACGGGCGAACGCTGCTTGAAGGAAATCCTATCGCGGATAACGACATGACCGTGGAAAGAACTGGCCAGGTGCGGACTTTCAAGATCGGGGACCGTAGTCCGCTACTCGTGAGAGGATCACTCCATGGACAAGTTCGGCTCGAAGCGGGCTTGCGATGTCGCCAAGGTGATTGGGTATATCAGTAGTGGTGAAGAGCCGGCACAGCCGCAGCGGAGAGGAGGCTAAAAAGTAACCAAAAAAGCTTTTCTCTTTCTTTTGTATTTATATTGCTGAGTGACCCCCTCCACTAACTGCATGGTGCCAAAGATGTTAACCGAAAAGGGCATTTTGATGGGGAAATCGAGGCTGGTCTTTGTTTTCAGTCACTTGCAAGCCGAGCTGGGCGGACGTCACAGCCGAGGCAAAAATTTTCGCCTGGGAATTTCAAAAGTGTGCCGAACCTAGGTATTTCGTTATATGCAGCGGTAGCGGCGGGCACCCCGTCGAGATCGTGGGCGCTCGGATTCAGCCCCGAGCGCCCGAATGAGGCTGAACCTCCGTTCGTCTTGATTCTCTGTAAATCCCAAGGCTGTCAGAAGAGAAGCACTTGTTCCAACCAGAACCCGCGTGCGAGCGGGAAGAAGTTTTCGCACCCGAACCCAAGCCGAACGGAAAGGCGAGTTCCGCCTTTCCTCCACAACCACCCATCGAACCGATGTCATCGGATGACGCTTTCGCGGCCGGCAATTTTGCCGCCGAGGGAGAGCAGGTTCCGACCGGCATCGACGACCTCAACATCGCAATCGGCGCGCCGTCCGACGAAGAGTTCGTTTTCGTCTCGTCCGACCCGCGTCACTTCCTGAAGGCCAACTTACTCGTCGTCGCCCGGGAGGACGGCTACGGCAAGTCGTACTTCATCCTCACACCGCCGGTGGCCGCGTTCCTCAAGACGCAGCCCTCGCTGAAGAAGTTCGTGAAGACGTACCGCATCTTTCTGTATGTCACGAATGAAGGAGCCTATGGTCTCTGGCTCGTGCGCGACTCGCTGGACAACTGGTCAGTGAGCGATCTCCAAGTCGTGAATCAAGCGAAGAAAGTTTTCACTCGGCGGTACAACGACGGGAAAGTCCGCAAGGGTCATTCCTCAACTGCCATCCCGACCGAAGGCGTCGTCTTCCCCGACAAGATGCTGACGGGCGCGGATGGAATCCTCAAGCAGGCGTTCGGAGAAGCGTTCGCCGTCACGACCACTAACCATCCGGTCATCAACCGCCTGCTCGGCAAGCAACAATAATGTCGAGCAGCACCAAACTCGCAGAGCGCGCTTGGTTGACTCCAGAGCAGTCGGAGTCGGTCAAGCGCTTTTTTGCGCGCGTGCAGGCTGTCAATCCCGCGATCCAAGAAATCTGGATCGCCGACTCAGAATTCCATTCCGAATTCTCGGCCCCAGATTCCGACCTTATGGATGGCCGGGGCGGCAGGCCGGCGCCCGTATGCTTCGTCTTTTTCAATCCGATCACCGGCGAAGTGCGCGAGCAGTTTTACAAGAAAGGACAGGAGATTCCCGGGCCGCCGATCAGCCTGGGACAAAACACTTTGCTCGTGGCTTTCACGGCCACGGCGGAACTGACGACGATGCTGGCATTGTGGGGCCGCATGTCGTCGCGGATCCTCGATCTCGACATCGAGTGGAAACACATCAACAACGAGGACAACACGCTAAAGAAAATGAAAATCGAGGCGCGCAACGCGAAGGGCGCCGGAGAGCTTTCACCGCTCGGATTGCTCGGTGTCTGCGCGCTGCACGGCATTACGACGCGCGACCAACAACATAAGGATGAGATGCGCAGGCTCATCTTGACCGGCAAGAAATGGACGCCGGACGAGGAGCGCAGGATTCTCGACTATTGCGCCGAGGACGTGCAGGACACGGCCGCCCTGCTGGCCGCGATGTGGAAAAGGATTCCCGATCCGGTGATGTATTGCCGGGAAGCCATCGACGGCATCAAAGCCGCGCTGCACCGCGGCCGCACAATGGCGGCGTTCGCCTGGATGGAGCACGTCGGCATTCCCATCGACGTTGATATGAACGCGCGACTGGCAAAACACTTCCACGCAATCATGGAGGATTTGTACTCAGAGATACGCGCGGAATTTCCGATCTTCAACGAAGACAGCTTTGACATCGCACCGTCCAAGTTCGCCGAGTTCCTGAAGAAGAAAGGTTGGTTCGAGACATGGCCCAAGACGAAGGGCGGCAAGAAAGGAACGAAGCAGCCAAAGCGTGACCTGAAAAGTACGCTGCCGCAGATGGCCCTCAAATATCCCGAACTGAAAAAGCTCACCAGCGTGCTTGAGATTCGCTCAGCCACGAAGCTCGGCCTCAACTTCCCAATCGGCCCCGACAATCGGCACCGGGTAAATTTCTGGCCGTTCGGTTCGGTGACGGGCCGCTGCACGCCATCGTCATCTATGTTCATGCTGGCCGGTGGATCGCCAGCCTTTCGCCATCTTGCTAAACCGGCGGAAGGAGAAATCTTGATCGAGGCAGATTGGAGCGCACAGGAGGTTTGGGTTGCCGCGTATCTGAGCGATGACAAGGCGATGCAACGCATGCTCCAGAAGGACGATCCCTACATCGCGTTCGGCGAGATGGCCGGTGTGATCCCGCCCGGGTCGCTCGAAAAGCTTGGCGTAAAAGAATGCAAGGTTCGCTTCGCTGCGGAACGATCACGCCTGAAGTCGATCACGCTCGGTGTGCTGTACGGCAAGACCGTATTCACTGTGGCAGCCGAGTGCGGGATCACAATCGAGGAAGCTTCGAAACTACTGCGGCTGCACAAGCAACTGTTCCCCCAATTTTGGTTGTGGGTCGAGTGGATGGTGAACGAATCGCTGGCCACGCGGAAGATCGCGACCAAGCTCGGCTGGCAACGCTGGCTGCTCACGAAGAAGGAGCGCGACGCCAAGAAAGACGAAGACCAGCGGCACAAGAAGGTTCAGAACTCGCTCCAGAATTTTCCGATGCAGAGCCACGGCGCAGAGATGCTGCGCCTGGCGTTGGTCTATGCGACCGAGCGCGGCCTGGGCGTGTGCGCCCCGCTGCATGACGCGATCTTCGTCGTCGCCCGGGAAGAGCAAGAAGAGTGGGCCACGCAGACGTTGCGCGAGTGTATGCAGCAGGCCGCCGTGGATTTGATCGGCGTAACGATTCCGATTGAGATGTTCGTCATCCGTTACCCGGAGCGTTTCGTGCCGGACGACAAGCCGATGGCCGTGGCGGTCTGGGACAAGATGATGGCGTCGCTGGACAAAGCAGAACGACAGCAGCAAAACGAGCTGACACAAGTGGAATGGGCGACAGCGGGAGGGTTGGAGTGAAGCAAAAGCAGACGAAGAAATCTGAGCGCGAGTGCATGTTTCTGTGTGGCCGCAAAGCCACCATGAAGATCGGCAAGATCGAAATGTGTGACCGGTGCGCGAACGCGCCGAATGCCGTCGGAGAAGCGGATCAGCAAGTGGATTGCCGGAAGTGGCCGTCGGTTGGAGGGCCGGTGGAGCCGATCCTTCGCGGTCCCGTAAAAGGTACGGAGAAGCCCGCTACCTTCGACGAATCCTGGCAGCCGGAAACCTCCACCAACCAAGTTTGCAGTATTAAATCAGCGGGAGAACAACCTATGGCAGAAAACAACGGGAGCGTCGGCCAGCAGAAGCAGCCGTCGTTCCGAATCAAAACACTCACGGTCTCAGTTGAGATCGCCGACAAGCAGTACGGAGACGGCAATACTGGCTACTCATCCATCACCGCCACCGTCGATGACGCCAGCCTTGAGCACATCGAGAACGTGATCGACGCTGGGCTTAACCTTTTCGTGGCCGCTTGGGAGAACGTGATCGGCGGCAAGGTCGCCACGAAGATGCTCGGCATGGGCGCGCAGGAATTCCGCGATGCAGTCGCGACCGTCCAACGTCGCGCCGCGAAAGTCCGGGCACTGCTGCACGATGGCAACACGAACTACGAGAAAAAGGAAGAAGTCGTGATCGAGGTGGGCGAATGAGCACTGTGCATAGTTTGATGTTAGATTTCGACCGCGCCGCACTCCGCAACCGTTTAGCGACAGCCATTCTTCAGAAGATCGAAGAGACCCTGCGCGAGCGCGACGAGCGACTGAATCGACCGGATAACGTCGCCCTCAACCTCAGCCGCCAGGAACTCATCGCGCTCAAGCAATTCCTGGTGGAAGAAGTCGAATCCAACAACGCCAAGATCCAAGACGTTCATGCCGGACTCAAGGCGTTGACTACCGAAGGCGTGGAACCGTTATGACTGAGCTACCATCCAACACCCACTGCGACGAGGACGAGAAACTCCCCGCTGATGTGGCGCGCTTGGCTGCGTAACCCAAGTATTACCCCGGTTGCGATACGTTGTCCCCAGCCAGCCTGCACGAAAGTGCGCGGCCCGTGGCTCTGTGTCCTGCACGAAGAGCCAGGTGAAAGGCTGCCTAAAGTTGCTGCTAAAGAAGAAACCGCGCTCGACGCCCCAGCGAATTAAACTTCCCTGATCAGATCGCCCAAGTCATCATCACCATTCAGCCATGCCGCCAGCATGTGCTTGGCGTCGTCCTCATCGAACGCATCGACATCGAACTCCACATTGCCCACCGGGCCGTGCCAGGTGAGCCGATAAGTGTTCATTTCCTCGTCCATATGCCTTCCTTGCGGACCGTCATCTCGCGGCCACGGAAATCGAATCCAAACTGAAAGCGCCGGCGGAGAAACGGGCCACACATCCGCGGCTATTGGCAAGGGCTCCGCGTACTAGCCGAAAAGGTTCGGGATCACCGACCGCAAGAGCGGACGCCTCGTCGGCGTGTCCGCGCAGTGGATCGACGGCGCGATGTTCAACACGCGCCGAGAAACCTAAGACTGGCTGCATAGTCAGCCCTGCGACTAGCGACTAAGCCGCGCCCACTCTTCATCAGTGACGATGCGGACTCTATCAGCCAGGGACGAGCCGGTGTTGTAGCTGGCCGGTATGTCACGAATCTCCTCGACTTTTGTGACAGGGATTTCCCGAGCGCGGGCGGCCTTCGCCCGAGCCAGGGCTTTCAGGTCGAGTTTCGGGATGACGTTGCCATCGTGATCAAGGGGCACAAAGGGGATACGCTCCGGCTCCTTCCACTTGCCGCGCTCGATCTGACGGGCCTCGAACTCGACGCGCTCCCAGCGAAGTTGCAACATCCTGCGCTGGACCTGGTTGAAAAACTCACTTTTGCCGGGGTAGGGGGTTTCCGGAATCGGGTAGGTAACCTTCACCGCCTTCGGGCGGAACATCGGCATCATTGCCTTCCTGATACCAAGGTTCAGAAACTCCTCGCGGAGGCAGCCGCAGGACTGGGCATGGCCACGCTGGAGCTGGTTCTGAGTCGTCTCGTGGCCGCGCGTCCCGCAATCGCAATCGCACGCCCACAGCGCCTTGCCGCTTCTGGACCCAACACGCTTGACCACGATTAAGCGACCGAACCGGCGGCCGGTGATATCGACGGTCTTGAACTTGCCGGTTTCCCGACGCAGGCACCCGCAAGACTTGGTGAGACCGCGTGTCAGTCCGCTGGCTGTGGCGACGGACGACGCGCCGCAGTCGCAATCACAACGCCACGCAGTGAAGGGGCGACCGCTGTAGATAAGGTCGGCGGCACGCTCGCGGGCGACCAGCCTGCCGAACCGCTGGCCGGTGATGTCAACCATTCTGGGCATAAAAAAGACGGCCAAGCTAGAGGACTTGGCCGTCGCGTGAGACGCCAGCCTGCGGGACTGGCACTTGTCTCCTGTTTAATACTGCGTTTTAGCCTCCAGCACCACGTTTTCCGCGCCGTTCAGTAATGTCAAAGGACCTAGAACGACGCAGAACGACTTTCATATCCATGTGTAGATAGAGAAATCTGTGCTGCTGCTCGGATCAAGTCCTTTGGAATCAGCGGCGAGTGTCTCAATTTTCGCTCAAAACGGGGCGCGTGTGCTCCGCGGAAAAATTGTCAGAAAATGAACGTGAGGCCTTCACTGAAAGACGCCGCGCTCGTCCAGCGCATGAAATTTTGGCTGATTCGGGCAAAATACGGGCCTATTGGAAATTGCTCCAAGTCTAGGGGAAGGAAAAACTACCTGGCATTGGTCCGCCGACACCCAGAGTTGGCTGAGCGGCACGGTCTGCGAGAAACTGATATTTTCTGAGGGGAACATGGACAACGCAAATAACCGGGAAGTGCCCGCCGTCGCAGACCCGGCAATCGCCCTCAGCAAGAGCATAGGAGTTTCCGACTCGGAGGAACCAATAAGCACCGAAGACAACCAGTCGTGGGGTCCGCACCTTGTCAAGATGACCATCTTTTTCGACAACGTGTTCAAGATTCGCCCCAGTAACCAGAACGGGAAATTCTGCGTCGCCTGCGGCTCGCAAGCTACATTTGTCAAATTGGATGGGGACGGCGAGCCGTTGGCGTTCTATTGCAACGATCACGTTTTCGAAGCGCGTCGATGACAGGGCGGCGTGTCCATGCTCAAAATCAAGGTCAAACGGCGCTCCAATCAGCCCTGTCCTTCAGTAAGCTAAACGCATGCGTCCAAATGGCCGCGCAAGGTATCCGCATTTCTCTCGGTTCGGCAAAACGGCGGGAGCCAACTCAATAGGCTCTTCTCCCCCATCCCAATTTCCCAATCCCTGACGTGCTACTCGCACTTCCATGCGATCTCATTGCCGTTAGGGCAACATCATTTTTGCTTCTTGTCCTTGAGCTTGAATCCGGCCTGGTAGACCCGATGACCGTTTCGATGAATGTTCGGGACTTCGCAATAGTCTCCTTCAATTCGCCAACATTGCAGAATTCGCCTTGATGTACTATTGCATTACGCTTCTTGTCTGCGTCTTCTGCAGCCTTTTTGATCTTGCTGAATAACTTGTGGCGCCTCCATGTCGTAGCTGCTGAAATTAACGATGACGATCTGACCGTCGCCGCTCATGTCAGTGTCAGGGTAGGTTTCCCCAAGCACACTCTTCACTTCCTGAAGCAGCGCTGACTGCTTGTTCCAGATGTATCGCTCGAAACGATAGTAGACCTCGACCGGCAACACGAAATACAAATCCACGTCACGAGGGGGCCGGGTCGCCGTGTTCTTGCCCCATGAGCCGATGAAAACGCTATGATCCGTCCGCGACTCCGAGTTCCAATAGTGTCTATTGAGGCAAGCAATCACGCCTTCCGATTTCGTTAACCCATCTGTCCGCTGTGGAAGTGTCATCGCGAGCTCATTGTTGAATTGTGCGAAACGCTGCCGGACGGCAATCCACATTATCGGCACCGACGGCGCGGGCTGCGCCACGCTCCCGAGGCCGTACAGGCCCGCCAAATAAAGACCCGACAGCGTCCTGTTCATTCTGTCCTTCCTTTGGTCGCGGCAGATTTCTTCAGCACTGCATGCTGCGCTGCGCGGTTCCTTCGCGGGAGACTTGTACAAAGACCTGCGCGCTCGCGCCCGATGAGCTCGACGACCCATTCGACATGATGAGCGAATACCCGCATGCGCCCGTGGCAGAGAGCGTTGAAGACAGCGTCCGCCAGTTTGTCTTTTCCGAGCGCGGCCTGCACCTCCGGGTGAGTAAAGATGTCCACGGTGCTGGCAATCCGTAATTCGGGAAAACGCTGCGCGCAAATGCGCGTGGCTTTGCGCTCATCAATCAGGGGGATTCCGTTTTTCCTGACAGCATAGGCGATCGTTGCCGCTTCACCGTCATCCAGCGTCATCTCCGCTGGACCAATGACCAGTTGTTCGAAATGGATTGCCCCCGCGTCATCAAGCTCGACGATCTCTACCAGTTTCGCAACTCTCAGCTCATTCAGAAGGTCTGCATCCTGCCGCAGCCGGTGCCGTCCTTCCTCGAGCTCTTCGACAATAATGCTGACGATCGCAACCGGGTTTGGCAAAGCCTTGACAATCATCGGGCCGCATCCAGTCGCGTTTATATTTATGACCGTACTTGCATCCGCGACCAGCAGAGTATGTGGGTCAGTCAACCACCTTGGGGATGATTTCATCGACCTCAATTCCTTCGCTCTGCTGACTGTCCAGGATTTTGCGCAGTTCAACACGGTCGAGACATAAGAGGCGCGCGAGTTGCCCCTCGCTCAAAAGCTCTTTGCGGTACGCCTCGGCGGCGAGTGAAGCGAGGCGCAGCGTGGTGGGCTTGTCGGCATCAGCCTTGTTCGGGTCGGCGACTGCGACTTCGCCCAGCACCTGACGCGCCTGATCGTCAGTGATGCCCCCGTTGCTCTGAAACCAGTCCCAGGTACCCGCCTTGACGAGGGACAATTCCTCTAGACGCCGCACCATGGCTTCGCGCGAGACGCCAAAGAAATTCGCGAGGATGATGACATGCCGCCGGGTCAGCCTATCCGATCCCGCCGCCACTTCATGGAACTTCTGCATGACGCCGCGTGGCGGCGTCAGAAAAGCGCGGCCAAAGGTATTGGCATATCGCTCTTCACGGGTATTCTCCTTTTCGTTCCTGTACAAAATCTCCGGGCTACGACGCGAGGAAATGAAATGGCCCGTCTCGTGGCCGGCCGACTGGACGCGCCGCTCGCGCGGGTGGCTCGCATTCAGCAAGATGCACGGCCCCAGCGCTTCGTCATAGGCAAACAATCCTGAAATCCGGCTATCGAGCCGCCGGACATACACGCGCACGCCCATTTCAAGTTCAAGCATCGTCATGATATCCGGGACAGGCCTGATCCCCAGGCCGAGGCGGTTTCGTAATTCCGTGGCATCGTGCTCGGCTTGCGACCGGATATCGCCCGGCAGAAGAGGGCGCTCAGGCGGGTAATTCTGCATGCGCTTCACGCCAAGCAGATTCTCGAGTTCAACTTCGGCCTTGGCGAGATTCGCCAGCAGATCGGCCGCCTGCACCGCCGCCGTATCCTTCGCATCGAACATCTTCCGAAAGCGCGGCGCCAGGTCAACGTGCACGGCCTCCTGACGCAGCAGCGCGTTCACCGACATGCGGTAAGCCTTGGCGAGTTTCTGCAACTCGCCCATGCGCACGCGGCGCTGGCCTTGTTCCATTGCAACAATAGTCGTGCGCGCAACGTCTATGGCGTCGGCTGCGTCCTCTTGTGTGAGCTTGGCGTTCTCGCGCGCGATGCGCAGACGCTCGCCCAGAGTTTCCGGGCTTACTTGTTCAAGCGGTTCCATCTTGCCCCTCGCTCGACCAATGGCGCAAAAAAGAATTCCGTCCCAGAGATTCCATGAAACTGCCCCACTCTTTTTCATGCTGCTTCAACAGCCGATCCATTTTTGCGCGCACATCAGCCTCCGCAAGGCCAAGGGAGCCGCTCAGGTTGAAAACCGAAAGGTCGAGCGTCCCGGCATTGGCCTCCGACTCGCGCAGCCGCGCCAGATGGTCAAGGTGCAGGGTTCCGGCAATCGCATATTGCCGGAGCGCAGTCGTTATTTTCTTCCTGGGGAATGGCGCGGCCGCGCCGGCTTCAAAGGTCTGCGCCGACAGGTTCTCCCACACGTAAGACTCGTTCTTATCCGACAGACCGGCGCCGTGGATGCTCAGGCGCCGCAGCTGGCATGCAGCACAAATCCCGCACTGCCGCTTCTTGCCGGCCACGCTGACCTGACGGGTTTGCTGCCAACACGACCACGTGTCTGTCCATGACGAGCCGTCGCTGCATTCGGCAATAAATTTCTTCAGCGTTTCGGCCTTGGTCAACCATAACTGGGCGAAGTGAAAGTGCAACCGATGATTGAGCAGCAGGTCGAGGAATTTCTCCATGCGGTCGGTGAAAAGAGGATGGCTTCGGTAATCCTCGTAGCCTTGGCCAACCGTGATAAGGGCTGGGCCTAGCGCTCCCTGTCCGCTTTCCGGCACGATCACCTGACCCGCCTTGCTCAGATACGCAGCAAGTCCGCTGATCAACGCGAACTTGAACCCGCGCGATCTTGCCGTTGATTCCGCAAAGCGGTGCCTGGCGGCGCGGACGTGATATGGCACGGACGTGAAAGGCTGTCTGCGCCGGGAGAGTGCTCTGCCATCCGAGGCTTTCGATCCCAGCCGGACCCGAATAAGGCTGTCTCCCATCTCCTTCCCGAGTAGGCCCGCCACGCAGCGGGAATCCATGCCATCGCTGAACGGGATCACAGCGGTTGACTTCCCCGGAAGATCGAACTGGCCTTGCGCCGGAGGTGTGAATTTTTTGATACGCTTGCAGAACTCGAATTGCCATTGGTCTCCGGTGAGGAAATTCACGACGTCGGTCAGTGCTTCTGACACGCGCCTGTCATTCCAGCGATCCGGTTCATGAACGGGTATCACGAGCTGGAACGCACGCTGCCAGCTCACCGACGGCCGATGCTGCGTCCTGTCGGCGAACTCTACAGCCGCTGCCACGAGCAGGGCGTCGTAAATGACCGCCTCCCACGGCGCGATGCAATACGATTCCAGCAGCGCGGTATTGAATTCCACGTCCGGCCCGATCTGGCACCGCAACCATCCCTTGCGCGCGGCGGTGCCGCGTTCGACCACGTGGACCCGCAGCAATGGACGAGCAAAAAGCGCTTCTGCTTGGTTCATCGCAGCTTCACTCCATCGTCCAATCTCCGTTTTCTCGCCGGCTGACGCGTCGATTTCCCTGACTCGCCATTCAGAACGCGGCGCGCCACTGAATCGATATGCGAGCCCTTCAAGCCTTGTTCAACTCGCTCACGGACTTTGTAAGCACGCGCCTGCGTCGATTTGCGGCAGTAATGTTCATCGACCTGCCGCGCGCAACGGCCCCCCCGGTCTATTAACCCGCATTTCGCGGCTTCCATCGGAATCTCCCCGGCCGCCCTGCCATTCGCGGCGAGCCTGATCGCATGATCCAGTATCACGTGTCCGATACCAGCCCCTGCTTCCAGCCTCAGGGCCTCAAGCTTCGGGCGCACCTGCCCCTTGAAAAGAGAACTTTCTTCCTCGTGGCAAACGCGGCTCAATCTGTCGATAAAATCCCGGCTCATTTCACCCTTGCAATCCTGTTCAAGCGCGGCGCCAATGGCCTGCGCGATTTCGCCGGCATCAAACGCCCGATTGTCGGCACACTCGGCAACCCGCTTCCAGCCGCGCCGCATCGGCAAACTTCTATGAGGGCCGTCACTCACAAGCGACTCCTAGTGTCAGGAGTGTCCCACTAATAGTCTGACATTGTCAAGTGTCAAGTTTTATTGCAACAAAACTTGACAAGCGTTCTTGGCCAAGCAAAGCTTCTTACATGGCAAAGCGAATGAAAGAGCCCAGGAGTGCCAGGCACGTTATGACTATCGTTCAGCGCCGCATCGATGCTGCGGGGGAACGCCTCTGGCGCCTCAAAGATTTTAACGACCTGCCGACCACGGCGGTTGCGCAGGCCCTCTCGCGGCTAAAACATAGCGGACGCCTGGAGCGGCTCAGCAAAGGGATCTACTACAAATCCCGCGATACAACTTTCGGGAAGAGCCGTCCGAATCCTGCCACGATCCGGAAACTGGCGGAAAAAAAGACCGTCTTTCCATCCGGCACTGCCGCTGCGGGACTGCTGGGCTTCACGACGCAGACTTCGCGTCAGAACGAGGTTTCGACAAGCGCTTCGAGCCTCCCAAGGAAGCTGCTCGGCACTGATACGGTCATTCACACGCGCCGGCCGCACGCGTGGGCGAGCCTTCCCCAGGACGATGCCGCGCTCCTCGATCTGCTCCGACATGCCGGCTCGACAAGCGAACTGCCTCCGGAGCAAACCGTCCACCGCATCCTCAAGCTCGTTGCCGAAAAGGGACGCTACGAGCGGCTGTTGAAAGTCGCGAAAACCGAGCCACCGCGCGTTCGCGCCATGATCGGGGCCATCGGCCAACAGCTGGGGAAAAAACCTGCCTCCTTGCGGCACTTACGTGTTTCCCTCAACCCGCTCTCCCGGTTTCATTTCGGCGCGCTGGCCGCACTGCAGCATGCGCACGACTGGCAGGCAAAGGAACGGCCGCTGCCATGAAATTGTGCGAGCATCCGGACTTTGAGCAAGCCGTCATACGCGCAGCGGCACACTTCCGGCAACAGGGTCTTCGGGAAGCGATCATCGAGAAAGACTACTATGTGACCGAAGCTCTCCGGATCATCGCGGGCTTCGGCGAGGCCAAAATCATCTTCAAGGGCGGCACCAGCCTTGTGAAGGGCTGGAACCTCATCCAGCGATTCTCGGAAGACATCGACATCTTCCTCGACCCGCGCGCCTTCGAACCCCCTCTCGGGAAAAACGGGATCAATCGGGAACTCAAGAACCTCCGCGATGTTGTAAATGGGCATCCAGCATTGACCTTCGTGCCGGAACAGAGCCAGACCGTTGGCGGGTTTGGACGCAACGATATCTTCTCTTACCACCAGCGCTTTGGCGGGGCCGGCGAGGTGCCCCCTCGCGTACTGCTGGAAGCAGGCACTGCGAGCGGCCGTGAACCGACAAGCATCATCAGCCTCCGCTCTTATCTTGGACAATTCCTGGAAGAAACCGGCGCATCCTTGAAATGCGAGGACGAGGGCCGATTTACCATGAGGCTGCTGCATTTCAGGCGCACATTCGTCGAGAAGATGTTCGCCATTCACAGCAAGGTTGAACTCTTGAAGAAGGGGCAGCCGCTTGGAACTTATGCGAGACACTATTACGACCTGTTCCAACTTGCAGGCCAGCCCGACGTGAAGGCAATGCTCAAATCAATAGAATACGACGCCCTCAAGAAGGACTACGACGAGATTAGCCGCGAACATTTTCCTGACAGCTATTTCCATCCCAGTGATATGAGCTTTGCGAACAGCGACGCGCTGTTTCCGCCAGCTGAGCTGTCCGCCGTGATCGCTACCCAATACGAAGCCCAATGCCGAATCCTGTGCTACGGGGCCTTTCCATCGTGGCCAGAAGTGCAGCAACGGTTCGTGGAACTTCGCGACCTGTTGTAGATTTCGGGCGGCACAGACAAACATCATCCTAAGGGCCAAAGACAAAAAGAGCTGACCTGTTTGATTTCGTATTAGCGCACGAAAAGTGTCCGCGCGAGTTCTTCGATAGCTTTGGAGTCAAGCCCCTCTTCGGCCCCATCTTTCGTGACGAGGAGCCGGCGCTTCTGGTTCTTTGGCGAATATTCCGTATATCCGTTGCGTTCATAGAGCTTCTTCTTTCGCTCCCACCGTTTCCGGTGGTTGTCGTCCGCCATCATGCCGCAGCGCTCCAAATATCAGGCCTCCCCATGGAATTCGATCAGAGAATTTTCCTTGAGCGGCCGAATCATCGTTGCAGACTCCCGCCGCGAATCCGTCCAGGAGATAAACTGAACCAGCCTCGAGAAGGCGTCGTGCGGGTTCCTCGATGAGCGCTACGTCGAGGCTTTCTATTCCCGACGCGCTGCCATGCTGCTATCTCGGTCCGGCACGGTGGCGACCTTCGCTGCTGCGGCGGTGTCGCAAAGTTCTCGCAACCGCTCCCGGTAGCGCACAACCAGCGCCGACACCGACTGGATCGCTTTCGCGGCCTTGCCCAGTTCCTTCTCCATCCGGTCGATCTCCGGGAAAGTGCGACGTATTTCCTCGCCGAGAACGGCATTCCTTTCCAGAAGGTCGAACCCCTGGGCTCTCATGCGTTCGAAGATCGGCTTGAGCAGGTCAAGGTCTCGAACGATCCATTGCCGGGTAGTTCGCAAGAGCCACACCCCGTCCTTGCGGCACCACCGGGAGTCACGGTCAACTTGCCGAAGCTGGCTCTCTTCGCGCGCGACCAGCGCGGCGAATGGGATCGAGCGCTCCTTGGCGTCGCGCACCAGCTTCTCGATATCGCCCTCGGCAATTACGGCCTTGTCCTTGTTGTCGATGAGGATGCGGGGCTCGGTTGGCTCGCCGTTCGGAGCGCGATAGGAGAGGATGAAGTCTCCGTTGCGCGGAAGCTTTTCGCTGATCCAAATGCCTGCCCACGCCCTTGCAGCCTCGGCGAAGTCCATCTCTTCCCGCTTGCCGACGCGGGCGACCTTCGACATCTCGGCTTCGAGGATGTGATTCCGCTCGCGGAGCGCGGCGAGTTCGCGCAGCGGACCTTCGATTCGTCGGCTAAGATCGTCCCTTTCCGATTTCGCCATCCGCAGTTCTTCGCCGTGACGCTCCCTGATCTCAGCGGTGCGCTTAGCGAGTTCCGTTTCGAAGCGAGACCACGCGGCATGATATTCGTGATTGTGCTTGTGGGTGAGCAGCCGAAAGGTTTCTTCCGCGCTGAGTTGTGCGACGCGGGCGAAGTCCTTCACGCCGAGGCGATCCAGAATTTCGGTTCGCTTCAGACTGCCCTCGCCTGAACACAACGGGCATTCGATGGTCTCGCCTGTGGTGCCGGCGTCGGGTTTAGCTGACAACACGTCCCCCTTGGCTATCGTGTGTTTTCACGTCAGTCCTCCATCCGGTTGGTCAAGTACGTGTAGACGACTGCTGCCATTGCCGCTTGGTGAAGTTCCGGGAGAAGTTCGTGCATACGCCTCACGAAAGCGGACGGCGTAAGCTGGTCGGCCTCTTCCGATAGCAAGCGCACCCGCCGGAGTTGCGCCTGCCACGCGGTGAGGGCCGTTTCCCGCTGTGCGTGTATTTCGCGGGCGACTGTCTCAGTCTCTGCCATCACGTCAGCAACGAACTGTTGCTCCTCGCCTGAACAGAGTGGTCGCCTTGAAATTGGGGTCGTCGCGTTGCTCATTTCCCAAAAGGCGACTCGCCGATCAGAGTCTCGGTCTTGACCTTTCCCGTATTTCGATCTCGCGTGGTGATGGTTGTGATGTTGCGAATTTCATGCACTGTCACTACCCGGTCTCTCGACACACTCGTATCGAGCCGACCGATCTTCTTACCGCTGTTGTCATTGGTCTGCATGTTTCCTCCTATCGAGAATGTCTTTTGGTGCGGTGGCCGCGAGCGTGTGGGTGGTCTTATGGGAATCCCATTTCGTCCACCTCTCGATCAAAAATGAGATTCCCTGCTGGCTGTAGCCGTAGTCCGTCACCCACAACGGGATTCGCTCGTGCCCGACGCGAGCCTCACGCTCCGGCTGGAGATAGATGTCAACCTCGTACTGGGTCAGCTTCGCAAAGCGCTCCTGCGCTTCTTCAGCTTTGGTGGGGATCGTGCTCACCGGAACAACAAAAAAGTTGGGATATGCGTATTGCGCCCGCCATCCGAGGGTGTGTCGATAGAGTCGTCCCCACAGCGATACTTCGCCGTGAATGCCGAATTGGGTGTAGTTGATCTCTATCAAGTGCTGCATGTTGATTCCCGCGTAAGTTCCGCAAGTGCAGGACGGGTCGGGCGCAAGGTGGGATTGCTTGTCCCAAAACTCCCTGGCTTCGGGCGTGAGCCCCGCCGCCTGCATCGAGCGCAGGTCCGCGGCGTAGAGGCACTTTGCTTCGAACGCGACCTTGGGCGTCCACGGTACCCCGTTGAACAGGGATGTGACGCCCTCAGACGTCCAGACCCAAGACCGGTATCCGGTGAACAGCTCCACATAGGTGGGCACGCTGCTCAAGTCCACGCCGTATCTGGCGTGAGGTAACGGACGACCGCAGCGACTAGAGGCTCGTCTCAACAGCCTTCTCCGTGGTCGCGGGGATTTCGACGTTCGAGGGCTGCTCCGCTGGCTGTTCCTTTCCCCGGCGCAGGGGCGCAGGGAGGCTCAGTGGCTCGACGTTGATGATCTCGATTGGCTTGCCTATGTCGCACATAGTTTCCTCCAAATGGGACGCAGGTCGGTGGTTTGCAGAAAGAATCGCAGGCCTTTCAGGCGTTCGGCTTGAGGCTCTCACCCCGCAACAGGCAGCCCCTAAATTCGAGATATAACTTGGCCATTTGGGTAGACTCGAACCCGGAGCAGAACAACTCCCAAAGCTTTTCCTCGGTCGCGAACTTCTGCTTCAGCGCTCCGAACCATTCGCCCGCATCGGTGGCATTGTCCGTCCGCACATGAAGGTCGATCCTGTTGAACCTTCGCTGGGCGAAGACGAACTGGTCGCATGCCCGCTGAAATTCTCCGCGTTCCTTGATCTCGGCGCTGCCGTCAGGCTTAATCGTCGTCGCGATTTCCTCGTCGAACATCGAATCCACGGTGTCGTCTCCGGTCTTCATCGTTCCTCCTCTTCGGCAACTCAAGACACATCAGAGGCGAGCGCCATTTGAGCCCGATTCCGCTATTCTCCCGAGGTGACGAACTTATACCTTTGTCACCGTCGAGCATCGGCTGAACTCGCGCTCGTAAGGTGAACAGAATCAGCAACAGAGAAAGGCGGTGAGCCGGAGCCTTTGTCACCAGGGCGAGATCTCCTCACTAGTTTGCAAACGAGGCTGCGGGAAATGCCCCACTTCTTAGAGACGGTGGTGAGCGTCATTCCGCTAAGTCGGTCGCGCACGATGGCCGAGCGGCCTAGCTTCATCGGCGCGCGTCCGATACGCACTCCGCCCCTTTGCGGTCTCAATTCCATGTTGGGAGTACTCCGTGTTGTCGCTCCTGACAGATCCTTCGTGGTTCCGCGCGAGAAACCGTCGGCTTACGAGAAAGCCTCGAACGAAACCCTCTGAGCCTCATGGCAGGCCAGCTTTTGTGAACCGTGCGCATACAAAAGTGTGCTCGACAGGGAAGCGTGTCCCGCCAGCAATTTCACAAGATATAAATCCATCTTGCCGACAACCGACGTAACCCGGCTGTGCTTCAAGGCGTGAATGTGCCGGCACGATTCACTAATGGGTCTGTCGCCTCGGGCCACGCGAGCTTCGGACGCCAGCCGGCAGTACTTCGCAAAAATGCGATTAATCGTGTTGCGGTTAAACCGACCTTTTTGCGAAACGAAAACAAAATCGGAACCCGAATCGCTTGGCCGCTCTTTCAACCAAGTCCGCAAGGCAGCGACTTCGTCCATGCACGGACGCCCCCGCATCCGGAACAGAGGCTGTGTAGTTTTCAACGACCCCTTGAGTCGCTGAATTGTGATTTCCATGTTGCGCCAGTCGATGTCGCCCAGCTTGAGAGAAATCAATTCGCTTGCTCTCAGAGCGTGTTGAAAGCAAACGATCAACAGGGCGTGATCTCGAGGGCTCCGTCGTCGAGCGGTCTCGAAGACATCTAGCAACTCATCTTCGCTCAAGTGCTTGAGCGAGTTTGATCGCTCTGCTTGAGAACCTCGCTCAACTCCAGTCTTTTTCATTAACGACAGTATAACACAAAGCAGCTTTGTATGTCAAGCATAGAAAGCTGCTTTGCATGTCAAGTACAAGTCGCAATATCCGGTGGAAAGCGACATTTCGCCTTCCTGCGGACAATGTAAGTCTTTTGTTCCTGCGCCTGAATTAGCTAAGCTGCTTAAGATCCAATACCCGTTGCGTAATGCGACGTTCGCCTTTGACAGGGAGCCGGCGAACAGGCGGTGAATGCGAGGCGAAGATTTCTGGTGGCCGGTTGTGGCTTGACGATGAAAGCGGCTTTCTGTAGGTTGAGTCCGTGCCTTCTGAAGTGACCAGATACCTATCGAGGATCGGTCGTCGAGGTGGACGCTCAAGGTCCGCCGCGAAGTTAGCTGCCGTCCGTGCGAACCTTGAAAAGGCGCACGCATCCCGGCGCAAATACCCGACATGCCCCCGCTACAAAAACCGGAGCCATCGGTTTTCGCCTGCGACGGCACGCTGCCCGTGCGGATACGTTAAGCCCGTGTCTGGAAATTGACCTCACAGGCATCCACTCACTTCCTTAGTGGACTGTAGCCGAGGCGGTTAAGGTCCATATCTATGCGGGCGATTCGAGGTGGGGATTGCGTGATTTAAGATCCGGAACGAGATTTTGGTCATTATAGGACCCTGTAGCGCGGCGCTTTCGCCAAGAACGCCCGGAGTTGGATTCTCTGACGTCCATTGCACCGTGAAATCATATTGTCGCTGAGTCCGGCTTAGTCTAGAACGACCAATTTCGGTACTTGGACGTCTCTTCGCGTGCACCTGCTGCAATGGGTCCGATCATAGGCGCTCCATCCCTATGCAACCCCAATTCGAGGACGGCCGGAGGCTCTTCTTCCTCGAAACGCAGCTCCGCTCCCTCAGACCGTGAGAGCACCATCGTGCGCCACCTCACCAGAATGGCCAAAGCGCTCATGACCAGTAGCACCGCAGTGTACCGGGGCGTGCTCTGTAACGCGCTCTGTTCCAGTCGGGCTGCCCGGTCTAGCAAATAGACCGTTAGCGTCCCGTACGCAAGAAAAAGGTAATACACATTGGCCTTGCCAGGCAGGTACGAGCAAGTGAAGGGGATCTTGTGAAAGCCGTACAGGCAGGCTTCGACCAAAATCGTGCCGAGAAGTCCCAAGACAATTAGATGGCCCGGGGCCAGCCGCCAAGGCCAAAGCCACAGAAGCACTCCGGCCCAAATCATCCAAACCGGTGCCACTGTTAGTGCGAAGAGCGACCGCCGCGTCGCCTTAACGTAATCCGGCAGTCTGCGAAAGTCGGTCATACGAAAAATCCAGTTGGCCCGGAGTTCTGTGGGCATCGCAAACGCCACGCGCGTTCCGATCACCGCGAACCACATCATCACGATGCTGGAAACCAGTAGCGGTACGTTCACCTGGTGCCAGGGATTGGTGCCGGACGCGTCCAGGAGGCTTCTCTGAGCGAGCGGCGTTTTCACGTAGAGGATGACGATGGTGAACGCCAGACCCAAAAAGAAAGAGAGGATTAGACGGTGTTGGCGGCTCCGGAACAGCGTCCGAATGCTGAATTGAACTATGGCTGTGAGCGGAGGGTCTCCAAAGCGCGGCAACCAACGCCCGCCGCGAACGCCGGGCGTGATGTCCGGTTCCTCGACGATCTTATGAAGCGTACGTACATACGAAAACAGGAATGCTGCACCGGCGCCCAAAACTCCGATTAGCAAGCCAACGATCGCACGCCGTGCCATTGAGGCAAGGGCCGGTTGTGCGGTCCCGTTCAAAAAGTTGAAAAGACCCAAGAACCAGTACGAGGGCGGCCAGGACAGAAGTTGCTGATTTCCAGGCGCAGTGAAATCTTGTGGTCGCACTACGGTCGGTTCAAGAAAGTACCCGCTCAGAACTAAGCAGAATGCGGTCGTCTGTATTAGCCCTGACACGCGCAGGAATTGCGGCCGAGGAAGCAGTGCAGCCAGCCCCTGCACACCCAACATTAAACACAGGACAAATACGCCGGCACCCACCATCGTGATCCAGTAAGCTGCGAACGATCGAGCCAATCCAAAGACACCGCTGTGTGCAGGCATAAAAACCGGAGGCCAGGTCAATCCAGCAAAAACGTGGAGGGCAACTACCGCCGCACCCAACGCAGTGGCGACGGCTGCTACCTTGGCTAAAAAAAGAGTACTTCTTCGAACAGGCAAAGGGCCAAGCACAAGGACATCACGTAGGTCCAGAAAAGTAGTATCCCAACTCAACACGCCCAGAAGGCCGACAACGAGCATTGTGGTTTGGATAAGAAAATGCTCGACCGTCCAATCCATAGCCAGTATTGCCGCAGGACGCATATTTCGTTGGTCGGCCAGCAACCCTGTGAGTCCGACTACGGTGCTAAAAAATATCAACAGCGCAGCGAACTGCCCCATTAGCTTGCTCGCGTCACCCTTGGCTGATTCAGACAGGAGTTCCGCATCGACCACTCGAAAAAGGAACTGTCTGTGGAGGACATAGAATTGAAGCTTATTCATGGGAAGAGCTCATGCCTGGATCAGGTCCGCAATCTCCTTCGCAATGGCCGTCGTATTCTGTTTGACGGCCAGCTGCGAGAAGATCTCTTCCAGCGTCGGCAGCTCCATTAAAGTGCGCAAGCGCTCGATGGAATCGTCGGCGACGATCTTGCCGCGATGCAAAATTACGACGCGCGAGCAGACTCGCTCTACCGTTTCGAGCTCATGCGAACTGAATAGAACAACTTTGCCTCGCGCTGCTAGCTCCTGAATCAAGCTGCGCAAGATCAGCCCAGAACCAACGTCGAGGCCGGAAAAGGGTTCGTCGAGCAAGATAAGGTCAGGATTGTGCAGGAGCGCGGCGATGAGGAGGACTTTTTGGCGCATGCCTTTCGAGTACGCTGATATCGATGCATGCCGGTCGCCATGAAGCGAAAACAGTCGTAAGAGCCCATCGATGCGTTCCGCGGTGGCCTTCGGAGGCAGATTGCGCAGCTGACTAACCATTACGAGGTACTCGAGGCCGCTGAGATGCGAGTACAGATGCGGCTCTTCGGGGACGTAGCCTAACCGCTGCTTAAAGGCGATCAAGTCGCGCTGGATGGGCTCACCTTCGAAAGAGATCGCTCCAAAGCTCGTCTCCATCAGCCCGGTGATCATCTTCATCGTGGTGGACTTGCCGGAGCCGTTCGGTCCCAGGTAGCCGGTGATTTCGCCAGCGCGGGCCGAAAAGCTAACGTTGTCGACGGCGACAATGCCATGGAATCGCTTCGTGACGTTTTGAAGTTGAAGCATCTTTTATGCAAGACGGACAGCAAGCATCTCGTTCAGAGAATATACTCCGAGAGCTGGATTCGTTGCGGCCACGTTATCCACTATAGCTCTCTGAGGTACAGCGGGAGACCGCAAAGCCACTACAGTCTCCGAGCGCTGGAGGTGTTGCCGTTAGTTTGGCGACGGTTCCTCCACATGATCGATAACGAGAACATTCACCGGACCTGTTTGCGGTTGCAGCTTGAGCCCGAGCATGTCTTGAATGCCCTCGATGAACGTCGGCCCAGTCTCGTCGGGCGTGAAGCCGGGTGGCGGGGGGCCATTCGGTGTGGGCGCGAATTCGAAGCTCATGTCAAAAGTCCCGCTAAGGCCGGTACGATCAATCACGGGGCGGTCCACGCCGGTCGCAGGTGCCGACGCCATCTCAGCAAGGTACGCAAGCGTGACCTTTCGTCCAGCGATGCGCATCCGGCCAGGGGCGCTGGGAGGCACGGGCATGAGGACACCGCACGGAATCGGCGAACTCTGCGAGGCGGATGACGCGGACGGCGGCAGTTCCGGGGCTGTATTGACGGCTTTGATATCGTCTGGTGTGGAGGAACATGACCCATCAGAGGGCTTGAGCTGCGGCCCGAGCTTTCCTTCTTTAGACAGCACCAGCGCGTACACCGGAAGCTGCCTCGTCTCATAATGAAACGCCAGCTTGAAGCGATCCACCAGCACGGATTGCACCATCAGCCGCATCTGATCTTTCGTGGGATTGCCCTGCGCCCTGGCCTCGATGTCGTACCGGGCGTTTCTAACCCAGGCCGGCGCACCGGCGAGATCCGGCGTCGCCTGGTAGGCGAGTTTGATGTCTTTGAATGCGAATCT
>Ga0210394_10003075_pt1 | contig 21618 bp, 24 predicted proteins | sample IncBWC12MmetaG_FD_160121 | JGI IMG/M metagenome (GOLD analysis project Ga0210394, IMG submission 160121) | Forest soil microbial communities from Barre Woods Harvard Forest LTER site, Petersham, Massachusetts, United States - Inc-BW-C-12-M | ecosystem: Environmental > Terrestrial > Soil >...
CACATAGTCATAGTGCCATTTAAGTATATTTCATTTGCTAACAGGATTTATTAATGATCTTAATTTATGTGCAATTCGATAGTGAGCACGAGTTCGAAAGCTTCCGCAAAGTGTGGTTATCTAATAGAATGAGTTGGACTATGGGCGCGTCCACGTATGGCCGTTATTTCTTGAGTTATAATTTATGATCGAATTTTTCTTGTTATTTCAATCGCACCAGGAACTGCGTGAATATCGTAAGTGGTGCCATGAATGGGCTAACCGACAATGGCGTGTATATGAATACAGTAGTGTTGATATGGTTATAGTTTATAGTAGATTGCGATGTAAAGAATGGTGATTAAATACACATTTAAAATTGACTTGATCAATCGTCGTGGAGAGCGGGCCACCGGATCTTTGGAATACCTCAAAGTATTTCAAGTGGGCGAATTTTATTGGAACACTAACTGGCTGCAAGTTATAATGAATAATGGGTACAAATGATAACACACTTCTGGATTCAAGATAGGTCAGGTCTTTTGTGCTATCCGCGCATTGGCATTCGCCCGTGGCACGTTTACACATTTACGGTGGAGGATTACGGCATTGGATAATATTTATTACACTAATTATTACATAGAGATAGATTGGGAACAGCAATGGGACGACGAAATTTATCCCAATTATCAATTACATTACTGGAGTCGTTTGCGAGTTGAGGACGCTGCTCAGTCTTCGTACCGTAACTTATTGAATAGTGGGCCATCACGTTGATGCTTTTCCGTCGAAGAAAGAATTATTGACAAAAACGCTTGGCGATGATAGGATTAGGGTATGAGCAAATTCCAAAAAGTTTTAAGATGGATTGTAGGATTATCATTGCAATTACCAGTGTATTTCATAAGTTTTAAATTTATTGAATCCAAAGGTATTGGAGAAGTTGGTCAAGTTTTGATTACTGCAGTAATTCTATTTATTTATTCAATTGGTCAAGGCATGAGTTATTCAACTAACGAACTTTGTTTTGCTATTATCCTTGGCCAGGAGTCGCGTAACGAGCCTCAAAAGCTAAATCAGCCTTTACGATCCCTTTGGCAGTCACTGCTACGGAGTATGATCCGACTTTTAGGTAATCGAGTGAAGTAAATAGAGTCCCACTATTGCGGTCATACAAACGTAAGAAAATTGATTTCGAATATGCCATGTTGAACATATTGGTTGAGTCACCTGGGCTAGGCGACAGGTCACCTGAAGCGGCAGTGCCTGATGTGCGGAATGGAACTAAGCCTAAGATCTCAGGCGTTGTGTTCTGAAGCATGTAGATGGTCATCGAGCCACGTACCTGCGATGGGCCAGCCCCCTGCGCGATTTCTGCTGGGAATGGACTGTCGACCACATAAATGGATTTCTGGCCGGAACTTACTGTATAGTTAATAGCCGTGCAATAACCTATTAGTCGTTCTTCATTGCCATCATACACCTTTAACTGCAATCGGGCACCTGTGCGTATTACGGATTGAATAAAAACTCCTTCGCTTTGCTTAAGCAAAGATCTTTATTGGTATTCCATTCGGATTCCCAAATTTCTATGTAACTAATATTAATTGACTGGAAAAATTGTTTCTTGTTTGCATGATATTGATGAGGGTTAATTCCTTGTCTGATCATTCCTTCGCCATGCCAATAATCCCCATTAAATTCAATACCTTTATTAAGTTCCGGTATATAAATATCCAATTGCATTCTTTTACCGTTTTGGGTGAAAAATTTGGAATCAGCATTAGGATATAATGCTTTAATTTCTTCTCTAAGGCTTTGTTCCGGCCTAGATAAACAGCTCTTCGTCATGTGCTCAGAACATTCTGCTAGCCATCCTCTTTTAAACGCAGTTTGATATCCAGAAGGAGACCCCTCTTGCCATGCAGAAATAGTTTTGTATATCTTTGCATCGATCTTACAAGTCTGCAAAGTCCATGTCCCTTTTGGCTTAATCTTGTCTATCATATGCATCGTACATTCACTCAGCCAGCCGTTATCGCATGCGCTTTTATAGGCTGAGTGCGAAGTAATTTGCCATATTGTTCTATCGTTAAATTTATGTGCATCAATAATACAATTTTCTTTTATGGTCCAGTAATTTGGTGGCTTATTAATTTGAGGCATATGCGCACAGCAAATATCCAGCCATCCATTAACGCGAGCGGTCTTGTATGGCCGATTATTAGAAGCTTTATTCCATGCCCATCGTGATGTATACTTAAGGGCATCTTCTTTGCATGCTTCTAACGTCCATTTAGATTTATTCATATTCATACCTTATCACTAAATTCGCTGTAAATCTAGCAACTCCCCATAGTCTGACCGATCATTGGCATAGTCTTTCTTAGATCGCCTTTGAGGTTGATTAAACGCAAAGCTTCATAGAACTTAGTTACTCCTGTGATGTTGCGCTGAGTAATAAGCATTGAAGTGGTGTCGTACATATAAACCTTTTCTAACAAATCGTATAAGCTGTACATCGTTCTCATGTATAATGAAAGATATACAAATCTAGTCATCTATGTGTCCCCACCGTAAATCCAAACAATGTCGTTTTGTGGAACAGACGTTGCCAATGTGCCATCCGTATCATTACCTACACCCGTTGATCCAGGATATACCACTGTGATATTCAGATTAATGCCGCACGCTACAATCTGGTCTATCAGGCTTTGGCAATAAATGCGTCCGTCTGGTGAACCTGTGATATAAGGTGAATAATCTGAACCGTCAGGGGCTGGTACATAAGCGAATTGGCTCGATAGTACCGTAACGTCGGTTGCGATTGCGTGGTCATACTTAAATGAGTATGAAGGGTCGATCAGTAAAGTCGATGTAACCCCATTCACTTGGGTGGTGCTCGTACCAACTCCAACCGATGAATAAATGCCTGGGCTTCCTGCTGTGCATTGATATACAGTTGGACTGATAACGTTAGTAACCACATACGTACCGTCGATAGGTGTTCCTGTACCGGCAATAACTACAGTTGAACCAGGGATTGCTCCATTGGTTTGGGTCGTGACCACCGTTATGGTAGTACCGACTTGGGAAGCTGAAGTTAATGGGATAGCTGTTGCAGCGCCCGCGACTTGGGCACCGAAGTAATTGACTGGTCCTTCTTGTTGGTCAGTGTTTAAACCGAATAACAAAATACCTGCAGCATTTGGGAGTTCGCCTTGGCAGTACAATGTACTCTTCCTTTGGCCAGCTCTTAATGCTTCTCTAGTCGTTACCATATCAGATGTTAATGCGTAACCGGCTGCTGGGTCTACGATGTAGCTCCCCAGAAATGGGTTAGCAGGATCATCTGATTCAACGAAATCTACGTCGAGTGTGATAGTATAGTCCGAATAATTTTGGCTATACTCCTGGAATTGCCAGAAGACGGGATTGTCTGCTGGAGGTTCAACCATACTTAATGGACCTGTAGCTTGGAGCGCCTGATAAGTAGCTCCTTGGTAGTAGGCGATGTTTCCGATTGAGTAATTTGTGTTTGGGCTCCACGATTGGTCAGGTAGACCATGTGGCTGTGCGCAGACTACGGTGGTGTAGCCTTGTTCTCTGAAACAATAGTTGACTGGAATAGTGTAAGGGCTTGGTGCATTGATAGTCACTTCCCCACCTGTTGAATCCATGTCATAACCCAAAGCTGGGTATTTGAACGCCATGTCAGAGATGATAATAATTTGGTTTTTGGTATCGTTCGTTAAACTTGAACCGAAAGTACCGTCGAGATCTTGTTCGGTATATTTCATGTGCATATGCATCCCACCGGTCAAAGCGCGTTCTACGACTTGGGTGGTTGCTGGTAAGTAAATTTGTAGGGTACCGCTCACTGCTTCGAATGCTAATGCGAATCGGCTTTGACCGTAAGGTACGTTCTTCTTTGGTGCGAAGAAGGTTAGATCTTCGTAGGCACCTTGGTTGACGAGGAAAGAATAGATATTGCCGCCTGAATTAGGTGGAGGTATTGTGTCTACTTGGATAGAATTTAGGCCGCTTAATTCCGGGATCGATACTTCGAAATAGCCTGAGTCAACTTCTGGTGAAACCCCGGCTGCTCTGACGTTCGTGATCGGGAATGATCCGTCGATACCTGCTAATACGAATGGTTGACCAAATATATTAGCTATATCATTTGGGAATAAAGATTCGAGCGCTGGCTTAGGACCTGAATACCATCTGAATCGGATCGTGGAAGATACGTTTCTCGTCACTTGCCACACAGTAGTGTTTACCGCTAATTCAGTTGGGCGCATGTCTGGGAACTGCATTACTGATTGCACGCGACCACCCTGGATTTGCACTAACGAGTATGGCCCCTTGGCTGATCCGAATATTCTAACGTATTGGAGCTGCGTAGATGAATCGGTGTAAACCTTGGAATATGCGTTTAAGCTTTGGCTTGAGAAAAACCTAGTGATCACATCGCTAGCTTCCTGCGCGGAAACTTGGCTGGGGTCGGTAAAATTAGTCAAGTCAAATGGGATGTTATAGATTGTGCCGTTTTCGAGTTCGACGAATAGTTCGTCGCCATCTTCGAATGCATATGGGCCTGCCACTGTAGACTGAGCGTATGCGCGGACTGACTCTTCCCCGAAGAAGATCTCTAAGATCGTGTGAATTACGTCAGTGATCTGTTTTTGTGCATTGATCGCGATACCGATCTTGCGGAAGGCATCGTCAGATAGACCAAGGTCTGCTGGACGGGTGATGCCATAGCCAGCTAATACTCGATCGAGGTATTCCCCACCGGACATTGAAATTGTTAAGGAATTGTTAACAGCAACAGACAGGTTGGAAAGATTTTGGTGCTCGTCCGCCAATGACAATAGGAATGCGTCAGCGTTCTCACCACCGATGAAATCGCTGATAAACTGGCGCACCCATTTGTACTGGTCTGAATTTGTGTCTGATATTACCATATGATAGAGTGAAAACCGGGGATTCATTTGCCCACAAATGTGGGATAAGAGTTGCCCCAGAACAGCATAGGTAATATTAGGAGTTATTCGGGTTGATCTTCGTCTGGGACGAGTTCGTATTTAGCCAGGAGCTGCTCTTTATTATTTTTAACTAAAAGAGTTGTAGTTCCAGGCTTTTCCCCGTAAGTCAACTCATATTTATCATAAGGATAATCATTGGTTGCGCTTACGTCCAATCGGTATCCCAATTGATGGCGGGTTGATTTTGTGGATTCTACATCTCCACTTGATTTAAAATGTACTGCATTAACTGTTACTTGTTTCATAATGGTAGTATACCATAAATTCCTTGACTTCTGATTTTAATTATGCTAGAATTTAATGAATGGTTGAATGGCAATACGGCGAAGTATCTTTAGATCAGTTTACGGTTAAATGGACTTTTGCTGTGACAGACTATATCAGAGAAGGAATTATAGAAACATCTCGCAAGTCTTCTGTTTATAAAGTCGAATGGAGAGTTGGTTTGGATGAAAAACCGATTATCGAGATTCTTTCAGTATGAAAACTTATGTATTTAGCGTAGAAGAAAATGCCTTTTATGGCATATTCCAAGATTGTTGTGCTGGGGATGTACCTCATCTAAATAATACTATTGACTGGTTTTTAGAGGGTGACACCAATAACTCAAAAATATATCTTCGAGGGTTAAAATAATGTGGTTTCATTTTTACCTTGATGAAAATTCTTTTATGCAGTTTATGGACTCGATAATGACCGACGATTATATTAGGCAAGGGAATGCTCCCTGGCGTTTCTCAATTGGATCAAAATTAGTATTAAGAGAATCTCTTTGGAAAGCAAAAAATGATAATTAAAAACATAGAGATCGACATGCAGGAGGGTCAGTTGGCCGAACCTAAAATCACCTTAGAAGTGGATCAAGTAACTTTGCCGTTTCATTATGAAACAAGTAAGATCAATGAATTAGAAACAATTTACATCGGTAGCCATGATTCCCATCCGTTTAAACAGATTTATGGCCATAACGCTAAGAATGAAAATGGATTTGGTGGTACCGAGTTCGACTTCGAAGATCGCCATGGCAATCCTCTAAAGGTTAAGGGATTGTGGAATTGCAGTGTTTACGCTATTAATGGTGCCCTTGGCACAGATCTTATGCCTATTTATGTAGAAGGGCCAATGTCGCAAATGCTATTTTATATCAGTGCCTGTGATTTGAAAAACATATTCGCTCAGCATAACACAAACTATGAGTTAATCGTCGCGGCTCCAGATAATGGTGATGTAATCTTTTCAGTTAAACCTTTGAGTAAAAAGCCCAAGAATCCCGAATTAGATTGGAATCTATTATAATGATTGATCATACCGGTATTTATATTCGCATCGAGCGGAGCCCGGAAGAAGACGAAGTGGCGTCAGATTTCTATCATCAAATGGCAAAATCTTCTAGCTTAAATTGGAAAGAAAATAAATTATGCAGTTATACTACGTATTTAGAAGAGGGTGAAATAGTAGTGAGAATTCGTTTAATGTCATATGCCAGAAAAATGTCGGTCCTGCGATAATTTTCTTTACATTCCTATTTTAGTATGGTATTCTTTTATTAAGAGGTAACCCATGATCACTCATAAATACGTTAATAATACTTTGGTAGTTTGCAATGACGCTCCTGAATTGTCTCCTCGCGCTGGTAAGCTTTATCTTATCGTCGATAATACGAATCCTAATTTTAAATGTACCATTGATCCAATGGCTCAATTCTTAGATGAAATGAATGAGTTCTCTCTGGAAGCTGAAAGAATTGCGGAATAGTGAAAAATTACTATTGGGCTCCCGTCAATCCCGTAATTCAAAAAATAGTTTTACTAAATGCTACTCCTACTATTTTTTGGACTACCGATAATCTTGAAATTTGGGAAATATGGACCAATTAGATAACTTTAAAGCATACTATTTTCACGTAGGGTTGACTTCAATATCTGTGGTCACCCCTATTGGCGTTATTATAATTGAAATGGGTTGTGGTGAATTTTGGGTCATGCACCAAGTTGAAAGGAACAAAGCGTGGATGCGGGCAAGAAAATAGACTACATTGTTTTACCAGTTGTTCGACGCGGAGGGGGCGTAACTGCTATCGCGTATGTGGTTTGTGCGAATGAAAACGAATGGCAAACAAATTATATCAGAATCGATCTAAAATAATGGTATTATATAAGAGTGAAAAAGAAATTAAATTCTGTGGCATCGCAAATCATAATAGCTACCGTGATGACTTCTATTGCGACGATTCTAACTTTCAAATACACACTATTTTGTGCTGCGGATCAATTGGCCAAAACCAAAAAGAAACTGCTTAAGAAATGAAAAAAATTAAAACCACGGGAAGCTGGGCAGGATGGGACAAATGGGTCAATGACCTATATCCTTCTGTACATAAACGCGGAATTCATTGTTACGAAGTCCCTGGTGATCGTATTTACGACTGGGGTACCGTAAATATAGGCACCCATGGAGACTGGGCACTTGGACCATTAGCTACCTGGACCTACAGAATGGAAATCTCTTTCAAAGAGGTGCCCGAAAATGGATAATGCTACTTATCACATCGTAGAAGAGTTTCGGGGATCGAAAACATACAGGTGGATTACTTTATACGGAGGCCAGGTACTTGGTTTCAGACTTCAATACGTGATTTATTTTAAATGAAATATATAGATGAGTTAATTGATGATAGTTCATTTTACTTGGATGTATTTGACATTGGGGGTTGGGCATGGATGACTTCCTATGATATTCCTTATCAATATTCTAAAGTCGAGTACTGTTTCGAGATTTTCCTTGACGGTCCGACAGATTGAGGTTAGAGTTAATATATGAACGTGAAATTAAATGAAGACAAAAAACAATATGAAATTAGCTCTGCTGGACGCGTATTCGCTGTATTGCCTATGACAGAAGCTAAAACCAAAAAAGAAGCTCTACAAAAATTTGGTGAAATCTTGACTAATTTTTTACGTAATTGGCAGCCTGCCAGATTGGATAGCTAATATTATGAAATATTTCACTAGCTTATGTTTTTTGTTAGCTTCTGGTTGTGGATTACAGGTTCATTCAGATCCAGTAAAAGTAGATCCCCTGCAAGTTCAGGTCTCTACCACCATTAACTATGCATTAGCACAGCAATTTTGTTCTTCGCAGTGCAGCGGCAATACTACTTGCGCTAGTCAATGTTACGATCAGTTCTTGGCAATCTTAACTGCTTCTAGTGCAGAACCAATTCCAAGTCCCTCACCATCTCCGACGCCATGAAAGTTTATTATTGGGATACTCCAAAATCTGTACAGAGGTGGGTATTAATAGGAGAATGGGGCGGTATTAACACTCGTTTTGAAGATAAATGGGGAGTATCCATTACCATGGATTATTTATTCACAATAGAGACTATCGATGAGTAAATATTGGCGAGTTCACTTTTGGGGAGTAAGCAAAAAGTATAACTATTATATTCCTCCGCACGCCTACAAAACAGAGAACATTACTCCGCTTTCAATTGATTTTGATGGATATAAACCTCGCACTAAAACTGTATATAGTATAGTCATTGATTATCGACCTATACAATACATAAAGGAATGCCAGAAATGGAAAAAATAAATATTCGAATTCCAGATGGGTATTTTATAGTGGAGGAGCAGAAAGAATGGGAATCAAGTCATTATTGGCATAAACCAAAGAAATCGTGGCGATCCCGTTACGAGTCATACGATTGTGAAGGCAAACAGCCTCGTTTTAATTATTATATAATTCAACTAAAATGAATCCTAAATATAACAAACTTTCAAGCATTAATCCGAAAAAGGGGGATTTGATCCGCAGCACCTACTGGTTCGACACATGTTATGCACAAGTGAAATGGGTAGGATTAGATAAAAACGGTAATCTAAAAAAAATAAAGGCCGAACTTTTAGACAGCGGCTCAATTATTTTTAATCCATATAAATTCACGGATAAAAGCGAAGAACATTGGGTAAAAATCAAAAGAAGAATCGAAGTGAAATTAGGTGAATATTCTGAAACATCCTGGCGAGAAGTTCAAGTATGGTATGATTATGAATAAAAATCAAGAGGTCAGGGAAGCAACCACAACATCGTTTGTTGGATTAACCACGGCAGCTCTCATGTCGGATCCCACAAAGATTTGATCTTGTGTCACGTCGTAGGTAGGTGAAGTAATTACGACTGACGTAACTCCATTGATCTTACCGGCAGCATCTACAATACTACTTAAAGATACTTGATCACCTACACCCAAGCTATTGACATATCCTGCTACTGATGCCTTGATACGATCGCGGAGTTCAATGAACGGAACACCCGACTTAAGCCTAACTGCTAATGCTACGGTGATGCGTTTGACTAATGCCGGTTTAATATCTACATTAGTTCCCGCAGCACGAATGCCTGGGAAATTCAATGGATCAGTGGGATCGCCATAAATCACTCGATTAAGCTCTTCAACCAATCCGCCATAATAACGGTAAGAATCTACTCCAAATGCAATTGCATTATTGTAAGCAATTTTATTTTGGAATACCATCGCAGCTCCAAGTGAAGAAGAAACTTTATTGATGAGATTAAAAGAATCTACAATTACATTTGCGTAGCCTACATCAGACGGAGCGATCGTTACAATGCGTTTCAGTAATTGAAGCGGATTAGCTTCTTCAATGTTTACTTGTATAAAGCTATCACCCAAAACTGTATTACCTTGAACGACTGGGATAGGAAGAGTATAAATTCGGGTTGCCGTAGGGAAAGCATAGCCAGGACCAGCATTTTGATCCAGAACAGTGTATCTGCCAACATTCAGGCTGTTAAGAATATTGCCAGCGATTACCAAGGTATCTCCCGGCATAACAGAGTCATAACTGTAAAAGCTGAGTTCCGACCCTGCTCCCAGTTGAACCATTTCATCGATACCTAAAGTGTTTTGAATATAAAAAGTGTTTTGACCGAAAACTCTTACTACCTGGAAAATCCCTTCATTTGAAAAAGATACACCTAATCGTTGCCAACTAGTGTCAGTGCCTGGGATATCTGCTAGTACTGGACCACCAGAAATTTGTAGCCATTGATAACCAATGTAGTCAACTCTTGCGCCGGGACTATAAGTAACTGAAGCAGACCAGGCAGATCCCGCTGCCGTATTAGATAATCTTACCCAATCACCTTCACGAACATACTGAACAGGATCTGATGCGAGTCCTAATGATGTGCCATATACACCTATGAATGCCATATAATTACCTTGGCGTTCAACTTTCATTTTAGTTGTAGAATCTTGAGTTGTTACGCGAGCGGTTTGAAATGATCCAGAACCACCGGCTAAAGTCAATCCATTTGAAGAAGTATTAATTACTGTTGTGCCGTCAAATCCAAGTATTTTGTTTTGTCTGGTATTTTGAGTAATTTGAATCCATGACCCGCCATTCAACCCATCGTGCGCGGCAAAAGGGATTGTCAAAGAACCGGTTTTACTGTCAATTTCATTCCCAGCACCAACGATAGCTATTTGGCCACCAGAAGCATTTCCACCAGTCGCCTGGATTGATCCAGAAGCTCCGAATGTTTGAGTACGGACTTGTAATTGACGACCATAATCAGAATTATCAATCGTTGCGACATTAGACAAACCAGTTACAGTTAAAACATTCCAAAATCTTGTTAATTGTTCAGTAGTAGAAGCAATCAATCTCAGTTCTTCGCCAATAGCTGGCGCTTCAATCCAGGCACGTTTGCAAGAAAACTGAGGTAAAGTAGGAACTGATTGAAGGTTTGAACTTTTAACAAAGTTTTCGCCATCAGTCATCATTAAATAATTTGGTGCGCCCACGATATTACCCGTAGTAAAAGTTACTGGGCCAGTGGTAGGAGAAACGATTCTAGTTCTAATAGATAATACCCAAGAAGATCCCACTTGAGTAGAGGTAAGCACCACATAACTGTCGCTATACCCAGTTGCGTCTGTAGTCAGTGATATATCTGAACCTGCAGGTATGTTTGCATTAACGGTGATATTCAATAAGCTAGATCCTTCAGTCGCAGCCATCGCAGTTACGGTAGCTGTGTAATAATTACCAGAAAGAGTCGTATCGGCGGTAGAAAGATTAATCACATCAGAAGATGTGCCGCCGTCTAAAGCAGCGCCAAGTAAATCAGGAATTTGAGTCGTAGCATAGTCTATAATTGCTTGAGCTGTTGTCGAAACTTGCGCAAATTGCAACATCGCAGCATTTGGTCCCAATGAGCGTGCAATTCTAGCAGCGGTTCTAATGGCTGTCGCCGTACCTGTCGTAGCAGATCCATTTCCTAAGAAATCTGTGACGAAGGTTAAACTTACTCCAGGCACAGTGGACGTAACAACATAGTTGCCATTGAGGGTCAAAGAGGTAATTGCCCACTGCGCTGGAGAGATGTCTGGCTGATTTGAGGTATTGCCGGACACTAAAGAAACATAATTAATACCGCTATAAAAAACGGTATCATTTGTACCATAAGTTGTAGCAGAATTATAAGTTGACCATTGCGCACCAGCAATCTGAACTAGTTCACCCACAGCGATACTTTCGCCGGTACTATTTACAGTTACTGAATAGCCAGTCTTTGTGATTGACTGGATGGAAGTTGTTGAAGCTGGATCTAATGCATAGCTTTGGAAGTCAAAACGACCACCAACTACTGAAGCGTCCGACCCAGTTACGATGTATTGAAATTGACTAGAAGATAAAACTGCTGATACGGTATGTGTACCATTATAGTTAGGATTAGATATTCCTGAAACAATTATTACATTACCGACCTGTAGCCCATGTGCAGATGCTGTAACGGTGACGATGTTAGCCGCATGAGTAGCCGAAATGATTGCCCCACCAGGAGTCCCAACGGGCGCACTAAATGTAAAAGTGGTGGAATTTACTACAGTAGGATAATAAGTGGTTTGAAATGGATAATTGAATCCATCTACCGAAGAGGTTCCCCAAATACCGATGCGGTCGCCTTGAAGAATGAGGTGAGGTTGGGCCGTGACAGCTGTTACCACTCCATTAATATTTTGCATCGATGCAATAGGGATATTATCGCTTATAGCGGTACCTGTTGGGCGTTGAATAGAAAATGTAGTGGCTGATACAGTTGAAACGCGAGCAGAGAAATTTTTATTCTGGCTCAACTGATCAGAAGTAGGATCTATCATTGCAATATCACCATTATTAATTGCAGCACCGCCAACACCAAAATTTGGCTGTGTGCCAACTCTGTAAGTATATGTGACGGTATCTTTTCCGCCAGTAGTAACTACATCGGTAGTGAAGGAAGTAGTTCCGTCCCAGTTAGGTGTTCTTGGAGTTGTAACCGGCAACACAATACCAATTGCCCCAGCTTCATTATTAAGGGTCGTATAAGACAATGAAGTTTGAGTATTATTAGACGGATAAACATAACCCACCCTGACACTATTACCTGCGGGACCGAAAATACCAAATTTTATTCTAATCGAATTAGTGCCATTTAATAATTCAACACCTGCTTGACGCCAAACTTTGAAATCAGAGAAATCAAAGTTAAAAAACGAAGATGGATCAGCTAGTGCTAAACTGGACTGAGCATCAGAAGCTGAAAAATCTTGCGTACTAGGAGTTGAATGATTGTCCACAATAACATTTCGAGCTACTGGGGCAGTATATGTTTTTGTAGTGTCGTCACCATCTACGATAAATGTAAGATCATCTGTAGAGTCAAACTGATAAGATTCACGCAAAAAATAACGATCACCTGTTTGAATAGGGCTTTCCGCGCTAGTCATATAGGGAGGGATCTTTAATGTAATATTATTGGTGCTTTCATTAAAGTCTTCCGTGTATACCCGACGAGACTTATTTGAATCCGGCAACTCTCGGAAATTACTTACATCTGCTTCATAATCATTTAGTATTTCTGCAAAATTATCTAATTTACCGCCAAAGGTTTCGTAATTGGAATCTTGAAAAGTGTGGTCATCTGTTTTAGTACCAAAAACACTATGAGTAAACAAAGGAGTTCCAGCCTCTGAATCAGCCGTTACAATAAATCCATAATGAGAGGTGATGTTATCTGATATAGTTGCTGGATTAATGCCAATAGACTTAGCACCACTGTCTGCAGCTACAATAAGAATCTCGCCATAAGCGCCAGAGGTTTGAGAAGATAGGCGAACAGATGAGCCTATTGCATCGGCATCTACACCAAGTAAATCGGTAGTAATTTGCGTAATGAACCCACCAATGCTTGCCGCAGTATACCCTAAATGTTGAATTGGAGCCAGGGTTTCTACAGCAACTATTCTGTCAAGAGGCACAGATGGTTCAGATCCAAATGTTGGACTGAAGTTTCCATCGATATTTACAATCAATCCGCCATCGATAGACTCTACACGCCAGTATCCGCGATTAGCGTACATGATTGGGTATGCTGTAGCGTCGCTAGCTTCTCCCCAAATAAGTATCCAATCGTTGATAGCAACATTTTCGAAACCTTCTGGAGTAAGCGTAGCGGACTCTCCTCGAATGCGCATTTTCCCTGTAGCATAGGATTCAAAAAATACTTGGGTATTTAACTTAAGACCATTTGGTATTAATTTAGCAGCGCCATCCACTACCATCCACGTGTTTCCATCAATGGTTGGACCAGAAGGTATTGAAGATGTGATTATGTTTGCGCGAGTAAACGAAGATCCAGCAGTAACTGAATCACCTTTAATTAGTGCCACGTTTAATGCAAATTGACCAGTTTGACGATTAAGAGTGTAATCAGATCCGCGACCGGTCGATATTACATCAACATTAACTGGGAACATTTTAGAAAGTAGCGTTCCGCCTTGGATTTCAATTGATGCTCTATTGTTCAATCCTAAATTAGAAGTCAAATTAATGGTATCACCATTGATAGACGCCGTAACTCCTGACATAATTAAATTCATTACAGCTACCCAAGTACTTAATGCAGTTTGAGAACTGACCGTGGCAGTAATATCAATTGTTTGAAATAATGCAGTTGTAAATGTAGCAGTGATTGGAGGAGCTTTATCTACAGAATAAATTAGAGTATCGCCATCAGTAATGGTGTTTAACCAGTTAGCATTAGAAGTAGTTGCAACTGTCGCATATTGACCATCTTGGAATAATGGAATATCATTTTTGTACAAACGAATTGTATATTCAGTATTTAATGGGAATCCGATTTTGACGCTGGCGTCGTCTGTTGTACCACGAGCGACAACAGTGATCTCATTCTGAAGACGGTTACGAGGATATAAAGCAATACGAGAGGTATTAGTCGCAGTAGTCGCATATGCATGAAAGTTAGGATCAGAATTGATTGAATTCGCGATTTCACTAACGGTTCCAGCTCCTGGGACTAAAAAGTCTGTAGAGTTGAAAAAATGTGTCCTACGATCACCTTGGATTTCTACATCAATAGCGTCGTTCTGTAAAATATTAAAAGGTCCGGCAAGATTATTTATAACACGGGCCTGGAGAATTGGATATTGTCTTAGTTGAAGATTTATTTCTCCACCCAATGCAGAATCAACTACCGTTTCTAAGCCGACTCCCGTAAAAATTGCTTCATAGCCCGTTCCATCATCAAATACCAATGCCGATGAAGTATCCGCGTAAGTAACGATATTAGCCGAACTGACTCTTTTAAGGTCATCTGGCGAAAAAACATCAATAGAAGCTGTTTCGATCGCTTGAGCAGTTCCTTTTGATTTAGCTTGCTCATAAGCCTTAATACGTTCCCTTAAAGTATCGTCATCATCTGGAGCTTTACCATTGGTAAATGGCTGACTATTCACACAACTAGAAGAAAATGGGAAAGATACGGTTTCAACAATTGCAGATTTGGGTACATTTCCATCTGTGCCCGACTGAGCGCACACGATCGGTACAGCGCTAACAGTGGTCTCACCATCTTGAATAGTCGCGTTAGAGGTCGTATTAAAAACTATAGGAGATGAATTGGATCCAGAAGCAGTTTGAACTGAAGAGCCTGATCTAATTAGTCTATTTCCACCTTGGGCCATGATCACTCGTTCACCGAGATTATGGAATTTTGTAGTCAAAGAAGACCCTGCCAAATTAATAGCCCAATATGCTCCACCAGCTTGAGCCGTCACACTCGTGTAAGTTAATGGCCCCTCGACATTGGGGGTAGTACGACCAATATAAACTTGACCTGTAGGATTGAAGGCCGACGCATCCACTACGTAAATAGTTGCAGATCCAGCTACGGGAGCTGGCTGACCAGCGTAAATACCTGTTTCAATTTTAGAAAATGTATTATCTGTAATATCAACATTACCAGTTGAAGCATTACCTGAAAGAATGGGTACTTGGCGATCACGGGCTAAAGTCTGAAGAGCGCCCCCTACTGCGCGGTCTATCGAAAGTGCATCAAGCATCTGAATAATAGCTGCAGATGCACGAAAATTTGACTGTGATATCGCAGTGATAAACTGACTTAATACAGATTGTTGTGATAAATCGGTAACTGAAGTGGCCCGACTTAAGAAGCCGTCCGTTAAATCCCCGGCGATTTGTGGTTGCGATCGTAAAACAGGCTGGTCGGCCATAGATAACCCTCATAAGGAATATTAGGTCTTGACTTTAACCTAATTGTATTGTAAACTCACGTATATGACGCCATTTGAAAAGCGTATTTTTGAAGAGATTCTCGACCATGATCTAGGTGGTACCCTAGCAGTTCCTGGCAGATTTTTTATGTTATTCTTATATTTGAAACATTATTGCGGTGGGCGAGTTTTCTTAGGCGTTAATAATCAACGCCGAAGGATTTTATAATGGAGCTTGTACCACGAGCGGTAAATTGAGGTTAGTACCGGCGATTTTCACTAAAATGCTAATCTCCGCACTCGGGCCAAACTTTGAAACTGAGCCAGCCAGGATCTTACCAAATCTAGGATCTTGGGCAAACATTGAAGAGATCTTTGAAAGAATATCTGGGGCATTAGTTTCTGCAGTCGATTGACCGGCACTTACAGGGTTACCCCAACTAGGATCATTCACTAGCGATCCTGCTTTGGTCAGAAGTTTTAATTTAGCCGCTTGGGTCAGATTTTGGACTCCGGTAGCTATCCCAACATTACCCGCCGCATCAATAGCCAAATCTCCACTAGATAACAACAAGAAATCAGTCTGAGCCACAACCATGATTGGATCTAAATCATTAGCACCGGGGGTTATTTTTAATTGTTGAGGCACACCTACTGGATCATTCGAAGGAATTGCTACCATCTTTAAAGAATTCAAAGTATTTGGCAAAAAAGCTTTTAGACTAGCGCTGTCAGCAGTACGATATAAAGACATGGTTGGATCACCGTCTACCGTGACAATGGATTCAACAGCAGATTCAACAGTGATCCCGGTGATTTTGCGAGAAGTCGCTGATTGAGTATTGGAAGTAATGAGAATGGTTTGGCCGATAAAAAGATCATCTGCATTTGGCAAAGTCAATGTGTTGCCTGCGCCATTGCCTTGGAATAAAATATTAAATCCAGATTCGTCGATATATGGTTCTTGAAGTCCATTAATTGCCGCGATCTCAATCCATCTTTGAGCGTCCCCCAAATATTGCACAGCTAACGCTTCCATGGTCATGCCATATGGGAAAGGTACATAATACTTTGATTGACTTTGGGTAAATGCGATATTGTTTTCTCTAGCGACGTTCGCATAATAAGAATAATAATCATCATTACCTGCAGACACGTTACTTTCCATCTGTGCAATCAATGAATCATAAGCCATAATAGCATCATTAATCTGAGACATAAGAATAATGTCCGATATTTGTAATTTTTTAGTCGTAGGAGAATTTGTATAATTATTAACTCTATTAAATGTAGTAGAACCCCCACCAAAGGCTTGCGCAATTGAATTCGCAAAAGATTCCATAGATGTTCTTCGATTACGAAGGTCAGTGGCCGTTAATGATTGAACCCGATTAATCTCATTTTGTACAGCCGTTTGTTGAGCTGAAGTCATGGGAATTTCATCAATTGTGAATTGATCAAGCATGGGAATAGCCACAGAAGGATCATTGAGGGCTAATTGGAAGCCAGAGCCATCATTATTAATTCCGTTTAGCTCTGCCTGGTTAGTATCATTTGTTTCTCGGAATTCAGAATTTAAAACAGACGTAGTGGGATTTACTAATCCATAGTTGGGAGAATTATTGTCATTAGAATAATATCCAGCTTTAATCATAGAAGCCTTAATTGTCGCTAATCTAACATCTCCTTGAGAAGACTTTAGGGCCGATATAATTCCCGCTTTGGATGAATTAATGATAGACTGAGGGAAACTGGAAAGTGATAGCACCCCCGAAACAAGAGTACCTCCTAATAAAATCGCCTCTCTAAGAGGTTCAATAAATACACTATTTACATCAGCTCTTATACCAGCCAAAACGTTAAATGAATCTGAAAGAAGAGCGCGAGTTTGAATTAATGCTTGGGTAATCTGAGCTAGCTTATTGATGGCGTTTGCTTGGCTTCCATTGCTTGACTGTACAGGGTAATCACCACTTGGTGGATGTGGTTGGCGTCTCCAAGCGGTAAGGTCAATACTGTATTCGTATTCCAATGTGCCCGCAATTTTATTCAAAGTAAAATTATTCAAAGTACAATCATAATACATTTTATCTTTATGCATTTCGAAACACAAACGAACTTTTGAATTCGCTGTTTGTTTCTTCATCGCAAGATAACCATCTAAAAAACGGTACAAAGTATGCGCAGCTTCGTATCCAGTAAGAAGTTTTCTACTAGATACATCGGAATTATTCCAATTAATACGGGCAGAAAGCGGGCTAGATCCACTGAAAATTGATGAAACTGTACCAGCTAAAGCAGTGGCTTGGTTAGCTACACGTACAGCAGACTGGAATGTATTTTTTAAAAGAGAGCTGAGCAATGAATTTGGTCCAGTACTGCCAGGATCTTGAGCGCTGACTTCTTGGTAAATACCGGTAGTTCCACGTAAACTAATTCTACGAATAGGAGCACCATTGTGGTCTTCTACGTATCCTTTCATAGTAACGGTACCGCTAACAGCTGCGGGCACACTAATGGAAATACTTTGTGGTGGCAATGGAAAGGAATAGGCTACCTTTTGGAATTTATTGTCACTTGAATAAATACAAAAAGTGTACCCATATTGTCTGGTAAAATCTAATTCATCAAATAATTCGTTGAAATTGGCAGAGGAAAGGGTTACCAAGTCAACAGCTGGATCAAATATAGAGTTTTGATATCTATAGGTTTTGGCCGGAGTTGCAGTGGGGGGATGTGAGTAATCCTTTAGATCGGAACTAAGTTGATCAATAGAGGATTGCGCTTGTTGCGACTCTGCATCAAAATTTAATGCACCATTAGTAAGAGGGGAATTAGTTGCCATGGGATACCTTAAATATTAGGGGGTTGTATAAGAGGTTCCACAAACTAGTGGAGGTTTATGTAGCTACGCCGGTACCAGCTCCAACAGATCCAATACCGCATATTTGTCCAGGACTTGGAACACATACTCCTACGATGGCTACTTGACCGGTGGACATTTTTTCTATTGTCATTTTATAAGCTAAGGCGATTTGATCTATCATGGTTTGCAAAAAATCTCCATTAAAACCAGATAATTGGCCCATTATTGAAGAAGAGACTAGGTTTTGTTGGATTCCAGAAAATGCGCCATCGACTATAAGACCTGTTCCAATATAAATTAATGGGTGAACTGAAGTTAATGTCCAGCAAGTTGCGTAATGCTCTTTGATAGCTTCACCAAGAGCTTGGCAAATAGCCTTCAAATAAACTCCATTGCTCGTGGGCGTTAATGAAGCGTATGGCTCAATAACTGACGTACCATTATATTTTGCCTGTAAAGCTTGCTGAATTAACGAATAACAAGTTTTTTCAAAATATAATGCATCGACGATTATCCCGATTCCTGCACCAGCGCCTGGAATTGGTGGGGCTCCCATAACTCCAGTATCAGCTGTTATGAAATTTACTGAAGGAGTTCCTATTGCGATACCAGTTGCCACGCCTTGAGCGTACTTCATAAAATATTGGGGATTGGGTTGAGCGAGCGGGCCATTGTAATTTGCTCTGCCCGGAACACGAGCATTATCCGCTGCCAAAATATATGTGTGGGCTTTTGTCGTGAATAATTGTGTGAGTACTGACGGTTGAACAGCCATTATTCGCCTGCTTTAATAGTTGGTGTGCCTTGGGTGGGAATTCCTGTAATATAGTCGATTATGGGATCTGAAGTAGTTGTTAATAATGCGGCTAAAGGGAAACTAGCACCTTGCGCCTGCAGCGATATGTCTTTGGCGCTAACTTTCACTGAGCCAGATGAGGTGATCGTGGCATCTTTTCCAACTGTTGCTTTTAATTCACCAGTTACATTTGCTTGTAAGTCTTTAGCCACGTTTACATTAGCGTTTCCATTAACGGTTACATTGGCATCTTTACCAACGGTAATAGTCGCAGCCCCATCAAGAACAACATTGGAGTCCGCACGAACATGTATATCAGCATTTTTATTTACTACGACTTTAAACTGATTAGTGTTGATCCAAAGCTGTCCTGCAGCTTTATCCAAAATAATAAATTCACCATCAAAAGGATCGGTAGTAACTGGAGAAGCTGCATTGTTCTGAGCCTGAAAATTTGTATTTTGGTAACCAGGTTGTTGAATAAGAGTATCTGAAATTGTGACTTTATTTTTTTCTACTTTTAGAAATGTCCCGGAAGTGGTGCGAGTAGTCCAGGCCCCTGTGAAGTCGACGGTATTGACCACTTCGTTGAATCTATGCTCATAGATAATTCCTGCTTTGGGGTCTTGTACTTCCTGCCGGAATCTTGAGCCGCCCATGATGACTCCCATAGAACGATCACCTCTGGGAAACTGTACAAATACGCGATAGCCTTTAGAGAGTACGGCGTCTTGGTAATTATGATATGAACCATATGGATCCATTCTTATGCATTTGCATGGTATTTGCGCATTGCCGTCACCTGATATCAAAACACGATATTCGTATTGATATTTAGAAGCATTCAACGGATCACCCGGAGAATATACTTCTTGGATAACGCCAAGGTACAGTTGATTAAAACTATTCATCTTGAGAATCCTCATCAGAGCCTTGTAAATCTCCTTGGGAATTACGTTTCTTACTAGAACTATCACGAGTTTGTACTTCTGTATAGCCAGGACCAGGATGACCGGCACGACCTTTCGGTAAATGGCACATATATTTTGGTGGATTTTTATCATCTAATCCATCAGCCAACATTCCATTTGATACTTGCAACACTGTACTAAAAGTTTTTTGCCCATTCGGAGAAATACCTGCGGAGTGGCCAACACTATCAATATGGTAAACTATCCCACGTACCTCAATATTGTCACCTTCACAAATAGGTTCTTGAATTCCAATGCAAGAAATAGATCCTTCAAGTTTAAGATGTCCATTAAACATCCAGTCGGCACGCATTCTTGCCCATTGAGGAGCTTCTGACCCATTTTGATTAACTGATACATCAAATGGAGATGTTTCGATATATGCTCGTAACCCATGGCGAGAAATATCGGCAGTATCTGCAAAATAATTTCCCATCGCCATTTGGCCAAGCATAGTTCCTTGTGAAGCTTGTTCATTAATTCCTAAATATTCAACACCGGCTGATCTGCCCCATACTTGAACAAAATTGATCCTGGAAGATTCAGAAGTGGTGGTGTTAACGGATTGAATCATTGATTCATCAATTACCCAACGTGGCAATTCCCCAAAAAAAGTTCTTTCTGTTGACTGAGGGCCGTATCCATGAGGATCTGCGGCTGAAGATTTTGTTTTAAAATCGGCTGAAGATTTCGCTATAGGCGTCGCATTAGGTTGGACTTGATTTTTAACTTTTGCAGGCAGTCTATCGATAGCTCCTTGGTTCAATTGTGGATTAGTTAATGCAGCGTAAAGACCAGTGCTAAGTGGTTTTTCTCTTACTATTAAAGTTGGCTGAATCATTCCATTACTATTCATACGAAGCGCTGTGTACATTTCATTCACTACAGGATTTGTATATTGATTTAGAATGGACCAAATAGGCGTGTTGTCCCATTGAGGAGGATAGAATGGAACAAAGCCTTTACACCTTGCGGGTGTTTGTAATATGATTGAACTATTGGTCGGTGTATCGTTAAAAGCTGGAGCTAATAATGACGCTTGACTACCATTGTAATTTTTGTATTTTTGTATTCCCAAAATAACTTGGTAAGCTTGGCAGAGTCGCGTAGCTCCCCGAGCACCCAAAAGATTATCTACATCTTTTGGAATAGTGATGGCATCATTGAATGTTCCATTAATGCCATTTGTAAGGAAAGCGTTGGCTGGATTATGCATCCTATCTACTCCCATAGTAAGAGCAAATAAATATCCTACTACGGAATCGGGGGTCCATGAAGCGGTACCAGATGAATATAAGCTAATAAATTTATCAGCAAATGAGGTCATATAATTTGCCGCTTTAAGC
>Ga0210394_10003076_pt1 | contig 21617 bp, 28 predicted proteins | sample IncBWC12MmetaG_FD_160121 | JGI IMG/M metagenome (GOLD analysis project Ga0210394, IMG submission 160121) | Forest soil microbial communities from Barre Woods Harvard Forest LTER site, Petersham, Massachusetts, United States - Inc-BW-C-12-M | ecosystem: Environmental > Terrestrial > Soil >...
GGCCCAGCAAGCTGATCGGCGTCGCGCTCGCGCTTTGGGCGCTCGGGTCGCTGCTGATCGTGCTGAAACTCCTGGCCGGCGTGGTCCGCTTGCTTTGGCTGACGTCGCGCTCAAAGCCTATGTTCGAGGAGAACTGGTTGCGGGCTCTCGCGGGCCTGTCGGAATCCTTTGGCGTGGACCGCCCCGTGCGCGTGCTTCAGTGCGCCAGCCCGGCGGCCATGCCGCTGACGTGGGGAGTTTTGAGGCCGCGCATCGTTCTGCCGGACGGGGCAGCTGAGTGGGCGGAAGAGCGGCGGCGAATTGTGCTGTCTCACGAACTCGCCCACATCCGCCGCCACGACTGGCTGCTGCAGATTTCCGCTGAGTTGCTGCGCGGGCTCTATTGGTTTCATCCGCTCGCCTGGATTGCAGCGGACAGACTGCGGCAGGAGAGCGAACGCGCCTGCGATGACCTAGTCCTGAACTCCGGAATCGAGGCGCCTGAGTATGCCAGTCAACTGGTCGCTCTGGCACGAACGCTCAAAAGCCCCGGCCACCGGTTGTCTGTTGCCCTTGCCATTGCACGGCCGTCCAACCTTGAAAGGAGATTTGCGTCCATGCTAAATCCTTCGCTCGACAGAGGGGCTTTGTCGCGGAAGGCCGGGGCGCTGGCTGTACTTCTTGGCTTATGTTTGCTGCTTCCACTCGCTGCACTGCGCCTCCCCGCTCAAGCTTTATCAGGAGACTTCACTGGAACGATCCGTGATGCAAGCGGCGCAATCGTACCCGATGGCGCCATTACGATGACGAACCAGACAGCGGACACGGTGGATACGGCCAAATCAGACGCGGCAGGCAATTTCACGTTTGCGGCTTTGCCTGCGGGTGAGTATACGTTGCGCGTGGAGAAGGCCGGATTCCGCGCATATACAGCGCCAATTACTCTAGAGGCTGGCCGTGCGCTCTCCCTGAAGATCAAGTTAAGTGTAGGAAGTACTTCGCAGCACGTGACCGTCGAAGCTGCTGGTTCGCCCACGGCGCCGCTCACGGCTGAGAGCGCGCCATCGCAGCTTTCCGTCGGTGGCAACGTGGGGGAAGCGAAGATCATTTCTCGGGCGCCGCCGGTTTACCCCGCTGCGGCGCAGGCGGCCGGCATCGAGGGTGATGTGATAATGCACGCGATCATTGGGAAGGACGGCAATCTTCTTTCGTTGCACGTGATCAACAGTCGCCAAGTCGATCCTGAACTTGCACGAGCCGCAATTGAAGCTGTCAGCCAGTGGCGCTATCTTCCGACACAACTCAACGGCAATCCCATCGAAACCGACACTACCATCACCGTGAGCTTCCATCTGCGCTAGCCTTTTGGCACAGCGCTGCGCATGTACGTTCCCTGGCGCCTATTGCGTGGCGGGGCGGAGCGTTGCTACAATTGTTATAACATCGGGAGTGATAAGAATGCTGGAACTCAAGGTCCGCAAGATCGGCAATTCACTTGGCGTGGTTCTGCCCAAGGAAGCGATCAGCCGCCTGCACGCAGGGGACGGCGACCGGCTTTTCCTGGTCGAAGGACCGGACGGCGCTTATCAGCTCACTCCTTACGATCCCGCTTTCGAGAAGAAAATGGCCAAGGCCGAGGAGATCATTGGCCGCTATCGCAACACGCTGCACGCGCTGGCCAAGTGAGGGAGCCTATCTGGATCGACGAGCGCGACGCGCTCGCGCTCCACGACCGCCTGCTGGCCCTCGACGGCGGAGCGACGGGCGTGCGTGACGAAGGGCTGCTGAGGTCCGCGCTCGCCCGGTCGCAGCAACTTCGCGCCTACGGAGACAATCCCGATATCGTAGAACTGGCGACAGCGTACACGTCCGGAATCATCCGCAGTCATCCGTTCCTCGACGGAAACAAGCGCACCGGGTTTCTCGTCGGGGTCCTGTTCCTCGAGCTGAACGGTTATCGTCTGACCGCGAGCGAGGAAGATGCGACACAGGCGGTGCTGGGCCTCGCGGCGGGAAGGCTCGACGAGAGCGCTTTTGCGGCATGGCTGCGCGGAAACGCCAAGCGCGAAGGCCCGCGCAACAAGCGGAAACGTTGAATGTTCGCCGCCGGGGTGGATGGAAGGTAAGGCAAGCTGACGTTTTGCGCACCGCTGTTTGGGGACTAGCGCAGTGCGCCGTTCGTGGAACGGCTGCGCTTGTTCGCCAATCGGGAGATTGGCGTTCCCGGGTGCGGCGCGTGCGCTACGCGAAGCGGGCGCTATTGAGGCCAAGTGGCGTTCGGATCGGTATTGATGATCGGTTGCCCGGGCGTCGTCGGGACCATCGGGCGCAAGTAGGGCTTCCCCGCGTTCTTGTGGCAAGAGTAGCAGTCTTCCAGCAGGTGTTTATAGGCCACAGGAAAGGCGTTCGCGTCTTTTTTATCAATCGCGTCCTTGACGGTCGCGAAACTGCCGTTCTCAATACCATCCAGCGTTGATTTCATATCCACGGGCTCGCCCGAGGCACCCTTGGGAGAAGGATTCAGGCGAACCTCCCATCGCAACCGGTTGCGGGTTTCGCCCAGGTAATAGTTGGCGAGGGGCCAATTCTTGGCCTCCACCGCGAACCACAAATTCACCATATGGTAGCCCACGTCCACCATCGGGTGAGAGTTGGGCGGGGTTATGTCTCTCAGGTGGGTCACATCCGTCAAAACTGTTGCTTGGGTCGTGGGCGTTTGCTGCTGCTGCGCGTGCAACGGAACCTTCCATGCGGATGTCAGGAGACCGCCTGCCACGGCACCCGCAGCCAGCAAGACTGCACCTCGGAAGAACGGCATGTTCCGCATATCGGAGCTTCTCCTTCCGATCTATTTTGATTAGAGGCCAAAAAACGGCCCGATTATACAGCGGAGACGAGTCCGCGCACCTAGAAAAATTACGTTTCGGGCGACGATTTTGGGACAAGGGCGCTATTCGATGGGACGTGCTCGACGGTCCGCGTCGACGGTGGCCAGGTTTGCTTGAGCGAGCGCTTAAGCGGGCTTCTTGCGCTTGGCGGCGCCATGTCTATCGCCGTCTGCCTGTGCGGATTCGGCTATACGCGGCTGGGCCATTTCCTTTGTAATGCCGGCGAGCAATGCCTTGATGGACGACGCCTTGGAGGGCTTGTCGACCTTCCTTTGTTTACGCACCAACGGGTTTCTCCGTCTCCGCATTGCTCCGGACGAGTGCTGGCAATGGGACTCTGATGCCCGACAAATAATGGCATCAAATGCGAACTAATGCTGTCGCATTTGGAACAGAAGCATGCGCGGAGTGGTACGATCGAACTTCTCGAAGCTTGAAAGGCTTGCGAGCACGACTTCCGGCGACCACCAGGAAGCCCTGCGCACGCTTGAGGGGATACGAAATTGCTAGACGGCGAGTGGATCAAGACCCTCGAAAACGGCAGGAAAGTGAAATTCATCCACCAGGTATTGCCGGAAGGCGGCGCGTTTATCACCGCGCAGATCGAGGGTCACGAGGTCGTCTATTCGGTTGTATTGACTAAGGCGAAGGCACCACGCGATCGCGAAGGCGCTGAGGGTCACTTCGTCAGAGAGCTTTCGAGGACGTAGGAGCGCTCGAACTCGCGCGGTCTTCGCGCGAATGCTCAGAGGCGACGATACTCGTCGGCCCAGCGAAGGAATTCCCGGAGGCGGGCGCGTTCGCGCCAGAGGAGGCGGAAAAAACGGCGCGCGCCTGCGGGCTCAGCTTCCGGCCCGAAGAACGTCTCCATGCGCCATCGGACGTAGGGGCTGCGCCAGGGTCGCAGGCGGTAGCCCTTCGAGGCGATCAAGTAGTAGCGCAGCGCGCTCAGCATGGCGGCGGCTCAGCCCTTCTTCCGTTTAGGCTTGGCGGCTTTGCCCGCTGCGACGACGCGATCGGGCGGCGCGGCCGATTTTAGTTCGGCGGCGGCGGCTTCGAAAAACTGCTGGACGATTCTCCGGGCGGCGCCTTCGAGCATCCTCTGCCCCACTCCGGCAATCATGCCGCCAACCTGCGCTTCGCCGGAATAGCGCACTTCGGTTTGACCGTCCTTTGACAGCAGTTCGATCCGCCCCTGGCCCTTCACGAAGCCGGGCAAGCCTTTGCCGTCGAGTTTCATGACCAGCGAACGAGGCGGGCGCTTTTCCGCGAACTCGAGCGAGCCGGCGTAGTTGCCGGAGATGGCGGCAATGCCAAACTTGACCGCTGCTTTGAAGCGGTCGGGGCCATCGGGATCGAGCCGCCGGCATCCCGGCAAAAGGCGCGCGAGGCGCGCCGGGTCGGTGAGAAGCGCCCAGACCGCGGCGGGGGCACCGGGCAGGGTGAGGACGCCGTCGAGTTTCACGGCGAGGCTTTCGTCAGCGTCGCGCGGAGCGCCTTTCTCACGTTGCAGAGCCCCTGGCTCGCGCGCATGCGCGAGCCAGCGCGCGGCGGGCAAAGACAACGGCCAGCGCGCGGCGGTAATCGCGCGAGGCGTGCAAATCGGAGAGAGGCTCGACGCCGGTAGCGGCGTGACGCGCGGCATCGTGGAGCAGCTTTTCCGTGGCGGGCTTGCCGAGCAGCGCGCGCTCGACTGCCTCGGCGCGAAACGGCTTGGGGCCCAAGCCGGTCACGCCGACGGCGGCGTGCTCGACTTTGCCCCCCTTACCGAGCACGATGCAGGCGGCGACTCCAACGATAGCGAAGCCCGAGGCGGGCTGGTGCAGCTTGGCGTAGGCCGCTCCGCTGCTCGGCGCGCGCGGCGCGACGCGCACCTGAGTGAGAATTTCGCCGGGGCGAAGCTGCGTGGTCAGCATGTCCACGAAGAAATCTCGCGCGGGGATCGTGCGCGTGCCCGAGGTGCTGGCCGCGACCAGTTCGGCGTCGAGCGCCAGAATCGTGGCCGGGTAATCCGCGGCGGGATCGGCATGCGCGAGGCTGCCGCCCAGCGTGCCCCGGTTGCGCACCTGCACGTCGCCGATTTGCGCCGCCGTTTCGCACAGCACGGGAGATTTCGCAACGAGCAGCTTCGAATCTTCGATTTCCGCGTGCGTGGTCAGCGCGCCGATGGCGATCCAGCCGTCTTCCTCGCGGATGTAACTCAGGTTCTTGAGCCGACCGATATCGATGATGTAACGCGGCGCGGCGAGGCGCAATTTCATCAGGGGAAGCAGACTGTGCCCGCCGGCGAGGAGCTTGGCTTCGTCGCCGTGGCGCGCGAACAGGCGCAGCGCCTCGTCCAGCGTTTTCGGGGCGTGGTATTCGAACGGCGCGGGAATCACTTCGCCCTCCGGTTCGTTTGGTGCATGAGCTTCCAGATCTTTTCGCGGCTAAACGGCATGTCCACGTGGCGCACGCCGAACGGCGCGAGGGCGTCGACGACGGCGCCGGCCAGCGCAGGGGTCGCCGCAATCGTGCCGGCCTCGCCGACGCCCTTGACGCCGAGCGGGTTCACCGGCGAGGGAGTGACCGTGCGATGGGTTTCCATCCAGCACATGTCAGCGGCGCGAGGAAGCGCGTAGTCCATCAGCTCGCCGGTGATGAGTTGGCCTTGCTCGTCGTAAACCGCCTCTTCGAAGAGCGCCTGCCCGACCGATTGCACGATGCCGCCGTGGACCTGACCATCCACGAGCAAGGGGTTGATGACGTTCCCGCAATCGTCGACGGCGACGTAGCGCACCAGGCGCACGTCGCCGGTCTCGCCATCGATTTCGACGACGCAGATGTGCGCGCCGAACGGAAACGTGAAATTCGCGGGCTCGAAGAAGGAAGTGGTCTCGAGGCCGGGCTCGGTGTCGGGCGGGAGCTTTTTGGCCGAATAGGCCGCGGCGACGACGTCGACAAATGCGAGCGATTTCTTGGGCGCCGCCGGGTTAAATACCCTCTTATCCTGGAGGACGATTTTTGCGGAGTCCTCGTGCAACAGATGGCCCGCGATCGCGGCGATTTTGTCGCGCACCTTGAGCAGCGCTTTGTAGGCTGCCGTGCCGCCGACGGCCGTGGCGCGGCTGCCGAACGTGCCGATGCCGTAGGGGACGACGGCCGTGTCGCCGTGAACGACCTGCACGTCGGCGGGTTCGATGCCCAGAACGTCGGCGCCGATCTGTGCGAAGCTGGTCTCCTGCCCCTGTCCGTGCGGCGACGAGCCGGTCATCAAGTTGACCTGGCCGCTCGGCTCGATACGCACGGTGGCCGACTCCCAACCGCCCGAGGGCATGTCGCTCGAGGGTCCCATGCCGCAAATCTCGACGTAGGTCGAGATACCGATTCCGACGTGGCGGCCTTTTTTGCGGAGCTTGGCCTGCTCCCGGCGCAGATTCTGGTAACCAGTCTTGCGCAGCGCGAGATCGAGCGCCTGCTCGTAATTTCCGCTGTCGTAGATGAGGCCAGTCGGCGCGGCGTAGGGGAAATCGGCGGGCTTGGGGAAATTCTTGCGGCGGACCTCGACGGGGTCTCGCTTCAGCTCGGCGGCAACGAGGTCGATCACGCGCTCGATCAGGTAGGTGGCTTCCGGGCGTCCCGCGCCGCGGTAGGCGTCGGTGGGCATCTTGTTGGTGAAGACGCCGGTGATTTCCATGCGCGCGGCCGAAATCTTGTAGCACCCGACCATCATCTGGCCGGTCAGCGTGGGAATGAGAGGCGTGAACAGGTGATAGTAGGCGCCGAGGTCGGCGATAAGGCGGCAGCGCAATCCGAGGATCGAGCCCTCGCGATTGAAGGCCACTTCGACGTCGGCAATCTGGTCGCGGCCGTGGATGGTGGCCTGGAAATTCTCGCGGCGCGATTCGGCCCATTTGACCGGCTTTCCGGTTTGCATCGCGAGGTAGGCGACCAGCGCTTCTTCGGGATAAACGTTGAGCTTGCTGCCGAATCCCCCGCCGACGTCGGGCGCGATAACGCGGACTTCGGTCTCGGGGATGCGCAGCATCGACGCGACCTGGGTGCGCAGCAGGTGCGGAATCTGCGTGGCGCTCCACACCGTGAGTTGCCGCTCGCCGGGCTTGTACTCGGCCAGCACGGCGCGCGGCTCGATGGCTACGGGGATCAGGCGCTGATTGACGATGCGCTGGCGGATCACCTTGTCGGCGGTTTTGAATGCGGCTTTCAGATCGCCGCCCTCGATCTCCCAGCGGTAGGCGGCGTTGTCCTTTTGTCCGTGAATCAGCGTCGCGCCCTTCGCCAGCGCCTTTTCCGGATTGACGACGGGCGTGAGCGGCTCGTAATCGACTTCGATCAGGTCGAGCGCATCGCGGGAGGTGTAACGGTCCTCAGCGACCACGACGGCTACGGCTTCGCCGACGAAGCGCACGCGGTCGGCGGCGAGGACCGGGCGCGGCGCCGGCTTCATGTCCGGAATCCTGCCGGCGCAGGGGACTGCGCCAATCGCATTACGTAAATCCGCACCCGAAAGCGCCAGGATCACTCCGGCCGCGGTGCGGGCCTTCGAGAGATCCACCGAACGAATCTTCGCGTGCGCGTAGGGACTGCGCAAAAACATGGCGTGCTGCATGCCGACGAGTTGCAGGTCGTCGACGTAATGGCCGATGCCCTGAATCAAGCGAGCGTCTTCTTTGCGCTTAAGCGGCCTGCCGATGTAGGGCGTCGCGGTCGCCATCTTCGCTTCCCGACTCGTTCCGGCTCGATTGTGGCGTGACCGATTCACCGTGTGCGCACCTTCATTTTCTTCGCCGCATACTGCACGGCCTCAACGATGTGCTGATACCCTGTGCAGCGGCACAGATTGCCCGCAAGCGCGTGGCGGATTTCGCTTTCGCTGGGGGTGGCGTTCTTGCGCAGAAGCTCCACCGACGCCAAAATCATTCCGGGCGTGCAGTAGCCGCATTGCAGGCCGTGTTTTTCGTGGAAGCCTTCCTGCACGGGATGCAAGGAGCCGTTTGAGGATGCAGTTGCCGCCAGCCCCTCGATCGTGGTGATGTCGCTGCCCGTTGCTTGAACCGCGAGCACGGTACAAGATTTCACGGCCTGTCCGTCGAGGAGCACCGTGCACGCGCCGCAGATGGAAGTTTCACAGCCGATGTGGGTGCCGGTCAGGCCGAGGTCGTCGCGCAGGTAATGGACCAGCAGCAGGCGCGGTTCGATCTGGCTTTGGTAGGCTTTGCCGTTCACCCGCAGTTGGATGTCCAACCCCATGGCGCCTCCGGAAGCGTGCGAAAGAAACGAAACAATGCGGGCTAGGGCGGTAGGAACTTAACCCGTGCTGACGGGAATATCAAGCGAGCGGCGGCGTGGGAAGGAATTGGGTTGGGTCGGCGACAGTTTCGTTTTATGCTGGTTCGACAGCGGGGAGCGTTGGCAGGATGAAAAATCGAAGCTGGAGGAGGGACAGATGCATCGATTGGTTTGGTTGGCGGTGATCTGTTGTGTGGCGCCGGTGGCGGGGTGGGCGCAGAACAGGATGGCCGATCCGGTGTCTTCCGTGTTGCGGCAAGTTTTGGACAGCAACGCGAAGAACCTGGTCGCCGCCGCCGAGGAATTTCCCATGGATAAGTACACCTACCATCCGACTCCGGAAGGGATGACGGTCGGGAACACTATGGCTCACATCGCCCAGGTAAATAACTTCGCCTGTTCGACGGTCGGCGGCGTCGCCGCTCCGGCGCAAACGAAGGTTGGGGAGACGGATAAGGCCAAGCTGGTAGAAGGGCTCAAGGCGTCGATGGATTTTTGCAGGCGGGCCTTTTCCGGGCTGACGGACGCGAAGCTGGGAGACTCGGTTCCGGGGTTCGGCGGGCGGCCATCGACACGATTCGAGGCGGCCCTGGAGGTCACCAACGACCTGATCGATCACTACGCGACGCTTTCCGTCTACCTGCGAATTAACGGCCTGTTGCCGCCCACAGCGCAGAAGAAGCCGTAAGCGAGGGCGCGGCATCGGAGAGCCGACGCCGCATCGGGGCGCTGGCTTACGGCGCGACGATGCGGCCCCAGATGCGGCTGGTGGCGGGCTTGCCCAGATAAACCTTGCGGCCTGCGACCGACACGGTAGTGGTCTCGTCGTATTCGCGGCGCAGGACCCGGATGCGCGCGCCCGGGCGCAGGCGCCGGCCGTCTAGAAATTCCAGGAACCGGCGATCTTTCTCGTACACGCAGAGGATCTCCACCGTGCGCCCGGCGGGAACTTCACCGAGCGTCATGACGCCACGCATACGCCGCAGCCGCGCCAAGCCGCCGCGCAGCGGAAGCCCGTGAGGGCAGGCGCCGTCGTCGCCAAAGCGCCGCAGGAGAAGCGCCTCGACCTCGGGAGAAAGGCCGTGCTCGAGGCGCTCGGCGGCGTCGTGCGCGCGCGTCCAATCGAGTCCGATCACGTCGGTGAGAAGCTTTTCGGCGAGCTGATGGCGCAAGGCGAGGCGCTCGGCTTCGGCGCGGCCTTTGCGCGTGAGGTGGATGTGGGCGTCGCGATCGAGGCGCAAGAGGCCGTCGCGCGTCATGCGCTTGAGCGCGGCGGTGACCGCCGGCGGGGTAACGCCCAATTCTTCGGCGAGGCGCGCGCTGATCGGCTGCTGCCCGTCCTGGACGAGCTCCCAGACAGCCTTGAGGTAATCTTCACGTGAGACGCTGGTGGTTTCGCGGGGCAACGGGCCTCCTGCGCGGGCCGTTCAGAGGGCGGCGCCGGTCGCGCGCGGCCGCTCGGTAAGATCGATTGTTTCCGGAGCGCTCCCCGCTCCGAGCGCGGAATCGGCGGCGAGCTTCAGGAAGTATGCGTGAACCGCGGTGTCACTCGTCAATTCGGGATGGAACGTGGCCATCAGTAACTTCCCCTGCCGCACCAGCACGGGCCGGTCGCCCTCGCTCGCCAGGATTTCGACCTGCGGGCCGAACGCGTCGATGATCGGGGCGCGAATGAAAACCATCTCAAGCGGCTCGGGCTTGAGCTTCGACGGCGCGTAGCGCACGCCGCTAGCGACCTGCCGGCCGTAGGCATTCCGCGTGACCACCAGATCGGCGAGCCCGAGCGAGGGCTGCGACGGCGCGCGCACTTCGCGCGCGAGCAGAATCGTTCCCGCACAGGTGGCCAGAAATGCGGCTCCACGCGCTGCGAGTGCGCGCAGAGGCGCCTCGAGCCCCTCCTCTTGCAGGAATTTCAACATGGCCGTGCTCTCGCCGCCGGGGAGGATCATGGCATCGGCCTGCTCGGCTTCGCACGGCGTGCGCGCGAAGAAGTATTCGGCGCCCAGGCGCTCGAGCATGCGGGCGTGGGCTTCGAAGTCTCCCTGCACGGCGAGGATTCCGATTCGCATGGCGGCTGATCCCTGGGAGGCGCGCAGCGTGGCTACCAGCCGCGCGTTTGCAGCAGCTCCTTCGGGTCGAGCTGGCGCACGTCCAGGCCCTTCATGGCCTCGCCCAGTTCTTGCGAGGCCTCAAGCACAGCCTTGGCATCGGTAAAATGCGTGGCCGCCTTGACGATGGCGCGGGCGCGCTGCGCGGGATCTTCCGACTTGAAAATGCCGGAGCCGACGAACACCGCTTCGGCGCCGAGCTGACGCACGAGCGCGGCGTCGGCTGGTGTGGCAATGCCGCCGGCCGAAAAATTCGGCACCGGCAGTTTTCCGGTGCGGGCGGTTTCGCGCACCAGTTCGAGCGGCGCGCCCAATTCCTTGGCCGCGCGCGTGAGTTCGTCCTCGCGCAGCGTGGTTAGCCGACGCATCTCCCCGGTGATTGCACGGATGTGCCGCACGGCTTCTACGATATTGCCCGAGCCCGCTTCGCCCTTGGTGCGAATCATCGCAGCGCCCTCGGCGATTCGCCGCAAGGCCTCGCCCAGATTGCGCGCGCCGCAAACGAAGGGCACCCTGAAATCGTGCTTCCAGATATGGTTTTCCTCGTCGGCCGGCGTGAGCACCTCGCTCTCATCGATGAAGTCCACTTCGAGGGCTTCGAGCACCTGAGCCTCCGCGAAATGCCCGATGCGCGCCTTGGCCATTACCGGAATGCTTACCGTATCCATAATTTCGCGGATGATGCGCGGAGACGCCATGCGGGCCACGCCACCCTCCTTGCGGATGTCGGCTGGGACGCGTTCGAGCGCCATCACCGCGCAGGCGCCGGCCTGCTCGGCGATGCGGGCCTGATCGGCCGTGGTGACGTCCATAATGACGCCGCCCTTGAGCATTTCGGCCAGCCCGACCTTCACGCGCCACTGATTCTGCGCAGCGTTTCCGTTACTCGCATCCATTTCGTCTCCTCACCGCAGCACTGTAGCGACTAGCGCGCTAGCTCCCGAAGCGTTGCGGGTCCACGACCACAAACCGCCCACGTCCACGCGCGAGCAAGACGCCCGCCGCATCGCGGATCTCACCTTCATGATAGAACTGCCGGCCTTCGCTCCGCGCCGGGAAGCCTTCCACAAACAGCTCTTCATCGACACGAATCGGCCTCAGATATTCGACGCACAGCTCCGCGGTTACGGTGCGCACGTCGCTGAAGCGGCTGACCTTGCTCATCACTTCGTCGAGCACGGTGGCGATAATACCGCCGTGAATGAACCCGGCCGCCCCCTGGTACTCGGCACCCAGTCGAAACCGCCCCACGATCCGGCGCCGCGTCTGGTCTTGCTCGAACGACAGGCGCATGCCGCGAGGGTTCGCACCACCACAACCGAAGCAGGGATTCTCGGGACCAGGCTCAAGCATCGCCTGCCCTATTATGGCCGCTCGAAGGTTAGGTGTCCAATGCGTAGGATTTGCATGACGCAAACCCGCCCCGAGGCGGTTGCGGGACCGCGGGGAGGCGCGTTGAAGCCTCCCGCTCCAGAACATGGCCGGAGCATTGCATACCCAAGAGTGCGGGTGTACGTTATCCGCCAGCCGGAGTGTCAAAATGGCAATCCCGAGCGACAGGACGGCCGAACCAGGTTCTGCACGAAACCGAGTTGACTCCCGGATTTCGACTACGGGTCACAGCGACGGCCGCGTCCTTAGGAACGCAATCTTCGCAGCGGCGGCCGTTCTTTGCACAGGGGGATTCGGTCTTCTTCGAGCCCAAACGCTGCGGGTGATTCCGGATCACACACTAGTGGACGAATCGGCTACGATTCGCGCGAGCGGTCTGCAACCGAATGAGCGCATTGTCATCAGCGCCGAATTGACGGATGGGGGCGGCGAACGCTGGATGTCGCAGGCCCAGTTCATTGCGGATGCTCAGGGGAACGTTGACACGTCCGCACAGGCCCCGGTGGGCGGCTCGTACAAAGAAGTTTCAGCCATGGGACTAGTCTGGTCCATGATGCCCGCGGACAAAAAGGCGGGGGCATACCGGGCCATGAGAATCGGGGCTGCTCAGGCCATCGAGTTTGCTTTGCTGCGGGATGGCAAACAAGCGTTCAGCGCCGAGTTGCAGCAAGCGATCCTCGCCGACGGAGTACAGCGAGTTATTTTGAACGAGCAAGGGCTGCACGGCATACTTTTTCTGCCCGCGGCGAATGGACGCCATCCAGGTGTATTGGTTCTAGGAGGATCGGAAGGCGGGATGCCTCTTGAGAGGGCTGCATGGCTAGCCGACCGGGGATATGCGGCCCTCGCGCTCGCTTACTTTCGGTATGAAGACTTGCCGCGGGACCTCGAGGCCATTCCGCTCGAGTATTTCCAGCGCGCGTTGAACTGGATGGTCCGACGACCGGAGATCGAGAGCGACCGGATCGCGGTAATGGGAGGCTCGCGGGGAGGCGAACTCGCACTGCAGTTGGGGTCTATGTTCCCGCAGATTCGGGCTGTCGTGGCCTACGTCCCGGCCAACACGCTTCACGCGGCCTGCTGCGGCAGCACCAAAGTGCCATACGCCTGGACATGGCAAGGAACCCCGTTAGCTTATATTTCCTTGCGAACGCGGCAGCAGCCGGAAGTCGTCATGAGGGCGACGATTCCGGTCGAGAGGATTCATGGACCGGTGTTAATGATCTCCGCTGAGGACGATCACGTGTGGAACTCATCAGAGATGGCGGACGATGTGGTCGGCCGCCTGAAGAGCACCCACTTTGCCTACAGCGTCGAGAATCTGAAGTACCCTCACGCCGGCCATGCCGCCGGACGGCCGGAGATTGTTCCCACGTGGCGTGGGGAGGTCACGCATCCAGTGTCGGGCCAAGAGATGGACCTAGGCGGCTCAGCTAAAGGCGATGCGGAGTCCTCGGTCGACGCAATACCGAAAGTGCTTGGGTTTCTGAAACGGAACCTGCAAGACCTCACCGCGCAACCGTAAGAAGACCGGTATCGAGCTAACTCCGAGATAGTTGGCTAAATCCGCGCGGGCGCGCGGCGGTTCGGGGTAATTCCTATGGCTTGGCGCCGGGTGCGGCGGGTTACTTCATGCCCGTGGTTTCGCCGAGCTTGCGCAGGCGCTGCTGCAGCTTGCGGCGCAGCGTGCCGGGCGTGTTTGGGTTAAACGCCACCAGGTACCAGAGCGGTTGGCTGCGGTCGCGAGAAAGCCAGGCGAGCGTCGTCGGGTCCGCGTTGGGATGCCGGGCAACGTTTTCGCGGATGGCGCCATAGGTGTGCCGCGCCAATCGGCTCAAAGTTTTCGAGGACACTTTCGGGTGCTCGCTGATCAGACGCAGGAGGTAGAAATCCGTCCTCGGCGCCTGCTTGGCAAGAGTTTCGAGCAGGTCCGGCTTAGCCCCGGCGCTCAGCACCATGCCAATCTTTTCATCCCAGGAAGAATTGATCTCATTCAGCTCCTTGGTCCGAGCGTGGATCAGTTCCTCGAGCACGCGCCGCTCGTGACTGCGGCGAGAGGGGGGCAAGGTAGAACCTTCGAGCGAGTCGAGCACGCGAAGCAGGTGTTGCCGCTCGCCGAAGATGATTTGCGTGGTTCGATCGGAATTTCCCTGCTTGTTCTGCACCAAGTCCGAGCGTCTCATACCATCCTCACACCGGGATCCCAAGGTCACCGGCCATTCGCGCCAGCTCCTCATCCCGAAGGAACAAATTTTTGGAATCGAGCACCGTGCCGGCCTCGATTCGCCGTTTTAGCCAAAGTCCTGCCAGGTCGATTTTCTCTTCGCGGCTCAGGCTGCGCCGCCCCTCTTCAAAGCTCCGCAGGGCGCTACCCGAGATGCCGACGACCACCTCGCCGCCAGCGACACGAAAGAAGTACAACTCGGGGTTGTCCCCCGCAGTCAGAAAACCAGCACGCACGAACTCCGCAACGCGGTGCGTACCGTCCGGCCCCCAGCATTCGAACCGTTCGAACCGAGACTCGTATTTCATTGGGAATTATGCAGCGTGCAAATATGCCTAGTAAAGTTTCGCCAGCCGGACAATTTCCAAGCGCGCAATACGGCCCGGCTGCTCCACAGCATCGATTCGGGGCTCTTGCAGTCAGCGCCGCCAGCGGATACTCTCGATGGAGCGAGCCCGTTCTGGAAACTCGGGCGTGAACTCGACCGCAGGCACCTCAAGGAGCCGCCATGGCCGCATTTGACGAGCACAAGGAAGAACTTGAGCACTACGAACAGATGATGGGACCCTGGCGCGGGCGGCTGGCCGTAACGCTCGACCGGCTTACGGATGCGATGGTGCTGGTGGGTCAACATGCCGTCTATTGCCATTCGGCGGGAAACCCGGAAAAACCCGCGGCCGACATGGAGATCGTAACGCGCGAATTGCGCAAGGCCAAGGAGCTGATCCAGAGCGTGATGGAAGGCCTGCGCGCCGAACGCGCCGCGTCCGACCTGCCGCTGCAATAGACGGACTCCTGCCAACTGGAGTGCATCAGCGGCGCCCGGCGTCGGGTCCGGCCGCTGATTGCAGGAACGGATTATTCGCGCCTTCCTCCCCGATCGTTGTCTTCGAGCCGTGCCCTGGATAGACCAACGTCTCGTCCGGCAAGGGCAGCAATTTCTCGCGGATCGAACGAAGGATGTGCGGCAGCGAGCCGCCCCAAAGATCGGTGCGTCCGATGCTTCCAGCAAACAGAGTGTCACCTGCGAAAAGCTTTCCCGGGTCCGGCTCGACGACCTGCAAATTTCCCGAGCGTGGCGGCAAATAGAGAGACACGCTGCCCGGCGTGTGCCCCGGCGTATGCAACACGCTTGCCGCGAACGGCCCCCAGCGAACGGTGTCGCCCTCGCGGAGAATCTGGTCGATCCGGCCCATCTCCGGAGGAGGGACGCCAAGCCAGGCGGCTTGCACGTCGAGGTGGCGATACAGATCGAGGTCGTCGCCGTGCATGAGGACGGGGGCGCCGGTCGCCTGCTGCAGCTTATGCAGACCGCCGACGTGATCGATGTGCGCGTGAGTGCTGACGATCGCGCGGACGGTGAGCGAGTGTCGCGCGAGCAGGCCGAGGATGCGGTCCACCTCGTCGCCTGGGTCGAGCACAAGCGCCTCATGCGTCTCGGAGTCTCCCAGGATCGAGCAGTTGCACTGCAGCCAGCCAACGGGCAGGACCTCGTGAATCATCCGATCGGCCATTGGCATCAATATAGCACCCGGCAGCGCATGACAGCGCACCGCCAATCCTGCCGGTCTTTTGCTAGACTGTGATGGCCTCCTGGTAGCTCAGCCGGTTTCGCCAATGAACATCGAATCGCCGCTCCTCGAACTGCACCATGCCGCCGGCGCGCAAGTTGCGCAGTATTTCGGCGTAGTGCTGCCGGCGCAGTTCGCAGATCCTGCCGACGAGCACCGACTCGCGCGGCAGGCCGCGGCCCTGGCGGACACCAACTTCCGCGCGGCGTTCTCCCTCAGCGGGCCCGACCGCGTCCGCTACCTCAATGCCGTGTTGACTAGCAACGTGCGCGACATGGCCGCCGGCCAGGGGACGATCGGATTGCTGCTGAACGGCCAGGGGCACATCCTAGCCGAACTCGAAGCGCTGGCGCGCGAGGATCGCCTGATCGTGCTGGGGCATGCCATGGTCCGCGAGCAGACTGCGGCGATCCTGGACAAATTCATCATCATGGACGACGCGACGCTGACGGACGAGACCGCGGAAACGGGCACGCTGGCCGTCGAAGGGCCGGCGGCACCTGCGATCGTGCGCGAACTCACGAGCCTCGATCTTCGCGCGCTGCCAGCGCGCGGCCACGCGGAGGCCACTGTGAAAGTCCCGGGCGGGGAGACTCCCTGCCGCGTGATTCACCACTCGCTGTTCGGCTTTCCCGGCGCCGAGTTCCTGGTTCGGCGCGATGCGCTTGCCGCGCTGTGGGCCGCGCTGGCGGGAGCCGTCCGTGCGCGTGGCGGCGCACCCATCGGCTATCGGGCGCTTAACTCGCTGCGACTCGAAGCCGGCGTGCCGTGGTTCGGCAGCGACTTCGACGCGCACCACATCCCGCACGAGGCCGCGCTCGAAGGGACGCACATCAGCTTCACCAAGGGATGCTACACGGGGCAGGAAATCGTGGAGCGCGTGCGCTCGCGCGGCCACGTGAACCGGCGGCTGACCGGGCTCGCCTTCGCGAGCGAAGCGCCCCCCGAACCGGGCAGCGCCCTGCTGGCCGGCGGCGCCGACGTCGGCATCGTTACCAGCGCCTCATTCTCACCGTTGCTGGGAAAGTCTATCGGGTTGGGCTACGTGCGGCGGGAACACAACACGCCGGGCAGCGTGCTGCAGTGCGGCCAAACGGCGGCGGAAGTTATCGAGTTGCCTCTTCGCGCGGCTCTGTCGCAAGTGGAGGCATCGTAAAATGCGCGGGGCTACTTCAGGTTGAGCGCCTGGCGGAAGCTGCCGCGCTCGCCTGCAATCTTCCTCTGCAATTGCATGATGCCGTAGAGCAGTGCCTCCGGGCGGGGCGGGCACCCCGGCACATAGACATCGACGGGGATGACCTGGTTCACGCCCTGCACGACGGCGTAGTTGTTGAACACGCCTCCTGAGGTCGCGCAAGCGCCCATGGAAATCACCCACTTGGGCTCCGGCATCTGCTCGTAAAGCTGCCGGATGACCGGGGCCATCTTTTGCGAGACGCGGCCGGCGATGATCATGAGGTCGGCCTGACGCGGCGACGAACGGAACACTTCGGCGCCGAAGCGGGCAACGTCGAAGCGGGACGCCGCCATGGACATCATCTCAATGGCGCAGCAGGCCAGGCCAAATCCAAGCGGCCAAATGGAGTTCTTGCGCGCCCAGTTCACGGCCTTGTCGAGCTGCGTGAAGATGATGCCTTCCTCGGCCACGAGCTTGGCCAGGTCGTCGGGCTTTTCGAGCGTCAGGCTGTGGGCTCCGGGCACACTCATCCTTGGTTCCCTCTCGCTCGGCTTACTCAACTCGATTTAACCGAGGGTTGCAAAGGAGCTGTAGCGGCGGTGGACGCGAATCCCGAATCCTTGGGAACGATAATCCAAGCCGCCAAATAGGCGATGATCCCGCCGAAAATACAGCCCGGAAGCACACTCAGCACGACCCAAAGCAGCCGGACGGCGGTCACGTCAACGTTCAAATACTCGGCGATGCCTCCGCAAACGCCAGCGATCTTCGAATTCGCGGACGAGCGCGTCAAGCGCTTGGCGGTTGTCGCTGAGTGCTGCCGCGCGCCGCAGTAGTTGCAGTAATTGGAGTCGATACTGATTTCCCTCTGGCACTGCGGACAGACCATCTTTCGCCCTCCTTGCCGACCAGGCCGAACGCGCCTGGGACGACTCTATTCTCTCAAACCGAGGCCTTTCCTAGACAGCCTTCCCTTGCCCGCGGGACAACATCGTATCGAGGTCGGCCCCGACTTTGGTATTGCTGCGGTCGATCTCGATGCCGCCCTTAAAGAAGGCCCCATCTTCAATCATTATGCGGGCGGTCGTGATGTCTCCCTGAACGGATCCTTCTTTCTTAATCTCGACCAGGTCCCGCGCGCGGAGATCACCCTTCACGTCGCCGTAGACCACCAGCTCCCGAGCAACGGCTTCCGCATCGACGTGAGCACCTTTGCCGACTGTCAGTCGAAAGCCGCCGACTGAAATCGAGCCCTTGACGGTCCCGTCGATAAACAGATCCTCGTTGCCCGTGACCTCTCCCTCGATCTTCAGCCCAGGACTCAGATAGCTCGGCGCGCGTGCAGCCGGACTTGAGGTCGCCGGCGAACGTCCCTGCTCTTTGTCTCCCATGCTGTCTCCTCACTAGGCCTCGATTCGAACCGGACTACGGACCTGCGCAACATCAGCTTATGCCGATCAGGCAGTTAAACACAACCCGGTACCGTAATTCCTTGTTCGATGGCGTCCAGGACCGGCAAGATTGACACTCAGCGAGGCGAGCCGTACCCTTCTCTTACGGCCGACTCAGGCGGCCCTTCGCATGGACCTCTTCGAGGAAGTCATTCGCCTGCGGCGCGAAGGCAAGCGCGGCGTGATGGCGACTATCGTCCATACCAACGGCTCGATCCCGAGCTTTGAAAGCTCGCGCATGCTAGTGCGAGAGGACGGTTCGATCGTCGGAACGATCGGCGGCGGCTGCGTCGAGGCGGAGGTCTGGGCCGCCGCGAAAGACGTACTCAAGGCCGAGATGCCGCGCAAAATGATCTTCAACCTCAATAACGAGGCCAGCTACGACAACGGGCTGATCTGCGGCGGCACCCTGGAGGTCTTCGTGGAGCCCATTCTGCCGATGCCAACCCTATTCATTTTCGGCGGCGGGCACGTGTCGATGGCCCTGGCGCAGACGTCGCATACGGCGGGCTTCGCCATCGGCGTTGTGGACGATCGCGAGCAGTTCGCCAATCGCGAGCGCTTCCCGATGGCCCGCGAAATCTATACCACCTTCGACGACGCCTTCGCCAAAATTCAGCCGAACGCCTCGAGCTATCTGGTCATCGTCACGCGGGGACACCGCGACGACATGCGCGTGCTCGGATGGGCCGTGGCCACCGACGCGCGCTATATCGGAATGATCGGCAGCAAACGCAAGGTGCTCTCGGTCTATCAGGCGCTCGAGCGCGAAGGGGTTCCCGCTGAGAAATTCGGCCGCGTGCACGCTCCGGTTGGCCTCGAAATCGGCGCGCTGACGCCCGAGGAAATCGCCATCAGCATTGCGGCCGAACTCATCGCCGTGCGTCGCGGCGCCACCGGCCTCGCGCATAAGGCCGTCGAGCACGCGGGCGCCGCACCTTCCGCTGCGCGCTGAGGCGCCTAGTTGATAGCCGCCGTCATTCTCTCGGCCGGCGAGTCCTCGCGCATGGGCTCGCCCAAAGCGCTTCTTCCGTGGGGCGCGCACACTTTCCTTGAGCACTTGCTGCAAGTGAGCCGGCAACCGGAGGTCGGGTGGACGCGCATCGTCCTCGGCGCGCACACCGATGAGATCAGGCGCGCTCTTTCGCTCGACCCGGCAAGTATTGTCGTCAACCCAAACTGGCAACAGGGCCAGCTCTCTTCTATCCAGGCCGCGATTCGCAGCCTGCCCAAGGGCGAAACGTCGGGAGTCATGCTCTTTCTGGTGGATCACCCGCTCGTCAGCGCGGCGCTGATCGGCCAGCTCATTAAGCAGTTCAACGACTCGAGCCGGCCGATTGTGCTTCCCACGTTTCAGGGCAAGCGCGGCCATCCCGTGATTTTCGCGCAGCGGCTGTACGGCGAACTGCTCGCCGCTCCGGCCGATCAGGGGGCACGCGCCGTCGTCTGGGCACACGCCGCCGAAGTCCTGGAAGTTCCAACAGACGAGGAAGGCATCGTTCTCAATCTGAACGATCCGGACACCCTGCGTAAAGCTCTGGACCGAAGCTGAAAGCGGACGACGACGTGCCAGCGCGAGGCGGCGTTCGCGCGTTACAGTCGGTCGATGAGGGCGTCCAGTGCGTCTTCTGCAAGCTGGCTGCCGTGGCGAGTGGCGGGCGGCAATCCGCCCAGCGCCTGGGCGATCTGGTCTGCTGTGATATTCCGAATCTCTTCCAGGGTTTTTCCCACGAGCAATTCGGTGAGCAGTGACGAGCAGGCAATCGACGCTGCACATCCGCGCGTGCGAAAGCGCGCCGCCGCGATTCGCCTGTCTTCGACGCGCACGGCCAGCTCCATGATGTCGCCGCATGCCGGGTTGGTCACCTCGACCTTGGCGGTGGCGTCCGGCAGCTCTCCCTGATTGCGAGGGTGTTCGGCATGGTCGCGCACGGCTGGACCGTACATAAGGCGAGTATCGCAAGCGGCCGCGGGGCGCGCAACCCCACGCCGACAGCCAAGACTCGAACGTTGTGATACCGTCCGCACGAGGGAAACGGACAAACATGATTCGCGTGGTGGCGGCCATTATCGAGCAAGACGGTCAGCTGCTCATCTGCCAGCGACGCCGCGGCGACTCCTTCGGCCTGAAATGGGAATTTCCCGGTGGCAAGATCGCACGGAGCGAAACGCCTCGCGACGCGCTGGCACGCGAGCTCCGCGAGGAGCTGGGGGTCGCGGCGGAAATTGGGAAGCAAATCTACCGCGCACTTCACCGCTACGCGGAACTCCCTCAAGCGGTCGAAGTCACATTTTTCGCAGCCGCCCGGCCGTTTCCTTCCCCGCGCGGGATTGCCTTCGAGCGCATCGTCTGGGCGCGGCCCTGCGAACTCGGGCGCTACGATTTTCTGGCCGCTGACCGAATGCTTGTCGCGCGTCTCGCTCGCGGCGAGTTCGCGCAGGCAGCGCCGGGTCTCAAGTAGCCTGACCCAGGCGCAAGCGCTCGGGTCAGGATGGAATCGAGCGGCCTCCGTCCACGACCAAAACTTGTCCCGTCACAAAGCCCGCGTTGACCAGATACAGCACGGCGTCGACGATATCCTGCCCGCCACCGGTGCGCCGCAGCGGAGCCCGGCGGACGTAACCTTCGGCCACCTCGGGCGGGTCGCCGGGGAATGAGATGGTGCCCGGAGCGACGGCGTTCACCGTCACCGCGGGGGCGAGCGTGCGTGCGAGGCATCGCGTCAGCATGATCACACCGGCTTTCGAAACACAATACGCGGTGTACTTGGGCCAAGGCAGCAGCCCGCCGAGTGACGCGAGATTGACGATGCGGCCGCGGCCGCTCCGCGTAAGCAGCGGGGCCGCGCGTTGTGCGCACAGGAATTGCGACTTCAAGTTCGAGTCGAGCACCCGGTCCCATTCGCCCTCGGTGGCTTCCGCGAGAGGAGTCGGAGAGAACACCCCTGCGTTGTTGACGAGGATATCGAGCCCGCCGAAGCGCCGCTCAGTCTCATCGAATAGGCGCGCCACATCAGCCGGGCGCGCGAGGTCGGCAGGGACGCAAAACGCTTCGCCCCCTGCGCGCTGGATTTCGGAGACCACGGCGTCCGCTTCATCCTTCGAACGGCCGTAGTGAACGGCGACCCGAGAGCCTTCCGCAGCCAGCCGCAATGCCACAGCGCGCCCGATCCGGCGCGCCGCGCCGGTGACCAGCGCCGCTTGCCCCTTGAGCGTTCCATCAGCCAACAGAACCCCCTCAACCGCCCGCTAGTAATCCGTGCGGCCGCTAATATACTACCTTCGAGCGGTATTCTTCTGTGCCGGCTGGGTTTGAGCTTGCGGAGGCGGGAGCTTCCGAGGAGGTGCTAGGCTTCGTCAGAGTGTTGAGCCATGGAGAAGCCTGGCAAAGTCTGGCCTGTGCCGTTGCGCTCGACCTTCACCCGCAGCATGGCCGCATTCTCGGCGCCGGTGGGTCGGAGGATGGCAAATGTGGCCAGAGCTTCAGTGTAGAGACGCGTCACGAGGAAAATCTCGTCGCCCTCGAGCCTCTTCCACA
>Ga0210394_10003078_pt1 | contig 21601 bp, 15 predicted proteins | sample IncBWC12MmetaG_FD_160121 | JGI IMG/M metagenome (GOLD analysis project Ga0210394, IMG submission 160121) | Forest soil microbial communities from Barre Woods Harvard Forest LTER site, Petersham, Massachusetts, United States - Inc-BW-C-12-M | ecosystem: Environmental > Terrestrial > Soil >...
GTCGGCAACCCGGAGAGCGCCGGGATAAACCGGCATGTTGTAGGGGATGAAAGAGCCCTACAGGAAAGGAGAGCAGCGAATCCATCCTGGCCTCGAGTCTTGCAGGTGATATCGCGAGGTATCGCTTGAAGCGTAGACAGAGGTATTGGTGGGCCGGGCTATTGAGCTTCGAAAAGCCGATGGAACAGGATGCCGACTCCGTTCCGATGGGAGGAAGGCAACACAGCAACCACGTTATCGCGAGTGGATTGCTCGATCCTGCGTAGTCTTAGAACCCGCGCACGCTGAGAAACAACATGCACGAGAACCGGGAGATCTCCTGCACGTCTTGGTCAAGAGATCAAGACCGGTCCGCGAAGGCCATAAACCAAGCGGCGGACGCGCACGTGCTGGAGAAGTCGGACTGTGCCGTAATACCAGTGAACCAGCCGAACAACGAAGGGCAACCTTCTGCGGAGGCTGGGAAGGGAAGGGCACAGACTCAGGAGAACATCGTTCAATCACACATGCGCCCGACACAGAGTGGGAAACGCATGTCCCAGGGATTGCGCGGTGTGCGACAAGCAGCAACATTCCGAAGGCTGACGGGAGGCAACGTCCGTTAGGCATCGCGGCGCTGGAGGACAAGATTGTTCAACAGGCTGTGGTTACGATTCTCAATCAGATTTATGAGGTCGACTTCAAAGGCTTTTCTTATGGGTTCCGGCCCGGTCGCAGCCCACATCAAGCGCTGGACGCGCTGACGGTGGGCATCCAACGGAAACGAGTGAACTGGGTGCTCGATGCGGACATTCGAGGTTTCTTTGACAACATGAGCCACGCGATCGGGTGCTGGCATGAAAAGGGGCTTAGCTTGGGCAATCAAAGATATTTTCACGCCTACCAATTTTGGGATTGCCCTGGTCGCTTCGATCATCAGTTACATCTTCTTCGGATTTCTTCGCAAGAGTCTGTAGCCGCGTACTACTATCACTTTGCCGTCTAATTTCTATTCGAAACGCGTTAGGAAGAAGCGGGTCTGCGGCTGCGATCGGCGACAACCGTAACCTGCAGGTCCTCGGCCAAACGAACGATGTTCTCAACGAAATTCCGTCCAAGTAAACGCTCTCTGAGCCCTCCCCGCGACGGAGCTACAAACACTTGCGTGACTTGATGGCTGCGAGCAAATTCCACAACTGTCCTAGCGATGTCTATGCCCGCAACGACGCGGGTTTCCATCTGGAGACTGCGTGCGAAACGGAGATGCTTTTCCAGCGTGTGGCGCTCTTCGGCCGGTAGCTCTGTGACGGTTGGTGTGCGATGGACGAAAAGAGCGATGCAATCAGCGTGCAGGTAGTCTGCGACCCTTCGTCCCCGGCGAATAAGCATGGCCGTGGAAGGATCCGCGGTGACAACGATAAGAATGCGCTCCTTTGCGGCATCTCCCGGCACGTCTTGAGAAGGCGCCGTTGAAAGTCCCGCGTCGCTGGTCTCGTCATATGCGGTTTGTCGCAAGTCGACTTCGTGAGCGGCTTGACGAAGTGTCATTTCGCGCAGTGCGCCCAAATTGGAAGTCTTGAAAAACCCACTCAACGCCTTCTCGATGACTTCCGGCTTGTAAATCGCGCCCCGTTTCAGACGGTTTAGCAAGGCATCTGGTGTGACATCCACGGCAACAATCTCGGCCGCTCGTCTCACGACCCAGTCTGGAACGGTTTCACGGACCTGGATGCCCGTCACTTGCCAGATCTGATCGTAAAGACTCTCGAGGTGTTGCACATTCATCGTGGTCCAAACCTCAATGCCGGCTTCCAGCAACACCTGCACGTCCTCCCAACGTTTACTGCGTTCGGAGCCAGGTACGTTTGTATGTGCCAATTCATCTACTAAGGCGATGTCGGGCTTACGTCGCAGCGTGGCGTCGGTGTCCATTTCGTTGAACACACGGTTACGATATTCGATCTGACGACGCGGCAGCATCTCAAGTCCCGCCGCTTGCGCAATTGTGTCCGGGCGAGCGTGCGGTTCAAAGTAGGCAATCACCACATCAAGTCCACGTTGCGTTGCCGCCTGAGCGTCGGAAAGCATCTGAAAGGTCTTCCCGACACCAGCTGCATACCCGAGATAGACTTTCAGTTTTCGGCGTTGTGTTTCGTCACTTTCGGACATAGTCGGAAGTTACTGAGGAAATACTCGTACGTCGATACCGTCACTGGCGCGGATGAGCCGCAAGACCGGATCGCCGAACAGGCGGTCACGCCAATTATCGTGTGAGCCATGGCCGATGAAGATTTGGGTGATGCGCTTCTGAGTAGCAAACTCCCCGATCGCAGAAACAGGATCATCGCTCTGCAGTATTTCCGTTGTGGTGCCCGCATTGCGCGCAGCCTGCAAATAAGTCTCGACCCTGGCGGACTCCTCACAGGAAAGACCATGGCGGTGGATATACAGGACGTAAAGTTCCCCTTGGAAACGTTCCTTGTTACGAATACCGCTTTGGATCATGGCCTTCGCGTTTGATTCGGGCGTAATGCAAACAAGAAACCGTTCGTGAGTGCCGAAGACCGGCTGAATTCCATGGGCATGAACATAGGTCTCCAGCTGCGCATCGACGACTTCTGCAGTTAGTAACAGCGCGAGTTCGCGCAACTCCGACAGTTTACGCTCTCGAGCGTTGCTGATTCCAATCGACGTCAGTTTTTCTCCCGAGCGCGCCAAACAAAGATCCGCCGGCACATCCACAATGACGATGTCGTCAGCCGCGAGGAGAAACGACTTGGGAATTGTCTCGGTGGTGTACTTGCCGGTGATGGCCTGAACTTTTTCCCTGTATTCCTCGACGTGCAGCAGATTCACACTCGTCAGAACAGAAATGCCACTACGCAACAACTCCTGGACGTCCTGCCAGCGATGTGGGTTGCGGCTCGTAGCGGGATTCTCCGCGCCCAGTGGGTCTACAACGCAGACTTGCGGCGCGCGACGAAGCACAGCGTCCAAATCTAAACCTGCATGCTCTTCCGATTGCGAGGGAATCGATTCCAGTTTTTGCAGCAGCGCTTTCACGTCTTCAGATTGCTGGTCCTGAATGGCACCGACGACCACATCTTCACCGCGTTCGTGGCGGCGTCGCGCTTCATCAAGCATGCGATAGGATTTTCCGACACCCGGCGCGTAACCAAGGAAAATCTTGAGGCGAGCGCCCCAGCGTTTGTTCTCTTCGGCCTGCACCTGCTTTAGGAGACGCTCAGGACTCGGTCGTACAGGATCGGATATACGCATTTTCGGTGTGTAACCTCAGTGTAAACCCGGGCGACCCGTGGTTCAACGCCAGCAAGTGTCATTACGAACACACGCCCGGAGTCACGGCAAGCGGAAGAGTTGACTGCAAATCTCTAAAACTCAATTCGCAGTCCGAGCTGTCCGGTACGATTTCCGCTGTTCTCGGCCGTCTGCACATTCTGCACTTGTCCGAACGAAGAGGCCGTGACATTCGTCGGAGGCGGCGCGAAGTTTGGATGATTAAGCAGGTTCGTGAAAGTAGCCTCGAAGCGCATGCCAACCCGCTCGGTAAGCCGAAGTCTCTTGGCCAGCCCCACGGCGACGGTGCTGGTACCCGGCCCTTCCAAAATACCGACGCCGCAATTTCCAACCGGGCCGGAAGGGATGGGATTGAAAGCACTAATGTCGAACATACTGCCTGTCGCAGGATTCGCACGGTTGCCGTTGCCAATGCAATCCGGGCGCTGAAAGGAACCACGATAGGAAAGATTAAGGTTTCCTGGATCGAAGCTCGAACTGGTAGTAGGAGTCAGATAAGGACCGGTTTCCCACAAACTTACGGTGCTCACCGACCACTCGCCAAACAACGTATCCAGAACGCGGTTCTCGTCATGGAAAAATTTTCTACTCCTTCCTACCGGTACATCGTAAACCGCGGACACCAAAAGGCGATTGCGGCGAGTCTGCGAGACGTTGCCGCGGTTAGCGGCAAGATTGAAACGATTGGCAACGGGCGTCCCGTAGATTATTTCAGGATTGAACGACGTGGGCGCGTCCCCGCCGACGTTGCCAAGACTCTTGGCCCACACGTGGCTCGCCTGCAGCGTAAGTCCAGAGTGTGATCGGACATTGAGTTCAGACTGCAGTCCTTCGTAGCTCAAATGGCCGGCGTTATTGGTCGAGAGGATTCTGCCCCAATTAGGATAGGGCTTGGGATTCGGATTGGGGGATATTGTGCTGGGCGCGACTTGGTTCAGGTCGACGGTTTGGCTCATGCGGTAGGAGTTCATGCCCACGTAGCTCTCGCGCAATGTGACATCCGGGACGATTTCGCGCTCGATGGTCATATTCCATTGCGCAGACTGCGGATCGCGATAATTAATCGGCGTGTTTTGATAAAAATCTCCAGTGCCGGCGATGTTGAGTGGATTATTTACCGTTTGCACGTTCGGAAACTGGAATGTCGGATTACCGTTGCCATCCGGATTGAAGCTGGTGCGCACCACCGCGACGTCGATATTTGTAGTGTTAAAGGAAAGCTGGCCAAGATTGGTCATAGTGAAAATGCCCAACCCGGCGCGCACAACGGTCTTGTTGTTGCCGAACGGCCGATAAGCAAAGCCGAGCCTCGGCTGGAAATTTTTCTTGTAGAACTGCCGCAGGCCGGGACCGAGGCCCACGCTGCTGGCGAGCTCGACCGGTGCGCAGGGAAGAGCGCTGTTCACGGGCGTACAACCGAGCGCCGTATCTGCTGCGGTAGGCGTGCCGCAAGTTATACCGCTGCCCGCAACGCAGGTGTTGATGCTCTCGAGAAAACCTGGGCGTGGCTGGTTTCCGCTGGGAATAATGATTCCTCCGTTTCGGACGTCGAACGCGGTGAGATTGGCCAAATCGCTGACGAACGGTGGCAGTGCCTGCCAGCGAAGACCAAAACTCAAAGTCAGTCTGTCATTCACACGCCACTCGTCTTGCCCATAGACACCAGTTTGGATCGCGTGCGCATGGACGTCAGGTCCGGACTGGGCGACATAAGTCTTCGTGGGCAAACCGAGCAATAGATTCGCGAACGCATTGCCGGTAAAAACTCCCTGATCGAAGGTAAAGGAGCCGAAATCGTCAGAGCCACCAAAGCTCTCCAGATCCATATACGCAACACGACGCACATCGGCGCCAAATTTCAAAGTGTGTTTGCCTTCAATCCAAATCAGATTGTCGGCGAATTGAATGGTCTGAGATTTGGTCGTGCCTGCTTTGTCGCGCCCGATCACTGAATAGTTGCCGGGATCGTCGCTAAAATTGAAAGTTGGGAAAGCGCCGGTGGTGGGATGATCGCTGATATTCAGCCCCTGCAATCCTAATGTTGAGATCGCGGTTACGCCCTGAATAGGAAAAGTCACGTCCAGTTGATAGTACGAAAGACCGAACCGGGCTTCATTGACCAGGTGGTCCGTAATTGTGAAATTGTGGGAAATAATTAAGTTTTTGTTGTTTTCCAGATCGTTGTCGGGCGGCAGAAAGTTATTGACGGTATTTAAAAAGCTGTCCGTCAATGATTGTGAATGTAATCGCTTCCAACTCCATCGCACGAACAGCGATTGCTTGCCGGTGAGTGTGCGGTCGATCCGGATGTCATACCCGTTTGTATTGCTCGGTGTAGGTGTCTGCTGCAGATAGTTGGCAGTAACGCCAAAATTCGCAGCACCGTTTTGAATATTCGGCGCTGGAAGGTAATTGTTGAGCAGATTGAGCGCTACTGGATTGATGCAATCTTGCGAGCTAGTGCAAGCATTGCCACTGGGGATCTTGTTCCCGGGATAGGGTTTTCCGGTGTACGGGTCCATTAATGGAGTCGACACTGCGGCGAAGTCTCCCGCTCTCATTGCCGTGGTCGGGACAAACAGAAACAGCGGTGTGGAATATCTCTTGCGATTACCTTCGTAGTCCGCAAAGAAAAATGTCTTGCCCTTGCCGTGCAGGACTTTAGGGATTTCCAGCGGGCCGCCCAGGCTACCTCCAAAGGTATGAAAGACTTTGTGCGGCTTGATGGTCTGGCCGTTGATATTCGATCCCCACACGGCGGCATCGAAAGCGCTGTTTTGTGTGTACTCAAACAGACTGCCGTGAAATTGCCCAGTCCCACTTTTTGTGCTGATCGTGACGTCGCCAAGCTGAGCGAACTCCGCATTGTTGTTGAACTCTGAGACTTTGAATTCGGCGATCAATTCAGACGACGGATTCATATTCCCTAAAGCGCCATTCTGCCGAATGTTCACGGTGGAAGAGCCGTCGACGGAGTACTGCACCTGGGAAGGAAGTCCCCCGCCGACGGAAACATTTCCGTTGGCATCCTGTTGGGCGCCGGGGACTGTGGCGAGCATCGCGAGAGGGCTGGTGGTCGTTCCGCGATAATTTACTGGCAGGCTGGTAATTTGTTGAAAGTCTTTGGAGTCTGAAATAGTTGCATCCTCGGTATTCATCACGGGCCCGGCGCTCGCGGCAACCTCGATGCTCTGCGAAGCAGAAGCTAACTTCATCGCGACGTCCAAGCGAAGAGTCTGCCGCGCATCCAAATGTACGGAAGACATTTTGAAATCTGCAAAACCCGCCGCAGTGGCAACAAGAGCGTAGTTGCCAGCTTTGAGGTTTATGAAATGGAATGCGCCGTCGGCGTCGCTGGTGGTCGGATGTTGTGAGCCATCGTCCACGCTCGTGAGCACAATTTGCGCGTTGGGCACCGCGCCCTGGTTTTGGTCCTTAATCACCCCGACGATGTCCCCAAACGTGGACTGCGCGGTCGCGGACTGCGCAGATACGGTAATGACAAGCAAGATTAGAATTGTCTTCGCCAGCATTGTGATTCCCCCTTCACGGAGTTGGTCGAAAAATCGGACCGCCATTGCGATCAAGTCGTCTTTCATGAGTGAAGAAATGGTGTGCTACCCCGTAATGTGCGGAGCATAGAAGACGACTCATAAGGAAGTCGTGAAGGATTACGCGAAAGAATCAATCGGGTAGATGCATATATTGGATTCATGGCGGTACACCAGGCACTTGGGCAAATCCCTGCCACCCGCGAGATATCCATCCCGAAAATTGGCGTAGCTACCTTATGAATTCCTTACGAATTGCTCAGGACTTCCTGAGAGGTCTTTCGCTATGGTTGTGTCCGTTGCGCGGACCTTCCGTGTGCGGAGAGAGTTTCGTCGCGCCGGGCGCGGTCGGGGTGATCTATGACTCCCGTTATTTTTATAACGATTGGTTTCCTTAGTTGTTGGTTCTTGCTATATGCGCTGATGGCATGGACACAGGACCCACATCGCAAGCCCGCCGTTAGGCACGCAGGAGACACCGAAATTAGTCAGAGACAACGACGGAGCCAGCAGGTCGTCAATTTTAGAAGCAAAGAAAGACTCTAGGAGAGAAAGATGCGTGCGACGGATTCGAAGATGAAGTTTACGCGGTTGTGCCTGGTAACGATTCTCTGCGTGACTATCGTCCCTGGTCGTATCTTTGCAGACGACGGAACTCCTTCAGGGGCGACGTCACCAGTCAAGTTGGATACCCCTAAGCCGGGACTGACCGAACGAGAGCAATATCTACTCGATCGAGTGGAGCAACTCGAGAGGCGCGTTGAAGAACTGGAGTCCAAAAGTGCGCAACCTGCGGCGGAACCAGCCGCATCACAGCCCACCACGAACGGCGCAGCAATTAGCAACGCCGCCCCTGGTATCACAGGTGCCACGCCCGCGACACTTGTGCCAACAAATACAATTTCAAGTTCAAGTTTAACCAATCCGGCTATCGGTCCCCAGGGACAAGCAACGGAAAAAGGTAAGGCAGGTGGAACAGCGACGGGTAAAGCCGTTAAAGAGGAGCCGTTTGCATTCGCAGATTTCACGTGGCTGAATGGCAACTCCCGCACAAAGGATACGCCGTACGCGACGACTTTCTTTACGCCCGAAATCAGGGCGGACGTCGACTACAACTACAGTTTCAATCATCCGGCAGACGATACTATCGGCGGTTCAAGCGAGGTATTTCGTTCGAATGAGTTGCAAGTAACTCAGCTTGGCATGGGCGGCGATTTTCATCTGGACAATGTTCGCGCGCGAGTCATGACTCAGTTTGGATTGTATTCACAGACGACACCGAGGAACGACGCGAGCCCGGCACGCGGGCAATGGAATTTGGACAACGCCTACCGTTATTTGTCCGAGGCATACGGTGGGTATCACTTCAATGCTCTGCACGGAATAAACGTCGATGCAGGCATTTTTATGTCTTACGTCGGCCTATTTAGTTACTACCAGTTCGACAACTGGGCTTATCAGCCTTCCTATGTTTCTTCTAATACCCCCTGGTTTTTCACAGGGCTACGAGTTCAAATCTTCCCGACTGCCCATTTAAAAATTGAACCGTGGCTCACCAACGGCTGGCAGTCTTACGGAAGGTTCAATAACCGACCTGGAGTGGGTGCGCAGATTCTTTGGCGGCCGACTGGCTGGTTGGAGGTTCTTGGTAATCAATACGCTTTGGGCGAAGAAGCGCTGGGCAATCCTAACCGTGTTCGCTATCACAGCGATGACAGCATTGAGGTCAAGTACTTCGACAAGCCGGGACCGGGGCTGGATAAACTGGCGTTCTCACTCACGGGTGATATCGGCTGCGAACATGGTGGCGGGGTGAGCTGTGCGGGCGGGTCTGCAAAGGGCCCCAAGCAGAGCTTCTTGGGCTTCATGTTCTATAACCGTTTTTGGTTTGATCGTGATCATTTCGGCCTGACCATCGGTGGTGGAAAAATCAATAACCCAGGGCGCTACCTCGTGTTACTGCCGCCAATCAACGGTGCGACGGCAGCTTCGGGCACACCCTACTTCACTGAAAATCCCGGCGACCCTTTTAAAGCGTGGGACATGTCGGGAACATTTGACTGGATGCCTAGCCAGTACATCACGTTCCGATCTGAGTTTGACCACCGCGCGGCAAACGTACCTTATTTCACTGGACCTGGAGGGATTACCCCAACTTCTTGCCCAACAGCTCCCATCGTGGAAAACATCTGTGGCTCGCCGGGAGCGTTTGTGCCGGGTTTCACCCCAGACCTCAAGAAAATTGAGAACAGAATCAATCTATCCATACTCGTCAAATTCTGAGGTCTCGATGAATGTGTCCCTGGCTAATTGGGGCCATGGGAAGCAGATGATTAACGGCCATCGAAAAAATGGCAAGGGAAGGAAACAAGCATGATGGACATCATTTTTATTTCTGCGACTGTGCTGTTTTTCGCCATAGCCATTCTGTACGTCCGGGGATGCGAGCTACTCGGAAAGGGACGGCCTCATGAACATAGCTAATGCACTACTGCTGGTGATTTGCGCGCTTATCTGCGGCTATTTGCTATACGCGTTGCTGAAGGCCGAGGAATTCTAACGCCATGAGCGCTAACGGCTGGTTTCAAATCGGCGTGTTTCTGCTGGTGATTTTTCTAATCACTAAGCCTTTTGGTGCGTTTCTGGCTCGTGTGTTCAGCGGCGAGAAGACCTTTTTGGACTGGGTCTTGCGTCCGATCGAAAAACTGATCTATCGCCTGACGGGCATTGACGAAAAACACGAAATGCGATGGACAGAGTATGCCGTGGCGATGCTGCTTTTTAGCGGCGTGTCCATGGCGCTGCTATATGTATTAGAGCGCGTGCAGAAATTCCTGCCGCTCAACCCGCAAAAATTCGTGAATCTGGAACCAGGGCTGGCGTTCGGGACCGCGGCATCCTTTACAACCAATACCAACTGGCAAGCCTACAGCGGCGAATCGGCGATGAGCTATTTCACACAAATGGCCGGTCTCGCATACCACAACTTCGCTTCGGCAGCGGTCGGAGTAGCAGTTGCTGTTGCCGTTATTCGTGGCATCGCACGAAAGGAAACCGATAAGCTGGGGAACTTCTGGGTGGACACGACGCGTTGCCTGCTTTGGGTTCTGCTCCCGATCTGCCTCGTTGGCTCACTAGTTTTTGTGTCTCAAGGCGTCATACAGAATTTGAAGCCTTACACCACCGTGGAATTGATTGAACCGCAAACCGTACAAGTGACTGGCGCCGACGGAAAAACCACTACGCAAACCGTGACGCAACAAGTTATTGCGCAAGGCCCGGTGGCTTCCCAGGAAGTAATCAAGGAGTTTGGCACCAACGGTGGAGGATTTTTCGGCGCCAACAGCGCGCACCCGTTCGAAAATCCCACACCCTTTTCTAATTTCTTCCAGTTAGTTTTAATTTTCGCCATTCCGTCTGCGCTCACTTACACTCTCGGCCGCATGACCGGTTCACAACGACATGGTTGGGCTGTCTGGGGTGCTATGGCGCTTTTGTTTTTGGCTGGCGTGACCACCGCGTATTGGGCAGAGGCCCGGGGCAATCCGCAGCTGGTGGGAATAAATCAAACACAAAGCACGATGCAGCCCGGCGGCAACATGGAAGGGAAGGAAGTTCGATTCGGAATCGCGAACTCCGCTCTTTTTGCGACCGTGACCACCGACGCCAGTTGCGGGGCGATAAACGGCCAGCATGATTCCTTCACCCCGCTCGGCGGCATGGTGCCGCTAATCAACATCATGCTCGGAGAAGTTGTTTTTGGCGGTGTGGGCGCTGGCTTATATGGAATCGTGGTCTTCGTAATTCTCGCGGTGTTCATCGCTGGGCTGATGGTAGGCCGCACTCCAGAATATCTGGGTAAAAAGATCGAATCCTACGACGTCAAGATGGCCATGCTGGCGATTTTGATTCTGACGTTCACGATCCTGGGCTTTTCCGCGCTCGCAATCATCAAGCCTTTTGGAACTTCAAGCATCTCGAATCCCGGACCTCACGGTCTATCGCAAGTGCTCTATGCGTATGTATCGTCCGCGGGGAATAACGGGTCGGCCTTCGGCGGTCTGAACCCGAATACCATGTGGTACAACACCAGCACGGCCGTAGCCCAACTGCTGGGCCGCTTTTTCATGATTGTTCCGGTACTGGCTATCGCCGGAAGCCTCGCAAAAAAACGAATCGTTCCGGAATCCGTTGGCACCTTCCCAGTGACCGGCGGACTGTTCTCGGGCTTGCTCGTCGCCACTATTGTCATTGTCGGTGCTCTCACCTTTTTCCCGGCCCTGAGCCTTGGGCCCATTCTCGAACACCTGCTGATGGCGGCAGGCAAATCCTTCTGAGGGTTCTATGGATCCAGTCTCTCAAGTACGGAAACAGTCTCTTACTGACACGAAGATTCTCGCTCGCGCAGTAGCGGACTCGTTTCGCAAGTTAGATCCTCGCACCATGGTTAAAAACCCCGTGATGTTTGTTGTTGAAGTTGGGGCATTGCTCACGACCATTCAGCTCATATGGAACGCCATGCATCACGCGGGCGAGGTTAGCTTTGGACTACAGATCACGCTGTGGCTGTGGTTCACCGTTCTCTTCGCTAATTTTGCCGAGGCTATGGCCGAAGGACGCGGTAAAGCTCAAGCGGATACTTTGCGCAAATCGCGAGCAGAAACCGAAGCAAAACGACTAAGAAAAGATGGCACGACTGAGAAAGTGCCCAGTTCGCAATTGCGTTCAGGCGATGTGGTGGTGGTAACGGCGGTAGATTTCATTCCTGGCGACGGGGAGGTTATCGAAGGCGTGGCATCGGTGGATGAGTCTGCGATTACCGGGGAGTCCGCCCCCGTTATTCGTGAATCGGGCGGCGACCGTTCGGCGGTGACAGGCGGAACGCGCGTGCTCTCCGATGAGATCAAGGTGCGTATCACTTCAAATCCCGGCGAGACGTTTCTTGACCGGATGATCCGGTTAGTGGAAGGGGCTTCGCGGCAAAAGACGCCCAATGAGATCGCGTTGAATATTCTTTTAGCAGGCTTAACGATTATTTTCTTACTCGCGGTAGTGACGCTGCAACCCTTCGCCATATATTCAGGGGCTCCACAGGACATATTTGTTCTCGTTTCGCTTCTGGTTTGCCTCATCCCGACGACCATTGGCGGCTTGCTGTCGGCTATTGGAATAGCTGGCATGGATCGCATGATTCAGCGAAATGTAATTGCCATGTCCGGGCGCGCGGTCGAAGCATCAGGAGATGTTGACGTATTGCTGCTGGATAAAACAGGGACGATTACTTTGGGCAACCGGGCCGCAACGCACTTTTTCCCCGCACCGGGCGTAGACGAGGCTCATCTCGCGGATGCCGCACAACTCTCTTCATTCGCCGACGAGACTCCGGAAGGCCGCTCCATCGTAGTGTTGGCAAAGGAACGCTACAAACTTCGCGGCCGCGATCTTTCCACTCACGCGGCAACCTTCATCCCGTTTTCCGCGCAGACCAGAATGTCCGGCGTGGATATGGATGGCCGCGAAATCCGCAAAGGCGCTCCCGAATCAATTTTGCAATTCTGCTGCAACCACGGAAGTGGGGGCGCTTCGGCTGAGTTGCAAGTCTGCATTCGCGATATTGCCAATGCCGGTGGAACACCTCTGCTGGTTTCAGAAAACGGGAAAGTACTCGGTGCCATCGCTCTCACCGACATCGTAAAAGGCGGAATGCGGGAGCGTTTTGATCAGCTCCGCGCCATGGGCATTCGCACCATGATGATTACTGGGGATAATCCGCTTACCGCCGCGGCGATCGCGCGTGAAGCGGGAGTTGATGACTTCCTGGCAGAGGCTAAGCCCGAAGACAAGATGGCGCTGATCAAGCGCGAACAGGCGAAAGGCAAGCTCGTGGCCATGACCGGTGACGGCACGAACGATGCTCCAGCGTTGGCGCAGGCAGATGTTGGGGTGGCCATGAACACCGGCACGCAAGCCGCGAAAGAGGCTGGCAACATGGTCGATCTTGACTCCAATCCGACCAAGCTGATCGAGATTGTTGAGATCGGAAAGCAGCTTCTAATCACGCGTGGTGCTCTCACTACGTTTTCCGTAGCGAATGACGTGGCCAAGTACTTCGCAATTATTCCCGCGATGTTTGCCGGCGTGTTTCCCGTGTTAGGCGCGCTGAACGTGATGCGCCTGCACACCCCGGAATCGGCAATCTTGTCCGCGGTGATTTTCAACGCGGTAATTATCATTGCTCTCGTGCCACTTGCTCTGCGGGGAGTGCGTTATCGGCCCATGGGAGCGGCCGCGTTGCTGCGTCGTAACCTGTTGCTGTATGGCGTTGGCGGGATCATCGCACCATTCATAGGAATCAAGATCATCGACGTATTGCTGACGTATATGCATTTTGTGTGAGAGGCTATTATGAGAAAAAATATTCTTACCGCCATCTGGTTCACTCTGGTGACCACCGTCATCTTCGGCGTGATTTACCCGCTCGCAGTTACCGGTATGGCGCAGCTACTTTTTCGCGATCGCGCGAACGGACAACTCATCGAGAGAAACGGAAAGCTGGTGGGCTCGAGAATCATCGGACAAGCCTTCACCGGCTCCGGCTATTTTCACCCTAGGCCGTCCTCGGCGGGAACAGGTTATGATCCAACGGCGAGCGGTGGCTCGAACCTGGCACCTACCAACAAGAACTTAATCGAGCGGGTGAAAGCTGACGTGCAAAAGCTTCACGCAGAAAACCCTGACGCCGCGATTCCCGTGGATTTGGTGACTACCTCCGGTTCCGGACTGGACCCTGACATTTCTCCGGAGGCAGCGGAGTTTCAGATTTCTCGCGTGGCTCATGCGCGCAATATGACGCAGGAGGACCTGCGCGCACTCGTACTGAAGCACACCCAAGGACGCGACCTGGGATTTCTAGGGGAACCACGCGTGAATGTTCTGGAACTTAATCTTGACCTGGATAGCCACAACGGGCGCTAACACTCACGATTGTCGACGTTGATGTTTTTGAGATGGCATGTCTGGACTCTGAAATCGATAGCCCATCCAAGGTTCCGTCAATATGTAGATGGGATGGGTTGGGTCCTTCTCAATTTTCTTGCGCAGTTGACTGATCACTACTCGCAGGCTCTCTGTCTCCCCACCGTGATCGGGACCCCACGCCGTCTGCAATAACCTCTTATGAGTAACTGGCTTTCCTTGATGTATGACCAGAAGGCGAAGGACCTCGAACTCTTTGGGGGCCAAATGCACTCTTGCACCGCGGACGTTCATAGTTCTTTTTTCGAAGTCAATACTCAACTCAGGAAGTTCAATTCCTGGTAGCGACTCGGCAGGATTGGAGCGCCTCAATGCTGCGCGAATACGAGCGAGGAGCTCTCCGATCGCAAAAGGTTTAACGACATAATCATCTGCTCCGGCATCGAGCGCAGCGATCTTGTCGCGCTCAGCGTTGCGAACCGTCACCATTATGATAGGACCGTCAAACGACATTCGAATTTTGCTGCAAGCCTCAAGGCCGCTCATGCCGGGCATGTTGACATCCAAGAGAATGAGGTCAGGGCGCTCTGCGATGACCGTTTCGATCGCCTCTTGCCCGCTCTTTGCCTCTATGACCTCGTATCCATTACTGGAGAGAGTCGCTCGGAGGACGCGTCGGATTTGCGGTTCATCATCGACAACAAGAACGGTGGTGACATGCATCGTTGAAAGAATCCTGTTCGGTGACAAGAAACTGATAAATCGCTGTATCGCGCTACAGCCGGGATATTAGACGAAGAGAGCTAAAGAACGCCTGAGGGGAATATAAGGAGTTTGTAAGGGATGAAGATTTTGGATTTGCTATCGGCCGACAGAAACAATCAGGCCGCCTGCGATAATCAACAAGCCGTCAACAATAACGGGAATAGAGGGTTTTTCTGCGAAGGCGAGCCAAGCAATCGACTGGACTACGAGGAAGAAAATCGTTACGTAAACGCCTAGGAGACGCCCGAATTGCCACGGTGGCGCATTAACAATGTACCCGTATGCGGTTAAGATCAGACCGCCGGCAATAAAAAAACCGCAACGCTGTGTCATCGTTCGGTTGTGGAGCCCTGAACGCATCAGGGCATCACCGCCTGACTCCCGAACAGCAGCAAGAAACAGCAGCACCATTGATGTGCCATAGCGCATATGAGATCTCCTCGGCCTCGGAAGCTCGAAAATTATTTCTAGAACGAGTCCACTGAATAGGTGGAGACCCTAAAAATAGTACGGTCAAAGCGCTACCTGAGAATTGGGTACGATTTTCACCCTTCGTAAATTATCAACACCGTTGCCAGCGATGAAAGAGAGATATACCACAGGGCCGCAGCGGGCATGGCTGCTCGGCGCGATGAGGGTGGGAGCGAAACGGTCACAATTCCATGCAACAAGACCACACCGATGGCACACCAACGAACGGTGCTACGCTCATAAGATGTTATGAGGAAATAGAAGAGCACTAGTCCCGGTGAGTCGAAACAAACACTAGAAATGGGTTCTCGGCCTTGCCGCCTGCATTAACCAGGAAATTATGTGCATGAATTCTAGAAACTGTCGAGCTCCGCAGACTGCGAGCGGCTGAGAAGCCGAGCTCCAAGCTGCTCATATTCAGAAATGAGAAAGGAAGCGTCTTGTCCTGCCAGTGTAGCAGCGTCTATTTCCGTCTCCAGCAGGCTCGCAGTCGCGATATCCGTGCTGCATCCCACGCAGTAACGTTCAGTTCTGCCGGGAAGTTCAAACAACTCTTCAATTCGGCCACACACACTGCACTGCGAAGATAAGTCTTCTTCACAACCCTTCGGTCCCATTGTCATTGAAGTTTCTTTCCCGCTGCGACAACTTTCTGCCGCCTGTCGGCGTTGAATGCAGCCAAAAATGCCATTCGGAAGCTCAGTATAGAAAGTGGGGCGTAAAAAAGTCCTGAACGATTCATTAGGAAAGTATGAGTAGGAATTCGGAGTTCCCTTGGGTTCTTGCGTTGGCGTGGAGGGACCGTGGTCCGGCAAAACCGCAAAAATCACTATTCGAAAAAGCGTCAGGTCTCTAGCTTGAAGCGGGTGGACGCCAGCCGATACAGACGGCGCAACACGAGACGATTCGTGAGCACGACGATGGTGGCCATGATCAGCGTGGAGGCCAGCAGCACATCGAAGCGGCCCGAATCGCTGGCGCCACTAATGGTGCTGCCGAGGCCCGGGGCAGAAACGATGTGGCCCTGAAAATGGAAGTACTCGGCGGCTGTATGCCGCGTCCCCCTCGCGAAACTGCTATCGAGCGCATCTTTCGGGAAATCATGCGTCAGAAAATGCCGCTAGCCATCAGGGACATTTTACTCCGCAAACTCGTTGTCCCAAGTTTAAAACCCCAACCAAACGGTCGCGCCTAGCTTGGATGTTGAAACCGAGTATTTGAACGCCTGCCTGCATGGCGCGATTCTATTTGATAAAATTTTTCACCCAGGGCCAAGAATGATTTCACCGAAATACAATCCCGTGTGCAGTGGCCAGCCTATTTAAGGTACGTGTGGATGATTTGAATCATGTCCTCAGCCGCTTCCTGGCTGGATTTTGAATTCTTCGGCATGTGGTTGAGGATGTGGTCTTCCATCAGTTCCCCCATCAAGCTGTTGATCGCGCCACGGGCAGCCGCGAGACGACGCAGGATTTCGGAGCACTGCTCGTCGCCGTTTAATCCCTTGAGGACGGATTCGAGTTGTCCAATTACCTTCTTGGTTCGGTTGACCAGATCCAATTTTTCTCTGGAGGTGTGAGACATTTGTGTTGACTATCCTACCCGGCTAGGGTATTAGAAAGAGTTCCTACCCACTAGGGGTAGGGTACTTAGAGCAACGCTAGTATATATGGAAATGAAACCACAAGAACTAGAACCTCCAGGTAGCAGCTACCGCCTGGAACCCCGCGATTAGCGAGCCAAGCATCACGTATCCCTTGCGGTCCTGCTCGCTCTCGCGGAACACAAAAACATGAGCGAGTGGGAATCTCTCTGGCAACGACCCCCACCTGACAAATTAATTTCATTCCGCGAGAACTGTTCCTGCGCGATCAGGACAAGCCTGTGCGTCTTTCCGCTTTGCAGTTGAGGAACCAGCAGTGCCAGGAGGGAAAAATGCTTTGGCATCACTTCGCAATTCGATTGGGACTGGCTCTGGTTCTGGGGGCCTTTATCGGGGCCGAACGCCAATGGCGGCAGCGCATGGCCGGTCTTCGGACCAACGCTTTGGTGTCGGCAGGTGCGGCGATGTTCGTCATGCTTTCGGCGCTTGCTGCACACCCCGATGATAGTTTTCGCATCGCCGGACAAGTTGTTTCGGGCATCGGTTTTCTGGGGGCAGGGGTAATCCTGCGCAATGGGCTGAACATCACCGGCCTGAATACTGCAACTACGTTGTGGTGCTCGGCAGCTATCGGGACGCTGGTGGGATATGGGATGTACGGTTCTGCAGCCACGGGCGCAGTGGCTGTCATCGCCGCGAACGTCTGTTTGCGGCCCATCGGGAAGGCCCTCAACCGTGGAACGGGCACGGCCGATGCGGACATTACCTATCTGTTTCGGATCACTGCCCGGACTGAGCAGGAAGCTCACCTGCGTGCGCTTTTACTTCATTCGCTTGGGGGGCAGCCTCTGCTCCTCAAGTCCCTAAAGAGCGACGACGTTGAGCATGCGGACAAGGTCGAGGTGCAAGCCATCATGACGAGCACAGGTAGGCAGAACTTGCTTCTCGAACAAATTGTCAGCCGCTTGAGTCTGGAGCCCGGCGTCAGCGGAGTCAGCTGGGAGATCGTGGCTGAACATGAATAAAGGAAGGGAGGAAAAAACTTGGAAACGCATTTGAGCAGTGACGACAAGCCTGACCCTGGATGTGAGATGTCACTTGTCGTTCGTAAGCAGTGGTCGCTACCAATTCGCGAATAAATAAAGGGAGAAAATCATGTATGGCGTAAAAAAGAGAATCATGTTTCTGCTGATTGCAGTTTTTGTCGTTGCCGTCGCTGCCCGCGCGGAAGTTGGAGGAAAAATCACGGGTGTCGTCAAAGACCAAACCGGTTCGGCCATACCTGGCGCGACGGTAGTGATCACAAATACGCAAACCGGAACGAAACTGACCGCTACCACGGATCAAGAGGGTGTGTTCACGTTTCCTGTTTTGTCCGTCGGGCAATACCAGGTCGATGTGACTTCAGATGCGTTCCAACCCTACCGAAACTCGCGCCTGGTGATCGACATTAACAGCGCGCTCGTGTTGGACGTGACGTTACAAGTGAAGCAGCAAGATCAATCGATTGTGGTTACCGAGGGTGGCGCCCAAGTCGAGACCACCGACACCCAGTTAGGGCAAGTGCTGGGAAGTAAAAAAGTCACCGAGATTCCTCTGAATGGCAGGAGTTATACAGACTTGTTTGCCACACAAGTGGGTGTCACGCCACTGACGACGAGTGGTGCGGGAAACAGCACGTCGGGTGGCGGCTTTGGGACAGTTCCGGTCGCAGGGGCAACAAATACCGGCCAGTTTTCGATAAACGGCCAACGTGAGGATGCTAACGGCTTCTCCATCAACGGGGCGAATGTTCAGGAAGGCATCGGTCAGCAAGCCGGAATCATTCCGAACCTCGATTCCATCGCGGAATTTCGCATCCTCACCAGCAATACTGACGCTGAGTACGGAAATTACAGCGGTGGACTGATTAATGTGGTGACCAAGATCGGCGGCAACGCCTTCCATGGCTCGGGTTTTGAGTTTCTGCGCAACACCGCTCTTGATGCAAAAAACTACTTCTCCGCCCAGCGCTCGACCTTCCAGCAGAACCAATATGGAGGAACCCTGGGCGGGCCGATCAAACACAATAAGCTCTTCTTTTTCGGAGACTATCAGGGACAGCACACCAAGCAAGGCCAGGATACTGGAGTTGTTGCCGTGCCTTCGATGGCCAATCGTGCTGGCAATTTTTCCGATTCTCCCGTGTTCACCGGCAAAGTGAACGGGCCCTATCTGGCGCACACCCTTTCGAATCTTTTGGGTTACCAAGTGACGTCGGGCGAAGCCTTCTCCAGCGTCTTTCCCGGGAACGTCATACCGCAATCAGCATTTGCCATTCCAGCGACCAAGATGCTTCAGTACATTCCCTCTCCCAGTCTTGGAATGCAGGATTTCGAATCGACTTCTCAAGCTCTAACGATTCACGATGAAAAAGCGGCAGGCCGCGTCGATTGGAACACAGATCGCTCTGGCAATTTCTCGTTCTACTATTTCTATGACAAATACAATCTCGACAATCCTTATCCCTCCGCATTCGGCGGTGCAACAGTACCCAATCCAAACGGCGGAGCCTTCGACGCGACCTCGAGTGGTTTGGATCAATTGTTTGTGGTCAACAACACAAAGACCTTTGGTTCGACACTCGTCAATGAAGCGCGCTTCAGCGCGACACGCTTAAATAATAATCTTGGCGTTCCGCAGGGTGGTGTCGGCACCACCCCTAGCCAACAAGGAATTTCGACCGAGGGTCAGGGCATCATTCAGGGCGCACCGAGATTTGCGGGCGTGGAGACGCTGTACTTCAACTCCTTTACGACGGGAACGGAGCCTTTCTTTGTTGCCCAGGTCAATAACACCTTTGATGCAAGCGATACCGTTTCCAAGGTTAGAGGCAATCACACGCTTAAGACGGGTTTCGAATACATCTGGTACAAGGTGAAACAGAATCCCGACTTGGTTGCCAATGGAACATTTTCGTTCTTCGGCAGCGGCAATCAGTCCACCGGCAACGGCTTCGCCGACTTTCTGCTCGGCCTGCCCGATTTTTACTCGCAGCAGTCTTCCCCGGCATTCTACGAACGCGCGGCGAACGGCGGTATCTTCGCGCAAGACAGCTGGCGTATTCGACCCAACATCACCATCAACTATGGACTGCGCTGGGACTACATCACCCCTTGGGCCGAGAAGCACCATCAGACCACTACGTTTGTGCAAGGTGTAGAGTCAACTACATTCCCAGGTGCGCCACTTGGTTACCTGGTTCCGGGCGATCCATTGCCAAACGGTTCGCACATTCCTGCGGCGATCGCGCCGTCACCGCTGGATAACTTTTCACCGCGACTCGGGGTTGCCTACTCACCATCTTTTTCGCGCGGGTGGTTGAGCAAACTGACAGGCGGGCCCGGAAAGACCAGCATCCGTGCGGGTGCCGGGCGGTTCTTCACGGCCGTCGAAGGTCTGACCGTCGCCTATCCGACAGGCAATCCACCGTACGGACTGACCTACACGAGTCCCGAGGCACCGGTTATGGCCACACCTTTTGTGGGCGTACTGACTGGGACGAACTACATTCAGCAATTTCCGGTAAACGTTCCTCCGTACAACGTGTCACCCGCAAATCCCGACTCCAACGTAGACTGGTCGCGCTACACGCCCATTAGCGGAGCCGGGAGCGTGTATCCTCACAACAAGACGCCGTACACGATGTCGGCCAACTGGACAGTCGAGCGCCAACTTAGTTCCAAGACGGTCTTGAGCATCGGCTACATCGGCTCTCTTAGCCGTCATCTGCTTGCGGTTCACTCAGTGAGTCCTGGAAACCCGGCGCTGTGTCTTAGCTTGAGTCAGCCGCAAGATGTAATGCTCGGAACTCCCACGTGCGGTCCATTTGGCGAAAACACTGTGTACACACGAGCCAACGGAACGATCGTCAACGGAACCCGCTCCCCATATCCAAATACAATCGGCACCGACGCGGTGTACCAGAACTTGGGCAACGCCAACTACAACAGCCTTCAAACGACTCTCAAACGAACCGCGGGACCATTCACTTTCCTGGCCAGCTATACGTATGGCAAGTCGATGGACTGGTCCTCCAGCATTCAAGAACAGGTCAATCCGTTCGATTTCCGCGAGGAATACGCAATCTCCGCCTTCGACCTCAAACACAATTTCGTCTTCAGCGGCAACTACGAGCTGCCCATCGACAAATTGTTCCGAACATCAAACCGCCTCACGCAGGGCTGGGCAATTTCCGGAATCACCCGCTATGCCACTGGGTTGCCGGTCACGTTTCAGAGTTTCGGCGACAACGCACTGGTTCAAGTCCAGAACAATGGCGTCAATAGCGTTAGCATCGATCTTCCCGATTACAATCCCATTCTGGGTCCACTGGATATCAATCGCAATCCGCGCAACAATTCTCTGGCCTTTAACACGAAAATCTTCAGCCCGAACGCGCTAGGCACTTTTGGCAATTCTTCCCGCCGTTTTTTTTACGGACCGGGCATAGACAATTACGACATGGCTCTGCGAAAACTCACCAGGGTCACGGAATCCGCCTCACTGGAATTCCGATTCGAGACATTCAATACCTTCAACCATGCCCAATTCGACGGCGCGAGCGCCGTGGACGGTAACATCAACGATGCGACGTTTGGCCAAATCCTAAAGTCGCAACCGGGCCGCGTCGTCCAAGTTGCCCTGAAATTGAACTTCTAGAGAAGCAACCAGGAAGGATCCCGGCGAATGAGGTGAAAAATGGAGCAGGTGCCGTAGAAGCAGACGCTCGCACATGCGAGAACGTAGGGCTTAGAGCGCAGAGGCAGGAACTGGAATGACCCCTTGAATTGGCACACTCGCGATGGGCACACTCTCCGGGAGAGGAAACAGCAGTGGAGAGAAGAAAGCGATATTCCCGGAAGTTTCAGCGCATGGCTGTAGAGCGGATGAAGAGCTG
>Ga0210394_10003079_pt1 | contig 21600 bp, 16 predicted proteins | sample IncBWC12MmetaG_FD_160121 | JGI IMG/M metagenome (GOLD analysis project Ga0210394, IMG submission 160121) | Forest soil microbial communities from Barre Woods Harvard Forest LTER site, Petersham, Massachusetts, United States - Inc-BW-C-12-M | ecosystem: Environmental > Terrestrial > Soil >...
GCGCTGATGGTCAGCGACGCGGTGGAGCTCGATGTACCTGCCCTTGGAGACCTGGCGGTGAGCTTCTATTTGTCTGGAGACGTCCCGGCGACGTTTCTGGTCACGGGCCACCCGGTTTCGAGACAGACCACCTACATATCGCCCGCAGGCGACTTCACGGCATCTGCGGACATGCCCATCGGCACGACAAAGCTATCCTGGTACTTTCTGACGGGCGTGGAGGTGATGGCCCCGGAGCAAGTTGGGGCCATTGTCACGCTGGGCGATTCGATTACCGATGCGAACGTGTCGACGCCGGATATGAATCATCGCTGGCCTGATGAGTTGGCGCGCCGGCTTTCCGCCGCACATCGCCAGATCGGCGTGTTGAACGAAGGAACCGCCGGCAACCGGATTCTGCAGGATGTCGTCGGCGAAAGTGGATTGCATCGCTTCGACCGCGACGTTCTGTCCCAGCCGGGAGTGGCCTACGTGATCGTGCTCCTGGGCATTAACGACCTGCGCAATCGCAATCCCATTGCGGCGACCGCCGAGGACATGATCGCCGGATACAAGCAGATGATCCTGCGCGCGCACGCGCGCGGAATCAAGATTTTCGGCGGCACGCTGCTCCCGTTTGAGAACGAAACATTTACGCCGGGAGCCTACACCCCGGAGGGCGAAGCCAAGCGTGAGGCCGTCAACGAATGGATACGCACCAGCGGCGCCTTCGATGCCGTGATCGACTTTGAAAAGGCGTTGCGCGATCCCAGTCATCCCACGAGCCTGCTGCCCAAATACGACTGCGGGGACCATCTGCACCCGAGCGACCTCGGCTACCAAACGATGGGCGACGCGGTCGATTTGGCGCTGTTCAAGTGAGCGCAGTCTCTGCGTCGCAGCGAGGATTATTGCCAAAGGCGCATTATCGGAATACAGCTCCCAGTGTCCGGTAATCCCGTTTCTCAGGCCCAATGCAGTCTAAGCAGATATCGGCCATTCGTGCTATGAGTGATTGATGTGGCTTGATGTCGAGAATTTCTGCCAAAGCCATCGAACTCCACCTGAGACCAGAAAGACAATTGCTCCCGCCAAGACAATTCCTATTAAGGTGTACGCGGATGCGCCAGTCCAACCTTCAAAATCCACAAATGGCATCAGAAAGATTGTCAGCGCCAAACCAGACGCGAAGGTCACGATCCCTATTCTCACGTCGGCTCTTGATTTAAGGTTTGCGGCCAGCCCGAAACAGCCCGCTAGGCAAACATAAGCACCGACGAAGAAAATACTCCAGAAATGCCGACGGAAGGAGTCTGCCTCATATTGCCCCGAAAAATCCTTGTCGAGACGGAATGACCACACCAACATAACGAGCATTATTAGCAGGCCAATTGCGATTAGTAGCGAAAATAGCCCGCTGAAAACCAACCTTGCTCTCGTCATTGGAATTGATTAAAGCACAGACCCACACTGTGCCCAAGTCCCAACAGATCGTCCACCGCTCAGGCCAATTTGCCGACGTGGGCTTCCAGCAGCGACCAGGCGCGGTCGCCAATCGATTGTTTCCAATGGGCGTAGAACGGCGCCAGTTTGGCCCGGAACGAGGCCACGTCGGCGTCGTTGAAGAGCATCTCTTGCTGGGTGAGGCGGGCGTGCAGTTCTGTATTGAGCGAGGCAGCGTCGGCGCGCTGCAGGCGGGCAAACTTGGCCGCGTTGCGTTCGATGGATTGGCGTACGTCGGCAGGGAGCCCTTGCCAGACCTTGAGGTTGGCAAGGAAGTTGTGGCCCGACCAGGAGTGATTGGTCATGCTCATGTATTTCTGTATCTCGTAGAGATGAAAGAGTTCGGCGATGTCCAGCGGGTCCTCCTGTGCTTCGACTACGCCGGTTTTCAGCGCGTTGTACATGTTGTTGATGTTCATGCCCATGGGCAGGGCCCCGAGCGTTTTCCAGAATTCCAGGTAGATGTCGGTGCCGGGTGCGCGAATCTTCAGGCCCCGCAAATCATCGGCGTTGCGGACCGGCCGGGTGGTGCAGGAGATCTGGTGAAATCCGTTTTCGAAGCAGGCGCGCGGGACACAGTAGACGCCTTTGGCGCTCAATTCTTGGCCGAGGTAATCGCCGATATCGCCGTCCATCGCCCGGTAGACCTGCGCCTGTGTGCGAAAGGCGAACGGCGTGGCTTGCACGTTGGCTGCGGGCACGATCGCTGCCAGACCGTTACCGCTGAGCGCGAAGAATTCCAATTCTCCGCGGACCAGCAGATCGAGCGGGTCGGGGTCGCCGTCCTTGAAGTGATTATTCTCGGGAAATATTTCGACCTGGACGCGGCCGCGTGTTTCTGCTTTGACCGCGTCCCACATCTGCACCAAGCGCTTGTGCAGTGAACTATCGGTGGGCTGATTGTGGTACTGGCGCATGGGGAAGTCGACTGCGAAAGCGCGCCCCGTGGCCAGGAACATTCCGCCGGCTGCGGCCAGGCCCAGCGTAAAGCTTCTGCGCGTCATGGGGGAACCAGTCATGGGGATGTCCTCTCCTAAGAATTTGCAATCGAAATTTCTGATTTGGGCCGCTGTCTCCCGCATCGTATGCTTCTCCTGTCCTCGAAACAACGAATTCGGCGAGGTGGTGGACCAACTCTGTGTTGCTCTGTTTGAGACTGTGTCGCCCCTTCGGGGCTTTCCTTCCCATTGCAACGATTCCCAGCGCTTCCGCGCTGGGCTACATTGTGGCGTCCCTCCGGGACTCACAGCAACACACAATTAGCCCATCGCCGGCGCCAGAGCAGGGACTCGCGGCAAATTCATTGTGTCAACGGGTAGGAGTACCGTACTATGCGTGACTCAGAGACTCCAAACCGGAAATCCATTCTACGTGGCTGCCAATCCTAGCGAGCGCCTCGAACGAGCCGGAGATCCAGGACTATTCCGATGCAGCCCTATGACCTGATCGTTATTGGCTCCGGGCCGGGAGGCCAGCGCGCCGCCATCCAGGGAGCGAAGGCGGGGAAGCGCGTCGCGATCATCGAAAGGCAGAGCGCCATCGGCGGCGTGTGCGTCAATACCGGAACCATCCCGAGCAAGACCATGCGGGAAGCCGTTCTGCATCTATCCGGCTTCTATTCCAAGAATTTCTTCGGAGCCAACCACGCCACTACGGAAAACGTCACCATGGCGGACCTTAATTTCCGTGTGCAACGCGTGGTCGAGAACGAGGTAGCCGTCACCCAAGATCAGCTCAAGCGCAACGGCGTCGAGGTCATCCACGGGGTCGGAACGTTTGTAGACGCGCACCACCTGCGCGTGGAGAACGGCCACGCCTTCGCCGATTTTGAAGGCGAATACATCGTGATCGCCACCGGTACCAAGCCGGCGGTGAATGCCAAGGTGCCCATCAACGGCCGCACCATCATTAATACCGACCAAATCCTGAGCATGCCGCAGATTCCGAGGACGCTGATCGTCGTGGGCGGCGGCGTGATCGGCGTCGAGTACGCCTGCATGTTTGCCACGCTCGGCGTGCGCGTCATCATTGTCGAAAAGCGGCCGCGCTTGCTCGAATTTGCCGATGGGGAGATGGTCGAAGCGCTCAGTTACCAGATGCGCGATCACCGCGCCACCATGCGCCTAAACGAGGAAGTCGAAAGCGTGGAAGAGCTACCCGACGGGAAAGTGGCCGCCAACCTTGTAAGCAAGAAACGTATCAACGGGGATGCCTTGCTCTATGCCGTCGGCCGCCAGGGCAACGTGAATCGGCTGAATCTGGCTGCAGCCGGCATCGAGTCCGACGCTCGGGGCCGTATTAAGGTCGACGGCGATTTCCGCACCAATCAACCACACATCTTCGCAGTGGGCGACGTCATCGGTTTTCCCAGCCTGGCGTCTGTCTCGATGGAGCAAGGGCGCATCGCCGCCGCACGCGCCTTCGGTCTGCCAGTGCAGACCGATCCTGAGAGCTACCCTTACGGGATTTACACGATCCCGCAGATTTCCTTCATTGGGAAGAGCGAGGAGCAGCTCACCGACATCGATGCTCCCTATGAGGTCGGCGTGGCTTACTACCGCGAAATCGCCCGCGGTCAGATCTCCGGTCACACGGAAGGCCGCCTCAAAATCCTTTTCCATCGCGAAACGTTGGAATTGCTGGGCGTGCATATCTTCGGGGAAAACGCCGCCGAACTTCTGCACATCGGCCAGGCGGTCTTCAAGCTCAAGGGCAAGATCACTTATTTCATCGACACAGTCTTCAACTATCCTACGCTGGCCGAATGTTACAAGACCGCCGCGTTTAACGGCCTCAACCGTCTGGGCGGATAATCGCAAACCGAGAAGGCCTCGACCGGCAGCCGATACGAGCTGTGAGTGGGTACAATTACCCGTCTGAGCGTTCCGCATCGGTCACATTCCTACACCTGAAAGAAGCCGGCGCCATCGCGCAAAACAGTTCTAAGTAGCTGGAAATAGGTAACTAAGCATTGGGTCTATGACTTGCTCCTTATAGCTGTATCGACGGAGGAGAGCCATGCCCCATTCCATGAGAAGGGCCGCGAAAACCGCACTCCTTGCGGGCGTGCTTTTGTTGGGAGCGCCAGTCATGCGCGCTCAAAGTTCCGCTGGAATCGAGATTGGCCCGCCGCCCTTTCCCCGTATCGTTAGTACCGCCGGGCAGGTAAGTCCCGGCCCAGCGTTCGTGTGGATCGCAGGCTACTGGTATCCAGTGGAGGGGCATTACGTATGGCGTGATGGTCATTGGACTCGGCCTCCGCATCCTGGAGCCGCTTGGGTGCCGCCTCACCACGACGGTCACCGATACTTTCCGGGTTATTGGGAAGAGAAGCGTACCCGCGCTGAGCGCGACCGCCGTTCGGAAGGCGACGGCGATTCCCGGGAGCGAATCAAGGCTATCAATACCGCCAAATAATCGCGCCCCTCGGTAAATTCAAATTATCGGAAGATGGGCCAGCCTTAGCGCCGGTTTCCGAGAATATGTCTCAGGACCTGGCGTGTTCACGGTTGTCTTTGAAAGGGACATGCCCAGCAAGCAAGACGCAGACTCTACATTTCCCATCGTAAGAGCGAACGCCCTGCCCACCTCCGTCGGACGAGTCCCTAAGCATCTGCGATGCTCCGCATAGAGCAGATGTGTGCGCATGCTCGATAACTTCGAGGGCACGCTCCGACGGATGTCGATAGTGCTACGGGAGGATCTAATGCAAGATGGATGAGATAGAACGCAGGTATTCTCAATCATTTGCGGACGGCATTTTCGGTGAAACTATCCCCCTTCCATCGCCGAAGCGCGCAAGAGGCTGTCCGCCACGGCTGGCGCCGCGTCGAACACCGGCAATGGTGGCTGGCATCTTCCGGGATAATAGTCTCCCTTGTGCTGACGTTTGGACTGGCGTCCTTCCTCCTTCTTGCAATCGCGCCGGGGCAGCAGCTCTACAGCAATATTGACCCGCATTGGGCCGTGCGAATGCTGATCGGCTTGGTGTTGCTGTTCGACGTCTATGCCATATTTCAGCAAGTCGAGATTTACAGATTTCGCAGACAAATCGCCGAGCGCGAAGAGCTTTTCGGCCTCATTGGAGAGAGTGCCGCTGACATGATTGCGGTTGTGGACGTAAACGGCCGCCGATTGTACAACAGCCCGTCGTACCAAAAGCTTCTGGGTTATTCAGCCGAAGAGTTGGGCAGCACCTCCTCGTTTGAACAGATTCATCCCGACGACCGCCAAAAGGTCGCCGACGCCGCCAGGGATGCTCGGCAATCCGGCGTCGGCCGCCGGGTCGAGTACCGATTCCGCCACAAAGACGGACACTGGCTGATATTGGAATCGACGGCCAGCGTCGCCAAGGGCGGCAACGGCGAATCCGAAAAACTTGTCATCGTCAATCGAGACATCACGGAGCGCCGGCAACTGGAGACACAGCTTTCTCTGTCCCAGCGGATCGAGGCCATCGGCAGGCTTTCCGGCGGAGTCGCCCATGATTTCAACAACCTACTGGGAGTCATCATCGGCTACAGCGAAGCCTTACAACAGCGTATGAGTCCGGACGATCCGTATCGTGAGGCCATCGATGAGATTCGAAACGCCGGTCAGCGGGCGGCTTCCTTAACCCAACAACTTCTGGCGTTTAGCCGCAAGCAGGTTCTCGAACCGAAGGTCCTGGATCTGAACACGATTGCTTCCGAGGTCGAAAAGATGCTAGCTCGGCTGATCGGCGAAGACATCAGTTTGAAACTCGTCTTGTCCTCCGACCTCGCCAAGGTGAAAGCGGATCGAAGTCAAATCGAGCAGGTGCTCTTGAATCTCGCTGTAAATGCCAGGGATGCCATGCCGCAGGGGGGGAAGTTGGTCATCGAAACGGCCAATGTCGCACTCGATGAGACCGCCGCCCGGCGCCGGCCATACCTTGTTCCAGGGCGATACGTCTTGCTGAGAGTCACCGACACAGGATGCGGAATGGATGCTGCGCTGCAAGCGCACATATTTGAGCCATTTTTTACAACCAAAGGAAAGGGCAAGGGCACCGGGCTCGGCCTAGCTACAGTGTACGGCGTGATCAAGCAAAGCGGCGGCTACATCGTGGTGGATAGCGAGGTGGGCAGCGGCAGCACCTTTGAAATATACCTTCCTCGTGTGGACGAGAGTCTGGAAGCCCCTTCGGAAAGCAAGCCCTTGGCCGACCGCGGCCGGGAGCAACGGACAATTCTGCTCGTCGAAGACGAGCACTCTCTTCGTAAGTTGACCGCGAGAACGCTCAAGGAAATTGGCTACGCTGTCTGTGAAGCCCAAGACGCGCTCGAAGCACTCGAGATTGCCAAGCGAAGTGAAACTGTGATCGACCTGCTGCTGACCGATGTGGTCATGCCGGGAATGAGCGGGCCATCTCTTGCCAGAACTTTGTCACCCTTGCGGCCGGAAATGAAAGTGCTCTACATGTCCGGGTATACCGACGGAGAAATCGCCCCGCACGGAGTGCTGGAAGCGGGGACGTCGATTCTTCGCAAGCCTTTCACACGAGATCAACTCTTGCGCCAAGCAGAGGAAGTCCTTACCGGGATTGCGGTGGGGCACGACCGCTAGAGACAAGGCGGACAGGGGAGGAGTACGAATTCGACCATGAGACTCGTAGTCATTGATGACGATCCCAAGAACCTGAAACTCGTGGAATTCGTCCTCGCGAACGAGGGACTGGAGATTCACACGGCCTCCGCTCCACAGGCCGGCATGGAATTGATCCGTCGCTTGCGCCCGGAGATCGTTCTCCTGGACCTGGTGATGCCGGGCGTGCAAGGAATGGAGATGCTGGAGGGAATCGTCGAATTCGATTCTGCCATCGACGTGATTCTGATCACGGGCCACTACTCGACCGAATCCGCTGTGGAAGCGATTCAAAAGGGAGCGTCCGACTACTTCCCAAAACCATTCTCCGCTGAAAAGCTGCAACAGAGAATTCGACAGCTGGTCGAGGATGCCCGCCGGCGGCAGCGAGGTTCGAAGCTCGAAGATGACCTCCTGCAGAACTTCGAGTTCGAAGGCATGGTGGGCCGCAGCCCCTTGATGCTGGACCTTTTCTCGAAGATCCGGCGTATCGGTCCGCATTTCCGAACGGTTCTGGTCACGGGCCCCACCGGAGTGGGTAAAGAACTGGTTGCTAAAGCTCTGCACCAGGCCAGTCCGTTCCACGCGGGACCTTTTGTCGCTTTGAACTGCTCAGCCATCTCCGAGAATTTGGCGGAAAGTGAACTGTTCGGCCACGTCAAGGGAGCGTTCACCGGCGCCCAGCAGGAAAAGGCCGGTGTCTTCGAGTACGCCGATGGTGGAACGGCAATGTTGGATGAGATAGGCGACATGCCCTTGGCGATGCAAGCGAAGTTGCTGCGCGTTCTCCAGAATCAGGAGTTCCAGCGTGTGGGATCCCCGGCCGTCCGCAAGGCGGACGTTCGCGTGGTGGCCGCCACTAACCGCGACCTTTCCGAGATGGTCGCACAACGCAAGTTCCGGGAAGATCTGTATTTCCGCCTGTGTATGGTCGAACTGAAGATACCTTCTCTGGCGGAACGACTGGAAGATCTGCCGCTGCTCGAGCGTCATTTCCTGAAGCACTTCGCGGCACAGTACAACAAGCCCTTCACGGGGCTAACTCGGCGTGCGCAGGCCGCGCTGGCGCGCTATTCATGGCCGGGCAATGTTCGGGAACTCGAGAACGTCTTCGGACACACCTGCATGATGACGGAATCCGACGTGATTGATATCCGAGACCTTCCCGAGCGGCTCTGCAATTCTGCCCCAGCCGGATCCCGGCAAAGCGAATCTCTCCTATCGATGGACCAGGTCCAGCGATTGCACGCCCGGCGCGTCTTGGACCATGTGGGCGGTAACAAGGCGCGAGCGGCGCAAATACTAGGCATCAGCCGCACTTACCTCTACCAACTTCTCAAGGAAGTTGGGCAGGAGGAACCACCGGATTCCGACGAGGAGCTATTTCAACCGCACGGTTCGGGCTCAAAGAGTGGATAGGTTCTACCTGTAGTCACCGCGTACACTCCGTGTGCCACGTGAACATCGGCGCAGCCGCTCCACCACATACCCTGGCTAACTGTCTTTAAATAAGTAACATACGGGCTACTGGAAACGGCCACCCGCGTGCTATTTCACTAGCCGGAGCGAAGGGAGGGAGCCTAACATGGGATCGGCAACGACAGTCGTGGAATCCGGTGAAGCACTCGTTGGGGGCGCCGTACAAACCGAATTCGTGGAACGCCGGCTGGGGCCGCGGTACCAGTTCACGGCCACAATTGAGTTGGTGGATTTGAAGTCGCGAACGAGGGTGCAGGCGCGCACATCCGATCTGAGCCGAGGTGGTTGCTACGTCGATACAACCAACCCTCTTCCTGTCGAGAGCGCCGTCAAGATGCGATTGACGCAAGAAAACCGGTCCTTCGAGGCAGAAGCCAGAGTCGCGTACTCCCTGCCGGGGATGGGCATGGGGCTGGCATTCACAAGCGCCACCGCCGCGCAAATGGAGGTGTTGACCAGGTGGCTAGGAGAATTGAGCGGCGAACTGACAGTCGAACTCAGCGACTCCGAGCCCCGCCAGCAGGCCGCAGGTTCGAAAGGGCCGAACCACGATCCTTCCTACGTCCTAAGCACCCTGCTGATCGAACTCATGCGTGGGGGCCTGTTGTCTAACGAGAAAGGCAAGGCCATGCTCGACCAGTTGCTGCAGACGCGCTCCTGATTCGTGGCCCTCTAGGACAAGTAAGTGGCGTTCGAAACGACGGGAGAGCGAAGGGAGCCTAACATGGGATCGACAACGACAGTCGGGGAATCCAGCGATGCGGTCGTTGGGAGAGGCGTCCAAATCGAATCTGTGGAACACCGGCTGGAGCTGTCACCAACCTCTTTCAACCGGGGGTTCGACATTGAATTGTTCGGAGCCGACCTTGATGGACGCCAATTCGTCGAACAAACTCGGGTAATCGTCAGAGATCGAGATGGCGTGACCGTCGTTTCGGAGAACAAACTAGCTCCTGAATCCGAGGTGATTGTTCGCAATCCGGTGACCAACGAAGAAGCGGTCGCTCGCGTGATAGATCTTATTCAAGACGCCGATGTCGTTCGCACGTACGGCATAACTTTCATCGATCCGTCAGTGAATCTGTGGCATATCGATTTCCCAGTAGTACAGGCCAAAGAGACAACTCTTATGGAATGTAGCCGTTGTTACGTCGTTGACGCCGTGCTGCTTAGCGAAATTGAAAGGAAGATCGTTGAATCGCGGAAAGCGCTAAGGCGGCACTGCGCGTGTGACAATTCCTCGACAATCTGGAAGCCGACGGATCGAAGGGTGGCGGAACAAGGGGCCGTAGAAGGCGGAGGCACAGATCCGCAAACCATCCCTCCTGCGGTTGAACCGACCACACGAGCCGCTCAGGAAAGACGAAAAGAAAGACGCACGGCTATGAAAGCCGTTGCTTGCATTCGATGCTACGGTGAAGAAGTAGTCGTAGAGTGTGAAGATGTGTCTCGCGGTGGGTTTCGCTTTAAGAGCAGCAAGGCGTATCGGGAAGAGACGATGATCGAGGCCGCGGTACCATACGCGAAAGGCAACTTCAACATATTCGTAAGTGGACAAATTGCCTATCAACAGGAATTGTCCGGCGGGTTTTACAGCCACGGCGTAGCTTATTTGAGGTCCGTCAAAACACCGGCTTCGAATAGTCTCTGACGTGTAATTCTGAGGTACAGACGCTGAAACCCTGCTGCTCGGCAATCTGAAAAGCCCTCAAACGGGGACCACAATAACGTCATATGAAATTAGGTTTGCGCTGCCGCTTTTCTTGCGAGGTTCTCTTTAGATTCGTGCCACCGTCACCCTTCTTAAGTGCAGCAGATTCAGTCAGCCTTTGTTAAAGGACCTTGCATACGGTGTACCTCTGGCGAGCCCAAGTCCGCTTCTCGGAAAGTGGTCCGCCGCCGCATTCTTACTTTCGTTGACAACCTGAGAAAGCCGGTGCTACTCTTCGCGTCAGTCGGATTTTTGCACGCCGCCCCGGCCGTTCGCCCGTCAAGCGCCGGCTCAGGGTAAACAGGAGTTGCCACCATGGCATACACGCTCAAAGTCAACGGCCGTTCGACTAGTGTGGATGTGCCCGCGGACACGCCCATGCTCTGGGTGCTGCGGGACGTCCTCAGCCTTAAGGGAACCAAGTACGGTTGCGGTATCGGCCAGTGCGGCGCCTGCACGATTCACCTCGGCGGAGAAGCCGTGCGCGCTTGCCAGACTCCGGTGGCATTTGCCGCCAATAAGGAAGTGACTACTCTCGAGGGTCTGTCGGCCGACGGTACGCACCCCTGCCAGCTTGCCTGGCAGGAGTTGGACGTGCCGCAGTGCGGCTACTGCCAGGCCGGACAGATCATGTCGGCGGCGGCGTTGCTCACGAAAAAGCGCAACCCCAGCGACGCGGATATTGACGCCGCGATGAACGGCAACCTCTGCCGCTGCGGCACCTATCTGCGAATTCGCCAAGCCATTCACCGGGCAGCGGCGATCGCTTCCAGTTCCGTTGCTAAACCCAGCCAGTCGGCCGAAATTCTGGCCCCGAGCCGGTAGGGTCCGGGCTGAACTTGCAGCCCGGTCAGAACTAAGGAGAAGCCATGGAGACTACACAGCTTACTCGTCGCAGTTTTCTCCGGGTGACCGCGCTGGGCGGAGGCGGCATGCTGCTGGCGCTGTACACGCGCCCGGTGGCGGACCTGCTGGCACAAGGGCCGCAAGGACAAGGGCCCGCGGCCGGCTATGCACCGACGGCGTTCATTCGCGTGGACGCCAATGGCGTCATCACCATCATGGCCAAGAATCCCGAGGTCGGCCAGGGCGTGAAGACCCATCTGCCCATGATTATCGCGGATGAACTGGACGTTGATTGGAAAGACGTGAAGCTCGAACAGGCCGATCTGGACGAGACCAAGTTCGGCCCGCAGCGCGCCGGCGGCAGCACAGCCACGCCGACCAACTGGGATCCGCTGCGCAAGGTGGGCGCGGCCGGCCGGCAACTGTTCATCGCCGCTGCTGCGCAGACGTGGAACGTGCCGGAAGCGCAGTTGACCACGGGGTCGGGACGCGTGATGCACAGCGCGTCGAATCGCTCGATGAGCTATGGCCAACTCGCCGCGAAAGCCGCGACGATGGCGCCGCCGAGTCTCGACGCCGTGAAGCCGAAGGATCCGAAGGATTACAAGATCATCGGCAAGCCGACCAAGGGCGTGGACAACGCCCGGATCGTCACCGGCAAGCCGACCTACAGCATCGATTTCACCGTGCCGGGGATGCTGTTCGCCGTGTACCAGAAGTGTCCGGTGTACGGCGGCAAAGTAGCGAATGCCAATCTCGATGAGATTAAGTCGATGCCGGGCGTGAAGCACGCTTTTGTGGTCGAAGGCGGTACCGACCTTGCCGGGTTGCTTCCCGGCGTGGCCATCGTCGCCGACACCTGGTGGCAGGCCAACGTCGCACGGCAAAAACTCCTGACTTCGATCAAATGGGACGAGGGTCCGACGGCGTCGCAGAGCAGCGCGGGTTTCGCGCAGCAGGCGGATCAATTCTCCAAGGGCACGCCTGCGATTAACCTGCGCACCGACGGCAACGTCGCGCAGGGCATGCAGGGAGCCGCCAAGGTAGTCGAGGCGGCGTACTCGTATCCGTTCCTCTCGCACGCGCCGCTCGAGCCGCAGAACTGCACCGCGCACTTTCAGGACGGGAAGCTGGAAATTTGGGCGCCCTCGCAGACGCCCGCAGCGGGCCGCCAACTGGTGGCTCGCACCCTGGGCATTCCCGAAAGCGCCATCACGCAGCACCAGATTCGCGCCGGCGGCGGGTTCGGCCGGCGACTGACGAACGATTACATGGCCGAGGTTGCCTGGATCGCCAAGACGGTGGGCGTGCCGGTCAAGCTCCTGTGGACGCGCGAAGACGATATGGCGCACGATTTCTACCGACCCGGCGGATTTCATTACCTCAAGGCCGGGCTCGACGCGTCAGGGAAGATCGTCGCGTGGAACAATCACTTCGTCAGCTACGGCCAGGGCGACCAGTTCGCCAATTCGGCCAATATTCCGGGGAATGAATTCCCGGCGACGTTCCTGCCGAATTACAGTTTGGGAGCTTCAATCATCCCCTTCGGCATTCCCACCGGCGCTATGCGCGCGCCGCGCACCAACGCCTACTGCTTCGTCTTCCAGTCGTTCCTGGACGAACTGGCGCACGAAGCCGGGAAGGATCCGGTGCAATTCCGCCTGGACCTGCTGAAACAGGCGCGCGTGGGCACACCGCAGGATCAAAATTTCAATGCCGATCGGATGCGCGGAGTGCTCGAGCTCGTCGCGGAGAAATCCGGCTGGGGCTCGAAGACTCTGCCGCGCGGCACGGCCATGGGCGTGGGCATACAGTTCGCGCACCTCGGGTATTTTGCGGAAGTGGCGCAGGTCAGCGTGGATGCTGGCAGCAAAGTAAAGGTGCAGAAGGTGTGGGTGGCCGCCGACATCGGGAGCCAGATCATCAATCCCAGCAACGCGGAAAATCAGGCGCAAGGCTGCGTCATCGAAGCCATGAGCCACGCCATGGGATATGAGATCACGATCAATGGCGGGCGGGCCGTGCAGACCAATTTCCATCAATATCCGCCGTTGCGCCTGGTGCAGGCGCCGCCGGAGATCGAAGTGCACTTTCTGACCACCAACAATCCGCCGACCGGCCTTGGTGAACCGGCGTTGCCGCCGATGATTCCGGCGCTGACCAACGCCATTTTCGCCGTAACCGGCAAGCGCATTCGCACCCTGCCGCTGTCGAAGAGCGGCTTCAGCTGGGCGTGAAAACTGCGTCGCCGCGAGCCTCTCCCGGCGAAAGGACCCTCGCGAAAAAAGTGGGCAGAACTCGGGTTTGGTCTGAATCGATCGGGGTGCGCCGCCGCAACAACGGGGCGGGAAGTTACCGGCCCAAGATCAGGCCGGCGGGCTCGCCGATCGCCGCTGCTGGAAACATTCGCGGCAGTACACCGGGCGACCCTGCGTCGGCTTGAAAGGGACGGTAGTCTCCTTCCCGCACTGCGAACAGGACGTCCGGGTTTCGCTTCGGGGAGCGCCGGAACCCTGCCCGGTGTTTTCGTTGCGCTTACTCTTGCAAGCCTTGCATCGCTTGGGCTCGTTGCGGAAGCCCTTGTCGGCGTAAAACGCCTGCTCGCCGGCTGTGAAAACGAACTCCGAACCGCAGTCCACGCACTTCAGGAACCTGTCTTGATACTCCATCGGCTGCTCCACGACCCGCGCTGGTGGCGGGGCGAGCGGCGTCTTCGCGTCAGCCGGGCTGCGGGATCCTCCGTCAGGCGGAAGGTCCCGCAGCCCGGAGTCGAAGAGCCTGCCAATACCTCACCCGGGGAGAAACCACAACCCACTAATCGTGCTCTCGTCTCTGCTTCTTGCGCAGACGCTTCCTGGAAAGCGCCTGCTTGGCCCGGCGCTTTTCACCGGGCTTCATGTAATAACTGTGCTTTTTGATTTCCTTGATGATGTCCTCTTGCTGGACCTTGCGCTTGAAGCGGCGCAAAGCATTCTCAAGGGACTCACCTTCCTGAATTACAACTTCCGCCACGCGAAATTCACCCCCCGCCTTGACTGCCATGACCGTTGGAGATTATCCCAGACCGAGCCGGAAATAGGTGCAATCATTCACGCCACCCCTGTTTGCGGGCTGTTCTAGCGAAGCCTGAGCTTTAAGTCAAGCACTCTTTGGCTGCGCTTCGCGCCAGGCGAGGATGCTGCTAAAATGTCCAGCCCATGTCCCTGATGCGCGACGCCGTCGGTATCCTGCTCGCTGGAGGTCAGGGCGAACGGCTGTGGCCGCTCACGCGCGATCGCGCCAAGCCCGCGGTTCCCTTCGGCGGCATCTACCGGATCATCGACGTGACGCTGTCGAATTGCATCAACAGCAATTTGCGGCGCGTTTTCGTTCTGACGCAATACAAGGCGCTCAGCCTGAATCGCCACGTGCGCCAGGGCTGGTCGGTTTTGATGGGGCTGGGCGAATACATCGAGATTCTCGCGCCGCAAATGCGGGTTTCGGCCAACTGGTATCTGGGTACCGCGGACGCTGTCTATCAGAATATCTACTCGATCGGCAGCGAACGCTCCACCTACGCCATCATTCTTTCCGGCGACCACATCTACAAGATGGACTACGGCAAGATGCTGCAGCAGCACGTGGACGCCGACGCCGACGTGACCGTCGCCACCATCGAAATGGAGCGCGCCGAAGCAGTCGGACGGTTCGGCGTCATCGAAACGGACTCGCAGTGGCGCGTGCTGGGCTTCCAGGAAAAGCCGTCGGATCCCAAGCCCTCGTGCGTGCATCCCGAAAAGGTCAACGCCTCGATGGGCGTCTATATTTTCAGCACTCAGTTTCTGATTCCCATCTTGATTGCGGACGCGGAAAATCCCCAGTCGACGCACGATTTCGGACGGGACATTTTGCCGCGCATTCTTGCCAAGTACCGGGTCTTCGCGTTCAACTTTGAGGACGAAAACCGCAGCGGCCCGCAGTACTGGCGCGACGTGGGAACGACCGACGCCTACTACGACGCGAATATGGATTTGGTCGCGGTCACGCCAATTTTCAACTTGTACGACCACAGCTGGCCGCTGCGCACCTGGCAGCATCAGTATCCACCGGTGAAAACGGTTTTCGCCGACGCGGATCGCACGGGCCAGGCGATCGACTCTATCGTTGGCGCGGGCTCGATCCTTTCCGGCGGCCGCGTGCACCGTTCGGTCCTGGGCTACGATGTGCGCGTGAATAGTTACTGCGAAGTTGAAGATTCCATCATTTTCAACCACGTCAATATCGGCCGCTATTCTCGCATCCGCAATGCCATCGTCGATCGCCATGTGATTCTGCCGGAACACACGGAAATCGGCTTTGACCCGGTCGAGGACCGCAAGCATTATCATCTGACCGATAGCGGCGTCGTGGTGGTGGTTCGCGACGAATCCATGATTGAGGAGCCGGAATAAACTCATGCCCAAGATCGCCCGTGTCATCGGACGGCAAATTCTTGATTCGCGCGGCAATCCCACGGTGGAGGCTGACGTCATTCTGGAAGACGGCACGCGCGGCCGTGCAGCGGTTCCTTCGGGCGCCTCCACGGGCGAGCACGAAGCGCTCGAATTGCGTGACGGGGACAAGACCCGCTATCTCGGCAAAGGCGTGCTGCGTGCCGTTGAAAATGTGAAGGGCGCGATCGCTGAAACCGTTGCGGGCATGGACCCCGTCGACCAGACCGCGCTGGACAGGCGCATGATCGAAGCCGACGGCACGCCCACCAAGAGCAAGCTGGGCGCGAATGCCATCCTGGCGGTATCCATGGCCGCCGCGCGCGCCGCTGCCGCCGCCGAGCGGCAACCGCTGTACAAATACCTTTCCCGCTACTCCAGCGACCGCTCGGCGAACATGCTGCCGGTTCCCATGATGAACATTTTGAACGGCGGGGCGCATGCTGATAATTCCGTGGACCTGCAGGAGTTCATGGTCATGCCGGTGGGCGCTCCGAGCTTCAGCGAGGCTCTGCGCATGGGCGTCGAAGTTTTTCATCATCTGAAAGCCGTCCTGCAGAAACGCGGTTATTCGACGGCAGTGGGCGATGAAGGCGGCTTCGCGCCCAATCTGAAATCCAACGAGGAAGCCGTCGAAGTGGTGCTCGAAGCCATTCACGCGGCGGGCTACACTCCCGGCAAGCACGCCGCCCTGGCGCTCGATCCGGCCTCCAGCGAATTCTACGTGAAGTCCACGGGCCGCTACGTTTTCAAAAAGTCCGATAAGTCCTCGCGCACGTCGGAGCAGATGACCGCGTTCTGGGAGTCCTGGGTTCGCCAGTTTCCGATCGTTTCGATCGAAGATGGCCTGGCGGAAGACGACTGGGCCGGCTGGAAACATCTCACGCAGGAACTCGGCAAGAAGTGTCAGTTGGTGGGCGACGACCTTTTCGTCACCAACACCACGCGTCTGCAGCGCGGCATCTCCGAAGGCGTCGCCAATTCTATCCTCATCAAGCTGAATCAGATCGGCACGGTGACCGAGACCATCGAAGCCATCGAGATGGCCCGCCGCGCCGGATATACGTCCATCGTGTCGCACCGCTCCGGCGAAACCGAAGATGCCTTTATCGCCGATCTGGTCGTGGCCACCGGCAGCGGACAGATCAAGACCGGCTCGGCTTCGCGCACCGACCGCGTCGCCAAATACAATCAGTTGTTGCGCATCGAGGAAGAATTGGGCGCCGCCGCGCGGTTCCCAGGCCGCGCCGCGCTCAAGGCCCGATAGTTCGGGGGCGCGAATACCTCAAGGCAAGAGGCCGGTGCTCCCACCCTCTCTGGGATTCGGCTAGTGGGTCATGCTGTAGATCAAATAGTTGAGGAATAGGTGAATGCCTTGCTCGGAGTACTTTTGCGGATATTGGGGATTGTCCATGTGCTCCAGTGAGTCGCCTACGTCCATGTTGTTACAGATGGCCACCATCACTCGCCCCTTGTCGTCATAGATCGCGCGCCAGTGAGGGACGTAGCCATCGTGTTCGTAGGTCCGCCCGCTATAGATGAACTGTAGTCCCGGCACTTGCACCCGGTCGGTCAAATCCCACAGCGTATGGAAGATCGGATCGTCGTTGGTTATTTCGACGATCCGGCGGTCGGGAAAGACGCGATGCATGCTGGCATAAAACGTGTTCCATTCGACCGTCCCATGGAAATCGTCCACCATGAAAAAACCGCCGCGCAGCAGAAAATCGCGTAATTTCGCCGCCTGGGAGTCGGTGAGCTCCCAGCTTCCCACCTCGACTGCGTACAGATATGGATAGAAATAGACGTCGTCGCCGTCGTCCAGGTTCACCGGCTGTTCCACCGATCGCGCGGCAATTCGCGTGAGGCGCCGAATCGCGGCCGAGATGCGCCGGTCGGCGCGTGGGTAGTCAATCGTCCAGCTGGTATCTCCCTCGAGCCAGTCGTGGTTGAGCCCATACTGATAGCACGGAACTGAGCTCTGCTCCGTTGGACAGTTGACGTCTGCGGGGGGGTACATCAAGCGCGCAAAGGCCCATTCTCCCGGCTCTTTGTAATCCGGGGGAATCGGCATGGGATTCTGCTCGAAGTCGGGGTACTCCCGGAAGGGCCTCGGAAGTTGGTACTGTTGTGCCGGATTATGTGCCCACACAACCTCTACCAGAGCGAAGCCCACAAGGGCCATGGCGCAGGTCGCGATGATTCGAGCACGCACGCGAAAAACCTCGAGATTAGTATACTCCACGCGCTGTTGCCGTAATCTCCGGTCGCTTGATGGAGCCTTCGCCAGCCCGGTACTAGCCCATTCGGGGTATTCACAGCCTCGACCGGACGGATTACACTTGCACGCGATGGGGTCCCTGACGGAAAATGTAGCCCATCGGTGAGTCCCGCAGCCGCCCGGTGTCCGCGCCGGTTGCAGTTGTAGGGGGTCGGTGTGGTGAAGGCCAGACTTCGGTCTTGGAAGTTCGGAGTACCGTTTTTAGCCGGATGCAGTTTGCTTGCTGGGCTGGCGTTGGCCCAGGGGCCGGGTCCGGAAAAACCCAACGCGCCTCCCGCACAACCTTCGGCCAAAACTGAGAACGCCATCCAGCTGAATGTCGAGCTGGCTCTGGTCAACGTGACCGTGACCGAGCCGTTCAACCGTCCGGTAACCGGCCTGGAGAAGGAAAACTTCCGCGCCTATGAAGACGGCGTCGAGCAGGAAATCGTTCAGTTTTCGAGCGAGGACGTGCCCGTTTCCATCGGCGTGATTTTCGATCTGAGCGGCAGCATGGCCGACAAACTGGACAAGGCTCGTGAGGCGACCGTGCAGTTCTTCAAGACGGCCAATCCCAAAGATGAATTCTTCATGGTCGGCTTCAACGACCGCGCCCAAATGATGAGTCCCTTCACCAGCAGCGTCGAGGAGCTGCAGAACAAGATGATGTACACCGCCGCCGGCGGCCGCACCGCTTTGTTTGACGGAATCTACCTGGGCCTGTCCCAGATGAGGAGTGCACATAACGCCAAGAAAGCCTTGCTGGTGGTATCCGATGGGGGCGATAATCATAGCAGGTACACAGAGAACGATGTCCGGAACTTCCTGAAGGAAGCGGACTGCCAGCTCTACGCGATCGGCGTTTACGACGCCAATGATATGGGCCGGTCGCGCGAAGAACGCTACGGCCCCACGCTGTTGGCCGAGCTGGCCGAGATGAGCGGCGGCCGGGCGTTCCCGGCATCCAGACTCGCCGACCTCCCGGATATCGCGACAAAGATCGCGATGGAGCTGCGTAACCAATATGTTCTGGGATACAGGCCAAGCAACAAGGAACACGACGGCACCTGGCGGAAAATCAAGGTCCGCGTCGACAATCTGCCCAAAGGATTCCCGCCCCTCAACGTCTACGCAAAGACCGGCTACTACGCGCCCGGCCATTAGGTCCGCGCGCTTCGCTCTGGGTACATCCCTCTTATTAATCGCCGCGAGTGCGCTGTCGTTCAGCCACGCGCAGCAGTCTCCTGCTCCACCGGCGCCGGCTGCCTCGCAGCAGGGCCCTTCCGGCGGCTACGCCATTCAGCGCGACGTGAACCTGGTCGTGCTGCATGCTTCGGTGGTGAACGCCCGGGGCCAGTTTGTGCCGGGATTGCAGCAGGAAAATTTCCACGTCTTTGAGGACAAGGTCGAGCAGAAACTCGCGGTGTTTCGCCAGGAAGACGTGGCCGTCAGCATGGGACTGGTCATCGATAACAGCGGCAGCATGCGCGAAAAGATCGACGCGGTCAGGACCGCCGCTTTGACGTTCGTGAAGACCAGCAATCCCGAGGACGAGGTCTTTGTCGTCAATTTCAACGACGACTTTTATCTGGACACGGTCCACGACTTCACCAACGACGTTGGCGAGCTCAAGGACGCGCTCGATCACATCGACTCCCGCGGCAGCACCGCGCTTTATGACGCCGTGATCGGTTCGCTCGACCACCTCGCCAAGGGCCACAAAGATAAGAAGGTTCTCCTGGTCGTCACGGACGGCTTTGACAACGCCAGCCGTCGCACGCTGGAGGACGCGGTCCGCGAAGCCCAGAAATCCGATGCTGTCATCTATGCGGTCGGCTTGTTCGGCGACGATGATCTGAAGCAAAACCGCGGCGGCATGCGCAAGGCGCGCACCGCCCTCAACGAGCTCACCACGGCGACCGGCGGGCTGGCCTTTTTCCCCGATAACCCGAACGACACCGAGTCTCTTTGCACGCAGATCGCGCGGGACATTCGCAACCAGTACACGCTGGCCTACAATCCTACCAACACCGCGCAGGACGGAAAATTCCGCGCCGTCCAGGTCGACATCGTTCCGCCGCGCGGCATGGGCAGGCTCACCGCCCGCACCCGCAACGGCTACTACCCGCACAAGCCCTCTTTCGGCAACTGAGCGCCGAGAGCCTGTTGCCCTGCGCGTCGCTCACACGACCCGGCGGCGGGCCCGATTGCGGGTTCCCCCGCGCGAACGTATAATCAAAAGTTTAAGCAGCATGCGCCGAACGCGCTGTAGGGGCCTGTCGAGTGGCCGAACCGCTTCGCACATCCATTGAGCCGGAACCCGACGCGATTCGCGTCACGGGCGCGCGCGTCCACAATCTCAAGAACATCAGCTTCGAGATACCGCACAACTGCATCAGCGTGGTGACCGGTGTCTCCGGCTCAGGCAAGTCCAGCCTCGCTTTCGACACCATCTACGCCGAAGGCCAGCGCCGCTACATCGAGTCGCTCTCCGCGTACGCGCGGCAGTTCCTCGAACGCATCGAGAAGCCCGACGTGGACGAAATTTCCGGCATCGCGCCGGCCATCGCCATCCGCCAGAAAAATTCCACGCGCAATCCTCGCTCCACAGTGGCCACGGCCACGGAAATTTATGACTATCTCCGGCTGCTTTTCGCGCGCGTCGGCCGCACATTTTGCATTCGCTGCGGAGCCGAAGTCCGTCGCGATACGATGGACGAAATTGCCGCCCGTGTCCTGGCGCTGGAGCCGGGCCGGCGGTTTTACGTTCTGTTTCGCCTCGCTCTTCCGGAAACGCCCAGGAAAGCCGGTGCGCCTCGGAGCGCGCAGCCTTCGCCGGCCGCGGTACAGCAGGCCCTGGCCGATTTGCAGAAGCGCGGATTCAACCGTCTCTATCAGGACGGCCGTGTGTACGAATTTTCGTCCCCGGAAACATTGCTCGACGCAGATTTTTCGCGGCCGGTGTTTGTCCTCGTGGATCGCCTGGCGATTGCTCCGGAGATTCGCTCCCGTTTGATCGACTCCATCGAAATCTGCTATCGCCATGGCAATGGCGAAGCCATTCTGGAATTTCCGCCTTCGGCGGCGGCCAGCGGAGAAGGCGCAGCCGGCGCGCCCGCCGCCCCCGAGAGGCTGGTCTTCAACGAGCGCTTCGAGTGCAAATCGTGCGGGCAGCTGTATCAGGAGCCCGAGCCGCGCCTGTTTTCGTTTAACAGTCCTTTTGGTGCCTGTCCGCGCTGCCAGGGTTTTGGCAATACCATCGATTTCGATCTCGATCGCGTGATACCCGATCCCGGCAAATCCATTCAGCAGGGCGCGATTGAGCCCTGGACCAAGCCCCGCTTTCGCGCCCAGTTTCAGGAGTTGAAGCGCTTCGCGCTCGCGCGCAAAATTCCGATCGACCAGCCGTTCCGGCAGCTGACGGCCGCGCAACGCAACGCCATCGTGGAGGGCGATCGCGCCGCCGGCTATGTCGGCGTGAAGGGTTTTTTCGCCTGGCTCGAGCGCAAGAAGTACAAGCTCTACGTTCGCGTATTTCTCAGCCGCTATCGCGGCTACGCGCTGTGCTCCGAGTGTGGCGGCGCGCGGCTGCGCCCGGAAGCGCGCGCCGTGCGCATCCATGAGAAGTCCATCACCGACGTCTGCTCGATGACGGTCACCGAGGCGCGGGAGTTTTTTGGCCAGTTGACCCTGAGCCCCGAGCGCGCCGCGGTCGCCGACACAATTCTCGCGGAAATTCGCCATCGCCT
>Ga0210394_10003080_pt1 | contig 21589 bp, 21 predicted proteins | sample IncBWC12MmetaG_FD_160121 | JGI IMG/M metagenome (GOLD analysis project Ga0210394, IMG submission 160121) | Forest soil microbial communities from Barre Woods Harvard Forest LTER site, Petersham, Massachusetts, United States - Inc-BW-C-12-M | ecosystem: Environmental > Terrestrial > Soil >...
GTTCTCCAGTCGCTTGCACGACCGTTATGGTCACATGACCTGTCTTGCTTGTTTTGACATCTCGCACGATGCCGGATTTGCCCGCATGCGTGCCGTCGACGACTTTGCATTTAGAGCCGTCCTTCAATCTTCCATTGACATGGGATTTCATCAGGAACCTCCTGAATCGCCCGCATTGTACTCCGAAATTTCAGCAGCTAAGCTCGCACGCGCGTTTGCCCGCTTTGGAGATTGGTTAAAGCCGGGGAACCGGCCAGAATGCGTGTCACACACGGATTTCGATTTTCTGCTAAGTAAGGAAAAGACCGGTAGGACCACTTCCAGAGCCGGCCTAGGCGATCGCCCAAGGCTGATTAGGACGTTTCCAAAACTGCAACAGCATTGGTGCAGAGTACTATAGGTCGATCTACTGGGTCCGGAACAAGATCTCTCAATTGCACTTCTTGGGGAAAGGCCAATCGGGTAAAAGGCCGCCGGAACGATGGAAATGTCAGGACCAACGAAACTGCCGTTTAGCGTACTAGGTGAATTCACTCAAAGTTCTGCAACACAACCAACTTCCCAGCCAGCGGGAACAACGGCGTCAGAGGCAAACTCGGAGTCTGTTGCGGTCCCGATCGGCGTCCTTGAGGTTCCGATTGGCGTGTGGGGATCTCGCCGCATCGAATCTGATTCGGGCCAGTCGGAACGGGTTGAGGTCTTTGCAGAAGACACCTGCACCGTGATTGTGTTTCCGCAGGGCGCTGTGATCCGATTGTCGGCGAGCGTTAGCCCAGATCAGCTCGTGGTGATTGCGAATCGCAAATCGGGTCAGATCATGCTTTGTCGCATCGTCAATGTCCGAACCTATCCAAATACAAAAGGCTATGCCGAAATCGAGTTCATGCACTCCGCGACCGGCTTTTGGGGGTCGTATGCGTCGCAAGGAACATTGAGGTTGGCAGCGAGAGTGGCGTCGGCAATACCGTCGGCGTCCGCGGATTTCTGGAGCAATGGGTTTCCCAAGGAAGTGCTTTCTGTTCCTCCAAGCAACGTGACCGCTTCGCCGGTTGCTCCTGTGGTTTGGACTCGGGAAGAGCCAATCGCAAACCGTCCAATCCAAATTCCTTTCGGTAAAGAGCCAGTGCAGCACATGGCGACCATCGGAATGGACTCTGAAACGCCCCTCCACGCGCCTGGCCGCGGCAGTTGTAATCAGCATACTGTTCTGGCCCGGACTTCAAGTCCCCCGGCATCCAGTCCTCCGGCGTCCAGTCAGGGTGCGGCACGCTTTCGGATTGGGAGTTGGATATTTTCATGGGGCAGACTGCAACCCCCCCGAACGACTCCTGTGCCGAAGCGAAGCTTGGTTTTGGTGTCGCTCGTGCCCGTCCTCGTGCTCCTGGGTGTATTCGGAGTTTTTTTCCTGCGTGACGGCGTGGGGCAACCTGGTGCAATCAGTCAGACGAGTCCAATGCCCGAGGTTTCTCTAGGTTCGCCAATAGCGAACGTTGCACAAAGCCCGCAACCCCAAAGCACGGCAGGTCTTGTCGTGCCGCAACTCCCGATCGCCAAGTCGGAGAATTTTCCCGGCACTCAAACTCGCGCATTGGCTGACAACACCCGCGTTTCTCGTTCGTCAGAGAGAAGGGGTACTTTTGAGAAGAAGATTCCGAAGGAAAAGCTCCTTGCTCCCTACTTCTCAGCAAATCGCTTGGCAGCAGTAGGTCGAGACCTGCCGCCCGAGGTGACCGGAGTCGATTCGAATACCGGACTAGGCCCGCTCCAAGGGATGTTCGCGACACTACAGCCTCGAGGCGGGCGGGCGAAAGAGCCGGAGCTCCTTTCTAGCTCGCCACCAATCTACCCGGCACTAGCCAAGCAAGCCCATATTGAAGGTCAAGTGACAATCGATGCGGTGGTTGACGCAAGCGGGAAGTTAAAAAATATGACAGTGATTTCGGGATCGCCGCTGCTGCAACAAGCTGCGCTTGATTCGCTGCGTACGTGGAAATATCGGCCTGGTTACCTCAATGAGAAACCAGTTTCAACTAAAACGTCGATCACCGTCAATTTCCGCCTGCGCTAGAAAACCGCTTGAGCCATTCTCCCTGTTCCCGCAACACCTGGATCGCGTCGGGAATCCCGCTTCGATGAATCTCACTTGCGCCTTCAGCGCGAAGGCCGCGAATTCAAGGTCGTTAAGGAATAGAATTCTTTTCTCGGCCACATTTTGTCATAGCCGGCGACTTCGGGGATTCCTGGTGATAAGAATTTCTCAGCTACTGCCCGTCTCCGAGCGACACACCTCAGGCATGTTGGAACCCTCTATCCCTGCGAATCATCAATAGGCCTGAACCGCGCAACCGTTAGGGTGTAAACTCCCGCCGGTGCCTGATTTCGTGGCCCAAGCCGAACCCTTCATCCGCAATATTTCAAAATAGAAAAGGTAAAGCACATGCAGTTTGTGAGCATTCCGGCGGGAAGCTTCATGATGGGCTGTTCAGCCGGAGATCGTGAATGCTACGCCGAAGAAAAGCCGACTCATCGGGTATCCATTACCCGACCTTTTGAGATGGGCAAATACCAGGTTACGCAGGCAGAGTATGAGGCGGTCATGGCTACCAATCGGAGCCATTCGCGCGGCCCGAACCATCCAGTCGATGGCGTGAGTTGGGAAGACGCGCAGAGGTTTTGTGAGGCAGTCAGTCGCAAGGAGGACGGGTATCATTATCGTCTGCCCACAGAGGCAGAATGGGAATACGCGGCACGCGCCGGGGATAGTTCCTCCCGGTATGGCGCTTTGGATGTGGTTGCCTGGTTCCGAGACAATTCGGGCGGAACGACGCATCCCGTCGGTGAGAAAAAGCCGAACAGATTTGGATTGTATGACACGCTGGGGAACGTCTGGGAATGGGTGCAGGACTGGTACGGCATAACTTATTACGGCCGGAGTCCGGAATCCGACCCGAAGGGTCCACTCAGCGGAGAGTATCGCGTTTCGCGCGGAGGCTCCTTTCGCGGACTCGTCAGGGGACAAGCGCGCGTTTCTTCCCGTTATATCCAAAAGCCCAACGTCCGGAGCATCGTGATCGGGTTTCGCTGCGTACGTGAACTGATTCCTTGATGTTTTTTAAGCGCGCATGCATTCGAGAAGTTCAAGCGTTTGAAAGTCAGGTAAACCTTCTTAAGGGGACTTAATAAGCCTCCACCGCATTCTCAAGATCCGGTCGCGAAACAGCATTCGAAACGGCTAAGCCGACTTAGCAAGCGGCTCGATAAATTTATGGTCGGCGGGGTCCCAAATGAAATAATCGGCAGGCTGGGACGAAGCTAGACTGATGAGGCGCTTCTTGGCTTCATCGATATTTTCGGTAGCCTCAATCCAAGCGAGAGGAGAATCAGAAGTCTTTCTGAAAATGTTGTATGCCATCCCCATAGAAAATCCTCCTACGCAGGGATGTCGAGAAGGCCCGAAGCTATAACACATATCAGAATCACGCAAGATATTTCCTAGCGATGCGGCGGAAAGACTTGGGAAACTAACTGGATAACTACGCAAACCAGAGAAAAGTCGTAGATAGTTTTTGCAGCGAATCTCGAAGCGGCGCTCGAAGAAGGGTCGCTGATGATTCTTGTAACCGTGACACGTCGAATGGCACCGGACAGACACCTATTACACAGTGAGCCGCAGTTGGGGTAAATCACTACAGCCAATCAAATTCCTTACACCGCACGGTGGTCGCAGTCACATCGGTAAAAGCCATCATCGTGAGACACTATTGAAAGAGGAGCCATGACGATGCGATTTGAAAAACCGAAGAAATCAGGACGATCGGATTTTGCGGCTGGACGAATAGCGGAACTTGAGCGACAACTGGCAACAGAAACGAACGAAACGAGAAAGAGTGAGTTACGAAACGAGATTAACGAGTGGCAACGAAGCCGACCACAAGCAAGAGCGCGACCGCGGAATGTAGATCCTCAGCCCGTCTTTTTCTGGGACTTGTCTTGGGGCGTCTCGTCGGGGCGGGGTGACGTACGACGCAAATGTCTTATGAGCTTGTCCGCTTGATTGGAATACAAGTAATAGTCGGACGATGGGTCGTTTGTCGCAAGTTCCTCTAATCGGTTCATGGCTTGTTCGAGACCTTCAACGGCTTCCAACCACCGAGGGCTTCTCGGAGAGTCGTCTTTGAAAATTTCGTACCTAGTCGTATCGCGCACGATACGTCTCCCACCATTACGGGCTGGGAAGAGCAAAACTTAGTCCGTTAGAATGGAACTCTCAGGTTGTAAAAGAAAACCTGCACTGATTCAGCGTCAGAGTTCGCACGGGCGAGACGGACTTTCCATTGAAAACAATTCAGCTTCGGACATGCGCAAGGTCGTGTTTATGCGAGACTCGAGTCCCCGGTGAGTGTCGGTGTTTTTGTTTCGGTCACAATGCGAAGGGGTGGCCCTCTTCCCAAGGAGCCACCCCCAACACCAGCACTGCTTTTAAACTGTACAAAGAGTGGCGACCGACCCCAATAGTACGAACTGTCCAGTACTGCCGCGCCCGAAGCGTCAGCGTCTCCGTCGGAACAATTGAAAAGCGCGGCCTTATGACACCCTTGACGTGGATGGAAAACCGCGCAAACGATGGACTGAGCGCTTCATCTTGACCGTGAAGGAAAACGGTACGAGAATCGCTCAACAGCTGAGACGTAATCGTGACCATTCATCTATGCCATGATTGTGATACGCCTGGTGTGGGGAACTGTCGGCGGTGTCACGGCGAGGGAAAAATCCTTTCGGAAAGACGCTTTGGTGAGTCCCCAGCTGAGACAACCTGCCCATGGTGCAAGGGTACGGGTGACTGCCCAACATGTAGTGGTACAGGGGAAATCGAAGTGGGCCGAAGAAGTCCAGGACATCTCCGGACGCAAGGCTGGGATCGGTTTTGGTTAGTGGGTTGATGCTACATTCCCCGCCGGAGGGTAGGCGTAGTAGCCTTTGCGAGCATAAACCTTATAGGCTTTCTCCCCCGCGGAAATCTGGATCTTGCGGAACTTGCCGTCCCAATTCTTGTTTTCGGGGTAGTAGCCTAGGCTGTACTGGTGATGCAGTTCGTCGGAGATCTCGTCAAGCGCGGCTTCGAGTTTACCAATTCCTCGAACTTCCAACATCCGCCCCCCGGTCGCCTCGGCGAGCTTCTTGAGCAGGGACTCTCCGTGCCCGTCTTCTCCGTAGATGTGAAGCCACGTCGCAATTGTCCCGCTTAGAGGCATCGTAAATCTGCAGGACATAGGCGATCACATCGTTTTCGAGCAGAGCTTCCAGGGCCTCTTCCATCGAAGACTCACTTCGGGAATCGCCGGAGAGGGCTACGATAACCACCGCCTTGCGTCCCACCTCGCCCGCCAGGTAACGGAGTGTGGACACGCGGATCGCATCGTACAGGTGCGCTTCGCGATTCTCGTTAATGGGTCGCCCGTTGATGCCCACCGTCCCTCCGCTCCCGGGCATCCCGATCCTCGACTCGGGGGACGAACCTTGGTCTGGCAATCCAATCGCTGCTCCACTCCCAACGCTATCCGCCTTCTCCTCCAGGAGCGCAACATCTGACGTCGGCAACTGCACCGTTTCAACCCGCGAGGCGTAGCTCAGAATAAAGCCCAGGTCTGTAGGCCTTACCACGTGCTTCATGAACAGCCTCGCGGCCTGCGCCTCCTCGCCGAGAATCCAGGACATGTTAGTGCCCGTGTCCAAGAGCACTCCCACATTCAGAACCACGTCGCTGTGGTGCGCAAACAGCTTGATAACCTGCGGCTGGCCGTCTTCAGAGACGCTGAACTTGTCTTGCGCTAGGTCGCTGGCCAGGTGTTTCTTGTCGTCGCGCACCGTAAAATATACGGATACAAGGTCCACCTGGCTGTGAAAGGCGCCTTCCTGGCCACCATTATCCTGGCCGAAAGCCGGTCGGGGCCAACGAAGGCCCGCCAACACCGAGACCACAACCACAACGGACAAGCCGACTCGAATGGGCATAGGTGCGCTCCTTCTCGCTTTGCAATGAAGTGCATAGTTGGATGCGAGCCGGCTGCGCAAGAGTTGTCGTGGGAACGTTCCGCAATGCCTGATTAAAGGCGGAAATCGGTATCTGAAATTTCAGACTGAAGAACTGGCTCGCTAGGCCGCTCTGACATCCTACGATTCGGGGCCGTCGGCGTGTTTGAACCGATTTCTCGCAACCTACGATGCACGGAGATACGCAAATTCCAATGATTGGCCAGCTATTCGTTATCATCGCATCGTAGGGAAAATTGGCGTGGTAGGCATAACAAAACGATAGATTCGACCCCCAACCTCCACGTGCGAATGATCCTGGATCGAGGTGAGTCCGATGTCCAAAATCTTTAAGCGCGGTGACCACGTTGAATGGAACTCAGAAGCCGGCAGAGTTCGTGGCGTAATCATCAAGAAAGTTATTTCTGCCGTGCGGTTTAAAGGCTATGTGCATCATGCTTCCAGAGACGAGCCCCAATACATCATCAAGAGTGAAAAGACCGACCACGTGGCCATTCACAAGGGGCAAGCACTGAAACATATAAAGGCTAAGAAAAAGATGAAACCAAAGGAAACAAAAGCAAGAAGGAAGAAGGACCGTCCACTATGACCTGCGTCACGGACATAGTGATCGCCGACACTTAGGACGGCCGCAAGCAGTCCCTGCATTCGAACATTGCGAATGGGTGAAGCAAGGTGTAGATTCCCTTTAATTGACGGTCATTCGACAGCAGAAAACAATCATTGCAAGGAGGCGGAGTCATGAACTTTCTGGCATGGATCGTTGTAGGACTAATCGCCGGCTGGCTTGCTGGACAGTTCATGAAAGGTGGGGGATATGGAGTATTAGTGGACATTATTCTGGGAATTCTTGGCGGTTTCCTCGGCGGCTGGATATTCGGCCTGCTAGGAATTGGCGCTGGCGGCGGCATCATCGGGTCCATCATTGTCGCCTTCATCGGTGCTGTGATTTTGGTTGGGATTACACGGCTGATAAAGCGGGCATAGTTCAAAGGCGGCAACTGACGAGCAGTATTGAGGTTCTGGTGTTGGCTTGCGCTCCTGTTTCGGCTGTTGCGTTCGCGAAACAAACGTCAATCGCTAATAATTCGCAAGCTGAAAAAGGTATAGCGGCGTTCTACAGCCGAAATATGGAAGGCCACAAGACGGCCTGCGGAACCAAGTACTTGGCGTCAGAACTGACGACCGCACACAGGACTTAGCCGTGTGGCACCAAGGTTCGAATCACAAACACGAAAAATGGCAAAAGCGTCGAAGTGACGGTTAACGACCGCGGGCCGACGTCCCGAAAGCGAATTGTTGACGTCTCGCGAGCTGTTGCCGAACAATTGGATTTATCAAACAAGGAACAACCACAGTGGAGGTAGAAGTTGTGAATTGAACGTGTGCGCGCAGTACCCGTCATTTTGCCTCCAGCTCTCTATCATGTAGTCTGGCTCTTCAATCCCAGTTGAGACAACATTAATGGTTTTGCTTGAATCGGGCAGATGGAGCAATCCCCGCGAAATAAACGCGCTTTAACGGAAATCACTGTCACAAAATCAGTACTTTTCGACTATTGCCTGGCGACGTCCTTGGGCTTCAAGATGAACAGCACAACCCGGCCGACGAACGTTCATTGTCTGACCGGCGCGTGCGCAGGAAAGACGATAATCCCACCCCGGGCAGAAGGTGATGGCATAAGTTCCGTCGAGCAGTGCGAAAAGGAAGGCCTGATCCTGTGCACAGTGCCCAAGTAAGCGAACTGGAAATTCCGGTTACGATCCAAGGGTCGAAGCCCGTGGAGGGGACGGACCGACGAGAGCTATTCACCGAGACGACAAAAACGATAACTGTCTCCGTGACCGGTGCGGTACTTTGCCTGAAGTCGAGCGTCCTGCCCGGACAATGTGTTTTCCTTCGAAATCAGCACTCCGGAAAAGAGATTCTCTGCAAAGTACTCGAGCCGCGGCAAGGAGGACTAGCTCACTACACCAACCTCGAATTCGTCGATGGCGATCCGAAATTTTGGGATGTCCCTGCTGAACAACCAGTGGTAGCCAGACAGACGCCGGAGATTCAAGAAATAGAGTCGGGCAGGTCGAGTCCGGTCGCCACGCCGAGGATGGAACCGAACTCACAACCCGGCGCCGACATCCCTTTGACCTTACTGGAAACTAACACCAGGGCGCCCGTCTGCCCTGAGTCGACAAATCAGCCAGAATGGAATGATGCGAAAGACCAGGAGCTTATGGCCGCGCTGATTGCATTAGATGCCAAGCAGCCGGCCAAGCGAGAATCCGACGAGAAAAGTGCAACCGAGTTCGAGCGAGAGACGGCGTTCGAGGCTGATTCACAGCAAAGCGAAACAATTTCGGACACCGCAAGCGATGCGAAAGTATTTTCGGCGCCGGCATCCCGGATTTGCCGACCGCGCAAGGCCACGGCATACAGGAATCCAATTGCAGTAGGAGTCGCCGCGTTCGTCTCGATCGCGGCGGTCTTGAGCATCGCGTGGCACATTAGACGTAGTTCGATTCACAGCAACCGACCATCCGCATCCACCGCTCAATCAAGGCAACACGCGGTTCCCTCCTCTGGGCAGTCATCGCCAACAGGAGGTTCGGCTGTTGCCCTCGGCACGCCAATGACGGCAGGCGCCCCGCAGCGAAGCAACGTCGTCCCAGATTCTGCCGTGTCCGTCACGCCCAAAGTGAAAACAAGCAATGGCACACTTAGTTCCCCTAAAGGAGCATTACCACGGGCAAAATCTGGAAAGCTAAATGAGCTGAATGCCGGGGAAATCATCCCGGCAAAAATTCTGTCGCAATCTCTGCCATCCATTCCTCCGTGGGCGAAAGGGCTCGACATGGACGGGATTGTGCAACTCGATGCCCTGATCGATGAAAACGGGAACCTGGCGGAAGTCAAACCAATGTCTGGACCGCGCTTACTGCAACGTGCGGCCGAAAGAGCGGTCGCGCTATGGATATTTCAACCAGCACTCTCGGACGGGAAGCCGACTACAACACATATAGTGCTCACGGTTCAGTTCCAGAGGTAGAAAAATTCAGGCTCGAGCGGGGCCGGTGATCAGATTTCCTTCGAGAGACTGAAGAACTGACATAGTCATAGGCGGCCAGAGCTACTTTGACGTCTTGCGTGGGATGCTCTCGAAAAAGCCGGGATCCCACTCGAACTGCCGAAGTACCGTGTCCATTTGAAATCCGACTGGGGATTGACGATCCGGCAGGTGATACTTCCCTAGGAGGAATCCGAGATCCGCGAACTCAAAAACGGTCGCGTCGCGTACGTCTTACCGATTTTCATGCGACGTGACCAGCCTGGTAAAACCGTCGTCCGGGAGATCACGCTTCACGTCCCCTGGGACGATTCGATCGAATGGCTCAGAGAGGGCCAGAAACGAAACCGCGGTTGTTACAGTTTTTCCCGCGACATCCCACAACAATATGCGCGCCATTCGGTCGTGAACCATCGCTTCCGATGCACCCTCACGCCAGGGGACATTCGGGAAGGCCTGCTATTGGGTGTCGGCAGGGTGCGTCCGCCCGCAAACTATCGCGATAGCGAAATTATCCCTATTCGCTTGAGCGCTCTGGATCAGTGGGACGCGGAGCTGTCGGTGACGTGTAAAATGCGGCTAAACCGCTGCCGCTATCTGGCCAATAAAATCGTGGCGAGGCCGCGCGGACCACTCCTCTCTAAGCGAGATACTATTAAAGATCGCGAACCTCCCAAACCTACGAAACCTCTGACCGGTAAGGAAATCGCTCGGATCTTGGAAGAATGCATGCAAGCGACCGATGCACTCGGACGCGCGCGTGCCGCGGGGCAAGAGGTGGACGAATCTTGAATTACGCCGTGGCGTCGTTACAAACAGCATTCTTTCGCGAGACGCTTTTGCTCGCTTGTACCCGCACGACTTTATCGCACGACATCCGAGACGAATACGAATTGCACCCCGCGAGCTTCGAGCCGTGGCGCCCCTTCCGCGAGCGCGGCAATCGTTTCGGGATGCGGATGGCCAATAGCGATGGCAAAACCGTCGCGGGCGGCGTCACGTGCGGCGAGGTCAAGCTGGGCAAGAATTGCGTCACGCTTCGGCATATCGTCGAGAAATACCTTGCGCGACGCCGAATGCACCCCCGCTTTCTCCGCTGTATCGTGGGCAACCGTCGCCGCCGTCGTTCGGCTATCAATAAAAAACAAGCCTCGTCTGCGGAGGGCCGGCATCAACTCTGCCATCAGGGTCGCATCCGCCGTCGCGCGCGAACCTTGATGGTTGTTCACTCCTTCGGCGTGAGGCACCGTTTCGAGCATGCCGTCAAGATCACGCTCCACCTGGTCAGCCTTCATCCCCACACGCAGCTCGATTGGTTCGGCCTTTGCTTGATCGGCGTCAGCTTCCATCGGGAGATGCAGCAGCACTTGATCTCCACGGCGATACGCTTCCTCAGCCACTTCCGCCGAAAGCGGCAAGTGCGGAATCACGGACAGTGTGATCGGAAACGAAAGCGCGAGCGCGGCGTCGGCGGCCGCACGGTCATAACCCATGTCGTCGAGGATAATCGCAAGTTTCGGACCGGATTTAGAATCAGCTTGAAGCGCAGGCGCCGAAGATCGCGCGATCATCGAAGTGACGACGTGAACCGTGTGGGTACGCACGCCTTTGAATGAAAAATCGAGGCGCATAACACTGTCTGAATGCGTCTCTGAAATGAAAAGTTTGTGGCGCCGTGCAATCGCATCGAGAGCTTGCTTCAAGGCCTCTGCTTGCGAGGCATCACGTAATGTGACGTAAATGTCGTCTACGGAAGAGTGAGTCGTGCCGGCCTCGGACGGCTGCACCTCGGGCCGAATGGCAATCTCAGACTTACGCTGGGTCGTTTTCTGCGCCGACGCGACGATCTCGCCGGTTATTCCGCGTATTTCATTCTTGTTAATGGATTTTTCGCCGCAGCCGATCAAACACACCGCCGCCAGCACATACACAAAAAGAAAAAGTTTCGCCGGCGGAATTGCGAATAGGTAGAACGGCTTGTCAGGATTGCATGTAGGACTAGTTTGTAGCGGCGGGGTCAGTTCCCCGCGCGTTCTCATCGCCAACTACGCGGCCTTTTGCGCCGCACCTGTGCCTTGAAGAATCTCAATTGCCTTCTTCACGGCAGGGTCGTCCGGCGAAACAGCTCCGGAAGGAGGCGCTTGGTCCTGATCGTTGCTGGCCACCGTGTCATCAGCAGCAGGCTTCAGCTCGACCGTAGGCACGACGCCATCCGCAGGAATCTCTTTTCCGCCGGGTGTGTAATAGGTCGCAACCGTCAGAATCAGCGCCGATCCATCGTCCAGCTGAACGAGCTTCTGCATGGACGCCGTGCCATACGTGCGGCTTCCTATCGTGTCGCCGCGATGGTTGTCCGCAATCGCCCCTGCAAGAATCTCCGCGGCTCCATCTGTACCGTTTCCGATGAGCACAGTCATCGGCTGCGACCACGCTACCTTCGATCCGTCGGAAGACGACACCACCGGCGAGATCGTCTGTCCCTTCAAAGTGGTGATTGTGCCGGAAGGCAGGAAGAGCTGCGCCGTGGCAATTCCCTCTGAAATATCTCCGAACGCGCAATCGCGCAAATCGAGGATCAGCTTGTGCGCGCCCTGATGCTCAAACTGCGCGAGCTTTTCGCGAATCTGCTTCGCGGTTCCCGGTTCAAACTCGTGTACGTGAAGATAGGCGATGTCACCCGGGAGCTTATCTTCCACGATTTTGGGAGGCGCCAGCTTCGCCAGCGTAATTTCCATATCCTGCGGTTCGGCTTTACCTCGCCGAATCACCGAAAGCTTCACCACCGCTCCCGGTTCGCCCGTAAGCAGTACCTGTGCCTGGTCCAACGCCATCTGGCTCGTCGTAAATCCAGCGATCGATTCCATTAGATCGCCGATTCGCAAGCCGGCTTTCTGCGCCGGGCTATCCGGCAAAACGGCGATCACGCCGATGTAGCCAAACCGCTTCGTCAGAGCGATGCCGGCTGATGCCTTCGCATGGTTCGCACTCTTCTCTTTGTAGTCGGCATACTCCAGCGGGCTGAGATAGGCGGATTGCGGGTCGAGCGAGTCGAGCAGGCCATGGAGTGCGCCGCTGGTTACTTGATGCATGTTGGGGTCGTCGACGTAGTCGCGCTGAATATGCTCGAGCACTTCGCTGTAAACGGTCAGGGCGTGAAAGGCTTTGTCATCGGAAGCCCGGGCCCGCACGTAGCCGGTCGCGACATACGCCATAATCAGGACCGACACCGCAACTACGATTTTCCTCGCCATGGAATTCATTCTGTTTTCCTCGACTCCGCCGTAACCGCCCGTTTGTGTGATGCCGCCTCAGCAGCGCTGGTTTCAAATCCCAAACGACCGCCACTCATTATAACGGCTTTCGCCCGCAGTGATTAGACGGATTCACATCTGGGTCGTTTACTTCGGGAAGTATCGCCGGGTCCGCACAAACCTAGTCAATACTGGTATTTACGGACTCCGCAGCGGCCCTTACTTGTGGGCGAAAGTATGACGCCCAGCCGGAACCTCAAAAGCATCCGGGTTCGCAACCGGCGTCGCGGCCGTTATGTACGTTTGCGAAATGCGGTCCTGCCAGGTGAAATGATCCTCGTCCCAAAGCGCCCATAGAAATCCGAGCGTCAGCGTCGCCCCCGAAAGTACATATCCGAAGCTGCGCCACAGAAGTTGCCGCGTTTCCGGAAGTGTCCCATCGAGTCGCACGATCGTCAGGCCTTTCAGCTGCATGCCAGGCGTCGCTCCTGCAACCGTCGTAAACAGAAAAAAATATTGCGCGTACAACAGAAAAAAAGTCGTTGCGTATACGATCGCATCTACTTTCTGCAACATCAGTTCCCCGCCAAGCGACCGGAAAAGCCCCAGAAATCCCGCGTACGTAACGATTAGGAAGATCGCATCAAGCACACCGGCCATCCGACGTTCCCCGAGCCCAGCCACAGGGACCAAAGCCGTTTGCGGATGAGCACGGTCGTCTGGCGAACTTGAAAAATCGAGCTCCGGCTGGATGCGAATTTCCATCCGCTCGGTGTGGCGCGGACGAGGATTTGTCCGTTGACGCGGACGTTCTGGAACAGGAATTTCCTCTTCGAATTCAGGCTCGCGAACGAAGGGCAGACCGGATTGGGGGTCGTCAGGACGAAGGCGGCGACGGCGCACTCGATACTCCTCGAGACGACGGCTCACTTCACGGCGCCATTCCGGTTCGATTTCGGTTTCCTGATGAGTCGCGCCGGCCCCGACGGGTTGCGGAACGACGCTATCCTCTGCGACAAGCGGTCCGTCACAGAACGAGCATGTATCGGTGTCTTCGAGCAGCAAGGCACCACACTTCGAGCATATCTGTATCACTGGTCCGTTTTGCGCTGCGGAAGTTCCAGTGAGGAACGGCGTAATGTTAACACGATCGCATTCGCGCAAACCATCGCAGTTGTGGCGTCTGACAAATGTCGCGTATCAGGCAACCCGCATTAGGGCGCTTACTTCTCATCCGTGCGAGCCTTCAACCGGGGACGCTTCACACTATTGCGTTTACAAATATCCGGAGGCGCAACTTTTTACAGCGCCGATTGCGACCGCTCAGGGCGCGTGTTAGGCTCAATTCTCTTTTTTAAGCGGCTTTCTTTCTCAGGCGATGCCGAGCGCGATAGTCTCAAAAGCTCTTCGCAAGTTCGCTCCATTCATCACGCTAACTCTGATTTTATTTTCATTGGGCGAGCGTGCGTTCGGTCAAACGGCAGTAACATCCTCTGCCAAGTCCGTTTCAAAAAAGGTATCTCAGAGCCCAACGAAGTCTTCGCCTCAGCGGCCAAACGAGGGAGGCGTCGCCGCCCTGGAAGCCGATCAGCAGCGCCAGGTGGGCAAGATTTTCTACGCCGATGGCCACGTCGACGTTCGCTACCAGAACTACCGCATCCGCGCCGACCACGCTGAATACAACAGCGAAACAGGAGTAGTGAACGCTACGGGAAACGTTCAGCTCGACTATTTGACCCAGCACGTCGAAGCGGACGACCTGCGATACGAACTGCAGACCGGCCATGCACTGCTGCACCACGTGCGCGCCACTTTCGCCTTGCAGCGCCGTCCTACGCCCACGCTCCTCATTAGCCCCAACCCGCTCTCCTTCGAATCCGAGGAAGCCGAACGGATCAACGAGAACACATATCGAATCCGAAAAGCGTGGCTCACCGTGTGCGACCCGAACAAGCCAACGTGGAAGTTTTATGCGCCGGTCGCAACCGTTTACCTGCGGAGGTCTGTCCATCTAGAGAATGGCAACTTCCGAATTCGCTCGATCCCGGTGCTTTATCTGCCCTACGCCACTTTTCCAGCGGAGCGTCGGCGTGATTCCGGGTTCATGATTCCAGACGTCGGCGACAGCAATCGAAAAGGCCTCGTCCTGGGCGAGGCCTTCTATTGGGCGCCTACGGACTGGGCAGACGCAACTGTGGGCGCCTCCTATTTCAGCAAACGCGGCTGGAGCGAAACGGGAAATATCCGGATGCGTCCGTGGGAAAATGCGCGCCTCGATGTCAGCTACTTCGGAGTGATGGACCGCGGCCTTCCGCAGCCGGAAGGTCCCCCGATTAACCAAGGCGGGCATGAAATCCATTTGAAATTCGTCTCCGATTTGCCCGACGGATGGCGCGCTGTTGCCGATCTTAATGAGCTCTCTTCCCTCGAGTTTCGACTTGCGTTCGGCGAAACCTACACGCAAGCAGTCAATTCGGAAGTCCCCAATACTGCATTTCTCAACAATAATTTCAAGGGCTACAGCTTCGGCGTGGCTGCTTTGGGCTACGAAAACTTCCTCAGCGCTTCGCCCGAAACCCAGATACGGCTGCGAACCGCTCCGGAGGCGAATTTCAGCTCCGTTGACCAGGCTCCTTTTCACAATCTGCCGATCTATTTTTCGTTCGAGACTTTCGTGGGGGCGGAACACCGGGAAGAGAACATCACCCCCTTCTCGACTCCTGGCTTTGTGGAACGAAGCGAGATTGCACCCACCGTCACGATCCCATTCCACTGGGGCCCTTGGCTCGACGTCACGCCGATGTTTACCCTTCGTTCCACTCATTACGGTGGGCAGCTCTTGAACGGCGCTTTTGAGGGGCAGGGATTCTTCCGTACCACCGAAGAGTTCTCGCTCGATATCCGTCCGCCTACGCTCGAACGCGTCTGGGGCCACTCGAACACGAAATGGAAACACGTGATCGAGCCGGACATTACCTACCAATTGGTCAACGGAGTGAATAATTTCGCCCGTTTCGTGCGTTACGACGAAGACGAAACCCTGACGGATACGAACGAAATCGAATACGGAATCACGCAGCGGTTCTATCGCCGTAACGGAGACGCCGACGCCGAAGAATTCCTCAGCTGGCGAGTTGTCCAGAAATATTTCTTCGACCCGACCTTTGGCGGCGCACTCATTCCCGGCCAGCGAAACGTGTTCCAGACCCTCGACGCTCTCACCGCTTTCGCCTTCGCCGATGAACCGCGGAATTTTTCTCCCATTGTGAGTGATTTGCGAATCATGCCCGGAAAGCGTTGGGACGTTCAGTTCCGCGTGGATTACGATCCAAAACGCGGCAAGGCTACCGCCATCGGCACACTCTTGAAACTCCGGCCCTACAAAGAATCGTTCCTCACTTTGGCGCACTTCTCCACAACGAATCTTCCCACCCCTCTCTCCGAGAATCCCCCCGGCTTCGTTTTTCAGTCGCGTTCGAACCAAGTGCGCGCCCTTCTCGGCTACGGCGACTTGAACCGCCGCGGCTGGAATGCCACCGTCGGCGCCAGCTACGATCTCACTCAGAACGTCTTTCAAAATCAGGTGGTGCAGGTGGGATACAACGGCTCCTGTTGTGGCCTCGGATTCGAATACCGGCGGCTCGCCTTTGCCAACATCCGAAGTGAAAATCAGTATCGCATCGTGTTTCTGATCGCCAACATCGGTTCAGTTGGCAACCTCCGCCGCCAGGAGAAAATCTTTTAGCTGCAAATGCCTGAACGACCAGAGTCCGAACTGGCTTACCTTTCCATCGAACAGGCTGCACGCCTGCTCCGCAAGCGAGATATCTCGCCTTCCGATCTCGTGGAAGTTGCTCTCGCCCGCATCGAGCGATTCAACCCGGTTCTTAATGCATTCATTACCGTGACTGCTGATCGCGCGCGTGCAGAAGCTCGCCGTACTGAAAAGCAATTTCGCGGGCGCGGCACCACGAATCCTCTCTGCGGCATTCCTGTGGCGATCAAAGACAATTTCTTCACACGCGGCATTCGCACCACAGCCGGCTCACCAATCCTTTCCGATTTCGTTCCCGATACGGATAGTGACGTCGTCGGAAAACTCAGGCACGCCGGGGCAATCGTGGTTGGCAAAACCAATATGCACGAATTCGCCTACGGGATTACCAATGAAAACCCTCATTTCGGCCCAGCGCGGAATCCATGGGATCTCGATCGCGTTACAGGTGGCTCGAGCGGAGGATCGGCGGCTGCTCTCGCGATGGGAATCGGATACGCCGCCACCGGTACAGACACCGGCGGCTCGATACGCATTCCCTCGGCGCTCTGCGGGATAGTTGGACTGAAACCCACATTCGGTCTCGTGAGCGTCGAAGGTGTTGTGCCGCTGGCGAGAACGCTCGATCACGCCGGTCCAATGGCACGCACTGTGACGGACGTCTGTATCATGCTCGAGACGATCGCGGACAATTATCCTCGAGGCGCCATCCGCCCCGATTATCGGAAGCTCCGCAAGAGCCGTCCCCGCAAATTCCGGATCGGCTGGCCCAAACAATATTTTTTTGAGCGCATCGATCGCGAGGTTCATGACGCAATCGAATCTGCCGCAAAATGTTTGAAGTCCCTCGGCGCGACCATCCAGGACGTCTCTCTACCAAACCTCGACCAGTCCGTCGAACCCAGCACCAACATAGCGCTCGCCGAAGCGACTCAGTACCATGAATCGAAGGGTTATTTTCCCGCGCAGGCAAGCAAATATGGCGACGAGGTTCGGCATAGGCTCGAACTGGGCCGCAGGGTGCTAGCGGCTGATTACCTGCACGCTTTCGATCTGAAACGAAAAATCACTCAGGAATTCGACGCGGTTTTTGAAAATGTAGTTGCGATCCTCGCGCCTACTCTCCCCATTGCCGCGTCACGTATCGGTGAGAAAGAAGTGGTGATCGCCGGAGAGAAAGAAACAGTTCGGTCTGCCTTCGTGCGCTTGAACCGGCCCGCCAACCTCACGGGCCATCCCGCAATTTCGATTCCATGCGGCTTCACGCGCGCCGGTTTGCCCATCGGTCTGCAATTGATCGGCCCGCATTGGAGCGAGGCGCGGTTGCTTTCAATTGCATGGGCCTACGAAGACGCCACCGAATGGCATAAGCGGCGCCCCCCTCTCGCGTAGTTTGCGCGCCTGATCAATCTTCACTCAGCAATCTCAGCTAACGCCCCTCTTCGCTCCATCAGCCAGCTTCCCGCGGCAAAACCAAGCGCACCCACAACAATTCCCGCCAGCACGTCCGCAATATAGTGATAGCGACCGTAAACGGTTGACACGCACATGCTCACAAAAAATGGCAGGCACACCCAGAAAAGCCACCGACGATAGCGCCACGACGCGAGGATTGCCACTGTCGAGCCGGCCACATGGGCGGACGGAAATGCGCCGCCGTGCACACGCCCGAACCGCTCGATGAATTCGATCACCGCTGTGAAATATCTGCCGTTGAGAGGTGCCGTATTCATCGTTGCGAGCGCGTGAAAAGGACTCTCGATCGGAAAAAGCACCGCGATAAAATAGACCATATAGTTCGCGATCGCCGTCGATACCATCACGTTCCAGAACGCAGTCCGATTTTTTTCTGCATACAGAATCGCGGGAAGGACGACGAGATACAAGAAGTATGTCATGTACGCAAACTGCATGAAGTCGTTGAGGGCCGGATTCGAAAATCGTGCCAGCCATACGGAAGGATGCACGCCCGCGAAATTGAAATCGAATTGAATCAGCCAGTGGTCAAACCACCCCGGGAAAATCGCGTGCACCAGCCCTTGAAGCTCCTCGAAGAAAAAGATGTAGAGAGGCAGCGGGTACCAGTCGCGCGCAAAATGCAGCACTCGATTCCCGGAATGTGCGGCAGCCCACGCTAAACAAACAATTCCGAGAGCGATCCAGCAGTGAATCACAAAATACTGCGCAGCATGAGCCACGTTGCGATGAAACACCGCCAGCATCGCGTTCAGCCATACGAGGTATACGAAAGTAACCCACTCGAACGCGCCAAGCGCGCGCCGGATATCATCGAATGGCCGCGACGACTTATCCTCGGCCCGGCCTCGCACAGCAGCAGACCATTCCGCAGTGTCTTCGGATGCTATTCCGCGCACCGCCGCTGGCTCGCAACGCTTCATCGAGCTTCCTTTGGCGCCAGAGGTCTATGCGGATTTCGCTCCTTTTTTCCGCGGGAATCGCGCCAGCTATAGAGACGCCAGCCGCGTTTCCGCGCCTCGCGCTTCAAACGCCAGGACGCATTCACTGCCGCAGGATGCCCCACGGCTCCAAGCATTTTTGCGTCTGACATTTCATTCCCGTACGCAAAGCTTTGGCGCAGATCGAGATCGAACCCCTCCGCATATTCATGTATCACTCGCGCCTTCTCCGCGAAACTCAGATGTGCACCCGAAAGTCGCCCTGTAAAACAGCCGGCGCATATTTCAGGCTTTGTTCCGAACACCTCGACGCCCCGCGGCAGGTGGCGAGTAACGGCACGCGCTAGCGGCGCAAGCGTCCCCGTGACAACCACGACCCTATGCCCACGTTCGAGATGCTGGCGCATACGATCGATTCCTTCCACGAACAACGGAAGCGATCCACGCGCAATCGTGTTTGCCCACTCTCCGGCGATCGATTCGCGGATTCCGGCGAGATAGTGCTTGTTTGCGAGTACCGCGCATCGTTCACCGTTCAACAGAGCCTTCGCTGACCTCGCGACCCACCGCGCCACATTCTTGGTCGTGATTTCGTCACGCTCGAGAAGGTAACCAATGAAACGCCATTCAAGAGAAGGAGGCCCCAATAGAGTTCCGTCGAGATCAAAGAAAGCACCGATTTTCCCCGGCGAAGTCATCGCGTCAATTCAACTCAACGGCGGGTCGCGTCGCAGCAGCCCCCGGGTTCGTCAGATACCGGCGCCCATCCCAGATCACAGGAATTGCGCGAATCACACAGAACGCAGCCGTCGCCATCACCAACCCTTGTCCGGCCCCGGAAAGCCATTGGCGCGAATTCGCATCGAACCATGTAGCCGGAAGCTGCGGCAGCGGCAGGAGCAATCCGAGATAGCAGAAGCACGCGCACTTCAGCGCTGCGTATGCCGCGCGGCTCGGCCTTGAAGCCACCAGGCTCCGCCCCCACCACGTCTCGATCATCGAGTTTCGCCCGAAGCCGCCGCGTCCGTTTCGCGCTGCCAGGCTGCGCAGAAAATCCGTTAGCGTCCCGCGTACGAAGAACAGCACCGGAATCCAAAATGAAATTAGTCCGGCAGCGGCAAAAAATGTGAAGAAGAGATTCTCCACCACCCGGTCGCCCAAAATATCCAACTGCGCCCCAAGCGGCGTCGCAAGGTTTCGCTTTCGCGCGATGTAACCGTCCAGTCCGTCAAGCGCGATGGCCGCGATCGTCAGCAGAATCGCCGTCACATCCGCCAACAGCGCATCGTGCCCGAACGTGAAAAGCGCGACAGCGGCAAACGCTGCAGCCACTCGCGCTGCGGTCACCTGATTTGGCGTCATCGCACCCTCCTCGATTCATCGCGAAGCTGTTGCGGTTGGTTATCTCCAGAAAAAGAAGGAGCCCGCATCGCTCGCGGCAAATTTCTTTGCCGTTCCCGGCTCCAGCGTGCGGGCCCTCAGCCTCACAAAATGCATTCGTTATGCCATCACCCTAGACGGCCTACCTCCTTGTTTTCAATTACTTGAGGGCCCACCTCGCATTCATGCCTGAGCCCCAACTGTCAAGTCTTTGCGCCACCTGTCGGCTTTCCCCTCGTCCGCCGACGCGCACAAAAAGCGCGGCGCGCGTCTAACGGATGTGGGAAAATTCTAAGTTCTGTTCCGGACATGCGAGACTCTGCATCCAATCACCTGAAAAGGGCGTACCAAGACTGATGGAAGTTTCGATCTTTGCGGCATTTGTTGCGGGACTCGTATCGTTCCTCTCGCCGTGCGTCTTGCCGCTTGTGCCCGGTTACCTGTCGATGCTTTCAGGAATCGGCGTCGAGCAATTGAAGGGCAGCCAGGCACACCGCGCAAAGCTGCTTCTGTCGGCGCTGGCCTTCGTTTTTGGATTCTCGATCGTTTTCATCTCTTTCGGCGCCTCGGCGAGCGCCGTCGGTACATTCTTTGTGCGCAATCGAAGCCTGCTGGCGCCGGTTGCCGGGGCGCTGATCGTGATGTTCGGGCTCCATCTCATCGGCTGGCTAGGGAAAATAACAATCAAGGTAGGTTTGATAGTTGGGGCAGTGCTTATCGCCATCGGAATCGCGCTTACTGTCCAACCGGCGCTTCTTGGCGGCTGGCTCAAACCAGTCCATTTCTATTCTGTTTCGTTGATTTTTCTTCTCGGCCCTTCGCTCACGCGCTGGCTGAATCGCGACATACGTTTCCAGAAACTTGGCGGGCAGCCGGGTGCTTTCGGCGCGTTTCTGATGGGCTTCGCATTTGCCTTCGGCTGGACGCCGTGCATTGGACCCATACTCGCCACCGTGCTGGCGATAGCAGCTACCCGCGAGACTATAGGCCAGGGAGTTTTTTTGCTGGCTTGTTATTCGGCAGGGCTTGCCATCCCGTTTCTCGTGACAGCGCTTCTCATCAGCGGCTTCTTGCGTTTCTACCAGGGGTTCCGGCGTTATCTGCACATGGTGGAAGTATTCAGCGGAGTTTTGTTGCTTGCCATCGGTGGATTGGTATTCTTAAATCGGCTCACCTGGCTATCGGGCAAACTCACGTTCTTAAATCGGTTTTCGCTCTGATTGGAGCATTACGAATGACGAAGGTTCTCAAGATTTTGTGTTTCTCGGCAGCGGTCGCCGTGATGGCTATCAGTTTCTCCGGCTGCAATTCAAAGAAATGGTTCAATGCGTCGGCTCAGGAGAATGGCGCTGGCAAAGGTCCGTTGCCTACCGCTCCCGATGCCACCTTCAAAGACCTGGATGGAAAGGACGTAACGCTCTCAAGCCTGAAGGGCAAAGTGGTTGTGCTGAATTTCTGGGCTACATGGTGCGAGCCTTGCCAGGTGGAAATTCCCTGGATGATCGAATTGCAGCAGAAGAATGCGGACAAGGGCTTCACGATCCTCGGAGCGGCGATGGACGATGAAGGCAAAAGCGTCGTCGAGCCGTATGTGCAAAAGACCGATTTCGACGTGGATGGCCAGAAGATGAAAATGAACTATCCGATTGTCTTG
>Ga0210394_10003081_pt1 | contig 21585 bp, 32 predicted proteins | sample IncBWC12MmetaG_FD_160121 | JGI IMG/M metagenome (GOLD analysis project Ga0210394, IMG submission 160121) | Forest soil microbial communities from Barre Woods Harvard Forest LTER site, Petersham, Massachusetts, United States - Inc-BW-C-12-M | ecosystem: Environmental > Terrestrial > Soil >...
CCGCCTACCGCATTCTCAATCACTTTCACCCGTTGGAACTCTTTCTGACTCACTGTCACCATCCTTCTAGGGTGACAAAGTCTGGTTGCAGTTAAGGGGTGACATTATCTTGGAGCATCTACACACTACCCGTGAAGTCGTTGACAGTTCTCAAGAAAGATGCGATGGTATTGGGAACTAAAATTGCCTACCTGGCAGTCCAGGAATATTGGCGGTCAAACAGTAAATGATAAGTCCTGCCCAAGCCTTGTTGTCGTCGTGGAAACCAGTTTTCTGGTTTCGGGCGGAGCTGTTTCGGGTGCTCATTCTGCTGGTCCTTATTATTATCACGGGTGTAGCTGTAACACCCGGAGCCAGCGGATGATGTAGCCAAGAAGAGATTCAAACTAAAGGCCATCATCCAGAAAAGATGATGGCCTTTAGTTTTTTGCGACGATTTGTCATCCCGAGCAACGCGAGGGATCCAGATTCTCAGTGCGGCCGAGGAAACCGAGATTCCTCGTCGCTTCGCTCCTCGGAATGACAGGTTGTTTGGCGAGGGATGGATAAAGATGGAGCGTCAATGAGCAAACGAAAACTCAATAGCGCGGCACTTACGCAAGGGCCTAGTCGCGCGCCCGCCCGCGCCATGTTGAAAGCTGTGGGATTCACGGATGAAGACCTGCGACGTCCTTTGATTGGGGTGGCCAATACGTGGATTGAAATCGGTCCTTGCAACCATCACCTGCGAGAGCTTGCGGCGTCCGTCAAGCAAGGCATTCGGTCGGCTGGAGGCACGCCGATGGAGTTCAACACGGTTTCCATTTCCGACGGAATCACCATGGGGACCGAGGGCATGCGTACATCGCTGGTCAGCCGCGAGGTGATTGCGGATTCGATTGAGTTGGTGGCGCGGGGCAATCAGTTCGACGGCATGGTGGCGCTGGTGGGATGCGACAAAACTATCCCTGGAGCACTCATGGCACTTGCGCGGTTGAATCTTCCGGGCCTCGTGCTCTACGGCGGTTCGATTGCACCCGGCAACTTCCACGGAAAGGATGTCACCATTCAAGACGTATTCGAAGCTGTGGGTGCCCATGCGCAGAAGCGCATGAGTGATGCGGATTTGTTGGCGATGGAGAACAGCGCATGTCCGGGAGCGGGCGCATGCGGCGGGCAGTTTACGGCCAACACGATGGCGATGGTCTGTGAGTTTCTCGGGCTTTCGCTGATGGGCAGCGCTAGCGTGCCGGCGTTGGATGCGAGGAAGCCGGAAGTTGCTCAAGCTGCGGGCGCGAAGGTCATGGAGTTGCTAAAGCGCGATCTGCGTCCGCGGCAGATTCTCACTCGCGATGCTTTTGAGAACGCGATTGCCAGTGTCGCTGCAACTGGTGGATCAACTAATGCGGTGTTGCATTTGCTGGCGGTTGCGTTCGAGGCCGGGGTGGACCTCTCTTTGGACGACTTTGATCGCGTTTCGGAGCGTGTGCCGCTGCTCGCCGATCTCAAACCTGGAGGAAGGTTTGTCGCGACGGATTTGTATCACGCGGGCGGCACCGCGTTGGTGGCGAAGCGGCTTCATGAGGCGGGGCTGTTGCACGGGGACGCGCTTACTGTCAGCGGCAAGAGCATTGCGGAAGAGGCGCAGGGTGCGGTCGAAGCGGCGGCGCAGGAGGTGGTGCGTCCGCTCAGTCGTCCCATTAAGCCGACCGGTGGCCTTGTGATCTTGAAAGGCAATCTCGCTCCGGAGGGATGCGTGGTCAAGGTTGCAGGACATCAGCACGTTCATCATCGAGGACCGGCGCGCGTTTTCGATAGTGAAGAAACGGCGTTCGCGGCGGTACAGCAAGCGCAAATTCGCGCTGGAGATGTGCTGGTCATTCGCTATGAAGGCCCCCGCGGCGGACCTGGCATGCGCGAGATGCTGGGCGTAACGGCAGCGCTGGTGGGCGCGGGTCTGGGCGACGCGGTGGCTTTGCTTACCGACGGCCGTTTTTCCGGAGCTACGCATGGATTGATGGCCGGCCATGTTGCGCCGGAAGCAGCTTGCGGCGGACCCATTGCTGCGCTTCGCGATGGCGACATCGTAGTCTTTGATATCGCGCGGCGTGAACTTCGCGTGGAGATTTCTGATGGAGAGATCCGGAAACGGCTTGTCTCGTGGCAACAACCGGAAGCACGCTACCGGACCGGAGTCATGGCGAAATACGCGCGGCAGGTGTCATCGGCCGCGCTGGGCGCGGTTACGAATTAGGTGTGAAGTTCCTTTGTGTACCTCTGTGTCCTTTGTGGTTCTAGCATTTGAACTTCATTAACCACAAAGGACACAGGGGTACACAAAGGAACGATCTCACGGAGCCCTTAGGTACGCGAGGAGCTTATGAAGAAAAGCGGTGGAGAGATTATCTGGGAATGCCTGAAGCGGGAAGGCGTGAAGCACATCTTCGGATATCCGGGTGGAGCGATTCTCCCAGCCTACGATGCGCTTTGCAAATACCCGGAGATTCACCACGTGCTGGTGCGCCACGAACAGGGCGCGGCTCACATGGCGGACGGTTACGCACGCGCGGGCGGCGGAGTTGGTGTCGCCATTGCAACATCTGGACCCGGCGCGACCAACTTGGTTACCGGCATTGCCACGGCGATGATGGACTCGTCGCCCATCGTCTGCATCACCGGGCAAGTGGGCAGCAAGCTGATCGGTTACGACGCTTTTCAGGAGACGGATATTACTGGCATCACGCTGCCGATCACCAAGCATAACTACCTTGTCACCCGGGCCGAAGATCTTGCGGCTGCGATGCGCGAGGCTTTCTGGTTGGCGAAGTCGGGACGGCCGGGGCCGGTGCTGATCGATGTCACCAAAGATGCCCAGCAGGCGAGTTGCGAGTTCGATTGGGATGGGGCTGAACCCCGCCACCGTAATCGTTGTCTCGCGGCCAGTTCTGCCGCGCCTCAATATGGTGACGCCCTCGGGTTGATCAACTGTGCGAAGCGGCCCGTGATCCTGGCGGGGCACGGCATCCTGCTCTCGGACGCGATGCGCGAAGTTTGTGCGCTTGCCGAACGCGCCCACATTCCCGTAGCGATGACGCTGCTTGGCATTGGTTCTTTCCCCGCTTCTCATCCGCTGAATCTTGGGATGATGGGCATGCACGGCGAGGCCTGGGTCAACACGGCAATTCAAGAGGCGGATCTGCTGCTCGCACTCGGTATGCGCTTTGACGATCGCGTCACCGGCAACCTCAAAACCTATGCGCCCATGGCGAAGAAAATTCACGTCGAGATCGATCAGGCTGAGGTTAACAAGAACGTCAAGATTGACGTGGCACTGATCGGAGATTTGCGGGAGGTGTTGTGTGAGCTTTTGCCGCGCGTCGACTCCGGCAATCGGGAGCCTTGGTTGTCGCGAATTCAAGAACTGAAAGGCGACTCGGCAGTGCGCGACATCCAGAATTTGCCCGACGATGGCCATCTCTACGCCGCGCATGTGGTGAATGACCTGTGGCGTGAGACGGGTGGGGATGCTGTCGTGGTGACGGATGTCGGCCAGCACCAGATGTGGGAGGCGCAGTATTACAAACACGACAAGCCGCGGACTCTGATCACGTCTGGGGGGTTGGGCACGATGGGTTTCGCTCTGCCTGCCGCCATCGGCGCTAAGTTCGCGCGGCCCGACGCGGAAGTGTGGGTCGTGGCCGGCGATGGCGGCTTTCAGATGACGATGGCCGAACTGGCTACGATCTCGCAGGAGAAGTTGGAGGTCAAAGTTGCCATCATCAACAACGGCTATCTCGGCATGGTGCGGCAGTGGCAGGAATTCTTTTATGAACGGCGCTACAAAGCTACGCCGCTGTACAGTCCGGATTTTGTGAAACTTGCCGAGGCTTTCGACTTGCATGGCGTGGCTGTTCAGAAGCGCGCCGAGGTTGTGCCTGCGATTCGCGAGGCGCGCGAGCATCGTGGCACCTACGTGATTAACTTTTGCGTGGAGCAGGAGGACTCGGTCTTCCCCATGGTGCCTGCGGGTGCCGACCTTCACGCGATGATTCGTCGTCCCAGTCCATTGGTTGAAACTGCGCAAGACTTGTGAGGAAACATGCTGATGACACTAGTGGTGCAGGTCGAGAACAAGCCCGGAGTTCTGAACCGGGTGGCATCGCTTTTTCGGCGGCGCGGTTTCAATATCGAGTCGCTCACAGTCGGGCATACGGAAAAGCCTGGAGTCTCGCGCATGACCATCGTGGTCGATACCGACGAAGCTGGCGCTCTTCGGATCGAAGCCAATTTGTACAAGCTGGTGCACGTGCAGCGAGTCGAAAACGTGACGGCTACCCCGTCGGTGTTTCGCGATCTGGCCATGATCAAAGTGGCTGCGACCCCGGAAACACGGGCTGAGATCATGCAACTGGCGCACGTGTTTCGCGCCCGCATCGTCGATGTGAATAGTGAGTCGCTGGTGATCGAGACGACCGGCACAGAAGACAAGATCGACGGCTTGGTTGAGATATTGCGTGGCTTCGGGATTCTTGAGATGGCGCGAACTGGACGCCTCGCGATGACCCGCGGTCCCCGGCCCGAGGCCTCGACCGGTGTATCCGGGCAAGACGATTCGCTGGAGGACGAATCCGTATCGTATTCGGTCTAGTTTTCGCAGCGCCGCCATCTCGGCGGCTGTCTTGGTGGGGTCCTCGCCCCGCTGGCGAGGGCAGGATGCCCTCGCGACAGCCGGCAAGATGCCGGCGCTACAAATGAAGAGTGGAGGTAAGTATGGAAAACCTGAAACAGAAGTTAGAGAAAACCCTGGAAGAACATCAGCGCGAGAGCGGACTACACATGATTGGAGGCCGTGAGCGACTAGTGGCGCGGCTTCTGAAGGTGCTGGATCCGTCCCTTCATGGCTCGGGAAATGCGGATCATAGCCCGTCCGATGAAGACGGCCGCTGCTGTCAATAACCGGTCGAGTGAGCCAGCCACGCTGTGCACATCCGATCCAACACAAAAAAGGAGAATACAAATGGCAAAAATGTATTACGACAAAGATGCTGACCTGAGCCTCATTCGTGGCAAAAAAGTCGCAGTGATCGGCTACGGTTCACAGGGTCATGCACACGCATTGAATCTTCGCGACAGCGGAGTCGAAGTCGTGGTGGCGCTGCACCCGACCAGCAAATCACGGGCTCGCGCTGAAGCGGAGGGCCTGCGCGTGGTTTCCCCCGCCGAAGCCGCGGTTTGGGCGGATGTGATCGTATTCCTGGCGCCCGACACAACCCAGCCGGGGCTGTACCGCGACGCGGTTGCGCCTCACCTTACAGCGAGAAAGACACTGTTCTTCGCACACGGTTTTAACATCCATTTCGCAACCATCCAACCGCCTGCCGACGTGGATGTGATCATGATTGCCCCGAAGTCGCCCGGCCATCGTGTCCGCGAGGTGTTTGTCGACGGCGGTGGAACCCCCGCGTTGCTCGCCGTATATCAGGACGCAAGCGGATCGGCGAAGGCCTTGGCTCTTTCCTACGCAAGAGCGCTGGGAAGCACGCGTGCCGGCGTCATCGAGACCACCTTCGGCGAAGAAACCGAAACCGACCTTTTCGGCGAGCAGGCCGTTCTCTGCGGCGGCGTAAGTGCGCTCGTTAAAGCTGGTTTCGAAACTCTGGTCGAAGCTGGATACCAGCCCGAGATCGCTTACTTCGAGTGCATGCACGAGCTGAAGCTGATTGTGGACCTGATGTACCGTGGCGGCCTGAATTACATGCGGTACTCCATCAGCGATACAGCCGAGCACGGAGATTACACTGGCGGGCCGCAGTTGATCACCGAGGAGACGCGGAAAACTATGCGCCGCATGCTGGGCGAGATTCAGCGCGGCGAATACGCTCGCAAGTGGATTGCGGAAAACGAAGCTGGGCGGCCGTGGTTCAACGACACTCGCAAGCGCGAGCAAACTCATCCCATCGAGCAAGTCGGAGCTGAGTTGCGCGAGCACATGTCTTTCCTGGATCCGGTGCGGATCACAGCGGAAGAAACACTGGAGAAGGCGGCGCAGCCAGCAGCCGAGTTTGTAGCCAGCGGCACTGACTGATCCGAAAGGTAAAGAGGTCGAATCTATGCATGTCTATGACTGGAACTCGATGCAACCGGAGGCGGTGACCGAACTGTACCGGCGCACCGTCGCGCAGGGAGAGAAGATGAGCGTGGCTCGACTCGAGGTCGCCAAGGGATCGTCCACTCGAGCTCACCGCCATGAGAATGAGGAGGTCATCATTCTGCTGAAAGGGTGTTGGCAGTTTCATTTCACGACTGGCGACGTTATGTTGCGTCCCAACCAAATACTGACCATTACGCCGGGCTTGGAGCATTCCTCCGAGGTGCTGGAAGACGTGGTGGCCATCGACGTGTGCAGCCCCGCTCGCGAGGACTGGCTCAGTGGAGCTGACCGCACGCTTCATTACGATCCTGATCAGAGTTTGTGGGGTGTCTAGGCAATTGAGAATTTTTCATTGGCGCCCGCACGGGCGTGGACGCCCGCGCCTACATTGAGGAAATTATGTTCAAGCAGACGCAATGGGTGTGGATGGATGGGGAGATCGTGGCCTGGAACGATGCTACAGTCCATGTCTCATCTCACGCTCTTCACTACGGAACCGGAGTGTTCGAGGGGATGCGTTGTTACGACGCCGAGGATGGTCCGGCGATTTTCCGGGCGGACGCGCACCTGAAGCGCTTTTGCGCCTCGGCGGAAGTGTACGGTCTCCGAATCCCGTATTCCGCGGAGAAGCTTATGGAGGCAATGTGCGCTCTCATTCGGGTGAATGGCTTCCAGAGTTGCTATATCCGGCCAATTTGTTATTACGGCAGCAAGAGCCTTGGCCTGCTGCCTGATCGATGCCCTGTGCATGTCGGCATCCTGGTTTGGCCATGGAACACGATGCACGGAGATGCAGCGTTGAAGAGGGGTGTGCATATCGGCGTGTCACGCTGGACCAAGTTTCACCCCACGATGATGCCCACGACTGCGAAAGCTTGCGGCCAGTACATCAACTCGATTCTGGCGTTGCGCGAAGCCGTAAGCGAAGGCTTCGATGAGGCTCTGTTGCTGGATCTCAACGGAAATCTCAGCGAAGGGGCAGGCGAGAATTTATTCCTCGTAAAAGACGGTATCGTGCTCACAAACGACGAGCGCCACTCGATCTTGATGGGAGTGACGCGAGAGGCCGTGATCGCCATCACGCGCGATCTTGGTATTCCCGTTGAAGTCCGTGATCTTCGCCTGGAGGAGCTTTCCTCGGCCGATGAAGCTTTCTTCACTGGAACCGCCGCCGAAGTGACCCCCATTCGCGCCGTGGACGACCAGCCGATCGGCAGTGGCAACCGCGGGCCCATTACGGAAAAGATTCAGGAGAAATTTTTTTCCATCGTCTACGGCCGCGAACCGGCTTACAGCGCATGGCTGCACCCGGTTCCCACTGGGATCGCTCAAGTCGGCTTGACCGAGCCGGGATGAACCAGCGCTATAGGCGAGCTTCACTGACAAATGGTTACGCTCAACGACATCCAGAACGCGCTTTGCCGGATTCGCCCAACTATCGGCATTTCACCTGCAGCGCAGTCGCATGAACTGTCTCGCGTAGCGGGCGGCCCAGTCTTTCTCAAACTCGAAAACCTGCAGCGGACGGGGTCGTTCAAAGAACGCGGAGCGCTGAACAAACTTCTGACGCTGACCGCTGAACAGCGGGGTCGAGGCCTGGTAACTGCCTCCGCCGGCAACCACGCTCAAGCGGTGGCGTACCATGCCGGCCGGATTGGAGTGAAGGCTCAGATCTGGATGCCGCTTACCACTCCTCTGGCCAAGGTGTCAGCTACTCGAAAGCACGGCGCCCAACGTGCTGCACGGTACCAGTTTCGATGAGGCCTATACCGCGGCACGAGCACGCTGTTGTCACGAGCAACGAACCTTCGTTCATCCCTTCGACGACGAGCACGTAATTGCCGGTCAGGGTACGCTGGGGCCGGAATTGCTCGAACAACTACCGCAGCTTGACGCCGCCATCGTGCCGGTCGGGGGCGGTGGTCTCATCGCTGGCGTGGCGGTTGCGCTAAAAGAATTGCGGCCGCGTATTCGTTTGATCGGTGTCCAAACCTCTTTGCTTCCATCAATGTCTGCCGCGCTTCGGGAAAAAGTTCCCGTACTTCTTCCCGCCGCTTCGACAATTGCGGATGGCATCGCGGTGCGCTTGGCCGGCGAGAAGACGCTGCCTCTGGTGCAAAAATATGTCGACGATCTGGTGCTAGTGGATGAAGAGGAAATCGCGGCCTCGATTCTTTTTCTGCTGGAGCGGGAAAAAACGGTCGCAGAGGGCGCGGGAGCAGTGGGTGTTGCCGCGCTGCTCCACGCCAAGATCGATCTCGATGGTCAAACGGCTGCAGTCCTGGTGTCGGGCGGCAACGTTGATGTCACACTATTAGCGCGAATCATCGAACGGGGCTTGGTCAAGGACGGCAGGCTGGTCCGTTTGCGGATTCACCTTCCCGACCATCCCGGTGCCCTCAATCGCCTCACGGGAGTGATTGCAACGAAACTCGTCAACATCGTCGAGACCAGCTACGAGCGAGCTCATTACGGCGTGGGGCTGGGCGACACAGCGATTGACCTTACTATGGAAACGAGAGGCCCCGACCACTACGGAGAGTTGGCGTCGGCGCTGACGAAGTCCGGGTATGACTTCGAACGTGTGATTTAATTGTGCTACTTCGCGGGGGACAGAGTTCGCGGAGAGAATAAAAGGGAGTCGCGGAGACCTAGTTCATGATTATTAACATGCGAGAGCGGGCCACCGATGCAGAGATCCAACACGTCATCGACCGGGTAAAGGAAGCGGGATACCAAGCGCACGTCACGCGTGGAGAAGAGCGCACCATTGTGGCTGCGGTCGGAAGTGGCGGACGGCGGCACGAACTGGAGGCGCTGGCGGCTGCACCCGGTGTGGACGGCGTGGTTCCTATTGCGCAGCCTTTCAAGCTTGTAAGCCGTCAGGTAAAGCCGCATCGCACCGTCGTGAACGTCGGTGGCGTGGGAATCGGAGACGGAAGCTTTGTGGTGATCGCCGGCCCGTGCTCGGTCGAATCCCGCGAGCAACTATTTTCGACCGCTCGAGCCGTGAAGGCTGGCGGAGCTCGATTGCTCCGCGGCGGCGCTTATAAGCCCCGCACGTCCCCGTACGAATTTCAGGGTCTCGGCGTGGAAGCCCTCCGGTTGCTCAGTGAAGCGCGCGAAGAAACCGGTCTGCCGGTGGTCACTGAGGTGATGAGCACAGAGGACGTTGACGTGATCTGCGAACATGCCGACCTGCTGCAAGTGGGAGCACGCAACATGCAAAATTTCGCGCTGCTGCGTCGCCTGGCTAAAGTGGACAAACCGGTGCTTTTGAAGCGCGGCCCATCGGCCAGCGTCAAGGAGTGGCTGCTGGCCGCTGAGTACCTGGTAGCGGGTGGGAACCCGAACGTGGTGCTGTGCGAGCGCGGCATCAAGACGTTTGAGACAGAAACTCGAAACACGCTGGATCTGGCGTCGGTCGCGCTAGCCCGGGAACTGACTCATCTGCCGGTGATCGCCGACCCGTCACACGGAACCGGACGTCCCAGTCTCATTGCACCCATGTCTCGCGCAGCTGCCGCGCTCGGTGCTGATGGGCTTATGGTCGAGGTGCATCCCTGTCCCGAGCGCGCCCTCTCGGACGGCCCTCAATCCTTGGACCTCCCCGGTTTTTCGCGGCTCATGCAGAGTTTGAGCGAACCCTTGAGAGCTATTGAGATTAGCTAAAGGCGACGTTTCACGCGCCATCGCTGTGCGACTCCAGCATTCCGTGGAGAGCAAACCTTCTTTTGGAAGCCCAATCACACAATCTCCGGCACATGAACTGAGTTATGTGAACCGAAAGTGTTCTCAGATAGTGCTAGATGCCTGCCTGCGGTTACAGCCACAAAATGCCATATGACAAAAACACGGGCTCCTCGGGATACCGACGGGATTGCCAGGGCACTATCGGACTAGGAAGCTCTACTGCTTTTGTGGCGCGCGCCGGTACCTGTTAGGGCTCCTAAATGCACATCGCATTTTGCAATTTCCAATCCTAAACTCTCTGGTTCCATATTTTATTTACCATGTTCGGTTGATGCATGTACCAAGTCATCAGCCAGCATGGAACAGCCTCCGGCGTACTCGCCGCCGCAGTAGGCAAGGAGTAAATTCAGACGTTTCTTCGTTAGTGGTAGGTGACGAAGGATTTTCAATCTAGCCATCCCTGTTAAATGTGACAGTTGTAGCCTCAGAGCTTCCGCTCTATTCTTCGCGTACGTCAAGTCTTTGATGAGTTGATGGCGTCTCAACGGAAGTGCTGAAAAGAGCAAGCAAGGCGAGGCTGTCCAACAAGGGATAAGCAGCGTGCGCGAATGGATCGAGTTGTCGTCACAAGGAATCCAGGATCTGGCGGTGGTTATCATCGTCGTCTCGATGCTCTTTGGTTCCTTGCGTTTTCTTTTGCAATTGTCGAAACGAGTACCAGACCCGTACCCCGCATATAAAAGACTGCTTGGGCGTTCCCTATTGCTGTCACTTGAGTTTCTGATCGCGGCGGATGTCATTCGTACCATCTTGCTGGACGAAACAGCCAGGAGCATCGCGATACTTGGCGGACTGGTCTTGGTTCGAACATTCCTTAGCTGGTCGGTGGTGGTCGAAATCGATGGCCATTGGCCATGGCGCTCGGCGGAGGTCGCGGCTCGGAGCGAACGAGTAGCAGTCGATGATTCGCGAAAAGATGGTTACTCGTCTATAGGAGGAATTGATAAATCGGCCCGATGGGCCGTTGAAGTTCCCGTTCCTGCAGCAATCCGCGATGGCGATATTTCTTGCACGCCGCAGCGAATTGAAGGACAGCCGTGAGCAGCGAGCCGCTCTGAGGAGAAATTGAAATGGATCTACCAAGCTTCCCGCACGTAGACATGTTCTCCGCCGGCATCAACGCGCTGTATGGGGTGCTGGTCGCCAGCCAACCGACCCACAACCGCGGCTATACCGCCGCGGGGCTGTTGATTATGGCCTTTTTCGGCGGTATCGGTGGTGGCGTGACGCGCGACATACTGCTCAATGAGATCCCTTCTCCGATCAAGGACCCGACCTATCTTCTGGTGTGCCTTCTGATGGGTTTGCTGGGACTAGCGATTTATCGTTACGCCGACTCGATGGAGGAGCGGTTCCGCACGAGGACGCTGGCCTTCTTCAAGTCTTTTACCCTGCCCTGGTTTGCGATTCTGGGCGCGCATAAGGCGCTCGAGCACCACCTTGGGATCTGGACCGCGATCGTTGTAGGGGTGATCGCCACCACTGCGGGCGGGGTGTTCATCGACCTCTTCTCCGGAGTCACGCCGGAGATCGTGAGGCCCTCGGAGCAACTTGTCACGACGGCGGTGCTGGCGAGCACGGTCTACACGGTGCTCGCGGTACAGGAGATGAAGAGTCTCACCTTCTTTCCCGTCACGCTGATCGCGGTACTGCTGGCGTTCCTCTTCCGTGTGTTTGCTGTCCGGGAGCACTGGCCGTCCATCGTGCCGCTACCCGCGCCCGCCGAAGGCCCCGGGATCGTAACGGTGGCGGCCGCCGCAGGCACAAAAAAATAGGCGGTTCGTGCTGGTTCTGTCGCCGTTTGAGTTCGTTATGGAGAAAGAGAAGAGGATGTTATGGATCACATGTGGGAGCGTATCGGAAGTCAATTGATCGCCCGAGTCAGCGGGCCGATGAAGTTCAGACTGGTGCTCCAGCCGTGCATGGCGGCATTCTTCGCAATTCGCGCGGGGCTGGCAGACGTCAAGGCTGGCAAGCCGCCGTGGTTCTGGGAACTGGTCTCGAATCCCCCCCAACGCGCGGACATGGTCAAGGAGGCGTGGAAGCGTATTGGCAAGGTGTTTATTCTCGCGGTGGTACTGGACGTTGTGTACCAGCTTATCGTCTTACATTTTGTATATCCGGGAGAGGCGCTTATCGATACCAGTGACGTAGGCGCTCCGAGGCGGATCACTCGGCATATCACCCTGGTCGTGGTCGATCACATCTACGTGCCCGAGTCACTGGCAAACCGAATGCCCTAGAACGGATCAACGACGTCGGCCCGAAGACGGCTTCGAGGAAATCCAGTACCACGGAGCCCAGTTCGTCCTATGATCTCCGCCAAGTCCGTTTCTGGACAACTTCCGGTTGGCCGACAATTCGCTGGGCAGACCGCTCGGGTTGCCATGCCGGAGCTCACTGGGATGTCTCGATTGCGCAGTGGTCAATCTACTCTTGATGCATGGGTGCGGCCGTTCCGTCGGACCACTTTGCAACTTCGACGGCGAACACAAGAATCGGCGGCAGCCCTTTCGCCTGGGACGGTTCCTTCGACGATAAGAACCAGTAAGGACCGGAAACCACTGGCGAGCCCGATGCGAAAGCCCCCCAATCCTTACCGTCGTTGAGCGCGGTAAAGAACATCAGATGTGGTCCGTTGTGATCCCCTTCGTCGTATAGATATGCCGACTTCGACATCATGAACACCATATTGCCGTTTTCGGGATCTGGCAGTTGTTTATTGTCGAACGCCGCCTTGAGGGCCGACACGATCTCCGCCTTAGCGTGGCCGGCCATTACCATCCTCGTCCGCAGATCAGCGATCGGCAATATCGATCGCGCAGCTTGGCGATTCAGGCATTCGGCACCTCTCACCTTCGGGTTCCAGAACTCAGGCGAGTCAAACGCCTCCATCCAGCTTCTTTCCACCATACAGACAAACCCGTTCTTTCCTCGGACAGCTATTTCATAGCCTTGCCGTCCCAAGATCATGACCGTCGCGTCGCTGGATATGGAATCCGGAGCGGCGCTCCGCGCCAGCAGAATCTCAGCATTCCTTTCCATCAAGTATTGGTCGACCGGCGCCATTTTCGGGTATTTATCCGACTGTGCCGCCGCCTTCGGCACAAGGAAACCGATGCTGATTACCAGCACCATAATCGTGCTGCCCCTGGCCATGATCCTGATCGTTCTTTCCCTCGTGGCCGCCCTCATCGCGAGGTCTCCTTTCGCCGTCGCCGCTGCTCACTCTCCTTTATTATTTCGCTCAAATCCACAACCGGCCGTATCTCAATCGGTCCCAGTCCATGCTTAAAGCCTGGTTGCTGTGAAATAAGCTGAACGGCATGATTGAGGTCTCGCGCCTCAAGGACTTGAATGCCGCCAAGCTGTTCCTTGGTTTCCGCATAGGGGCCATCGGTGGTCGCGACTTTGCCGTTTTTCCAGTACAGGGTCAACGCGGTCTCCGGAGGTTGAAGAGGTACTTCGGCGACAAGATGTCCGTTGGCGCGCAGATGGTCGTTGTACTCAAAGCATTCGTCGAACGTTGTGTATCGCTCATCTTCGGTCATCCCTTCGAATTTTCCGGGCTCGATGTATCCCAAGCAGATGTATTTCATCCATTCCTCCTCGTTTCCTGTGACTCCTTGGTTTTCCTGTGACTCAGAGCCGTAGCTCATCGTTCTGTTATCAGATAGTCGTTCGGGAGACCGAAAATCGACAGCTGCTCGATTTGTTTTTATTTCAACTGCTTGGAATGTTCTCAAACCGGGGACGTAAGAAGGCAATCTTGCGAATGGGCCGGTCTACAGAGCTTCGGGGAGAACTGAGATGGAAGTTATTGTTCACCGGTGCCAAGAATGGGAAACCTCAGTGTACAATCTTCGCAGTTTTCGAAGTCAAAAAGGAATTCTGGATTAATTGAAAATGAACTATTCAAGTCTCGGGCTGGCGGCGCTTGGTGGCACGGTCGCGTATTTTACCTTTGGTTTCTTAGTGTTTTGGCTGGTGCCAGCTCTTATCAATGAATCCCGTAAGTACCCGGCCGTATTCCGACCTAAGGAAAATATGATGGCTGTTATGCCGATTGGGATGGTCGCAACTTTGATAGCGATCCTGGTTGCGCGATAATTTTCGCAATGATACATCAGGGCGGGTCGGGCTCTACGGAAGGTGCGCGCCTGGGCGTTCTCATTGGCATTTTCGTGGTTTGCGCATTTGTGCTGCACAACTACGTGAACCTGAACATCGGGCTGAAACTCGCTCTGGGACAGGCTGTGGCCTACTCCGTCCAGTGGACTATCGTCGGCATAGTCATCGGACTTATTTACAAACCCCTCGTTACACCGTAATCGTGAATATATCTGCTGTTGTTTTGCGTCTGAAGCCTTGATTGTGGTTATTCGGTGCACTGAGTTAAGATTCCGGCGAGGTGCTGCTTGTTTCGCATCGCAACAATCACCCAAAGCGCAATTACGACGATCGCCAGCGGAAGCCCGGACGGCGCCATGAAAAGGTGAAAGAAGAAGATATTCACGATCACCGGCCCGAGAAGGATCAGTGCCAGCGGCACAAAACGGTTGACCAACAGCAGCAACCCTCCGATGGTCTGAACCGCGAAAATGACGATATAGAGATGGGAGGTGAAGAGTATGCCAGCAAACTGACCGGCAAGACCCGTCGGAGGCGGTGCTGGAATGAAGTTAAGAAATCCGTTCAAGCCGAAAACGAAAAAGATCAACCCCATAAGCAAACGCGGAATCAACGAAGCGATTTTCATCTAAAACCCCCTTCCGCAGATTTTTCTGTCACTGTTTCAAGTAATGAAGCGCAACGCATCCTGATTTAAAAGTCTTTGACTCCACAAGTTTTAATTGTAGTTTCTGTTGCAGGTTGACACCTTCAAACAACCGTCTCCCTTCTCCAGCAATGATTGGCATAACGACAAAACGATACTCATCAATCAGGCCAAGCTCCATCAGTTGTGAAGGAAGATCTACACCGCCGACCAAAATATTTTGGCCTGGTTCTTGTTTCACTTTAAGTATTTGGTCGCGAAGGTTTGAGCCAACGATTTTCGTATTTTTATCTTCAGCGCTGCCCAATGATCGTGAAAAAACAATCTTCTTCTTGGAGACAAAGGTTTGAGCAAATTCGATATCCGCTTTTGTCTCGGACTGGCTTTTTGCGATATCAGGCCAATAAGGAACCATCAATTGATAGGTTTTACGCCCAAAGATGAGCAGGTCAACATCTCGCATGAGGTGCGTAAAATATCCATGTGTTTCTTCATCAGGATTGAATTTGGTATGGTCGCAGCAGCCATCCAGGGTAATGTTGATTGCGTAGATTACATTTCTCAATTTGATTGTCCTCTCTTATGTACCAGTATGTACCAGCGCTTGTGCGCCCTTTGCACATTTACGGCTTCGTGGTTTCCGTTCCGTCTGACCACCGTTGCACGGCAACCACGAACTGCGTCAGGTGCTCCACGGGATCGTTCATACCAACGACGGGCGAACCGGGCAGATTTGCTCCCCAGATTGCGGGGTCCATGTCCGAATAGAAGAACATGAGGTGGGAAGGCCAGTGGGGTGCGCTGTCGCCGCCGTATCCCTGCTTCCCCATCATGTAGCACATCGCCCCGGACTCCATCGGCGGCAGCTCTTTCTTGGCGATGGCGGCGGCGATGGCCTCGTTAACCTGAGCTAGGGTGTGTCCCGCCAAAGCCAGCTCGGTGATCTCGGTGAGGCGCAGAAGGTAGGAACGCGCGGCTGCCGCATTCACACACATGGGGACGCGCACCTTCGGATTCCAAAACTCAGAATCGGGCGCGGAAGTCCACCCCCGTCCCACGATACACACGAAACCGTTTTTGCCTTTGACCGCCGTTTCGAAACCATCACGTCCAAGAACCTGCACCTCGGCATCGCGTGAGACGGACTCCGGTGCCGCACTTCGCGCCAGGGCTATCTCCGCACTTCGATCCACCATGAGGTATTGCTCGATCGGGGCCATGTTCGGATAAGGTGTCGTGGCATCCTGTGCCATCGCTTGGTACGCCGTACCGAGCACGACAAGCAGTGCGAAGCTTTTGATCGCGATTGCGCTAATTTTCTTAAGCATTGTTTTCCTCCTTAAAATGGGCCTTTTCTGTCAACCCGCCCATGGAGCGCGAATACGGTGGTAGCCACGGCCGCCATTTGATCGCTCGGGCTGCGGCGCGGGAACAGGTAACGGGGGCATGCCGGGCGTTTGCCGGAACTTGCCGACCATCTCCGCCGAGAAGTTAAAGGCGGGGAACTGCTTGAGCGCAGGAAGAAGTTCTGCATCGACGAGGGAATATGGATCCGCGACCGCCGGCGAAGTTTCTGACCGCGAGGCTTGCTGAGCCTTCGCCAGCATAGTTGCAGGCGCGAGTCCCATAGCCAGACCAAAGCCGGCGGTGCGGATAGCGAAATCGCGACGAGTGAGTTGATTGCTCATTTGAGTAGAAGGCGACTCGCGTTGCATCGCTTCGCCCTCGACGCACGGGTCGAAGTTGTCGGGCAGGTGATCCGCAACCAAATACTGGCTCATGAGTTCTCCATTCTCCGGTGGCGGCTACATAGACGTCGTACGAGGCGTCGCGAAATCGACAAAGCGCGGAGAGTTGTTTTACTACTGGCGCATCTCAGCGGCCACGTCGTCGCCGAACTTCTTTTGGATATACTTTTGGGTTTCAGGATCGAAGTCGGTCATGTCAAACATCCGGCGAACTTCAACCATTTCGTTATCCTTTCCGGGGATGCGCGAAGCCCATTCGAGCGCCTCTTCGCGCGACTTCACCTGGATGATCCAGTAGCCGCCGACCACTTCCTTCGCTTCGGTAAACGGACCGTCGGTAACTTTCGATTTTCCACCTTTGAAGGTGACGCGCGCGCTCATCGTCGCGGGCGGGGTCAGCCCGTCGAGCGCCAGCAGCACGCCCGCTTTCCCTAGTTCCTCGTTGTACTTGCCCATTGCCTCCATCTCTTTGAAGTCGGGTACCCAGCCGGGTTTCGCGTTTTCGTAGCTTTTCGGAAACATGATCATCATGAAGCGCATTGGTGTTCTCCTTGTTTAGTGAGTAACGTGTAATGAGTATTGAGTGTTGTGCGGACACCTTATCAGGGCCGCTACTTTTATATAAGAGCCGCGGGTGTCCTGCCTTCACGATATGGTCGAACGGCCAGACCGGAATTCGACAAATCGTCCAAGATATTTTGGAAGAGGGCCCGTTCGGCCACCTTTTGGTTCTTATGGATGGCGCTACCACGACTGAGGCTGCCCCACCCTTCGCGATTTTCGAAGGGTGGGTACTACGGACCATGGCATCAGTGCTTGGCGGACAATACCTTAGCCTTCATGTACTCTAGGCGGCGGTGACGAACGAATAGGGCGAGGTACGCTGTGCCCGCCTTTCGAACCCCATGAAAGGTGGGGCAGCCTCAATTATTACGGTGCCGACCGAAACCAAAGGCGGGCCAGCCCCCTTCTTCCGGCGGGGCGATGCCGCGCGTGCTATTTGATCCTGCTGTGGATACGTGATCAAAACCACTTGGCGCCAGCATTTCCGACTCCCGCCCTTCGCCGTAGTGGCGAAGCCAGCGAGATCAAAAGCCTGGGACGCCCGCCCACGGATAGCGGCTTTGGGAGGGCTGAGCCAGCCCTTAGGTTTGCTTATGCGGAGGGAGGGGGTTGATGTCCACGACCACGGTCCTGATTGTGCCGGACGCCCTCTTTAATGTCGCGGGAACAGGCCCTCTGTTGCTGGGTCTGCGGGCATCGAAGAATACAAGCCATCCCTCACGGCGGTTTTGGTGCTTCATATATGTGGCCAGCTGGGCAGGCCCGGGAAGCTCCGAGCCCTTGAGCATTTTCATTTCGATGACATGCAGTAGCCCGGAAGAAAAAGTTACAAATACGTCAACGAACCCAATGCCCGATACACCCTCACGGATCGCCGCGCCTTTCTGCGCGAGTTTTGCCCTTGCAAATACGTCAAAAATCTCCTGACCGAGTTTTTCGGGGCGGTTCTTGAGTTTCCCCTTAACGCGCGACTCCCAGAATGAATTGACTGCAGCGGCCTCGACGATATTCTTAAATTCGCGGAGGAACCTACCGATGGTAACGCGGGGAAGCCTAATTAGGCGGCTTCCTGATTCCTCAACTCTTTCGGCGACCGTTTTTGTGACGTACAACAGTCTTTTTTTTTAAACTTGCCATCCAAAAGAGCCAGAATATTCCTCTCGAAAACGTCCCGCGCCAAATTCGAGTTCCGGCGATAAAATGCCGTCCGGACCCGTCTCATCACCGCCAAAAACTCGGTTTCACTTTTACCGGCCCTTTCCCGGTCATAAAGGCGCGCCAAGTTTACCGCGTACTGATCTGGGTCGCCCAGGCCGCGACGGTTAAACGAGTCCTCCAGATATGTTTGTATCGAAAAGATCATTATTTGACAGCAGCCCTATTTTTGTTTCGTCTTCCTCTTCGCGCTAGGATCCGGTCGCCCATCCGGACGCAGGCCGTACTCGTCGCATAGATACTTGCCTATCCGAAGCGTTCGGTCAATAGATTTTTTCGCCCAAATATCCCGCCGCCCGGTGGCATCAATGATCTCCAGCAGTCCCTCGGCTTTTAGAGTCTTGAGTTCGGGACTCACGTTTAGGACCCTTCATTTTGAGATGCTCGGCGATCTCCTGCACGCCTCGACTCCCGTTTGCCGCAAGATAGATCTGGGCTCTCCTACTGCTGCTCTTAAAGATCTTCTTCACCTCCTCAAAGTGTCTTTTGGCATCCGCGCGAAGCGCGAAGGCATTCGTTTCGTCTATGGAATCCACCTTATGTTCAATGTGGGCAAGCCGACTCAGAATCAGCTGATAACGATCCTCTTCCGCTGGCTTTTTGCCGTTCATATCCTGTTTCCTCCTTTCCTTAGTGGCGCGGCAGGTTCGTGAATCGTAAGGCTCCGATCACAACAAAGATCAGGCTTGACTTGGAATGATAATACGGTAAACTAAGCTTTCTGGTCAACACCAACAAGGCCAGATAGTTACAGGACGTGTAGCGATTCGTCATTACATAACAGTCAATTAATTATGGACCGAAATCAAGACACAGAGGCGTCCTTGGAGCGCAAGATGAACGTAATTATTGCGTTGCTCCTGAGGATAGCAAACAGCGGCAAAACACTGGCCCTTAAGGAACAAGTGCGGGAATTATCAGCTTTCGGTCTCAAATCATCGGAGATTGCAGATATCCTCGGGAAAAAAGTCGGACACGTGAGCAAGGAATTGTCAGTTTTGAAGAGGGAGTCAAAGTAGAGATGGAAAAAGAACTGCTCCAAGGAATTTCGCAACGCCTCGGAGTGTTGATTGCGCTTGAAATGAAAGCCCAATCAGAGCACTTTTCGACGACCGAGGGCGTGAAGATGTTGGCTCGCTTTGGCCTAGGGAACGCTGAGATCGCCGAGATACTCGACTCGTCCGCCAATGCGGTGAACGTAATGAAAAGTCGCCTGAAGAAACGGAAATGGAGCCATGGAAACACTCGAAGAAAAGATCGCTGAGTTGAAAGCGTCGATTGACGTTCTGATTCTGATTGAATTTTGTAAGCGAGGCGCAAAACGTGACGACGTCCGAGATGTGCTCGGAACTCTAGACAACAACCTCTTTGCAAAGGTGAACAGGATTGTTAACCAGAAACAAAAGGCCTAACGCAATGTCTACAAAAAAGAAGGGCAATAGCAAGTTGATGGCCGACGAGCGGGCAGTCGATATACTCGAACGCTTCGCGGCTGCGCAGTTGTATATCGCTACTCCGCTCGTTCGGGCCGACATCGCAAGAATTCTCGGCATGGGTAACGACCGTGTTAATGAAATCCTGAAAGGTATTGAGAAGGAAAAAAAAGATGCCAAAAAAGAGGAGCGAAAAGCTTGAGCCCCTTGAGGAGATCAAGCGTCTCATCATTTTGGGGCTAATCAACCAAGGCGTAAAGGGAAAAGACATCGCCGCTATCCTAGAGGTCGACCCTGCAATTGTCAGTCGGCTTCTGTCGACCGGAAAATCACGAAAATAGGCGAGTGGGAACCCAGTCGCGAGACGTGCAAGCGGGTTTTCCACAGCCTCCTTGTGACATCTGACCTTGCGCTCGTTTCCGATTCCTCTCATAATCGTTCAAGCAGTAGCAGCGCGATCTAGATGGAGAAACTCGGAGAAGCAGGGCGAGAGATCGCCCGTAACTCCTGTGCTTTCTAGATTTTGACCTGTAAGTTCTTTGACATCTAGATTTTACAAGCCAAACCGTGCCTAACCCCGTGATTCTAAAGATTGAGGGGGGTGGGGGGAGGGGGGGTACCCTGTAACCAAATAGTACATACAGGCACGCAACCCAAAACTCCCGCCGCAAGTTTATTTTCGAGGCGAATGCGGGACAGGCGGGACGCACCCGATTTTCGCTGGCGATGCGCCCCCGGACATTTCTTATCCCAACTGCCGAATCCGCTCTTGCAGGAATTGCCGCTCTGGTTCCTGTTGGGTCAGCGCCAGCGCTTTCTCATAAGACGCCCGAGCCTCATCTGTCCTGCCGAGCCTGCGGTACATATCGGCACGGGCGGAATGCGCCAGGTAATAATTTGCCAATTCGCCATCTTCCAGCACCGCGTCGATATGCGTCAGACCGGCCTCTGGACCATCGCGCATGGCAATTGCCACGGCACGATTGAGCTGTACAACCGGCGAAGGCTGAATTCGTACCAGTTGATCGTAAAGCGCAACAATCTGCCGCCAATCGGTCGCAGCGACCGATTCCGCCTCCGCATGAACGGCCGCAATCGCAGCCTGCAGCGTGTAAGAGCCGAAGCGGCGGGACTTCTGCTGGGACTTCAGGGCTTTCTCCAGCAATGCCACTCCCTCCGCGATCTGCTCCCGGTTCCAGAGCGAGCGGTCTTGATTCTCCAGCAAAATCAACTCTCCGGTCGGAGAGGTTCTCGCGGCGCGACGGGATTCCTGTAGCAACATCAGGGAAAGCAGCCCAATCACTTCCGGCTCTGGGCGGAGTTCCATCAGCAACCGGCCCAGTCGAATCGCCTCACGGGTTAGCTCGGCCCGCGTTACCTCCGCTCCCGCCGCTGCCGAATAGCCCTCGTTAAAGACGAGATAGATGACCTGAAGCACCGCGTCCAGCCGCTCCGGCAATTCCTGCGGCGTCGGCACCTCGTACGGAATCGGGGTCTCTCGAATCTTTGCCTTGGCGCGGACAATGCGTTGCGCCAGCGTACGCGGAGTGGTGAGGAAGGCCTTTGCTATCTCCTCGGTGGTCAGCCCGCACACCTCACGCAAGGTGAGCGCAACGCGCGCTTCCGGCGCTAGAGCTGGATGACAGCACGTAAAAATCAGGCGCAGCCGGTCATCTTCAAGAAAATCGTCATCACTGGATCTCTCCGCCGAACTCGATTGCGCTTCGAGATATCGCACGAGTTCGTCTTGGGACGCATCGAATCGTGCCCGTCGACGCAGAGTATCAATGGCTTTGAATCGGGCCGTCGAAATCAACCATGGTCGCGGGTTGCCGGGTACTCCACTGCTTGGCCAAAGGCTCAACGCAGCCGCAAAGGCTTCGTGCATCGCCTCCTCGGCAAGATCAAAATCACCGAGCAAGCGGATCAGAGTTGCCAGGATTCGTCCTGAATCCACGCGATACA
>Ga0210394_10003082_pt1 | contig 21582 bp, 16 predicted proteins | sample IncBWC12MmetaG_FD_160121 | JGI IMG/M metagenome (GOLD analysis project Ga0210394, IMG submission 160121) | Forest soil microbial communities from Barre Woods Harvard Forest LTER site, Petersham, Massachusetts, United States - Inc-BW-C-12-M | ecosystem: Environmental > Terrestrial > Soil >...
CTGCGGCGCCACTCCCCTCGCCTTGTCCAGATACTCCAGCGATAACTTGAACTCGCTCCTCCGCAAATGCACATACGCCACATTCATCAGCAGCATCGGCTGCTCCGGCGCATACTTCAGCGCGGTCTGTTCATCGCTCAGCGCGCGCTCCAGATCCCCGTGTGACATTTCAAATTGCGCCGCCGCGTGATGCGCCATCGCTGCTCGTTCGTTCGCCTTTGCGCTGCCGCTTCGCGCATCGTCCTCCAGCTTCGATACGTACCCGCGGTCCACCGCCCCGTCATGCACTACATCCGCGTCCAGTCCCTCAACATTGGCGTTGGGCTCCATCGCGGGCGGTGCAATATTCAGATTCGCTGCCGCCGCTGCCGGTGACTCCATCATCGGCATCAGCCCGCCCTTCTCTACATGATCCACAATCGATCGCGGCAGCGTCATCTGACCTGCCGAAGTCTCGTAGTGAATCTTCTCGCCATCCTCCACCACGCTGTACGCCACGATCGTCCGGCCATTCTTCAGAAAAATCTTGTCCGCCAACACCGGCGTCCCTGCCAACAAGATGCCCAGCAGAACGCCGAACGCCTTCGCGAAAAATGCCGTGCGTCGCATCCCACCATTTTATCGCCTGTTGCCCGGCGTCGCTCCTCTCCTTGTCCCCTCATGCCGAATGTGACTACACTTCCTTTATGCGGCCCCGCACTCTGTTTTTGCTTCTCACTTGTCTTTGGCCCGCCTTTTCGGTCGCCGCCGATTCCTCCCCCCGCGAACTGCTCGCCTCCCTGAACAGTCTGGGTGTCGATCCACAAACGGTTTTCACCATTGCCGCCAAAGACCGCATCGAGATTCGTCAACCGGATCTCGTCATCTCTCTGGAAGATGGCAAGCTCGCTTTTTTCCAACGCTTCGAAGGCCGGGTCACAGGCTTCGTCTTCTCCGGCGTCGGCCACGTTCTCGCCACTCCTCGCGACCCGGTCGAAAAACAGCAAATGGCCCGCTTCCTCGGCGCACCTCTACTCGATCAACAATTCGTCTCCGCCTATCTGCGCTTCACCAATGACGCTGCCGAAGTCGTATCCGCGCAACTCCAGCGAGCCGGTTTGACGCCCGTCACGGATGTACCCTTTGCGGAGCTTTGGCAGCCGCAGGTCAATCGCCTCAATCCCTCACATTCCCAGCGCATCGTCCTGGAAAAATTCTCCAATACCTCCCGCCATTTTCTCCACGCGGCCATGGACGGTCTCCAAACCGGTCCCTTTGATATCCTTATGGACGATATGCGCGCCGAAAACCTGCTGATCGGCCAGCCGCGTGTCGTCGCAAAAACCACTTACTACGACGCGTGGAGTTCGTCCGCGCTACCCGGTTCCACGCCGCCACCCAGGACATTCGACGCGGTGCAATATCACATCGACACCACCATCCAACAGGACAATTCTCTCGACGGCAACACTTTGGTCGATTTCCGCACGCTCGAAGACGGCAGAGGGCTCCTCTTTATCCAGCTTGCCCGCGCCCTCAAGGTCGAGAGCGTTTCCACCGGATCGGGTGAACCTCTTTCTTTTTTTCAAAATGAAGGTCTGACCGAGCAAGAACTCCGCACTCGTGGCGACGATACTCTTTGCGTTTTTCTGCCCCGTCCCCACGCCAAAGGCGAAACCTTCTCCCTGCGCTTCCGCTATCGCGGCACAGTCATCTCCGACGCTGGCAATGGCGTTCTCTTCGTGAACGACCGCGAAAGCTGGTATCCCCACTACGGCGGTGCCGGCGACTTTGCGCTTTTCGATATGACCATTCGTTGGCCCAAGAATCTGCGTCTGGTCGCCACAGGTAATAAAATTAGCGAAGACGAAGCCGGCAACTTCCGCGCGGGTCACTGGCGAACCGATCAGTCCGTTCCCGAAGCGGGCTTCAATCTCGGACAATATTCCGTCGCGTCCATCAATTCCGAAAATCGCTCTGTCTCCGTATTCGCCAATCAGGAACTCGAGCGGGCCCTTTTCGCCCGCCTCACCCAGCCCAACATACTCGTCGATCCATGGATCGGGCTTTCTGCTTCCGAATCGCCCGGTACGCCCGGTTCTCGGAACGCACTGCAAAGTATTCCGCCTAGCCCCGCTGACGGTCTCCGGCTCCTTGCACGTCAAGTCGACGCCTCGATTCGCTTCTACGAACGCTACTCCGGCCCATTTCCGTTCGCGAGTCTCAACGTCGCGCAAATTCCCGGAGCCTTTGGCCAGGGTTGGCCGGGCCTGTTGTATCTCTCCACCTTCTCGTTCCTCCCTCAGGAAGCGCAACGCCGCGCCGGTCTTACTGCCAGCGACCAGGAACTCTTCACGCAAATTATTCCCGTACATGAAGTCGCTCATCAGTGGTGGGGCAACGTTGTCGGCTGGTCCAGCTATCGCGATCAGTGGATTAACGAGTCCATCTCTTCCTATCTCGCCCTGCTCTTCGCCGACTCCCAGAAGACTCCGGAGCAAACCCTGCACGCCTGGCTCGAACGCCACCGCAAGACTCTTATCACCAAGTCCCCGGATTCCGATCTCGCGCCCGCGGACATCGGCCCGCTCATCGCCGGCGGCCGCCTGTCATCCTCGAAATCACCGGACGGGTACGACCAGATCGTCTACACCAAGGGCGCATGGGTCATCCACATGATTCGCGAAATGCTTCGCCAACCCAACGCCAAGGATCCCGATGCCCGCTTCATCGCTCTCTTGCAAACGCTGCAAAAAAAGTACGCGCACGCACCGCTTAGCACGCAGCAGTTTCAGCACGAAGTCGAAGCCGTGATGACCCCCAAAATGGATCTCGAGGGTGGGCGCTCCATGGAATGGTTTTTCCAGCAGTACGTAAGCGGAACAGGAATTCCGCACTATAAGGTTGAATATACTTCGCGCCACACCGAGAAAGGTTTCGTCATCCGCGGCAAACTCACGCAGACAAATGTCCCGCGCTCGTTCGTCGCCTCCGTCCCCCTCTACGCCGCGACCGCCCCGGGCCGAACCATCCTCTTGGGCGCAGTCCTCGCTTCTGGCCAAGAAACCTCCTTCACCTTCACATCAACCTCCCCCCCCCATAAACTCCTTATCGATCCCCACATGACCCTACTCTGCCTCCCCGAATAAAAACGCGTCTCTTTTTAGGGCGTCGGGGGCAGACCTAGCGCCGACATTACGCGCGGGAACTGGCCTTGTGTAGCGGACGCCTTCTGCTTGCCCTGACCCAGGAAGGGAGGCGGGCGCCTTTCTCTTTTCTTTGGGAGGCTGGGGCTTCAGCCCCAGCGTTATTGCATTTTCTACCTGGGCTTTAGCCCCTGAAGGAAGGGGTTTTACTTTCAACTTTCAACTTTCAACTTTCAACTTTCAACTTTTTACCTCTTATTTCTTCTGAAACTCTTTCTCCTTCGCCAACGGGCTCTTCGAATTCACCTGTGCACTCCCACCCGGCCCAAAAACATAAGCAAATCCTTCCGGATCGACCGGCATCACATTGATCATCCCTGCCTGCAGCAAATCACCGAGTCGCGTCGGTCGCTGCTTCTTCTGCTTTTCAAACTCATCGGCCAACCGGTCCAGCTCCCGCAAGTCCATCTGCGCTTTCACGATCTTCAGATGTCTCTCCGCGTTTTCCTTCACCGTCTTGTCCGTCGTCGTCTGATAAACATCTCGCCACAAAAAATAAGACGTCTCCAGCGATTGCCCTTCCGCCGCGATCTTTGCCGCCATCACCTTCATCCAGATAAACGCATGGGGATTCTTGCTGCCCTCGGCAAACGCCTGCGAGGCCTTCAGATAATCCTTCATGTCGAAGTAATAGACGTTTCCCATGTCTTGGTAAAATCGCCAGTAATCCGGGTTCTCATTTATTCCCCGCTCCAGCAGCTTGATCGCGAGATCCGGCTGCCCTGCCCCAGTCGGAAACGGTGCGCTCAAAAAAGTGGATCCGAACCGGTAGGCCACCAGCAAATGCGGGTCGAGCGTAGTCGCCACATCCAGCAGCGGCCACAGCAGTTCCAGCTTCCCTTGGCTCAATCGATGACTCTCTCCGTAATACTGCACCGCCCTCGTCCAGTAAATTGCCCCAGCGAGCGGCGCATATTCCAGGCTCAACTTCTTTACGACGCTCCCCGGCCACAGCAGCACGTCTTGCCGCTCCAGCGACATCGCCTCCCGCTGCCCATCGATCTTTTTCTGCAATCGCCACACGCCAGTGAGGCCCATTGCCAGAAACGCGCACAACACTATTCCCGTAATCGCTCTGCGTTTCATTTCAAGTCCCGCCGCGAAAAGACCGCGGCACCCGCGGCCAGCACCGTCGCGCAATACAACAACGCGTAAAGCGTCGCTTGCCACACCAACGCCCAAGCAACCGGCTCCCCGTGCGCCACCGCTCCCATCACGTTGAAATTCTCGAAGTTCGGCAGCAGATAAGAAATCCCGCGCATCAGCCGCATCGCGCCCTCACTCAGGTTCACTGCTTGTACCGTGCGCAGATCTTGCGCGAACACTCCAGCCACGTAAATGCCAAACGTGAACAGAATCGCCAGAAACGGTGTGGTAAGGCAAGAAAACAGCATCGCCAGCGCCACAATAATCGCCAGTTTCAAGAGAATCAGGTAGACCGCCACCAGCACATACGCGTCATTTCTCACCAGCGGATGTTTCACCACCCATAGCGCGGCATACAATCCCGCCGCCATCACCACCGTATTCACCGCCAGCGTCATCACCAGCCCAATAAACTTGCCGATCAAAAATTGCCACCGCTCCACGGGTTTCGCCAGCAGCGCATACAGCGTCCGCTTGTCCATCTCTTTCGAAACCAAACCTACGCCAATAAAAATCGCGATCATCAGCCCGATCACCGACGTCGCCGTCAATCCCAAACTCACGATCACCGTCTCTTCGATTCCAATCGAAATTTGTCCTACAAGAATCGAAGCGCCAATCATCAACAACGCAAAGAAAACCAGGTTGTACAACACCCGGTCCCGCACCGCTTCCCGGAATGCATTGGTCGCTACCGTCCAGACGTTCCTCATTTCCCGCTCACCTCAACCGCATTCGCCTGCGCCCGGTCCGCCGCCACCAAATTCATGAAAAACTCTTCCAAAGTAGGTTTGATCTGCGCCACCGACAGGATCCGCGCGTTCGCCGCCTTCAATTGGTCCAGCGCCGCGTACACATTCTCCTCCGCCACTTGCACCCGGTACGATTCTCCCGATTTCGTCGCACTGCTCAGCAGCAGCAAACTCTTCGCTTCACCTGCAAACTCAAACAAAATCTCCATTCCCTGCGCCTTAATCGCGACAATCTCGCCCGGAGCGCCCACTCCGCGAAGCTTCCCACCCACAATCACGCCCACGCGATCGCACAACGTCTCCGCGTCGGACAAAATGTGCGTCGAAAACAAAACCGTCCGCCCTTCCTTCTTCAACTCCAAAATAATGTCCCGCACCTCGCGTCGCCCCATCGGGTCCAGTCCGGACATCGGCTCATCCAGCACCACCACTTCAGGATCGTGCAGTATCGCCTGCGCCATCCCCACTCGCTGCAACATCCCCTTGGAATATTTCCGCAGCTGAATTTTCTTCGCCGTCTCCAGCCCGACTTTTTTCAGCATCTTTTCCACACGCGCCCGGCGGTCCGCTGCCGTCAATTTATGAAACCGCGCAAAATAATCCAACACCTCTGCGGCGGTCAGATAATCGTAGAAATACGGCTGCTCCGGCAGGTACCCCACATCCTGATGCATGGACACATCTTCAATGGATTTCCCGAGAATTCTCGCCGTCCCGGAAGTAGGAAAGATCAGCCGCATCAGCAGCTTAATGGTCGTGGATTTCCCCGCCCCATTCGGCCCAAGAAAGCCAAACACTTCCCCCTGCTCCACCTGCAGGTTGAGTCCCTCAAGCGATGTTTTTTTCTTTAAATGAAGAAACCCGTAGGGATATTCCTTAGACAGGTTCTCCGTCTCAATCACAGGCTGTGTCATGTCTTATATTCTTAGAAGGTCAGTCCCACACCGTCAACGCGCCACTATCGCGAGTGTTCACCACCAGCAACACTCCGAGGTACAGGCGCAGCCTGTGCGACTTCGGTAGCGCTGGCCTCCGGCCGGCGGGGTTAGGACTATCTTTCTTGTGAAACGACCACCCGAGGCGCTTTTTCCCTCGCTGTCATCCCGACCGGAGAGCCGCGCAGTTGCGGCTCGAAGTGGAGGGATCGTGGCAATATTTCAACCGTCAACACAACCCAATTTCGAAACTCTGTGCTGCGCGCGGTCCTACTTCCCAATCTGCACCAAATCACTCTTCCCCACTCCCGCCAACCCCGCTTGTGGCTCCAAATGCTGCGGCGATCGCCAATTATCCAGCATCCCCACCTGCTGCACGCAACTCACCGTGCACTTCGGCGCACAACCTTTGTGCGTGTGATACTCGCGGTGCCGCATTTCATCCGTATATTGGCTCAGCGGCACGCCCGGATATCCCCGCTGCTGCGAGCACCAGTGCACCAGCCCATCCTCGCAAATGTACAAATATCGCGACCCGGCCCGGCACTTCCAATCATGCTCTTTCCCGCGGGCCACATTGTGCTGAAACTCATTGAATCGCGAATACGACCGCTTCCCCAACTCCATGATCTCTTCGAAAATTTCCTGATCTCGCGCCGCTAGCGGCTTCAGCTGCCCGTCATGGTCGTGAATAATCCCCACCGTGCTCGTAAACCCCAGCTCCAGCGCCCGGTGCGCAATCTTCAACGCATCCTCGGAATTCTTCACGCCGCTTCCCAGGACCGAATTAATGTTCACCTGAAAAATCGCCCATTCGGACAGCATCTCCAGCCGCCCATCCAGCGTCTTCAGGCTCTTCTTCGAAACTTCATCCGGTGCGGCATTATCGATGCTGATCTGCAGGTGCTCCAGCCCCGCTTCATTCAGCCTCTCGATCCGCTCCTTGTTCAGGAAAAATCCGTTGGTGATCATTCCCGCGATCATCCCGCGCCTTCGAATATGCCGGATAACCTCGTCCAACTCCGGATGCAGCAGCGGCTCGCCACCACTGATCGTGATGACCGACGTCCCCATGTCCGCCAGCAAATCCAGCCGCCGCTTCATCTCCTCCAGCGGCACCGGCTTGGACACGTCGTCATACTCATTGCAATAGCCACAATCCAGATTGCAGCGGCGCATCGGGATAACGTGCACCAGGATCGGATGTTTCGTGGAAGCCAGCGCCTTCGTGATCATCCGCAGTTCGCGCACACGCGTCCGCGCAAATCGCAATCGCTTCCGCCGCCGCGTCTCTCCAGACGCCAGCCCCTTTTGCCGCACTTGTCCCATTTCTGTGGTGTATTTCCCCTGAGACAAGTATACCTTACGCACATTTTCCAAAGCTCCGCGTACCCCTCGTGTGCCCGCGGAGCCAGCCTCCATCCAGTCAATCGCTCGTTCCAGGGATTCAACAAGGAATTCAACAAATTAGGGATTCCCAAAGCAAACGTTGCCATCCTGAGAGCCGCGCCTTTCGCAGCTCGAAGGATCTCAACGGACAGCTTAGGCTCGATTTTTTGTTCGAGCTACATCCCCTCAGCGCGCACAACCCCACCGCACCGCCTACGAAGCGCAGTCCTCGGACAACAATCGCTCTACAGACGACTTTCCCGGTTCAGTTCGTCTGGCTGGCCATCATCGGCACATCCACCGACCGCGCTTCCGCCGTCAACTCCGTGGTCTTCTTCCAGTCCACTTGTTCCGTAGCCACGGTGCCTTCCGACCCGTTCAATTCGCGATACTTCAGCGTGCCGTTGTCCACCTGATATTTCGCAACCTCGTACATCTGGTTGGACTTCAGCACTAGGAAAGTAACCCGCGCTTGTGGAGCCTCGCCTTGTGGAAGAAGATTCGCTGCAGCCGTCTGCGCTGCTGGCTTCGCCACATCGGCCGTTGCCGTCAGCGTCACGTTTGGCACGCTCGTCGGCTTCTGCTCCGCGATCTGTTGCACCGCACTCGTAGGCGTCTGCCCTTGCACGGCCTGATACGCGCTCGGCCTTGCCGTCGACGCATACGGCGGCCTGTTCGCGCCATACCGAGCCACCGCTTGCGGCACCACGATGTCATCCATCAATCGCAATTGCAGCGGCTCTTCGCCCTTCAGCGTTGGCCGAGGTCCACGCGCCGGCAAGGTCAGCACCTTCCACGGCCACAGGGGCGGAATCATCCATTCCACCGTGTCCCGCGTAGCATGCCCTTTGCCCTTGATGTCTCCTTGCTTGTCCACTTTGTAGCCTTTGGCCTGGATCACTTTCGCCGGCAGCGGCACATCGCCTGTCGGCACGATCACGCGGTCAAAGGTCAGCTTCAAGTAGCCCTTGCCCACAAAATGCCCCGGCTCTTTGTCATCTTCCAGATGCCCGGCTAGCATGCTCCCCCTTGGAAACACCGTCCGCCCGAACTCCTGAAAGCTCCGCAAATGGCACAGCACCGGATCTCCCACCGATGCCGTCGCCGAAGAAAAATTCGGCTCGTCCATCGTGCACTGCAACAGCGTTCCTGCGGGCACCAGGATGTCTTGCGCCTTCATCCCTCCCGCCACCAGCAGCAACACCACCGCACACACCACGTAACGCAATCGTTTCATGGCCTTCCTCCAGACACACTTTTTCCGGAACGGTACGGGCGAGGTAATCCGCTTCCCTCGCTGGGCGTATTCGAGCGTCTACCAACACACACCCGGACATCACCCGCGATTCCCGAACCCAACCCCGCTACCAAAAAAAAGTCGCGCCTCACCAAAATTTTCTTTTCGCCGAAATATTCGATGTGTACCGAACCTGGGTGCCGCACCTTGCGATTTTCAGGGTGCGGGTTTTCTCTCGCGTTTGCTTGCCTTTGTAGGGGCGGCTTTAGGCCGCCCTCTTGGGTTTTCGGGGTGTATTGCGTGCCCACACGCCGTTTTCGCGTGTGGGTCCTGGGTTCCCAGTTTCTTCGTAGCGCTGGCCTCCGGCCGGCGTTCCGGGGGGCCTTTAAGTGCGGTGGCTATCCACCGCTTTCACGGTCGCCACCTAGGACCAATCAATCCGTTCCCACAAACCCATAACCCCTTCACCACTCCCGTTGACTTGCTCCGCAACCCACCCCTATCATGCCCATCGGAGTCCCTCTCCACGCATGGCTGACCAAACCATTTCGCACTATCACATGCTCGAAAAGCTCGGTGGCGGCGGAATGGGCGTCGTCTACAAAGCTCAGGACACCCGCCTGGACCGTTTCGTCGCGCTAAAATTCCTTCCCGATGAATTCGCCAAAGATCCCCAAGCCCTCGCCCGATTTCAACGCGAAGCCAAAGCCGCCTCCGCACTGAATCATCCGAATATCTGCACTATCTATGACATCGGCGAAGAAAATGACCGCGCCTTCCTCGCCATGGAATATCTCGAAGGTTCCACGCTCAAGCACGCCATCTCCGGTCGTCCCATCGATCTCGACAAGCTCATCTCTCTCGCAACCGAAATCACCGATGCGCTCGACGCCGCTCACTCCAAGGGCATCGTCCATCGCGACATCAAGCCCGCCAACATATTTGTCACCTCTCGTGCTCACGCCAAAATCCTTGATTTTGGCCTCGCTCAACTTTCCGGCGCTCCGGAAACCGCGCTCGATCCATCCGGCGCGACCCTCGAGGCCCGCGATCGCCTCACCAGTCCTGGCACAACTCTCGGCACGCTCTCCTACATGTCACCCGAACAAGTGCGTGGCAAGGATCTCGACGCTCGCACCGACCTCTTCTCCTTCGGTGTCGTTCTTTACGAAATGGCCACCGGCCAGCTTCCCTTTCGCGGCGAAACTTCTGGCGTTATCTTCGATGCCATTTTGAATCGCGCTCCGGCTCCACCCAGCCGGCTCAATCCCGAGCTCCCTCCGCAGCTCGAGCAAATCATCAACAAAACTCTCGAAAAAGATCGCGACGTCCGTTGCCAATCCGCCGCCGAACTTCGCGCCGACCTCAAACGTCTCCGCCGCGAGATTGATTCTGGTCGCAGCGCCAGCATCACCTCTGTCGGCGCACCTTCCTCCAGCAGCGCCACGCTTCCCGCAACGACGGCCAGCGTCGTGCCCCAGCCTCGTTCCTACGCGAAATTCGTCGTCCTCTCAGCCGCAGCACTCCTCCCTATCGCCGTCATCGCTTGGTTCCTTCGCCCAACCGCTCCTCCTCCCCGCATCACCGGCTTTACCCAACTCACTCACGACGGCTGGCAGAAAAATTCCTTCGGCCAAACCACTCCCACGGTCCTCACCGATGGCCCTCGCCTCTTTTTTCAGGAGAACGTTCACGGCCGTTTCGTGGTCGGCCAAGTTTCCGCTTCCGGAGGCGACACTTCCGAGATCAGCACTCCGTTTCCAAACACCGCTTTGGACAATATCTCCCCCGATAAGTCAGAACTCGCAGTTGCAAGCTTCACGGGTTCCGAGGTCGATCAATCTCTGTATACCATCCCTACTCTCGGCGGCTCCCCTCGTCGCCTCACCGATCTCAAAGGCCAGGATGCACTCTGGATGCCCCAAGGCGATTTGCTCATTGCTCACGGCCCGGGCCTGACCCTTGTCAGTCCCACGGGTAGTTCCCGCTCCTTTTGGGATTCCGGCGACACCACCGGCGGATCCGGTGTCTTTTGGCTTCGCTGGTCCCCGGACCATAAGTCCATCCGCTTCACGCTCACCGCATTTCGAACACTCCTGCTGGCTGAAATCAATCCGGACGGAAGTAACTTCCATAAGCTGCCTGTGCGGGGCTCTGTCGCCCAGGACGATCTCTCCAACGGCAATTGGAGTCCCGACGGAAGGCTTTTCTTCTTTCAGGCACAACACAATTGGGGGCACACCGATATTTGGGCGCTTCGCGAAAAATCAGACTTCTTCCACAAAATTCCCCGTGAACCGCTCCAACTAACGTCCGGTCCGCTCAATTATTACGCCCCGCAGCCCAGTCTTGACGGCAAGAAACTCTACGTCATCGGCGAGCAGCTTCGTTCCGAGCTCACCCAGTTCGACTCCAAATCCCGCCAATTTTTCCCTTTTCTCAATGGAATCTCTGCGAACAATATCGAGTTTTCCCGCGACGGCCAGTGGGTGACCTATATCTCGTTTCCTGAGGGCAATCTCTGGCGTAGCCGCACCGATGGCACCGAAAAGCTGCAGCTCACCACCTCTCCCTTGTTTGTTACCTGGGTTAGTTGGTCGCCAGATGGCCGCCAACTTGCCTTCTCCGCCACCGAACCTGGCCAACGCGTCCTGATTTATCTCGTTCCTTCCGATGGCGGCATTCCTCGCCCGTTGTCTTTCGGAAAATTAAACCTTATTTCCCCGAATTGGACTCCCGACGGGAATTCCCTCATCCTCAGCGAAACTTCCAATCCAGGTGTTTCCTACTTCCGTTCCCTGAACCTCAAGTCCATGACCACTACCGATATTCCCGCAGCTATAACCACCGTTCGCCCGAGTCTCTCGCCCGATGGTCAGTACATCGCCGCCACCGATGTCGCTGGCGGTCAGTTGCTTCTTTTTAGTTTCTCCAATGAGAAATGGACTGTACTCGCGAAAACCAGTGTCGGTCACTACGAGTGGTCAGCGGATAGTAAGTTCGTCTACTTCGACAACGGTTTTGATGCAAATCCCGCAATTTTCCGCATCCGTCTCCAGGACCAGAAAATCGAGAAGCTCGTCGACCTCAAGGATTTCCGTCGCGTCGTTTTGCCTTGGTCCACCTGGTTCGGCCTCACTCCCGACGGCTCCGTCATCCTCATGCGCGACACCGGCTCCCAGGAAGTCTACGCCCTCGACCTCGACGTTCCGTAACTTTGCGATCCCGGTTTACAACCTCCGCTTGCTGCGACTTGCGTAGGGGCGGCTTTAGGTCGCCCTCTCGGGTCCCTCCGCGGGTGCCCCATGCGCCGGGGTTGCGCGTGGGTCTTGGGTCCCTCTTCTCTGCCGACTCTGCGCTCCTACCTTTGCGGCCTCTGTGTTAAATCTTTTCCCGGCGTTCGTATCTCTATCGACTTGACAAACAGTACTAACTATTATACAGTCGCTCATGTACGCTCGAAAAAACTTCGAACACTCTCCACAGATCTTTGCTCCCTCGCAAAACGCCGTTTCCTATCCTCCTTGTTTTCACATTCTTGCGCACACTCGCGCTCGCATCTCCTTTCCTTTGACATACTTCCGCAAAACACCGGGGGTGGCATGGGCCTCCCTCTAACTCCAATCCTTCCGTCACTTACAAGCCACACTTCTCGCAACTCGTCACTCACCACTCGTCACTTCTTTCTTCCCTGCTACACTATCCTCATCAATCTTCAGGAGCGCACATGTCCGAAGCCACGCAATTCGCCAAATCCATGCCCTCCCGCACCGAATCGGACAGCATGGGCCAGATCGAAGTTCCCCTCGACCGCTACTACGGCGCGCAAACCGCCCGCTCGCTCATCCACTTCGCCATCGGCCGCGACACCATGCCCGCCGAGCTCATCCGCGCTTTCGGCATCCTCAAGAAAGCCGCCGCGCTGGTCAATCGCGACCTCGGCAAGCTTCCCGAGGAAAAAACCAATCTCATCACCCAGGCCGCCGACGAAGTCATCTCCGGCAAATTGAACGACCATTTCCCTTTGCGCGTGTGGCAAACCGGCAGCGGCACGCAAACCAACATGAACGTCAACGAAGTCATCTCCAACCGCGCCATTCAAATCGCCGGCGGCGAAATGGGCAGCAAGAAACCCATTCATCCCAACGACGACGTCAACATGTCGCAATCTTCCAACGACACGTTCCCCACGGCCATGAGCATCGCTGCCGCCGCGGAGACTTCCCGCCGCCTGCTGCCCGCAGTGAAAAAACTTCGCGATGCGCTGGACGTCAAAGCCCGCGAATTCATGGGTGTCGTTAAAATAGGACGCACGCATTTGCAGGACGCAACGCCGCTCACCGTTGGCCAGGAATTTTCCGGCTGGGTCAGTCTCCTCGATCGCGATGGCAGCCGTATTGCTCTGGCTCTCGACGGCCTCTTCGATCTCGCCATCGGCGGCACCGCCGTGGGCACCGGCTTGAACGCCCATCCCGAATTCGCCGATCGCGCCGCCAAAAAAATCGCCGAACTCACCGGCCTGCCCTTCCGTTCTCATCCCAACAAATTCGCCAGCCTCTCCGCTCACGACGAAATCGTTTTCGCCAGCGGAGCGTTGAAAACTCTTGCCGCCTCGTTAATGAAAATCGCCAACGATATTCGCTGGCTTGCCTCCGGCCCACGCTGTGGCCTCGGCGAACTCATCATCCCGGAAAATGAACCCGGCTCGTCCATCATGCCCGGCAAAGTAAATCCCACGCAGTCCGAAGCCGTCAGCATGGTCGCCGTGCAAGTCATGGGCAACGATGCCGCTATCGGCTTTGCCGGCTCCCAAGGCAATTTTGAGCTTAACGTCTACAAACCGGTCATGATCTTCAACTATCTCCACTCCGTCGAACTTCTCGCCGACTCCATGAACAGCTTCGTCGATCACTGCGTCGTCGGCATCGAACTGAATCTCAAAACCATAGAAAAATACGTAAAGAACTCGCTCATGCTCGTCACCGCGCTGGCCCCGCGCATCGGCTACGACAACGCCGCCAAAGTGGCCCACACCGCCCACCAGCAACACATCAGCCTCCGCGAAGCCGCCATGCAACTCGGCCACCTCTCCGAAGCCGAATTCGACGCCCTAGTCAACCCAGCCGACATGACCCACCCATGAAGGCGTGCTCACTTCACAGACGGAAACTCTTCACCGCGCTACTGATTGCGGGGTGTTCGTTCTTGGCGGTTCCATCTTGGGGGAATGCGCAACAGCGGCCTCCAGCACAAGCACCTCCACTTCCTAAACCTTTTGTGACAATTCAAGATTCCAAGCAGTTCAATGCCGTACGATTCGGACCCGGTAACAGCTTCTCGATCGTCGAGACTCCTCCCGATTTTCGTTTAAGTGAATTTGCGATTAGTCCAAATGGAACTTTTTTGGTTATGGGTTGGGCTTCAGGACGAATCGAACTCTGGGATCTTCCCAAGAAGAAAAGAATATCTGAATTCAAATCGGACTTCGGAGCGCCCGGCATACTTCAGTTCGACACAACTGGAACGCAACTCATTGTGACCGGATCAGGCGGAAAGATAGCTTTTCTTGACCTCCCTAAGGGAAAGAAGCTAAGAAGTTGGACGATCCCTTTGGGTAAGTATAAATATGACATCCACGAAATCGTTGTCGATCCGAAGGGTAAATGGCTGGCGTATGCCGACGAAGAAAATAGTAAGGTGATAGACCTCAATTCAGATTTGCCAAACCAGATCGCGGACCTGAAAGATGCTTCTAGCATTGCCCTTTCGCAGGACGGCAGCGAGCTTTGGACTGTTAACAAAGCTGAAGTGGTGGGATTTAGCACTGCCACCTGGACAGTGATTGGCCACTGGCCTCTTAAGAGTTCCCCTGTAAGCACTTCTCTCGGTCTAGTGCGGACAGGCGTTACGTCCGACGGAACCGGAATAGTCGCCGTGCCATCCGAGAAAGGGCTCGTCTTCTATCGTCCGGCCGAAATGGCTGGTGATTACGTAACGGGAAAACCCACGACAGCCGTTGCATTTGCTCCTGGCCGGAACATCTTCGTCAATTTTTCGGGAGACCTGACAATACTAACTGGAGAAGGCAAACGCCTGTGCGAGAAGTCCTACAAAGATCGGGTGGGCTATGCCGTCGACGAAGGTGGTCAATGGCTAGCGATCTCGGACTTTAGTAAGGTGAACTTGTGGCGTCTGGAGGATTTGCTGCGCGAATGCAAAGAGGGGCCATGACACCGAGCCCGGCTTCTTTGGTTCTAGCGATGCTACTTTCTTCCGCCCCCATATGGGCTCAAGAGATCCCCGACTGGTGCAAGCCTCTCCCCCACCCAGAATACAAATCCCTGGAACGCATCCAAATCTCCGATCCATGGTTCGAGGTTTACAAAGCCGCTCCCAACACCTTCGCCATCTACGAACCACATCAATCCGAAGAAACCATCGGCTACCTCATCCTCGGCAAAGACAAAGTCATCCTGTTCGACACCGGCATGGGCATCAGCGATCTCCACAAACTTATCCGCGAACTAACTCCGCTCCGCATCATCGTTCTCAACTCCCACACTCACGACGACCACGTCGGCGACAACTGGCAATTCGACACCATCTATTCCATGGACACCGATTTCAGCCGCGCGAACTCCAAAGGCTCCTCCGCCGACGCCCAATCCGAAATCGCTCCCGGCGAAATTTGCGGCGATCTCCCCAAATCCTTCAACGCCCAAACCTACGCAACCAAGCCGTGGAAAATCACAAAATACATTCACGACGGCGACAAACTCGATCTCGGCGGCCGCACCATCGAAATCCTCTCGACTCCCGGCCACACTCCCGACGCCATCGCTCTCTTCGATCGCGCCAACGGCCTGCTCTTCACCGGCGACACTTACTACCCCGCGCCTATCTGGCTGTTCCGACCCGAAACCGATCTCGACGGCTACGCAAAATCCATCCAGCGCCTCGCCACCCTCTCGCCTCAGGTAAAAATCGTACTCGGCGCCCACAACATTCCGGTAGCTCCGCCGACCATCCTTCCCGAACTAGTCACCGCCTTCGCCGATCTCCGTGCCGGCAAAGCCACCTGTTCGCCCGCAGGCGACGGAAAGCGCCTTTGTAAGGTCGGCGCCTTCAGTTTTCTTCTCCGCTCCACCCCATAAGGAGTAATATCTCGATATCGGGACTTCACATGCGTTACCAGCGCCTCGCCGCCGCTTTGCTTGTTCTCGTACTGCCGCTGTACGCCTGCCCGCCCGCAAACTCGAATAACCACGGCCGCGACAAAACCGTCTGGAATTACAGCGGTGGCGTTCTTCTCCTGACCGACGGCGCGTTGCCTGAAGGCCCGTGCTTCCGCCTCAGCGGCAAAGTCAGCGAACCCGAATTCTTCGAGAATCTCAAACGTGAAGATACTAACTCCGGCACCGTCTATCGCCGCGGCAGCGATGTCGTTACGGAGTTCCCCAAAGCACTTCATCTAACTTTCCTGATGTTCGACATGCCTTGCGACAACCAGTTACAAACCATCGGCGCACACGGCTACCTGAATCGTGCTGTGATGAGCAAGCTACACATGAGTTTTTTTTGGAAACGCGGCACGCAACTGCGCCCCGCTTCCGGCGTATCCTTGAAAAACTTCGAGATACACGCTGCGGAGCGTTACGCCAATGAAACCGTAAAAGACTTGCCCGAAAAATACGAATGGTGGTTTGACTTCGATGTACCCAGCGAAAGCGTCCCCATCACCGACAGCCTGGTCATCGTAATTCTCACTCCCAACAACCACATCGCGGCCCGAGTAGCCGCCCGCCTCTAATTTGGAGTGCGGCGGTTCACCGCCGCTTTACGTTGTACGAATCACCGACCGATCTTAAATTCGTCGCCTCCCGATCCTTCGCCCTTCCTATCCTTCGTTTGGAGCAGCGGCGCATCTTGGCGCTGCGGAGCGGAGGGATCGTGGCAACCAGCCAACGCCATCATCAAAGTTCTGACCGGTCACCGCTCGTTGATCGCTACCCCAACTTCATCTCCGGCACCTTCCCCTTCATCGCCAACTTCGCTTCCGTGCGCGCCTGCACTTCCTCCGCCGTCCATCCGGGCGCAACCTCGCGCAATACCAATCCCTCCGGCGTCACATCAATCACCGCCAAATCCGTAACAATCGTGTTCGTGCATGCCAGTCCCGTCAGCGGATAGCTGCATTGCTTCACAATTTTCGGCGCACCTTCCTTGGTGTTGTGCTCCATGCAGACAATCAAATTCTTCGCGCCCGCAGCAATGTCCATCGCGCCACCAATCCCTCCGCTGCCCTTCGCCCCAGGAATCTTCCAGTTCGCCAAATCGCCTTTTTCTGAAACCTGGAATCCTCCCAGCACCGCAACATCCAGGTGTCCGCCACGCGTCATCAAGTGCGCATCCGCCTGGTGAAAAAACGACGCTCCGGGAATCAGTGTCACCGGCACTTTCATCGCATCCACTAGGTCAAAATCTTCTTCGCCCGCCTTCGCGCGCCGCCCCATCCCCAGAATTCCATTTTCACTGTGAAAGTAAACCGTCAGCCCCTTTGGCAAATAATCTGCAATCAAATTCGGGATGCCCCAGCCGAGATTCACGTACGCTCCGTCCGTCAATTCCTGCGCCGCTCGCTGTGCAATCTGCTCTCGAGTCAACCGCGGCTTCTCTGTCGTCACATTTTCCGTCATATTTGTGGGCCTCCTTATCCTTGAAACCGCATGCCCTTCGCCTGCACGATCCGGTGAACGAAAATCGCCGGCGTGATCACGTTTTCCGGCGCAATCGCTCCCACCGGAACAATCTCATCCGTTTCCACAATGGTCATCTTCGCGGCCATGGCCATGATCGGATTGAAATTCCGCGCCGCCAGCCGGTACGTCAAGTTTCCCAGCTCATCCGCCTGTTCCGCTTTGATCAGCGCAAAATCCGCATGAATCGGCGCTTCCAGGATGCAGCGCTTGCCATTAATCACGCGCTCCTCTTTGCCCTTCGCTACTTCCGTTTCAACTCCGACCGTCGTATAAAATCCCAGTAATCCTGCAGCGGCCGCGCGCATGCGTTCGCACAAAATTCCCTGCGGCACCAATTCGCAAGTCACCTCACCCTTAGCAAAGCGCTCCTGAAAATAATTGGAATGTGGTCCGGGAAACGAAGCAATCACGTGCCGCACCTGCCCGTTCTTGAACATCACGCCCAATTCGCCTTCTCGCGTCCCGCAATTGTTGCTGATCGCGGTGATGTCCTTCACGCCTTTGCGCGAAAGCGCTTGAATTAAATTGTTCGGGAAACCCGCGCCACCAAATCCGCCGAACATAATCCGCGCGCCATCCGGAATATCCGCGATCGCCGCATCCAAAGAACCTACAATTTTCGATTTCATCCGAAGTTGCACTCCGTAAACCAACACCCAAAGTCACATCTTCCGTAGCCCTTCCAACACAATCCGCAAAAAAACCTGCTTCACTTGTTCTGGATTCGATCCATTTGCCCGATTCGACGCTGGATCGGTGTCATACCAGCGATACAGCCAATTGCACATCCCCAAAATCCCATTCACGATCAGCCAAGGCTCGCCTTCCATCAATTTCCCTTGCGCTTGTCCGCGTTTCACCAAGTCCACGAAGCGGTTATTGTAGCGCGACATCACCGAAATCAATTTGTGCTGCCGCTTCCCGGAAAGCGAATCGAACTCATGCAAAAACAATCCAAACGGCACGCGGTTCTGAATGATGTAGTCGATCTGCGCCCGAATAGCCCGCTCCAGTTGTTCCAACGGTTCGCCTTCTGGATCGATCTGCCGCGCGATATACGCGTCGCCGTCTTCGATTCCGGCCTGCAACAGCTGAAACAGCAAGTCATCCTTGGACTTGATGTAGTAATACAGCGACCCTTTCAGCATGCCCACGTCGCGCGCCACGTCCTCGATGCTGGTCGCGTGGAATCCCTTTGCGAAAAAAATGTTCGCCGCGCTGTGCAGCACTTCTTGCAATCGGGTGCTGGGCTTTTCCTTGCCGGCTTCTCGAGGAACAATGCGGGCGCGCAAGGGCTTGGGTGTTTTCTTCGGCTTGGCGCTCTTCTGTGCCACGAAACTCCCCTTTGCGACCGCGATTTTTATGATAGCAGAGGCTCGGCAAGACTTAGCCGTGAGGCGTGTATGCACTTTGTGCATCTCGATGTTGACGGCTTGCCGCGATCCCTCCGCTCCGTGCCGCAAAGAGCGCGGCACCTCGGTCGGGATGACAGAGTGAGCAAGGGTGGGAGCTAGACCTTCACCAGATGGCACGAGTGCGTCTTGATTACCGTCCAAACCGGCTTTCCGGTCTCCAACCCCAAGGCCCGGACCGCGCCCGGCGTCACATGCGCCACAATCTGCACCCCTGCCTCGATTTTCAATTCCGCAGCATAACCTCTCGCCTCAATCGAAACGATCCGCCCGGCCAAGACATTCCGCGCGCTCAATCCTCGCGGCTCTTCATTGGCCACCAAAACATCTCCCGCATGAATCGCAATTCCCACTTGATCGCCGCGCTCGCCCTCCATGATCGGCACTTCCAACTCCATCCGCTTGCCGCGCAATTGTACGCGCATCACTCCGTCTTCCGGCCTCCGCTCGATAACCACCGCCTCCAGAAAATTCTCGTAACCCGCGGCGTCCGCCAGCAATCGCGTACGCGGTGCACCCAAAATTTCCCGTGGGGTCCCAGTCTGTATCACGCGCCCGGCTTCCATACCGACGACTCGCTCGCCCAACGAAAGCACTTCGTCGTGCGTGTGGGTCACGAAAACAATGGGAATTCCATTGGCCTGATTCCACGCGCGAAGATCCTCCATGATCGCGGACTTCAATCCGGTATCCAGCCCTGTCAACGGCTCGTCCAGCAATAACGCTCGAGGCTGCGTAACCAACGACCGTGCCAGCGCAACTCGTTGCTTCTCGCCCCCGGAAATCTGCGTCGGCTTTCTCCCACGCAACCCTTCCACGCCAAACGCCTGCAACCCGCTCTCCACTCGGCTGGCCTGTTCAGCGTGCGGCAGGACGTGCAATCCATACGCAACGTTTTCTTCCACCGTCAAGTGCGGGAACAACGCGAGCGTCTGAAACACATACGCAATTTTTCGTTCCGCAGGCCGCAACGATTTTCGCTGAGCGCCATCGAACAGAATCGCATCGTCAAGCCGTATCAACCCTGCGTCGGGCCGCTGCAATCCCGCAATGCAATCCAGCACCGTCGACTTTCCCGCCCCAGACGGTCCAAACAACACCGTAACGCCCGCCGGAAATTCCGCCGACACATCCAAGGCGAACGCCGCGGAATTCCTCGCAGTCGAGGGGAATGCCTTTCGAATGGAGACGGAAAGCATCGAGGAATTTACTTCGCCTGCCACGGCCGCCAGACCCGCCGGTTCAATCCGTACACCACGCACAAAACCGCAAACGAAATGGCCAACAGCAGCAGCGACATCGCCTGCGCCCCGGCATAGTCGAGCGCCTGCACGCGGTCATAAATATCGATGGATACGGTGCGCGTGATACCCGGCAAATTCCCGCCGACCATCAGCACCACGCCAAACTCCCCCAGCGTGTGCGCAAAACTCAGCACCACGGCGGTCACCAACCCCGGCCACGCTAGCGGCACAATCACGCGCAAGAATGTCCGTGTTCGTCCGGCACCCAAAACCGCCGATGCATCCAGTAACCGCCGGTCCAACGATTCGAACGCCGCCACCAGCGGTTGCACGGCAAACGGCAAACTATAGAAAATCGAAGCAATCACCAAACCACCAAATGTAAATGCCAAGGCGTGCCCGAACAGCGCCTGCGACATTCGTCCCAAAAAACCGCGCGGACCCAGCGCCCCCAGCGCATAAAATCCAAGCACCGTCGGCGGCAACACCAACGGCAACGCCACCACCGCCTCCAACAAGAATTTCCCGCGCCATTTCGAAAACGCCAGCCAATAGGCCAGCGGTATTCCAATCAGCAACAACAACAAAGAAACAATCGCCGCCAGTCGGAACGAAAGTAGCAGCGGCTCGGCGTTCATGGCTTGCCAGCCATCGCAGCGGCCGAACCCTCGGCTGCCGTGAATCCATAACGCTTAAGCGTTGCCCGCGCTATATCACTTTTCAGAAACTCCAGGAAAGCACGAGCAGCGCTCTGATTTTGCGCGGACTTTAACATCACCACTGCCTGGTTCAATGGCGGATACAGTTCTTGCGAGATCTCCCAGCTCTTTCCATCGCGCATGGCAGGCGATATCGCCAGGGAAAAAGCCACTATTCCCACTTGTGCACCACCGGATTGCACGAATTGCGCCGTCTGCGAAATATTCTCCCCATATACAAACTTCGCCCGCACCTTGTCGTACATGCCAGCCTTTTTAAGCGCTTCCACCGCCGCCGCGCCGTAGGGCGCATGCTCCGGATTCGCAATGGCGATTTTCTGTACTCGCGGCTCCTCCAGAATTTTCCATTCCAGCAGCGCCGGATCCAGCGGAAAATCCCTCGCGACCCACAGCACGATGCGGCCGCGCGCGTACAGATACAACGAATCTCTTTCCCCCAGCCCCGCTTCCACCAATTTTTGCGGGTACGTCACGTCCGCCGACAAATAAAGATCGAACGGCGCGCCATTCTGGATCTGCGAGTAGAAATTCCCACTCGATCCATACGTCACCGCCAGCTTCGCGGGTGAATGCTTCTCGTATTGCGCCGCCAGATCCGCCAAGGCATATTGCAGATCAGCAGCAGCGGCAATACGAATCGTCTGGGCCCCGACGCCCCCGACAAAAAACAGCGCCCCACAAAGTCCCAGCACGCCGCGGAGCAAAACACCCACGGCTCGTGATTTATGGTTTTGTTTTCTATCGATCATCTTTTCGCCCGCAGAGAGGTTCAGGAAAGAGGTCACACCCGCAGAATCATGACTT